>Ga0210020_1002923_pt1 | contig 13473 bp, 9 predicted proteins | sample CryGeymeta201514_FD_183980 | JGI IMG/M metagenome (GOLD analysis project Ga0210020, IMG submission 183980) | Groundwater microbial communities from Crystal Geyser aquifers in Utah, USA - Crystal Geyser metaG 2015-14 (SPAdes) (version 2) | ecosystem: Environmental > Aquatic > Deep subsurface >... | reverse complement strand
CCGCCAAGGATGATCAGGACTAAAAGTTTTTTAAATGATTTCAAAACAACCTCAAATAAAAGAACGGATGTTGGTTTCTCAGGACAAAAAACACAGGCCGGAGAAATCTTTTCCTCCGGCCTGTGGAACGGATTCTCCTGTTTCGGCGGCCGTTTGTCAAGGACTGGACAGGGCGCAGCCCCTGAGCCCTCAAGCGTGAATCGCCTGCTTGTTGGCCGCCAGCGCCGCTTCGCGCAAGGCTTCGGCCAGGGTCGGATGGGCGTGGCAGGTGACGGCCATATCGTGAATGCTGCCACCAAAATTGATCACCGTCGTCGCTTCGGCGATCAGCTCCGAGGCATGGGGGCCGATAATATGAATGCCATGGATGCGACCGCTGTCGGGGTCGGCCAGCACCTTGATAAAACCCTCGCTGTCATCCATCGCCAGGGCGCGACCGTTGGCGGCAAAGAAAAATTTACCGACGGCAAAGGCAAGGCCATCATTTTTGAGGCCTTCTTCGCTGCGTCCGACACTGGCGACTTCGGGGTGGGTGTAGGTGACGGCGGCCACCGCATTATAATTGAGCACGGCCTTCTGGCCGGCCATGCGTTCGACACAAACCACGCCTTCGTCGCTGGCCTTGTGCGCCAGCATTGGACCGGGAATCAGATCACCGATGGCATAAATACCGGCAGCGCTGGTCTGATAATTTTCATCAACCGCAAGAAACCCGCGTTCGTTGGGCTTGAGCGCGATCTTCTCCAGGCCCAGATCGGCGGTCAGGGGGCGGCGTCCGATCGCGACCAGAATGATGTCCGTATCGATTTCTTCCGTGCCCTTGGCGCTGCCGAGTTTCACCTTATAGCCACTCTTGATTTTTTCGGCGCTTTCAACTTTGGTTTCGAGGTGGATATCCAGACCCTGCTTGGTCAGCTCGCGTTGCAGCAGTTTGGCCATTTGCGGGTCGTTGCCCGGAATCACCTGGCCCAGCATTTCCACCACCGTGACTTCGGCACCCAGGCGGCTCCAGACCGAACCCATTTCGAGGCCGATGACGCCGCCGCCGACCACCAGCATTTTTTTTGGAACCCTGGCCAGGCTGAGGGCTTCACGGGCCGAGATGATGGTTTTACCGTCAAATTTGAGGTGGGGCAGCTCAATCGCCTGGCTGCCGGTTGCCAGCAGCAGCCGTTTGCCCCTGAGGGTCAGGGGGCTATCGCCCGTGACCTGCACCTGTTGAAGACCGTCTTTGGCCGCTTGCACCTGGGCGCTGCCGGTGAAACGGTCGATTTTATTCTTTTTGAATAGCCCGGCAATGCCGCCGGTGAGCTTGGTGATAATGTTTTCCTTGCGCGCCATCATTTGGGCCAGATCGAAGGCAATCTTGGTACAGCTGATGCCGTGGGCCTCCAGGCCGTGCTGCATTTTGTACAGCTGCGCTGATGATTCGAGCAGAGCCTTGCTGGGAATACAGCCCTCGTTCAGGCAAACACCACCAAGGCTGGCGCGTTTTTCGACCACCGCGACGCTGAATCCCAGTTGGGCCGCACGAATCGCCGCCACATATCCGCCGGGACCAGCACCAATGACGACCAGATCGTAAATTTTATCACTCATTCAATTTTCTCCCTTGGGTCAATTTCCAATCGCGAAGCTTACATCTCCAGCAACATCTCTGCGGGATCTTCAATCAGGGTTTTGATCCGTTTCAGAAAACTGACCGCTTCGCGTCCGTCGATAATGCGGTGATCGTACGACAGGGCCAGGTTCATCATCGGTCGAATAACAATTTGGCCGTCGACCACCACCGGGCGTTGCTGGGTGGCATGCATGCCCAGAACCGCGCTCTGGGGCGGGTTGAGAATGGGAGTCGATAAGAGGGAGCCGTAGACCCCGCCGTTGCTGATGGTAAAGGTGCCACCTTGAATTTCTTCGAGGGCCAGTTTGCCGCTTTCGGCGCGTGCACCGAAGTCACGAATTTGTTTTTCGATGGCGGCAAAACTGAGGCTGTCGGCGTCGCGCAGAATGGGCACCACCAGGCCACGTTTGCCGCCGACGGCGATGCCGATGTCATAGAAATCCTGATAAATAATGTCCTGGTCGTCGATCTGGCCGTTGACGGCTTCAAATTCTTTCAGGGCTTCGACACTGGCTTTGACGAAAAAGGACATGAGCCCAAGTTTGACGTCGTGCTTTTGGCGGAAGCTCTCCTGATGTGAGTGGCGCAGATCGAGGAGCCGTTTCATGTCGACTTCATTAAAGGTGGTCAGCATCGCCGTCTGCTGCCGCGCCGCGAGCAGGTGTGCCGCAATTTTTTTGCGGATGGGGCTCATGGCAGCGCGGCGGATACGCGGGTCATCCTTGGTGCTGGTAGCCGCTGGCGCAGGGGCAGGTGCCGACGGTGGTTTGGGTGTCGGTGCCGGAACTGGCTCAGGAGTCGGGGGCGCTGTCGGGGAGGCTGTTGCCGGTGGCGAACTGGCGTGCAAATCGTCTACCAGTACCCGGCCATCGCGTCCGCTACCCTTAACCTGAGCGGGGTTAAGCCCTTTTTCCGCAGCAATTTTTGGCACCGCCGGGTTCATGGGCGCGGCTTCGGCTGGGCTTGCGTCACGGGGTTCTTCCTGCTTGACACTTTCGCTCGCGGTGGCACCTTCTTCAATGCGCGCCAGTACCGCCCCAACCTCCAGGGTTTCACCTTCCTGGGCGAGGATGCTGAGGATACCGGCACTTTCCGCGCGAATTTCGACGTTGATTTTGTCGGTCTCCAGCTCCACCAGCAGCTCGTCGGCGCTGACCTGTTCACCGCTCTGCTTCATCCACTGACCAACTACCGCCTCAACGATCGATTCCCCAATTTCCGGAACTTTAATCTCCATGCGCGATCCTTTTTGCTGTTGGTTTATTGTATCTGTACAGGAACCTTGGAGAAGAAATGACCGTTAAAAGTCAAGGGCGCCTCGCGCAGAGCCGCAAAGCCGCAGAGAAAACCCCAAGGTCTTATGGCTTGAATTCAGACCATAACTTTTATTTTTCTCCCGCTTAATCGGTTCTTTGTGGCTTTACTCTAAAAGGGTTTTGCCCTTCTTTGCGGCTCTGCGCGAGCAAGCTTTTTTGACTGTAAAGGTCTCTCGACCAAGAAAGTGCTGAATAGTTACGGTTTATTTTTAAATATGAGCAGGCTATCTTTCACGCAGCACCCGTAACATCCGCCGCAAAGGCTCAGCGGCTCCCCAGAGCAACTGGTCGCCGCAGGTGAAAGCCGAAAGATACTGCGGGCCGATTTTCATTTTACGCACGCGCCCGACGGGAGTTTTCAGAGTGCCGGAAATGGCCGCCGGGGTCAACCGGGCCAAGGTGTCGGCCTTGGTATTGGGAATGAGTTCCGCCCAGTCGTTGTCGTTGGCCAGCAGGGCTTCAATCTCGTCGATGGGCACATCTTTTTTTAGTTTAATGGTCAATGCCTGGCTGTGGCAGCGCATGGCCCCAACACGGACACAGATGCCATCGACGGGGATCGGCTGGCTGGTGCCCAGAATCTTGTTGGTTTCGGCGTAGCCTTTCCACTCTTCACGGCTCTGACCGTCTTCCACTTCACGATCAATCCATGGCAGCACGCTGCCCGCCAGGGGAAAACCAAAGTTCTCGTGGGGGATTGCCCTACCACGGAGTTCAGCCGTAACCTTGCGGTCAATTTCCAGAATCGCCGACGCCGGGTCTTGCAGTTCGCCGGCGACGCTGGTATGCAGGTGTCCCATCTGGCTGAGGAGTTCACGCATATTCGGCGCACCGGCACCCGAGGCGGCCTGGTAGGTCATGGCGGTCAACCATTCGACCAGATTGTTACGAAATAACCCGCCGAGGGCCATGAGCATCAAACTGACGGTGCAGTTGCCACCGATGAAATCTTTTTGCCCAGCGGCCAGGGCCGCATCAATGACCTTGCGGTTGACGGGGTCGAGAATGATGACCGCATCCTTTTCCATGCGCAGGGTGCTGGCGGCGTCAATCCAGTAGCCTTGCCAGCCGGCGGCGCGCAGCTTTGGGTGAATGTCTTTGGTGTAGTCGCCGCCCTGACAGGTGATAATCGCATCGAGCTTTTTCAGGGTTGCGACATCGTTGGCCGCGACAAGTTTGTCGGCCCCGAAGGGGGCATCCTGCCCCACCTGCGAGGTGGAGAAGAAGACCGGTTCAATCCCGTTAAAGTCATTCTCTTGCTCCATGCGTTGCATCAGCACCGAACCCACCATGCCGCGCCAACCAATAAATCCGACTTTCATTGTGAATCTCCTTTGCCCCTTCGGGCTCGTTAAAAAAAACGGCCACAAAACCCTTTTTTGGTTTGTGGCCGTTTGAACACTGATTTTGCCTACCCTATTCAGTGCTGTCGTTAGCACAAACCACAGCGGTCGGGAACAAGGTCTTTGTCCCGGCGCTTGTTTTCAGGAGAGTGGTTTTCGTCAGCTTCTGCATAGTAGCGCGAGAATGCCGCAACTCTCATGGGTTGTCAATATGAAAAAAATCTAAACCGGTACAACCTTTAAACCGCCCGGCGCCTGGGTGACCGGCATGAGTTCGATGTAATTTATATTCAGGTGCTCGGGCTGGTCGGTCGCATAGATGACGGCGTGAGCAATGTCGCTGGCGGTCATGGCGCTTTTGCCGGCGTAGACGGCGGCCGCCTTTTCGGCATCCTGTTTGAACCGCACCAGGGAAAATTCGGTTTCGGCCATGCCGGGGGCGATGCAACTGACACGCACCTTGGTGCCGAGGAGGTCGGAACGCAAATTGGCTGAAAATTGAATCACAAAGGATTTGCTCGCTCCGTAAACATTGGCTCCGGGGTAAGCATAGGTACCGGCGGTCGACGCGATATTGACCACATGACCACGGTTACGGGCCACCATGCCGGGCAACAGGGCGCGGGTGCAGTAAACCAAGCCCTTGCAATTGGTGTCGATCATGCAATCCCAATCATCAAGATCCGTCTTGTGGGCCGGTTCGAGCCCCAGGGCCAGCCCGGCATTGTTGACCAGAATATCGACCTCGGCAAAGTCGGCAGGCAGGTTGGTCAAGGCCTGGGTTACGGCCTGGCGGTCGCGCACATCAAAGGGCACCAGATGAATTTCAGCACTGGATTCAAGCTCGGCCTTGAGCTTTTTGAGCCTTTCCAGGCGACGTGCGTTCAGAACCAGTCGGTCTCCTTTGGCGGCAAAGTGTCGGGCAATGGCTTCGCCAAAGCCGGATGAAGCACCCGTTATCAAAACTGTTCTCGCCATAACGTCTCCCAATTATGTTAGTGGACCTCGTAAAAATTTCCCGTTCCCAGGCGATGGACTTTAATCAGGTTGGTGGTGCCGGGGGCGGACACCGGGCTGCCCATGGTGATAACGACAATGTCCCCTGGTTGCAGGGCGCCTTGTTGCAGCACCACCCGTTCAACGGAGAGAATCTGATCTTCGGTGGTGCCTTCAATCGCGACGCGCAGGGTATGAATACCGCCGTAAAGCGCCATGCGTCGCCGCACGGACTGGTTGGGGGTAATCGCCATCACCGGCACGCCGGGGCGGAATTTGGCGACCAGGGCAGCGGTGCCGCCACTTTGGGTAAAGGCCAGAATCGCGCTGGCGCCGACACTGTCGGCAATCTGACAGGCCGCCCGACCGATAGATTCGGGCAACCTGCGGTGCTCGGCGGCTTTTTCGGGTTGGGCCGGGCTGCGTTGCACCTGGGGGTCGGCCTCAACGTCGCGGGCGACGCGATCCATGACCGCAACCGCTTCAAACGGATAATTGCCCGCAGCGGTTTCACCCGACAGCATGACAGCATCGGTGCCATCGAGAATGGCATTGGCCACGTCCGAGGTTTCGGCGCGGGTCGGCCTGGGGTTGGCGATCATGCTTTCCAGCATCTGGGTTGCGGTGATGACCGGCTTACCGCGAATATTGCATTTACGAATAATACTCTTCTGAATCAGGGGCACCCGCTCGGGCAGAATTTCAACCCCCAGATCTCCGCGTGCGACCATGATGCCGTCACTGGCTTCGAGAATGGCATTGAAATTTTCGACCGCTTCGGGTTTTTCAATTTTGGCGATCACCCCAAGAGAGCTTTTACTCGCATATAAGCGTCGCTTGAGGTCATAAATTTCATCGGCACTGCGCACAAAACTCAACGCGACCCAGTCGAATTGCTGGTCGATGCAGAAGTCGAGATCGGCCAGATCTTTTTCCGTCAGCGCCGGGGCAGAAACCTTGACGCCGGGCAGGTTAATCCCCTTGCGATCTTTCAGCCGTCCCCCGATCACAACCCTGCATCGGACATCTGTTGCCGTGCTGTCAATCACGCGCAATTCCAGGTTGCCGTCATCGAGAAGAATTTGATCGCCGGGACGCACATCTTGCGGCAGATTCTGGTAGATCGTCGGGATCAACCCCTTTTCGCCCAACAGATCACGGGTTGTGACCACGACCTCCTGACCCGCGGTCAGGGTCTGATAACCATCTTTCATCAGGCCACAGCGAATTTTCGGCCCTTGTAAATCGCCAAGAATCGATACGGCCCGGTTCAGTTCACGCGATGCTTCGCGAATCATCTGAACCCACAGCGCTTTTTGTGCCTGCTCGCCATGGGAAAAATTCAGGCGGAAAACGTTGACTCCGGCTTCAAGCAAGCGCCGCAAGCTGGCTTCGTCGGCGCAGGCCGGCCCAAGGGTGGCCACAATTTTGGTTCTGCGATAGGGCATAGGGGGAAAGCTCTCTTTCTGCTTAATGGGCTTCGCTCCAGTTGGCACCAACCCCGATATCAACCACCAGCGGCACCGAAAGCGGCACCGCATTTTCCATCTCAAGCTTAACCAGTTGTTTGATTAATTCAACTTCGGCCGCTGGAACATCGAACACCAGTTCATCGTGAACCTGCAAGACCATGCGGGTTTGCAGATTTTCGTGACGCAGACGCCGGTCAATATTGACCATCGCGACCTTAATGATATCCGCCGCGCTGCCTTGAATGGGATAATTGATGGCGTTGCGTTCGGCGTAGCTGCGAATGGCGCCGTTACTGCTGTTGATTTCGGCTATCGCACAGCGCCGACCGAGGAGGGTGGTCACATACTGATGCTCGCGTGCCTCGGCCTTGCGCGCTTCCATAAACTGCCGCACGGCCGGATAACGGGCAAAGTAGTTGTCAATAAATTGCTGCGCCTCCTTGCGGCCAATTCCCAGATCTTTGGCCAGGCTGAAGGCGCCCATGCCGTAGAGCACGCCGAAGTTGATAGTTTTGGCCTGGCGCCGCATATCGTCGCTGACCATGCCGGGAAAAACATTGAAAATTTCACTGGCGGTGCGCCGATGAATATCTTCACCGGCGGCAAAACTTTCTTTCAGGGCGGCGACATCGGCCATATGCGCCATCACGCGCAGTTCGATCTGGGAATAGTCAGCCGCCAGCAGCAGGTTCCCCTCCGCTGGCAGAAAGGCTTCACGGATACGGCGTCCTTCCACACTGCGAATCGGGATATTCTGCAGGTTCGGCTCGCTCGACGACAGGCGCCCGGTGGCGGTGACGGCCTGATTGAAGCTGGTATGAATACGCCCGCTTGCCGGGTTGATCAGTTGCGGCAGGGCATCGGTATAGGTGCTGATGAGTTTGGCCAGGGATCGATAGTCCAGAATCTTGGCCGCAATTGTGTGTTCTTCGGCCAACACCGTCAGCACTTCGACATTGGTCGACCAGCCGGTTTTGGTTTTTTTGCCGCGTGGCAGGCCGAGTTTTTCAAACAAAATTTCGCCCATTTGTTTGGGCGAATTAATATTAAACGGGCCGCCCGCCAAGTCGTGGATTTCTGTTTCCAGACGCGCAAGATCAACCCGCATTTCGGTGGACAAGCGTTTCAGCAGCTGGGCATCAACCCGAATCCCCTGCCATTCCACCCGGGTCAGTACATTCACCAGGGGCATTTCGATGTCGCGATAAAGTTTTTCGGCCCCGCTGGCCGGAAGCTCGGGCAACAGTTTTTCGGCAATCCGCCAGGTGATATCGGCATCCTCGGCGGCATAGACCGCGGCCTTTTCGACCTCAACCTCGGCGAAGCCGATCTGTTTTTGCCCTCGGCCAGTCAGCTCTTTGTAGGGAATCATGCGATGGCCGAGCAGATCACTGGCCAGGGCGTCGAGGCCGTGAGATTTGGCTTCGGGGTGGGTCAGATAGGACAATACCATGCAGTCATCGGTGATTCCGGCCAGCTCGACCCCGGCGTTGCGCAGCACCAGGGCATCGTATTTGATGTTCTGACCGACTTTTTCATACTGGGCATCTTCCAGGAGCGGGCGCAATTTTTTAAGCACCAGCTCAAGGGGCAGCTGCTCAGGTGCGCCCAGATAACGATGCCCAACGGGGACATACCAGCCACTGCCCGCCGTCAGGGAAAAAGACAGCCCGACCAGTTTGGCCTGCACTGCGCGCAGGCTGGTGGTTTCGGTGTCAAAGGCAAAACGTTTGGCCGCCCTCAACTGGGCAATCATGGTGTCGAGAGCGGCCTCAGCCGTGATAGTTTGGTAGTGGCTGGCGTCGGCACTGGTTTTTGGGCCGCTGGCGGTGAGATCGAGTTCCTGCAACAGTTGATGAAATTCCAGCCGTCGGTAAACTTCCGCCAATTGTGTGCTGTCCGGCGGGCAGATGGCCAGATCTTCGTAGTTAATCGCCACCGGCAGATCGTAGACCAGATCGGCCAGTTTGCGCGACAAGCGCGCCTGATCGGCGAACTGGCGTAAACTCTCCTGGCGCTTAGCGCCTTTAACCTTATCAATGTTGGCCAAAAGGTTCTCGATGTCGCCAAATTCCTGAATCAGAGCGCTGGCGGTTTTTTCGCCGATTCCCGGCACCCCCGGAATATTATCCGAACTGTCACCCGCCAGTCCCAAGACCTCAAGCACCTGGCGCGGCGGCACCCCGAAACGTTCAATGACCTCGGCTTCACGCGCGCGTTTGCCCTTCATGGTGTCGAGCAGACTGATGCGTTCATCGACAATCTGCATTAAATCTTTATCGCCCGTCACCACGGTGACATTCATGCCGGAAGCCGCATAACGCCGGGCCAGGGTGGCAATAATATCATCCGCCTCATAGCCTTGCAGCTCTAAAAGGGGCAATTTGAAGGCCCGTACCACCTCTTTGATCAAGGGAATCTGCGGTACCAGGTCTTCGGGCATGGCCGAGCGGTTGGCCTTGTATTCCGCGTACAGCTCTTTACGAAAGGTCGGTCCTTTGGCATCGAAAATCACCGCCAGGTGACCCGGTTGTTCCTGTTTGATCAGGGTTTGCAGCATTTTGGTAAAGCCAAACACCGCGTTGGTCGCTTCGCCTTTGCTGTTGGAAAGATGGCGGATGGCGTAATAAGCACGGTAGATATAACTGGAGCCATCGACCAGGTAGAGCGTTGAATCAGGCATGCAGGCCTCATGTTTTTTAGTGTTTTGAGCGAAAAAGTTCTTCCCCGCTGACCGGGAAAAACAAAATACCAGACATAGTCGCCAAATGGTACCACAGAGCCTTGATGCCGCTTATTCTTTTGTTATTGCCCGTTGACCCCTGACGCAAAAGGTCGTATTTAAGGGCTCGTAAAAACCGCGACCCTCCCGTTTCTTAAATCGCTACAGGATATCCCATGCCTCGTTTTACCTCGGTCTTCTTCGCCAGTGTGCTCTGCCTGCTGTTGTCCGTCGCTTCGGTTCGCGCGGCCGCGGAGGAATCCTCCGGGTTCTCATCCCGGCAAAAAGTCCTCATGCTGAATCTTGGTGCTGTTGGCGCTATTAGCGCCTGGGGGCTCATCAGCTGGGATTATGGTTCTTCATCTCCCCATGCGGATCAGGAAGGCTGGTTCGGCCATGGAACCGCGGAGGGAGGCGCCGACAAATTAGGCCACATGTATACCAGCTATGCCCTCAGCCATGGCCTTTCCACCCTCTATCGCTCATGGGATTACCCGCCGGAAAAAGCCGCCGCCATGGGGGCGCTCTCCTCGTTTGGCATTCAGGGGATGATGGAAATTATGGATTCTTTCACCAGCAGTTACGGTTTTTCTTATGAAGATGTGGTGATGAATGGTGCCGGGGCGCTCCTGGGTTATACTCTGGATCGCCACCCTGCTTGGCAGCGTAAAATCGATTTTCGTCTCGAATATAAACCGAGCATCGGTAAAAACTTTGAATCCGATGTTTTTACCGATTATCAGTCTCATAAATATCTTCTCGCCCTCAAGGGGGAAGGTTTTTCCGCCCTCAACCAAACCTTTTTACGCTACCTGGAACTTCAGGTCGGCTACACCGCCAAGGGTTATGCCGATTACGTTGCCGGCGGCCCCGACGACCGGCAGCGCGCCCTCTACGCCGGTGTCGGCCTCAATGTCGGCGAACTGCTCCGCCCCCTGTGGGACAGCCGCATTTTCAACTATTTGCAAGTTCCTTATACGTCTTTGCATGCTAAGAAGGGTTTGGATTAAAAAGAGCGACCTCATCTATGATTTTTTTCTGCGTCGGTGATACCCCCCCCATTGCTGGGTTCAAGCTGCCGCGAGATTTTTCAATTTACCAATTTGACACAAATGTTGCTGCATGATAGTTTACGAATATTGTCAACTTACCGCGCAAAATTTTTCTGAGGGTGACAAGTTTCGTAACTATTCAGCATAATTTATTTTGCGTTCTTTGAAAAAAGTTCTTGACAGGGTTTTTGTGTAATTTTTTGAAAAACTGCCACGTTTTTCAGTTGCAGCGCATTGCCTTGCGGTTGGGCTCAGGTGGCCGCTGGATGCGTTGTTAGGGGCAGAGCCGGTATCGACCGCCAGTGGAATATTTCATCCTCTCACAGAGCGTCCTGGCGCGAAAAATCTTGTTCTCAAAACCCGTGATATGATGCCCCCATCACATCACGGGTGGCTATATGACCATTGAAAATATAAACGTCGAAGCTTCGGTAAAACGGGTTAATGAGCTGATTGCTGCCGAGAAGAATCTGTCGCCGGCGTTACGAGCCAGCCTCGAAGTTCTTCTCCTTCTGGTCTCCATTCTGGTCAACCGTTTGGGGCTCAACAGTAAAAATAGCAGCAAGCCGCCGTCAACCGATCCCAACCGCAAGAAGGAACGGAAAGAGCCTGGTACCAGAAAACCAGGGGGCCAGCGCGGTCATATCGGCACGACTTTGAAGCCGGTTGCTGATCCCGACGTGGTCAAGACCATTGCCGTTGACAGAAGCACCTTGCCATCGGGTGCTTACCGGGATGTCGGTTTTGAGGTGCGGCAGGTCATCGATCTGGATATCAGCACCATCGTGACCGAATGGCGGGCTCAGATCCTGGAAGGCCAAAACGGCAAGCGCTATGTTGCCCCGTTTCCTGATGATGTCACCCGTCCCGTACAGTATGGCGTCGGCGTCAAGGTCAACGCGGTCTACATGTCCCAGTATCAGTTGATTCCGTATCATCGTATTGAGGATCACTTTCTGGATCAGATGCAGATTCCGATCAGCGCCGGTTCCGTCAGTAATTTCAACAAGGACGCTTTTGATCGCCTTGAGTCTTTTGAATCATGGGTCAAAGAGCAGCTTCAATTGTCACCGCTCGTGCATGCCGATGAGACCGGCATCAACATCTGCGGAAAAGGACACTGGCTGCATAGTGCATCGAACGACAGGTTCAGTTATTTTTACCCGCACGCCAAGCGCGGCTGCGAAGCCATCGATGAGATGGGGGTTCTTCCCCGGTACGCCGGGATCCTCTGTCATGACCACTGGAAACCCTATTTCAAGTACGGCGGCCTGCATGCCCTCTGCAACGCCCACCTCCTGCGAGAACTTGAACGGGCCGCAGAGCAAGACAAGCAGATATGGGCGAACCAGATGATTGTGCTGCTGAAAGAAATCCATAAGGCCACCCATGCAGCGGGCGGCAAGCTTGAAGTCGTAGAGTCGGAGCATTACCGGAAGCGATACCGCAACATTCTGCAGGAAGCTGACCTTGAATGCCCGCCGCCTGAGGAAACCGAGAAAAAGAAACGAGGCAGAACGGCACGATCAAAAGCCCGAAATCTTCTGGAGCGGCTGCGGAACTTTGAGAGCGATGTCTTACGGTTCATGGACAATGCGGATGTGCCATTCTCAAATAACCAGGCGGAAAACGATCTGCGAATGACCAAGGTCCATCAGAAAATCTCAGGATGTTTTCGGTCAACGGAAGGTGCAAAGATCTTCTGCCGAATCCGTAGCTATCTGACGACGTGCAGAAAACAAGGCATTACAGCGTCCGAAGCTTTGCGCCTTCTGTTTCAAGGTCAGTGGCCTGCGTTTATGCTTGTCAAAGAACAAAGTGCTGAATAGTTACAAATAAATCAGGCAAAAATCTTACTGGCCACATTAGTCGTTATTATTCTCATTTCCTTTTCTGTCAATAACCCTTTCTCAAGTACAGCGGCGATAAAGCCCGTCAATATTTCGGGTGATGAAGGGCGCTTAGGAACAGGGCCACCGGCGTCAGTTGAAAGCATACAATTCTCCAATCCGACCTCTTTAATGCCGGATATGTATTGTTCAATAGAGATCTCCCCCCACGGGCAGGCAAGCGCTATCACACATTTCTCTATGATACCTCCCAGGCGAGCAAATTCCTTCTGTACTTCGATATTTGCCTTATTAATGCTGACGTCGGGATGGCCGAAAACAACGAAGCCCGCCCCTACAGATTCTTTGAATGCGTGCGCAACGGCCAATGATTCTTCTGCGGACAAATGACCGGTTGAGAGAATAGCCCCTTTGGACTTGACCAGTTCGATGATTTCATAGATTTCAGGAATAAGTTTGCCCTTTTCATTAAGGATATAAATTCCGTCACCGGGAGTGCTGTACTTGAAGTCCTTATTTAAAAAACTATCCGATACCGTCCTGTAGTATTCAACATGTTGTCGCGCCGACAGGGAGGGCAGCCATACAACTCGACCACCTATCCCTAAAGAAACCTCAACCGCAGCAGGGTTTAAACCACCCACAAAATGGTTGAGTGTAATCCCGCCTAAAACCTTACAAGAGCTGGTATTTTTTAGTAGCTGGACTCGTGAGGCAGTATCTCCTTCATGGGCTTTGAGTCCAATGCCGGCCATTCCAGCGTCAACAGCCTCAGCCAAAGCCTCGTGATCATCAGCCCTGCGCCAAAATATGCTCGGTCCAGTATGTATGTGCCAATCATAGGCTCCCTTAAGCTGTTCCTGGGCTGCTTGCCACAGCGGCAAAGGGAAATTTCCTTTCTGCATTTTTACGCTCCTCCCTAAATCCCTATTTTGGAATTTCGTCTCTAATAATGAACGCTAGGATCTTTCAGGGTAACCGTCAACCCAGCCCATCTTGCAAGGGGGCCTGGGTTGCGGCATCCTGCTGCTTGGCTGCCAGCCATAAATCCGGCAGGAGTTCCTCGATCCGCGATGCCGGGTGACTCATGATCCGGCGCAG
>Ga0210020_1002889_pt1 | contig 13575 bp, 9 predicted proteins | sample CryGeymeta201514_FD_183980 | JGI IMG/M metagenome (GOLD analysis project Ga0210020, IMG submission 183980) | Groundwater microbial communities from Crystal Geyser aquifers in Utah, USA - Crystal Geyser metaG 2015-14 (SPAdes) (version 2) | ecosystem: Environmental > Aquatic > Deep subsurface >... | reverse complement strand
GAAGTGCCAGTGCTTCACCGCGGAGGTGGCGTCGCGGCAGATGCTGCCGATGAGTTCGGAGTACGTCTTGGCGGCGGTGTCAAAGCCGAAGGAGGCCTCAATCTGCTCGTTCTTCATGTCGCCGTCGATTGTCTTTGGCACCCCGACGACGCACGTCGGCGAGCCCTCCGCCTTGAGATACTCGGCAAGCACGGCGGCGTTAGTGTTTGAGTCGTCACCGCCGATGACGATCAGCCCGTCAAGCGCCAACTCAGCCAGGTTCCGCTGGCACGCCGCCAACTCGGCGGGCTTCTCGATCTTGTCGCGGCCGCTCATGATCATGTCGAAGCCGCCTGTGTTGCGGAACGGCTCGAGGAACTCGGCGGTGAGTTCCGTGTACTTGCCCTCGATCACGCCCCCTGGGCCCTTGAGAAAGCCGTACAACCGGCTGTCCGCGTTCGCCGCCTTCAACGCGTCGAACAGGCCGACGATGACGTTGTGGCCGCCCGGCGCCTGCCCGCCTGAAAGGACCACGCCCACCTTCAGCGGGGCAGTGGACAGACCCCCCTTGCCCTGGACGATCTTGGCCTGGGGCTGACCGTAGGTCTTGGGGAACAGCTTCTTCAGGGCGTCCCGGTCGGTTGCCGGCTCCGTGGGCGCTCCCAGCTCGATGCCGGCGTTGGCGTCCCGCAAGGCCAGGGGGAGTCTCGGTTGGTAGTCGGCGCGTGCTTCCTGGAGAGCGGAGATTGTGGCACTCATTGCGTTTCCATCATCCTTCTGTGCTTCGGTGTTGCAGCCCTCGCCCGGCGCAGCCCGCCCGGGGTGCCCGGCGGCGCTCCGGCCGGAGAAAAGTGGCTACCTGAGCCGGGTCTTTTCTGCGACAATAGCGGTGTCCGGCGGCTGAAGTTAGACAGGAGAGCTTACCATGAAGATCTACACCCGAAAAGGGGACGACGGGACGACGCAGCTCCTCAGCGGCGATCGCGTCGCGAAAGACGACCTGCGCCTGGAAGTCGAGGGCACACTGGACGAACTGAACTCCTGCCTCGGTGCCGCGCTGAGCCACCTCGAGGACGAGGAGTTGGCGGAGACCGTGCGAACGCTTCAGGGCAAGCTGTTCGTCTTGGGCGCGTTGGTCGCAGGCGCCCAGGCGGACGACAGCTCGTCGCTGTTGAGCGACGCGGAGGTCCTGGCGCTTGAACAGACCATTGATGACCGCACGGCGAGCTTGCCGCCGTTGCGGGCATTCGTTCTGCCGGGCGGCGCTCCCGCGGGCGCACATCTGCATGTCGCCCGGACGGTGTGCCGCCGACTGGAACGCCGCTTGACCTCATTGGCCGGGCGCGAACCGGTGACACCGGCCGCTCAGCGCTTTGTGAATCGCTTGGCGGACCTGCTGTTTGTGCTGGCACGGTCAGCAAACCACCGAGCAGGCGTCGGCGAGTTGACTTGGGGACCGGAGCACGGTAACCCGACTCCGCAGCCGTCGGGGAACACGTTAGGGCGCCGTGCGTCCTGACGGCTACTTGCCACGGCGACCACGCTCCGCCTGCGCCGAGCTTCGCTGCTTGCCTCCCTCGCGTGACGGGAGCTACTGAGAGGTCTTCCCATGATTCGTGTCCAGACCGCCTGCCTCGCGCTCTGCCTCTGTGCGGCTTCCTTGACTGCTCAAGCCGCAAGCCTGGTGTTCGTCACTACGCAGTCTCCCGCAGCCGCGCCGCTCTCCGCGGGCGCGGCCGCGCTGCTGGCCGACGCCTGTGCACCTGTGGGGGTGTTTGTGGTGCCGTGGAGCCAGGGCTTCTATGCGCAGGAGCGGGCCGGCCAGCCCGCTTCCGTGGCGAGGCTCGTGGGAGCCGCCGTCGCCGTCGCCGTGGAGTGCACCGAGAAGGGCGACGCCACCACGATCCGGCTCCAACTCCACGAGGTCACCGGCCGGGCGGTGGGCACCGTCGAAGCACAGGGCGCTGACCCGTTAGCGGCCTTGGCGCAGGCACTGACCGACCTGCAGAAGCAGCTTGCGCCAACGATGCACCTTGCCGCGCCCCGGTGGCCGCCGACGCAGTCGGCAAAGGCATTCCGGGAATACGCGGAGGGAATCGCCGCTGCTTCCCAGCCCGGTGGCGCGCCCAAGGCGGAGCCGCACTTCCGCAGCGCAATTCAAGCTGACCGCCAATTCGCGCCTGCCCAGCACGAGCTGGGGGCGGTGCTCTGGGACCTTGGTCGCCGCGACGAAGCCGTGCAGGCATACCGTGCGGCGCTAACTGCGAGACCCGACTCCGCCATGACCCACAACAACCTCGGGGTGGCCCTCATGCGGACCGACGAGGGCACCGACGCCGACGCCCAAGCTGAACTGCAAGCGGCGTTGGCCTCGAGCGGCGACCCGGCGGCCGTGGCCTTCGCCCACGTCTCCCTGGGCAATCTCCTCCGACAGGACAAGGACTACGCAGCAGCCGAGAAGGAGTACGAGACAGCGCGGCGCCTCATGCCGCAACACCCGGCCCCGCTGCTGAACCTCGGAGTAACAGCGATGATGCGCAAAGACAACGTCGCCGCCGAGGGGCTGCTGCGGCGGGTGGCCGCCATGCGCAACGAGCGGCGGGCCGTGGCCGACGCCCATCGGCTGCTGGGCGACCTGAGCCTGAGAGAAGCCCGATTCGACCAAGCGGTCGTGGAGTACCAGCAAGCCCTTGAGGCCCGGCCGGACTACGCCTTCGCCCACTGCAACCTCGGCGCGGCCTACCGGAAGCTCAAACAGCTCGCCGAAGCCGCTGCCGAGTACCGCCGCGCGATTGAACTGGACAACGACGCGAAGGCCACGGGCGCTGCCCACAACAACCTCGGCAATCTGCTGATGCACGAACTGAACCGGCCTGCCGAAGCTGCGGAGCAGTTCCGTAAGGCGTTGCAGTACGACCCCGGCAATGCTACCATTCAGAAGAACCTCGAACGTGTCCAAGGCAAGGGGTAGTCCCCCGACTTCCGTTCCCCCCAAAGTGAGGTGCCCCATGTTGAGAAGCCTCGTCAACCGTTGGCTATTGGGTGCGCTGCTGTCGCTGCCCCTGGGCGCGTTGGCGGGCTGCGGCGGAGGGGGCGGTCATTCCGGCACCGGGAGTCTGGCGGGGTACGTCTACACGCAGACCGGTGACCTGACCGGCTACGTGGCGCAATCCACCGGGCGCGCCACGACGGCCGACGGCAGCGGAGTCGTGCTGCTCAGCGAGCCGCCCAACTCCGCGAGTCACACCGCCCTCGCCGGGACGCGGCTGCTGCTCAAGGATGCCGCCTGGGTGCGTCTGGTCGCCGACCTGCAGGCAAAGCAGCTCAACCCGCCGCCCGTCGTGCCTGTGGCCGAGAAGATTTCCGCGGCGGAGGGCGCCTACGCGTTCCAATCGGTGCCGGCCGGCAAGTACGTGCTCGAAATCGAGTTCCCCGGCGCAGCGCAGCCCGTGCAGCGAGAAGTGAGCGTGTACCCCGGGTTGACAGCGCGAGGCACCGAAGTCCCCCAAGCGGTGAACCCGGCGGCCCTCGTGCCGGGCTTCAGCCTGCTGGTGCAGGTGCCGCAGGCGACGTCCTTCGCGCCGGTGGTGGCGGCTACCGTCGCTCTATCGGGGACTCCCTGGTCGGTCAGTACGGGGGCCGACGGCCGATATGTGATGGGCGGAATTCCCGAAGGCTACTACTTCCTCCAGATCGCCAAGGAAGGCTTCGCGCCGCGAGACTACTACGTGGAAGTCGTCAGCGGCAAGGTCACCTACGGGCCGTACTCCCCCGCGCCCAACACCAACGAAACGGTCTGGTACGACACGAACGGCAGCAGCAGCGGCGGCGGCACCGCCACTACTGTGCCCACCTCGTCTCCGCCGCCGACAACCGGCACCCCCACCACAACCACGAGCGGGTCCTACGACCCCGCGGACGAGGGCGACACCACTGGTGACACGGATGACGTGGGCGACACGCTCGGCCAGACGGTGCGGCCGCCAACCACCACGCACAAAGGCCGCTGACGGGCGGAGCAGCAGCCTGCAGATCGGCCCGATCAACAGCCAACCTCAGCAGGCTGTTACCCCCCCCGGAGGACGACCAGCATGATTCTGATCGCCAGCATGGCTGAACTCGACAGCTACCGCAACAGCAGCAGCGGCTGGGGGCACAAGATCCGGTTCGAGGAACTCACGGGCACCCCCGCACTGATCCGGCACTACACCCAGGTCACCCCGGAGTTCGTGCAGCAGTACGGCTTCAGAGCGGTGTTCATCACCGGATTCGGGCAGGACTGGGAGACGATCCCGCCGGAGACGACGTACGCGATTAACGACGTCCTCCACACGCTGGTTGTCCCGACCCTCGCGGCGTGCGGCGGGCATCAGCTCCTCGGGTGGCTGTTCAACCACGACGTGCGCAGGCTCAAGCTGTTCCGCAACGAGCCCCTCCGCAAGCTCCGCCGCGACGAACCAGACAGGTGGCCGGAGTACCACCCGGGGTACCTGCATGAGCACGGCGTCTACCCGATAGAGATCGTCCAGCGCGACCCGCTCTTCCGCGGGCTCAAGAACCCCTGCTGGATGCCTGAAGCGCACTTCTGCGAGGTCAAGCACCTCCCGCCCGACTTCGTCCACTTGGCGCGGAACGAGAACTGCGAACTACAGTGCTTCCGCCACAAGGACAAGCCGCTCTACGGGGCCCAGTTCCACGCGGAGACGTGGACCGACCAGTACCCCGACGGCAAGACGTTCATCACCAACTTCTTCCGGATCGCGGGGCTGGTGGAGTAGGGCAGACCAGCAACTCGGCAAGGCGGCGCGGCCAGGACACCCGCCCTGAACCATGTCTCCCTCGCTCCGCCGCCCTCTGCCCACCACCCCAGAAGGAGACACTATGCCCACCCCCTACCAAGTCGGCTGCTACTACTTCCCGAACTACCACGTCGATCCGCGCAATGAGCAGGTTCACGGCAAAGGCTGGACCGAATGGGAGTTGGTGAAACACGCCACACCGCGATTCGAAGGGCACCAGCAGCCCAGCGTGCCGCTATGGGGCTACGTCGACGAGGCGGACTCCGGGGTCATGGAGAAGAAGATCGCTGCCGCCGCAGACCACGGGATCGACTACTGGGTCTTCGACTGGTACTGGTACGACGACGGCCCCTACCTGGATCGCTGCCTGGAGCGGGGCTACTTTGGCGCCGCCAACAACCACCGGGTGAAGTTCTGCTGCATGTGGGCGAACCACGACTGGATCGACATCCACCCGACGAAGCTTCAGGACCCGCGGCGGCTGCTCTACCCGGGGAAGGTGACGCCCGACACGTTCAGGGCGATCTGCGATCATATCGTCGAGAAGTACTTCCGGCATCCGTCCCACTTCATGCTCGACGGTTGCCCCTACTTCTCGGTCTACGAGCTAACAAAGCTGATGGAGACGTTCGGCAGCGTCGCCGAGACTCGGCGCGCCTTGGACGAGTTCCGGCGCAAGACCAGGTCCGCCGGCTTCCCGGACTTGCACCTCAACGCCGTCGTGTGGGGACGGCCTATTCTCCCGGGCGAAGGCACTCCTGCCGACCCGGTCCGGCTGGTCAGCGACCTCGGCTTCGACAGCGTCACCTCCTACGTGTGGATCCACCATGTGCCGCTCAACCAGTCGCCGCTGACCCCGTTCGAGACCGTGCGCGACGAGTACCTGAAGTACTGGGACAGGGCCGAGCAGGACTTCGGCGTGTCCTACTTCCCCAACGTGAGCGTGGGCTGGGATTCCAGCGCGCGCACCGTCCAGTCGGAGAAGTGGGACCCGTCAGCCGGCTACCCCTTCACCAACTGCATTGGCGGCAACACACCCGCGGCGTTCCGCCAAGCCCTGCAGCTCACCAAGCAACGCCTCGACCAACGCGACGGCCCAAGAGTGCTGAATATCAACTGCTGGAACGAGTGGACAGAGGGCAGCTACCTGGAGCCGGACACTCGGAACCAGATGGCGTACCTGGAGGCGGTGCGGGCGGTGTTTGCAGCCCGCCCGTAGGGTCGGGCCGGCGTTGCGGACCGACGGGCACGGGCTCCGGAGTTCCCCTGGAGCCTGTTTGGCTCTCCACGGGATCCCGAAGATCGGGCCGGCGGGGAGGATTGAGGGGCTCTTCCGCGAAGTCAGTTCGTTATCCCGTGCGTTCGAGAGCGTGATCGGTGTTCCGCTGCGAGCGGATCCGGCGCTTCACCCGTTAGGATGCCACGGCAGAAGGGAGCCATCCGGCTCTGCACCGACCGCTGCATGTGGGCGCACCCGTTCACGCCCGCCGAAGACAGCGAGGTCTTCAGCTCGGCGCTGGAGGGCTGGGCGAAGATCCACGATCGGATTCATATCTGGGATTACTGCGTCAACTTCGGCCACTACGTCGCGCCCATGCCCAACATGGAGGTCATCGCGGCCAACATCCGGTACCTGGCGAAGCACCACGTCGAGGGGATCATGCAGCAGGGCAACTACCAGAGCCCCGGGGGCGAACGGGAGCTGATGCGCTGTTGGGTCATCGGCAAGCTCCTGTGGGACCCGACCCTCGACGTGTGGCGCCTGATGCACGACTTCACCTTCGGCTACTACGGCGACGCCGCACCGGCGGTCTGGAAGTACAACCAGTTGCTCGAGCAGGCTGGCAGAGACCACGCCGCCAGCCTCGCCAGCCCCGAGGGCGGCATCCGGTACCCCATGGACTCCGAGTTCCTGTCGAAGCAGTTCCTGGACGAGGCGACGGCGCTGTTCGCCCGCGCCAAGGCCACGGCTGAGAGCGATGAGGTCCTGCGACGCGTCGAGCTTGCAGAGCTACCCCTCCTCTACGTCAAGCTCTGCCGCGGACCGGAGTTCGTCGGCCAGGAGTACTCCGCTCTGACCGACCGCTTCGAGGCGATCGCCAGCCGCGAGGGCCTCACCCACCTCCAGGAAGGCCCGCCCGATGTGGCCCAGAAGGTCAAGGCGTGGCGCGATGCCTTGCGGACCCATCTGGCTCTTCAGCGGGTGGGCGAGGCGGCCGCCAAGCTGCATCCTCTGGCCAACTCGTGGCGGTTCGCGACCGACCCCAAGGACGAGGGTGCCGAGAAAGGCTGGGACAAGCCGTCCTTCGACGACACCAAGTGGGCGCTGGTGCGCAGCGACAAAGGTAGCGGTTGGGAGGCGCAGGGATTCGCCGACTACACCGGAGCGGGCTGGTACCGGCAGAACTTCGAAGTACCTGCCCAGCCCGGCGGCAAGCGGCTGTACCTCTTCTTCGAAGCGGTGGACGAAGACGCCTCTGTCTATACTCGCGAAGGTTAGGAATACACCGAAGCTATTGCACAAGTTCGACGCCTCTGCGTGCACAGCAGTGTGTTGGGTGCTCACCACACGCCCCCGGGTGAAGTTCTGCGAACTTCCACTTCGGTGTATTCCTAACCTTCGCGAGTATACCTCAACGGCGACCACATTCTCGACCACACCTGCACCAGCACGGGTCTGTCCCCCGAACAGATCTGGGTAACCCCGTTCTTTTTGGAGGTCACCAGCAAGTTGCAGCTCGGCCGCGCCAACTCCCTCGCGGGTCGGATTGGCAACGCGTGGTGGCAGGAGAGGCACTGCCTGCGACGAATGCCTTTGCGGCAGCGCGGCAGCGGGCCGCCCGCCGTCTGGAGGTTCTGCGCCGTGAAGCTATCGCTATTGACCGTCTGCTTGGCCGCAACTGCCCCCTGGGCTGAGACTATGAAACCACTCGTCGACCTCAACCTCAATCGTAGCTTGCAGAACGCCGGCACCCTCGGCGGTGTCGGCGAACTCAAGGAGTACGCCCCGGGCGAGGGGCCTGCATTTTGCCGGGGCGTATCGAAGTGGGGCGTGAGCTTCGCTGCCAGCTCGCGCGGGGGTGGCTCGCTGATGACCCAGGCGGGCGGTGGAGTGGAAGTGCCTGCGCCCGGTCTCGACGGCGTGACGCAGTTGACGCTGGCGCTTTGGTTCCAGCCGCTCGGCGAGAACTCGGTCGCTCGGCTGCTGTTCTTCAGCCCGGGGTGGGACCTCTTCGTCAGCGGCCGGCAGGTTACGTTCAAGACCAAGCACGCTGGCGTCGACACGGGGTTTTCCGTTCAGGGCGACGCCAAAGCCGTCGTCGAGGGCGCGTGGAACTTTCTCGCCGTTACGTACGACGTAGCCGCCGGCACGGCGACCTGCTACCACGGCGGCCCCGACCAGCCCGCCCGCGTCGTCGCCGAATGGACGGGCGTCCCTTTGCCGGACATGGGCGGGATGGTGCTGACCGTCGGCAACCTGGGCGGCATCCGGCCGTTCCGCGGGCTGGTCGACGAGGTGCGCGTCTACGACCAATTGCTGACTGCCGACGCGGTGGAAGCGCTCCGCAGCTCGACCGTGCAAGCCCGGCCCTCGCTGCGCGACTACGCCGCGCACGCGGTGCCCCGGTCGCTGTTCAGCCACGCCGATGCCTGTTTCTCAACCCGCTTCAAACGCCCCGAGGCGCCGGAGGCGTGGAAGAGCTTCGACACCAACCGGCTCGTGTGGGTGTACACCAATGACGCCGACTACATCGCCAACGCCAAGGCCGCCGGCATCGAGTCGTTCCAGTCGGCCATCAACTCGATCATGCGAGTCGACGACGAGGCCGCGTACTGCCGCAACCTCGAGGGCGAGCGCGTCGTCGCCCCGTGGATGGTGGCGTTCGACAAGAAGAACCCCGTCTACTGGGGCTGCAACAACCAGCCCGCCTACCTCGACAAGTGCGTCGAGAGCGCCTGCAAGGCGTTGGATGCCGGGGCCGACTGGATTCAGTTCGACGACTGGTCGATGATCGTCAGCGCCTACGGCTGGGGCGGCGCGTGCTTCTGCGACCGGTGCCTGGCCGGCTTCCGCGAGTACCTGCAGCAGAACTTGTCGGCCGAGCAGACGAAGGAGCTGGGGATCGACGACCTCGCCGCGTTCGACTACAAGGCGCACCTGGCGGCCAAGCACCAGCTCACCACCGACAAGGACTACCGCGCGCAACGCGGCAAGCTCCCGCTGGAGGCGCACTTCCAGCAGTTCCAGCGGCAGTCGGTGCGGGAGTTCTTTCAGGAGTTGCGCAAGCGCCTCGAGGCCCACGCCGGTCGCCGCGTACCACTCTCCGTCAACTCCACCCTGATGCACCCGGAGCAGCGCAACAACTTCTGCGCCGACATCGTGGACTTCCTCCTGGGCGAGACCTGGCAACCCGACTTCACCAAGACGGTGATCTGCACAAAGGTCGCCGACGCGTTGGGCAAGTGGCAAGTCTTCTCGCCGATCCCCCGCGACCTGCAGGACACCCGCCGCGCCACCGCCGCCGCCTACGCGCTGGGTCACCTACCGCTGGTCCCGTGGGACATCTACATGGGCAGCGACGCCACCGGCATTCAGCCGCGCTACTTCGGCAAGCCGGAAGAATACGGCGACCTCTACCGGTTCGTCAAGGACAACGCGGAACTGCTGAACGGCTACGAGACCCCCGCCTCCGTTGGCGTCGTCGTTAACACCGACAAGTACGACGCCGGTGCCATCGCCGCCGTCTGCAGCCGCCTGTTGGAGAACCACGTGCCCTTCGCGTTCGCGCTGGCCGGGCACTCGAGCTACGACTCGTCGCTGACCGCCGAGCAGCTCAAGGGCTTCGACACAGTCATCCGCGTCAACCCGCCAGACGACTTCACCCCCGCCGACCGCGCCGCCCTCGAAGCCGCCGCCGAAGAAGCGATCGTGCTGTCGCCGCGCGAGCTGACACCCGCCTCCCTCGAGCCGCTCTCCCTGCTGCGCTACTGGGGGCCGAACGACCTCGTCTTCCTGCCGCGAATGCAGACCGACGGCACCACCAACCGCCTCCTCCTCCACGTCCTCAACCTGAACCAGAACCCCACCGACAAGTCCCCCGTCCCCGTCAAGTGGACCTCGCTCCTCCTCCGCCTGCCCGCCATGCTCGGGCCAGACCTGACCGCCGCCCGTTGGCACGCCCCGGGCGCGGAGACGGCAACGCTGGAAGTGGAGAAGCTCAACGAGGGGCTGCGGGTGATTCTGCCGAAGATCGAGCTGTGGGGGATTGTGGAGTTGGAGTTTGGGCGATGATTCGACACGGGCGCCGTGCGTCCATTCTTCGCTATTGGCCAGCGGCTGGACTGCGGAGCCCGCGCCGTTGACGTGGGAGAGGCAGCGTGGCACACTCGTAGCCCGAACAACACCGAATCGCTGTCGCTGGCACGACCGAGGCCGAACGCTGAGCACTCACGGACTCCGACAGGCAGATCCGTGCCGCGAGTTGGCAGCGGGCACGGCAGACAATGAATTCTGAATACGCGACCCCGGTGTCGCGGGCGTTAGGGCAGACGAAGCTGGCGTCCCCTTGACAGTCGCCCCCGGCACGGCGCTATACTTGGCCCCCAAATCGAGTCTCGCACTCAAGGGAGGCGATAGCTGTGAACGGTCTCTCTCTCCTTTCCGACTTGCGTGGCCGCTTGGCAGGGCTTTCGAGGCGGCACTGGTTGACGGCGGTCATGGTCGGCTGGTTGGTGCTCAGCGCAGACGGACCCGGGCTTTGGCCGCAGCCACCTGTGGACCCCCCGCGGGTCATCTACACGCGGCCGGCGCCCTGCGAGGATGAGGAGGGGCAGGAAGCCCAGGCGCCAGACGGCCCGGGGCCGCATGAGCATGTCTGGGTGGACGACCAGTATTTCCCGTGGTTCGACATGCAGGCGGCATGCGTCAACGTGGGAGACGGCAGCGAAGCTGCTCGCTACGTCCGCTGTGGCGACTATGTGGAGGTGTCCCCCGGCTCGCCACTGGATTGGGACATCTGCGGGAACGAAGGCTGCTCGTTCCCGGGCGGCCTGGCCGACAACGCCGTCAGCGTTGAGCAGTGGGATGATGGTGGCGCCGAAGGCCAATTCGGGCACTTTGAGCCGACCGGGTTTGTGGCCGATGGCTACATCACGCACTACAAGGCGCCGATGCAGCCAGGCCTCGTCTCCCTGCAGAACCGTGTGGACGACATCCATTATGCCGAGGACCCGGCGACCGGCCAACCCGTACAGACCTTCGACGACTTCCCGCCAGATGGCGTGTGGGGGTCGGCGACGACGATCACGGTGTGGGACTTTACGATCAGCGACGGGGCGCCGGGCTTCAGACCGGTTCTGGACGCGTGGGTCGGCCCGTTCGGCGCGAAGATCGAGCCTGCGACCGACCACAACGGACAGTCAATGGCGCGGCCGATCTATTTCGAACTCTTTAGCTCGGCCGAACCGGGCTACTGCCTGAATCGCACGCGTGAGCACGATCCCCACGAGTGGAATGACACGGGTCTGGGTGACACCGACCTCAAGTTTTCATTTCCCGACCAACAGGGACTCACGGTCCATTCGACGGACTTCAACGGCTGGTGGCGGAATGAGGCGTGGACAAACGAAGAGGTTACCACCTGCGCGGTTGACATCATGTGTTTGGACTACGGTGCCTTTGGGACGCTCACGGCGACAGCCACCGTCATCGGGTACCCTACTGCGGCGAGGCTACTGCTTTCGGACAACCCACGCACCTATTCCACGTACCAGGTGAACGGCCAGACCCTCTACCGGGAGTACGCGCCCATCCCGTGGGATGTGGACGCGAACTACATCGCCGACGTATGGATGCGCAACTCTGGGAATGCCGCGGATGATGAGGAGGACGAGGGTCAGTGCCCCGTGAAGGGAGACGGGTTCACGCGCTACGAGGAGTACCGGGGCTTTTGCGTGAACGGTCCGTGGACGGAACTGGACCCGGACGCGCACAAGGACGTATTCGTGCTTGATTGGAACGGCCTCGGAATCGGGGACTTCGCGGCCCTAGGCGTCGTGCCGCATCGACTCTATGTGCCCCAGCAGCCAGCGGAGTTCGGCCCGGACTACCAGATGAACCCCAACCGCGGGACCGCGAACAAGCAGTTGCAGCACGGCGTTATGCTCGTGGTGTGGGTCAACGACCCGGGGTACCTAGGCTACACGGTTCCTCGCCTGAACGCACCCAAGCCGACAAGCCGCATCGATGTGGTCCAGATCCAGGGACTCTTCCCGCCGCCCCAGCAGCAAGAGGCTGTCGGCGTCATCGTCTCACATGAACTGGGTCACGCCTGCAACTTGGAGCATCACAGGACCGGGACGTTTGACTGCATCATGTGGGATCCCCCGACCCATCTTCCGCACGCATACTGCTCGGAGAACCCAGGATGCCGAATGCTGTGGCGTCTCTACTGAGTCTCCCGGTGGAGGACCCAGCCCTCGCACGTTCAGTGCGGTTCTGAGGAGTGAACCAGCTGTGACTATTGCGCCGAATCGACTGACCTCGACGCTCTTAGCGGTGGTCACCACCACAGGATTCGCGACTGTCTGGTCCGCCGAAGACGTCGGGCCCTGGAGCGCAGATGACACCCGGATGCTGGCAAGCGCCCTAGTACACTGCCTCGACAGGGAGTACCGGGAGGCGCTTGCACTCGTCGCCCCGCTCGCGCGGACGGCGCCGTTCAGGAAGGAGCTACTGTCGGCCTCGGCAGACCTGCCACTGCGACTGGTGCCTCCCGGGTTCCAGGACCAAGTCAGACCGGTCACGCTGCTGGCTCATGCGCTGCTCGGAATCGGCCAGTACTCACAGTACTGCTGTGTTTCCAGTGCCATCAGCTACCACGACAAAGGTGCGCCCCTGGCTCCCGAGTCAGTTCCCCTTCTGACAGCCAAGCGACAGGTCGGCGGCGATGTGCGCGCGTACGCGCTAGCACTCGCAGTCAACGATCTTTGGGTTGACTTCGACTTCACACCCGCCCTCGTCCTGCGGGAGCAGTGCCTTTTCGTCGCGCTTGCGCAGCTTGCGCCCCACCTAGGCTTCGAGGCAGAGACCGCAAAGGGTCAGACCAGGATCGAACTGCGCCGGCAGCAGGCGCCGACGCGGCTGCTGTTCGTGGAAGGCAAGAAGGAAGTGCGGGCACAGGGCGTCGAGAGCTTCACACTTGAGCACGCCCCGTTCACGCTCGAGGGCGTGCTCATGGTGCCGGCCGCCGAGGTGGCGAAGCTGCTGAAGGGCGAGGTGCACTGGTACCCCGAGGTGCGGTTCATGCACCTGATCATCCCGAAGGTTCCGGGGAAGCCGGCTGAGCAGTAGTCACGCAAGAGCCGCTCTTTCTCCCCTGACAGTGGCGGAAGCGTAACGACGTGCGCCGAGGGGGTAGTCCTGCCTCTCCGTTGAGGATCGCGTCGGTCGACCCGCTTTCCCTTTGGCGAAGCTCCTGTGCGTGGCGGCTGTGAGCGTTCCTTGGACGCAAGCCGCGGTTGACCCCAACTGCTCCGGGGCCTATCATGCGGTGCCGGGCTTCCGGCAGACGGGAGACCGGCGGCGCCTGAGCACCTTGTTGAGAGGTGCGCCAGTGGACAGGTCGCACCCGGACGACGCGGGAGTTGCCCGTTCCTTCGTCGCTTGCCGGTGCTCCAGCGCGGGAGCGCGCCGCGCACGGCCTGTCGAACGTCACGCAGGGCCAGTCCGGCGCTGCGCACGCTCCGTAGCGCATCGCGCACAGTCGGTCGGACACCGTGCGGGCTTGGTCGAATT
>Ga0210020_1002873_pt1 | contig 13617 bp, 10 predicted proteins | sample CryGeymeta201514_FD_183980 | JGI IMG/M metagenome (GOLD analysis project Ga0210020, IMG submission 183980) | Groundwater microbial communities from Crystal Geyser aquifers in Utah, USA - Crystal Geyser metaG 2015-14 (SPAdes) (version 2) | ecosystem: Environmental > Aquatic > Deep subsurface >... | reverse complement strand
ATCCAATGGTTTTGGCGGCTGGTTCTCATGACGTTGCTATTCCGGCTGGCGGCGACTCAATAAAGCGGGTTGACCCGAAAAACTTAAGCGAGGAAGAAAATTTCGCTTGGGTGCTGGAACATTACGGTTTAACTAAACGATGGTCGAAGCAATTCGGTTTCGACATTGCTTTAGCCAAAGGATGGGTTAAGAGCAGAGGGATAATTGGCAAACTCTTAGATGTTATTGACAAAATCTGCTATGCCGCTTTGGATTGCTATCATCTCGGTTCGGTGCGGCCGGGCCAGGTTAGAGACTTTTGTCTTTGCCATCCATTAGTTATGGATGTTTGGCAAAACATTCGCTTTAACCTGGACAAAACTAACTTTGGCTTCTCCCATCCTGAATGTCTTTTCCGATTTCTCCTCTTGAGGGCCTATGAGTTTCAAGAACTGCTTTTTAATCCCTATTCTCGGGCGCTTGACCTCTTTTTGAAAAAATTGGCTCAGCCCCTTTATGAAAAGGGAATTATTACAAAAGAGCAACTTTTGACTCGTGGCGACGATTGGTTAGAACAGGTGTTAAACCAATATTATCCTCAGGAAATTAAGTTAATCATCGAACCTGAGAAACTCTCCTGGGCAAAGTTTGAAACAGTTGAAGAGCAAAGAGAGTTTTGCCTGAAATCAAGGGATCGGGTTGACCACACCGAACGCATCACCGGTTTTACTACCGGCTTGAACTGGCCAGTCTGGAATAGAGGAAAGTTGACACCCTTAAAAAAGGTCATTTCCCGGGATAAAATTGAGCTGTTGGAGGGAGTGGTCGCCTCAACTCGCGGCTACTACGTTTACTACCGATCCTAGGTGTTACAGTTTTCGTGACCCTAGGATCTTTTTTTGTTAGAATAAAACAATGGCGGAAATTTTTTGGCACAATTTATCTCGGGAAGAGGTAGTAAAAATATTGAGAAGTGATATTGAAAAAGGATTGGATGAAAAGGAGGTTGAAATTCGCCAAAAAGAATTTGGTAAAAATAAACTTCCGGAAGAAAAACCTCTATCAAGGCTAAGAATATTTTTGGAACAATTTAGAAGCCCCTTGATTTATATTTTGGTTATTGCCGGAATTATTACTTTGATTTTAAGAGATTTCACCGACGCCATTGTTATTTTTGGCGCTGTTTTTTTAAATACTATCGTTGGTTTTATCCAGGAAAATAAGGCCTCTCAAACTCTGAGAGCGTTAAAAAAAGTAGTAAGACACGAGGCGGAGGTTAAAAGGGAAGGAAATTTGAAAATCATTGACTCAACTGAATTAGTTCCCGGCGATATTACCATTTTGAATCCAGGAGACAAAGTCCCGGCTGATGGAAGAATTGTTGAATCCCATGATCTTAAAATCAATGAGATGGCTTTAACCGGCGAATGGCTTTCGGCAAAGAAAAATCCTAAAATTTTACCCAAAGAAACTCCCTTGGCTGACAGAGACAATATGGTCTATATGGGTTGCGTGGTTGAAGATGGGAAGGGGAAGGCAATTGTTACTGAAACTGGAGTTCAAACCGAAATTGGCAAGGTAGCAACGATGGTTAAAGAAACCAAGGAAGAGAAAACACCCTATCAGAAAAAATTGGCTAATTTTTCAAAAATTGTTGGAATAATTATTGCCTTTATTTGTTTTTGGATTTTTATTTTAGGAATGGCCAGTGGAAAGGAGTTTGTTGAGATGTTTACTACGGCGGTGGCTGTGGCGGTAGCCGCCATTCCTGAAGGATTACCGGTGGCAATGACAGTAATTTTGGCTTTGGGAATGCAAAGAATCTTAACAAAGAAAGGATTGGTCAGAAAATTAGCATCAACAGAAACCCTTGGGAGCACCTCAGTAATAGCAACTGATAAAACTTGTACTTTGACTGAAGGAAAAATGAAAGTGGCTGAGGTGATAGGAGATAAATTTTTAGCACTTAAAACTGCTGTTTTAACTTCAGAGGCTTTTATTGAAAATCCAGATGAGCCAAAAGAAAAATGGATTGTCAGAGGAAGACCAACCGAGAAAGCATTATTAGAAGCTGGAATCGAAATGGGAATTGACCAAAAAAGAGAATTTGAAAAGAAAAAAATAGCTGAAATTTCCTTTAATCCGATAAATAAATTTGCCGCCGCTTTGTATGATGAAGAGGGTCAAAAAAATTTTTATGTTTGCGGTGCTCCAGAAAAAATTTTAGAACTTTGCACTCTAAGAGAAAAAGAAAAGGCAATTTTAGAGAAGCAACTGGACGAATTGGCCGAGAAAGGATTAAGAGTGGTCGCCACCGCCTATCGGAAGTATGAAGTAGGAGGTATGAAGTATAAAAAATTAGAAGAATTTTGTAAGGATTTAATATTTGCTGGTTTTATTACTTTAAAGGATCCGATTCGACCAGAAGCCAAAGAGGCAATGATAGTTTGTCGGCAAGCGGGAATGAGGCCAATTATTGTTACTGGCGATCACAAATTAACAGCTAAAGCAGTAGCTACTGAGCTGGGTTTTAAAATTGGAGAAGAAAATATTTTAGAAGGGAAAGAATTAGATAAATTATCAGATGAAGAATTTGAAAAGATCTTGCTTCAGATTCAAATTTATGCCAGGGTCGAACCCCGTCACAAAATGAGAATTATTTCTGCCTGGCAGGAGAGGGGAGAGGTGGTGGCAATGACTGGCGATGGAATAAATGATGCTCCAGCTCTTAAAAAAGCTGATATCGGACTGGCTTTGGGTTCTGGAACTGAAGTGGCAAAAGAAACATCCGATTTGATTTTATTAAACGATAGTTTTTCAATTATTGTAGCGGCTGTTGAAGAAGGAAGGGCAATTTTAGATAATATCCGCAAAGTAATTACTTATTTATTTTGCAGCGCTTTTACTGAAGTCCTTTTAGTCGGAACAAGTATTTTTGCTGGCTGGCCTCTGCCAATTCTGGCTGCTCAGATTTTATGGATAAATTTAATTGAGGATGGCCCTTTAAGTTTAGCCTTAGCTTTTGAACCAAAAGAGAAAGATTTAATGAAGCAAAAACCGGTTGGTCATGAGATTCCCCTCTTAACCAGAGAAATGAAAGCCTTGATTTTTGTTATCGGTATTATTACTGACCTTTTGTTAATCGGCCTTTTTTTCTGGCTTTTTAAATTTTCCGAATACGAAATCCCCCATATTAGATCAGTGATTTTTGCTGGTTTAGCCATCGATTCAATTTTTTATATTTTTGCCTGTAAAAGCCTGAGAAAAAATATCTGGCAAATAAATTTATTTTCCAATCGTTTTTTAATTTTTGCTTGGCTCTTTGCCATCTTAGTTTTACTGGCTGGCCTCTATCTCCCCGTTTTGCAAACTCTTTTGCGAACCGAACCTCTTAACTTTTTTGACTGGCAACTAATTTTGGGCTTAGGATTTTTAAATCTAATTTTAATTGAAGCTACAAAATGGTGCTTTATTTCAAAACAAAAGTCAAAATAATCAACTAATACTTAACCTCGGGTGTTGAGTAAGGCCTCTCAATGAGGGCTTTTTTTATTTGAAAAATTCTGTATAATTGATTAATATGCTGATATTCTGGATTTTAATTTTTATTTTAAGTTTGGCTTTGTTGGTAAAATCGGCTGATTGGCTTGTTGAAAGCTCAGAGAAAATTGCTCTATATTTGAAGATTTCGCCTTTTATCATTGGTGTAACTATTGTTGCCATTGGCACCTCCATGCCTGAATTAGCTACCGCTTTCGCCTCTACCCTTAAAGGCGCTACTGAAATTGTGGTAGCTACTGTTATTGGTGCCAATGTTCACAATATCTTCTTAGTTATTGGATTAGCAGCCATTTTGGCAAGAAGATTAATGATAAAAAGAAGCTTGATTGAGCTTGACCTTCCCCTTTTGGCAATCAGTACTGTCATTTTCCTTTCTGTTGCCTATGATGGTGAAATTACATGGCAGGATGGCCTTTTACTTTTGATAACCTTTTTAATTTACCTTGCCTATACAATAGTTGAGAGAAAAGGAGAAAAAGGAGAAGTAGAAGGGATTGTTGAAATAATTCCCGGCAGCGTTGAGAAAGTTGAGAAACTTAATTTAAAGGTTTTTCTCTTTTTGATTTTAGGAGTAATTGGTTTGGTGATTGGAGCAAAATATACCGTTGAATCCGCTCTCCAGTTAGCTAATCTATTAAAACTTCTTCCTTCAGTTATTGCCATCATTGGCATTGCCTTTGGCACCTCCCTTCCAGAACTTCTTGTTTCTGTTCGGGCAGCCTGGAAGAAAAAATACGAAATTGCTTTGGGTAATATTTTTGGTTCAAATGTTTTTAATATTTTAATAGTTACTGGTCTACCTGCCTTTGTGACTACCGTGAAAATAGATCCAATCACTCTGACCATTGGATTTCCCTTTTTGATCGCTGCCACCTTGCTTTTTGTTATTTCTGGAATTTCGGGAAGAATTCACATCTGGGAGGGTTCACTGTATGTTTTGGCCTACATTGTTTTCTGTCTAAAATTTCTAGGATTTTTTTAAGAAAAGGTCGAAAGTAAAATAAAATACTTTTAAACACTATGTTAATTGATTTACTTTTTAGTTGGTTTGGGGTGATTATTGTTGCCTTAATTATTCTTCCTCAGGCAATAAAGATTTGCAGAGAATATGAAAGGGGAGTGATTTTTAGGCTGGGAAGATTTGCCGGGATCAGGGGACCGGGATTGTTTCTGATTATTCCGATTGTTGATAAGATGGTCAAAATAGATCTCAGGATTATTACCATGGATGTTCCGGCTCAGGAAGTAATAACCAGAGATAACATTCCCACAACCGTTGACGCAGTTGTTTACTTTAAAGTTTCTGATTCCCAAAAGGCAGTGATTGAGGTCGAAAATTATCTGATGGCTACCTCCAAAATTTCCCAGACCTCTTTAAGAGAAGTGGTTGGAGCTTCAAATTTGGATGAATTATTAGCTGAAAGAGAGAGAATTAATCAAAAACTTTATGAGATTGTCGACAAGGCCACTGATCCCTGGGGAATAAAGGTTACCGGAGTGACGGTAAAAGATGTTCAAATTCCTCAGGAAATGCAAAGAGCTATTGCAAAACAAGCCGAAGCCGAAAGAATGAAAAGAGCCAAAATTATCTTAGCTGAAGGAGAATATTTAGCAGCCACCAAACTAAAAGAGGCCGGAGAAATTTTAAAGGCAGATCCAATTGTTTTAAGATATTTGGAAACCTTAACCGAAGCAGCTAAGGAAAAAAATACCACTATTTTATTCCCGGTTGAAATGCTGGGAATGTTAAAGAAACTGCAAAAACAGGAATAGGCGATGAAGTTTGCCCCCTTCGGGGTTTGCCTTCATCTTCACCTTCGTTTTTACTTCGTAAAAACTCAGTATGAAATTAATTTATGCAATAGCCACTCTTTCTGGCACGATTATTGGGGTGGGACTTTTTGCTCTGCCTTATGTCACTCTTAAGGTTGGTTTTTGGGTAATTCTTGGTTATTTTTTGGTTTTAGGAGCTTTGGTTATTTTAATTCATTCATTTTTTGGAGAATTGGCTTTGAAAACTCCAGATTTTAAAAGATTGCCCGGTTTTGCCAAATTTCATTTGGGGAAATGGGGCGAGAGGGTGGCTTTTCTTTCGGTTATTTTTGGAATATTTGGAGCAATTTTGGCCTATTTAATTGTCGGTGGAGAATTCTTAACCGAATTACTTTCGCCGATTTTTGGTGGAGGAAATCTTTTCTGGACGATAGTTTATTTTTTAGCCGGAGCTATCTTGATTTTCTTTGGCATAAAAGCCATTTCTAGAGTAGAGCTTTGGGGACTAATTTTATTTTTTGTTGTCTTAATTTTAATATTTTTCCGAGGGAAATATCTTATCAACATTGAAAATCTATTTTTTATTCATCCGTCATCAATCATCAGTCATTGGTTCTTACCCTATGGTGCAATTTTGTTTTCTTTATGGGGAGCAACTTTAATTCCCGAGATAGAAGAAATGTTGGGCGAAAGGAAAGAATTAATGAGAAAAATAATTCCTATTGCGATTTTAATTCCAGCTTTGGTTTATCTCTTCTTTATTTATTTAATTTTGGGAATTACCGGGCCCCAAACAACCGAATCAGCTTTGACTGGCCTTAGAAATTTTTTAGGAGATAGGATAGTTTCTTTAGCCCTTTTTTTCGGAGTTCTAACCACTTTTACCTCCTTTATTGCCTTAGGACTTACCCTAAGAAAAGTTTTCTGGTATGACTTAAAAATAGAAAAGAATTTTGCCTGGTTAATTACCTGTTTTTTCCCATTAATTCTTTTTTTAATTGGGGTGAAGCAATTTATTCCGGTAATAAGTTTTGTTGGCGGAGTAATGTTGGGAATCGATGGAATTTTGATTTTGCTAATGTATAGAAAAATAAAACCTAAACAGATTTTAGTTTATCCTCTGTTTTTAATACTTTTTGGCGGAATTATTTACGAGATAATATACTTTCTAAAGTAAATTATGATGAGTTTTTACGTTCTTATTTTTTTAGCGTGTTGTGTACTTTTGTATTTTTCTGGTGAGTGGGTTGTTGGGGGGCTAATGAGAATGGCCAGATTTCTGGGCTGGAGAGAATTTGTTGTTGCTTTTTTTGTCATGGCTTTCGCTGCTTCCTTACCCAACCTTTTTATTGGCATCACATCGGCTTTGCATAAAATTCCCCAACTTTCTTTCGGTGATGTAGCTGGAAATAATTTGGTCGCCCTAACAATAGCTATAGCTCTGGCAGTTTTAATTAGCAAAAAAGAATTACCGGCTGAAAGTCGAACTGTTCAAACAACATCAATCTTTACCATAATCGCCGCTCTTTTACCTCTTCTTTTGATTTTAGACGGGAAACTTTCAAGAATAGATGGGATATTATTAATTGCTTTTTTTATTTTTTATCTTTTCTGGCTCTTTTCTAAAAGAGAAAGGTTTACGAAAATTTACGATACTCAGAAAATTCCGATTATTAAAGAATTCAAACTCTTTTTAAAGGATTTGGGGAAGTTAATCTTGGGGATAATGCTTCTCATTATTGCGGCTCAGGGCATTGTTGCTTCGGCCCAATTTTTTGCTAAAAGCTTTGATATTACATTAGTTTTAATTGGAGTTTTAATTACGGGTTTGGGAAGCGCCTTGCCAGAAATTTATTTTGCCGTTGCCTCAGCCAAAAGGGGTGAAACCTGGATGATTTTAGGGGACTTAATGGGAGCAGTTATTGTTCCCGCTACCTTGGTTTTAGGAATTGTCGCTTTGATTCACCCAATTGAAATTTCTGATTTTTCACCCCTTGCCATCGCTAGATTCTTTTTAATAATTTCAGCTCTCTTTTTCCTCTTTTTTGTCCGAACCGATCGCAAAATTACCAAAAAAGAGGCCCTCTTTTTACTCTCAATTTATCTCATTTTTGTTTTAGTGGAAATTTTAGCTGGATAACATGATTTTCTATCTCTTGATTTTTCTAATATCTTCAATGTTACTTACTTTCTCTGGTAGATGGTTAGTTGATGCTATTTCAAAGATTGCTAAATTTTTAGGTTGGAAAGAATTTGTGGTTGCCTTTTTTCTTATGGCTTTTTCGGTTTCAATTTCAAATTTCTTTGTTGGGATAATTTCTGCCCTGAATAAAATTCCAGAGCTTTCTTTTGGTGATGTGATTGGAGGAAATGTCATCGCTTTAACCCTTTTAGTAGGATTAGGGGCTCTAATCTCAAAAACAGGATTAAGTGCCCCAAGCCGAACAGTTCAGAGAAGCTCCATTTTCACCATTCTTATTGCAATTTTACCCATAATTCTGGTGTCAGATGGCGTTCTTTCTCGCTCCGATGGATTTTTACTAATTTTGGCTTTTTTAGGTTATATTTTTTGGCTTTTCATTAAAAAAGAGAGGTTTGCTAAAATTTACGATGATATTTTAGAACCATTAGATTTTAAATTTATTTTTAAAAACTCGGTTATCTTTCTTTTTTCAATTTCTTTACTTTTTTTAGCTGCCCTGGGAATGGTTAAATCAGCCCTCTTTTTTGCAAATTATTTAAATCTTCCACTTCCTTTAATCGGAATTTTAATTGTCAGTTTGGGAAATTCACTTCCTGAGTTATCTTTTATTTCTCAGGCAGCCAAAAAAAGCCAGGATTGGTTAATTCTCGGAGATTTAATGGGAGGGGTAATAATCACATCTACTCTTGTTTTGGGGGTGGTCTCTTTAATTTCGCCAATAAAAATAGCTATTCTTCCAGCCATACTTATCGGTCGAATTTTCCTAATAGTTTCAGCTCTCTTTTTCCTCTTTTTTGTAAGATCTGGCCACAAAATCACCAAAAAAGAAGCCATCTTTTTACTCGGAATCTACATTCTCTTTGTCCTAGTTGAAATTTTAACCAAGTAATGCTAAAATATAGTAATGAATGAATTTTTCTTTGGCATTATAACGGTTTTGTTAGTTATTATAATTATTTTCTTATTTACCAGAAAAAGTGGGGGGGATATTAAAATTCTTCAAGATGAATTAAGAGAAATTCGCAATGAAATGAAAGAATCGCGTGAAAAAAATATAGAATCTTTACAGACCCAATTAAAGGAAAGCGGTAAGATTGTGAAGGATGTTACCACCCAGTTAGAAAAAATTCATTCTGACCATAAACATGTAATAGATGTTAAAGAACAATTAAATAAATTGACAGATGTTTTGGCAAACCCAAAACAACGAGGAATTTTAGGCGAATATTTTTTAGAGACTTTACTTAAAAACATATTTCAACCCCATCAGTATCAATGTCCATATCAATTCAAAGACGGTGAGCTCGTTGACGCTGCTATTTTTATAAAGGATAAAATTATCCCTATTGATGCGAAATTTTCCTTAGAAAACTACAATAATATTTTAGAAGAAAAAAATCTGGCTCAAAAAGAAAAATTAGAAAAAATATTTAAACAAGATTTAAAGAATCGCATTGAGGAAACCGCAAAATATATTCGGCCAGACGAAAAAACAATGGATTTCGCTTTTATGTTTATTCCTTCCGAGGGAATTTATTATGATTTGTTAATTAATCAAGTTGGAGGTATAAAGAGTAACACTTATGATTTAATTGAATACGCTTTTAAAGAAAAACATGTTATAATTGTTTCTCCAACTTCTTTTTATGCTTATTTACAAACAGTACTCCAGGGGCTGAGAGCTCTACAAATTGAAGAATCAGCAAAACAAATCATAAAAAAAGTAGAAGATTTACAAAAACATCTATTAAATTATGATAGTTTCTTACAAAAATTAGGAAGTAATTTAGATACAACAGTAAATACTTATAATCAAACCTATAAAGAATTCGCCAAAATAGATAAAGATGTAGTTGAATTAGTCGAAGAGGATAAATCCTCTTCTTCACCCTTCGCTACGGCTCGGGTAACCGAAGGAAAAAAAACGATTAAACCATTACAATTAGATAAACCAACACATCCAGAGTAATTTATGTTAGCAGTAATTAGAACCGGCGGGAAACAATATTTAGTTTCTCCTGGTCAAAAAATTAAGATTGAGAAAATTGCAAAAAAAGAGGGGAGCGAAATAAGCTTCCCTGAGGTTTTACTTTTGGAAAAAGGACTCCGACCCTCCCGCCACCCTCCCGCCAAAGGCGGGCCCCTAAAAATTGAAATAGGAACTCCGTTAGTTAAAGGAGCGAAAGTTATCGGGAAAGTTTTAGGTCATGGCAAAGGAAAAAAACTAATTGTATTTAAATATAAAGCTAAAAAACGCTACAAAGTAAAAAAGGGCCATCGTCAGCCCTTCACTGAGGTCGAAATTTTAAAAATTGAAACCTAAACCTATTTTCGGCCTTCTAGAGCCGAAGATAAAGTTTCTTCATCAGCGTATTCGAGTTCGGCACCAACTGGTAAGCCCCGGCCAAGCCGGGTGATTTTTTTATTAAGGGGTTTCAATAGTCTTTCTAAATATAAAGCAGTAGCTTGGCCTTCGGTTGTTGAATTGGTGGCAAGAATAATTTCTTTAATTTCGGGATGATTTTTTATTCGCTCTTCTAATTCTTTAATTCTTAATTTCTCGATGTCAGCCCGCTTTAAAGCAGAAACTGTTCCGCCTAAAATAAAGTAAAGGCCATTATATTTTTTTGTTTTTTCAATTGAGATTAAATCGGTCTCTTTTTCCACCAGGCAAAGCAAGCTTTTATCTCGGCTGGGTTTTTGACAAATTTCACAGAGCTCTCCATCTCCTTGAAAGGGATTAAAACAAAGTTTACAAATTTTGACATTATTCTTTAATTCGTTAATTGAGGAAATTAAATTTTCAATTTCTTCTTTTGGCTTCTTGAGTAAATAAAAAACGAAACGGGCAGCTGTCCTTGGCCCTACCGTCGGGAACTTCGAGAATATATCTATGAGTTTTTGGATAGTGGGGGAATACATATTACTCTTCCGCATATCCTTTCTCTAAATTGCGGAAACTTACTATTCTTTCATCAAAATATAATTCAATGCTTCCTACCGGCCCATTTCGGTGCTTGGCAATGATAATATCAGCAATATTTTTCCGCGAACTTTCCGGTCGATAGCGGTCCTCTCTGTATATAAATAAAACTACATCCGCATCCTGCTCTAAAGAATTATGCAAAATAATATCGTTGGCAATAAAATTATGAGCACCTGATACAGTAGCATCGTATACTTCTTCAATTTGGAGTGGTTTTATCGAAACAATTTTGTCCCAATATATATCTGAAGTAGCAAGTTTCAAAATATTAGAATTTTCTAAAACTTTAGATACGCGGAACATTCTTTGCCTCGAAAGCCCGCTCTTAAAGAGAGCAGTTCCACAATAGGCAGTATTGATGCCCCGACTAAATTCTCGCCAGCTTATTTCTGCTTCTTCTTTCATCGGCTCAATTATTAGCCTCCAGGCTTCTTTTGGTATAATGTCATTGTTCGGATTTGGAATAATTTTTTTTATTTCTTTTAACATCACCGGTACGAGCTTTTTTCTTTCTCCAGCTATTCCAACACTTTTAAGAAATTTTAATTGGTTATCTGCTCCTTCAATATAGATGTAATACATCTTACGGTAATCTCCTTTCTTATTTTCTCTCAACGAACTTTGAATCCCTAATCTTAAAAGGAGATGTTGAACACCTTCGGCTAATGCTTCGCTTGAAGTAGCGTAATAAATATTTCCAGCTGGCATTCTTCTTTCTATTCGTTTCCAACTTAAATTTCCATCAGTGGCCCAGAGATGCCTAAGAAAAAGGGCAATCCGGTTATGGTCGCACTGAAAAACGTTATCTGGTATTTGCTTTTCCCAGGAATGGACTAATCCAATATTAAGTTTTTTAAACCAATTCGTAATAGGATGATGTCTTTTATGAGTAAGATGGTAAGGAGAGGGCAAATAGACATGATACCAATTTTTTTGTTTTACTATTCTTCCCTTTATATTAAAGAGTTCTTTGGCGGTTTTTTCTACGTTTTTAATATTTTCTTTATCAGCACTGGTATAATGGAAGGGTTGATTGGGTAAAATACATCCATCCCCCAAAAGGTGAGCAAGAAGAATAAGTTCTTTTTCTGAAAGAGAATTTGAAGGTTTTTCAACTTCTATTTTTCTGGGAAGAGCAATAAAGTCACCGATTCTAAGCTCATCTAATCTTCTCCATCCCTCTAATTTGAAGAAAGGATGATTAGCGCTCGCTTTAATTTTTCTCCCACTTCTAGTTTTAAGTTCGAAAGTCATTTTTTTACCAGAAGGAAAGACTTTTGTCATTAGGTGAGGTTTTAATTTGTAATTCTCATCCATAGCCAAAACTTTGAAAGGTTTTTGTTTTGCCCTTTTAACCAGATTTTTAATTGGAATTCTTTCTCCTGTCTCAGCTTTGGTAATCAATGTATCAGCAGTTAAACATCCGCTTTCTCTTAAGTCGGCTAATCTTGGTCTTTGGGGAGATCTTTGCTCCACTGCCCTTGATAGCTGAGAAATGGCCAAGACCGGGATATTGAGCTCTCTGGCTAAACCCTTGAGAGACCTGGAAATTTCGGTTACCTGCCTTACTATTTGGTCACTGGGATTTCTTGGCTCCATCAATTGCAAATAATCAACTATAACTAATCCTAATCCTTTATCTGCCTGCAGCCGTCTAGCCATCGCCCTCATTTGTAAAATATTTGAAGAAGCGGCATCGTCAATATAAATTGGGGCCTCAGATAAAATCCCCATTGCCTGCTGAATTTTGACAAAATCATTGTCATCGCCCTCGCCAGAAAGTCTTCCCGTTCTCAGTCTCCACAAATCCACATTAGCTAAACTGGCAATTAATCTATCCACCACCTGGTCCTTTGACATCTCTAAAGAAAATATCCCTACCGGCACTTTCTGGGAAATAGCAATGCTAGCAGCAATATTTGCGGCTAATGCTGATTTTCCCAGACCTGGCCTCGAAGCTAAAATTATTAAATCAGATTTTTGAAGACCAGCCAAAATATTATCTAAGTCAGTAAAACCGGTAGGTAGCCCTCGAAGGCCTGCCTCATGCCTGGATAACCTTTCAATTCTTTCAAAGGCATCTTCCAGGGTTGCTTTAACCGGAATGAAATTTTGGCTTAGTGATCTTTGAGCGATACTAAAAATTTTTTTCTCAGCCTGGTCCAAAAGCAAATCAGTATCTTCAGTTTCGTTGTAGCCCAAAAGTCCAATTTCATGAGAGGCCTCAATCAAATTCCTCAAAATCCTTTTTCTTTGGACAATTTTGGCGTAATTTAAGACATGACTGGCGGTCGGAACAGAATTTACTAATTCAGTTAAATAACTATTTCCACCAACTTCTTCAAGTTGACCCCTTTCTTTAAGACGGTTAGAAAGAGATAATAAATCAATTGGTTCTCCTTTTTCGAAAAGTTCTTGGCAGGCCCGGTAAATTTCCTGATGGCTCCCTCGATAGAAATCTTGGGGCATCAAAAAATCAGCCACTTTAGTAATGGCATTTTTATCAAGCATCAGGCAACCCAACAAAGATTGCTCAGCTTCTATGCTTTGGGGAGGTAATTTCTCTGGAAGTTCATTTGCCATATGAGATAAATCAAAGATTTTAATAAATTAGAAATTTATTAAAAGGTGAAATGAATTTTTAATTCATTGAACATTTATCGAAGTATTGAGTCGATGAAGGCTTCGCCTTCATCTCCACCCTTCGCTCCACTCGGGTATATGAATCGGAGATTCATAGAATATACATTACTAATTTAACACAAGGAAAAAAGGTTGGCAAGTGTTCAATTTCCTGTTAAAATTATATAAATATGGCGAAGAGGACTTCGTCCTCTTCTTCACCTTCGCTTAGCGAGCTTTTGCGTAGCAAAAGCGAAGATGGAAAAGAGGCTTGCCTCTTTGACTTTATAAATAAAAGCTCGGTGGTCGATGAAGCTAAAGCTTCATCTCCACCTTCGCCCCGCAGGGCGGGGCTCGGTATATGAGGATAGGCCTCATCTCATTTCATTCTTTTTTTCAGCCAGGGGGAGTAAAAAGGCATGTTTTCGGATTACACAAAGAGCTTCAACGGCGAGGAATTTATTCAAAGATTATCGCCCCTCGGAGAAAAAGA
>Ga0210020_1002866_pt1 | contig 13640 bp, 8 predicted proteins | sample CryGeymeta201514_FD_183980 | JGI IMG/M metagenome (GOLD analysis project Ga0210020, IMG submission 183980) | Groundwater microbial communities from Crystal Geyser aquifers in Utah, USA - Crystal Geyser metaG 2015-14 (SPAdes) (version 2) | ecosystem: Environmental > Aquatic > Deep subsurface >... | reverse complement strand
TGTTCTACAGCAGTACCTTCTTTCCGCTTCTTTGTTTGCTAATCAAAATGCTAACGGTAGGTGTTGGGTTCGCTGCTGCTGCCAACTTTCCAGCACTGCATGTGGGGGTGACTGCTTTGGCCTCGTTTCCTGTCGGAAGTTGCCAGTTCAATAATGATGATGATAGAATCTGTAGACGCCGCACACACATGCACACTACCTATATATATCTTTGAATATGGCAGCACATGTGTGACGTAGAATTTACTTGTCAATGTTTGATTGTTTTCACTCCCACTAGTATGGCAAAGGGCAAAGTGAGAACAATACTTTAGCACAGCACAATCAGCCACCACCACTTCGATAGAATTGACGGATCAACGTTTCTGCTCGCAATAATAATAATGGTTCATGGTCAGTTTATGGGGAAGAAGAAATGGTTCGATGTAGGTTTGTTGCAATGATTCAATCTGTCAATGCTTGCCTTTGTACTGTTTGTCTGTTTATCATTATTTTTCCCGCTTAATGAGCGTTGTTCTTTGCTGCTTTGTTTTGTCTTATGCATTTTGCGTTGCGTAACATCAGTGCTTGTGAGATCTATGTCGCTGCCGGTTCTTCCTTAGCTTCGAGTACCTCAACTAACCAAAGATTGCTATGATTACTCTACTACTAGTATTAGGGTACCAGGGGGTAGCTACGTAGTCTACTACAGTATAATATCTTTCTCCTTGCGTAGCAGGCTAGGCTTCATTTGGGGGGTCCTGGGCAACACACTCTCTAATTACTAAGCAGACGTTATTTTCTCTCCTAAGTAAGGGCTTTATGTGAGCTACATTTCCCAATGTTCCCCTGTGTAAACCTATGTAGGCCTTTACATCTCTTCTAGTACAATCAGATTTCTTCAGGCGGTAAAAGGGATATATGAAGCCCCATCTGTAGCCTACTCTCAGACGTTATCTTGCAAGCCTGTCTTTCCTTTTATTTGGAAATTTATTTCACTATTTTTGCTTCTATTAACGGAGGGACAAAGCAACATTTGTCTTTTTGTTTCATTCCCTTACTCACTGATTGTGTATAATGCCAACTTTATGTATCTTGTATGATTTGTTAACTGATGAGGAGGTCAGTGATGATGGTGATGACAGTGCAATGAAAGAAGGGGCAAAGGAAAATGTCCAAACGGAGCAATTGGCAATCACTACCAGTTCTAATTTGGCAGATGCTTTCCCTGATGCTGGGAATGGCCCACATGAACGGGTTAATCTGGGAAGAAGTGATACCAGTATGCAGTTAGCAACGAAACAACAAATTGAAGATGAAGAAGGAGGAGACGACAATGTTGATGATGATGAGGTTGTATTCCTGCATACCAGGATGTCTTCTAAGAATGTGGTTGGAGAAGCAGCAGGAGAAGAAGCACTAGTTGGGGTTGGTCAAGCAACGTATGCACACAGGAACATTGCTACTACCAGCCAAGAGAATGGGGGTTGTGTTTCATCTCCAACAACAACTAAGTGGTTTTATATTAATGAGCCCCCAGTATCTCAGTCTCGTCCCCGTTTTTATAATGGTGGCATAGCTAACCAACAGAAGGATCAGCGTGAACAGTTTAAGAGGGTCATTATTGACCAACTTGACCCATCTTTTGTTCCTTTCTCCGGTGGTATCTCTCTTTCAGTGGAAGTTTGGTTTTACTTGAAACGTCCTAATTGCGATTTTAAGTGTAGCAAAAGAGGAGATGGTCGTTTGAAGAGCAGTTCTTCCAGTTGTGGGATTCTTGCTCCTACTGGTTGTGACATTGATAATCTTGCTAAATTTGTCTTGGATGCTATGAATGGAATTGTGTACAAGGACGACAAGCAAGTGGTTAAGTTATGCTGCTACAAATTGAAGGACAATTGTGGAAGCTGCGGTGGTAGAACAATTATTAAAGTGGAAGAGTTTCATGAAAGATTTCTGTCAGTTCCATTAAGTGCTACTTAATTAATTGGAGTGTGGATGGGCGGGTGGGTGTGGCGGGACGAGTAAGACACCGTTAGAGGTGCTGTTTAATTTGTATCTGTCTATTGCTAGGTAATTAATTTTAATTGAATTGTTAAGGTGACGGGATCTTCAATGTTTTTTTTTCTTTGTATTATTCGTTAGTGTATTTTCTTCCTATTTAATTTAAATTTAATAGTACTAGTTGCGTTGGTTTGATAAGTAATAGTATCCTTATTTCCCACTACGAATTAGGTATTGGTTTATTGCTTTTAGTAATGTCTTAATCCGATTAGAGTGAGACTGTTTAATCGTTAACCCAATCGGTGGTACCTAATCTTTAGTGTATTTTCTTCCTATTTCATTTTATATTGAATAGTAATAGTGGTGTTGGTTCTCACTACGAACTAGGTAATAGTGGTGTTGGTTCTCAATACGAATTAGGTATTCGTTTATTGTTTTTAGTAATGTCTTAATGGAATTAGAGTGGGACTGTTTAATCGTTAACCCAATCCGTGGTACCCAATTAATAAAGGAATATATTTAAGTACTAGTGACGTTCTGTTGAAACCACTGTGCCATCGTGGGATGGAGTTGCCCAACGAGGAGTACAACGTGTTGAGGAATACTCAGCGTGATGTGTTCTAATGTTATTTTGTCTTCATGGACAAGCACGAAAGCTTTTCATTTTATTCATAATCCAGACGTATTCTTTTGTTCCTACAAAATTGAAAACACTATGGCGGAAAACAATGCAAACAATCCAAACATTGACGATGAGGACGATGATGGTTTTCCCAATTTGCTTAACAGACTTCATGGTGGCTTCCTTCCTTATGTAGAGGATGCTGTCTTTGTGCAAGAATTGGAAAATTTTAATGACGGAACAGGGGTACACATTCATACCGCACCTGTGGCAAATCTCACCCTTCCCCGAATTGGGGTATACCTGTTGGATGGTCACCAGGAACATGAAAATGCTCTTGTTACGTTTGCTGAGGAACAGGAAGAAGCTCCCATTCCTACAATTAAAGAATGGTTATATCCACCCTTCCGTTGTACAGTCCATCCAGTGTCCTTGCGAAAATACTACTTGTGTGCACGGGATTGTGTCGAATTCTGTTACACTGTTTCCAAGACACTTCTTCCCCCCAATGTGCTTCGTGTTCCCACACTCTCCAGTGCACTAAAGAAGTATGAGACAAGTGTACGTGTTGCAGCAACTGCAGCTGCCATTATGGGCTGCAGCTATGGGTTTGGAACTACCCCTCCGGCTTCTAGTCTATCTGCAATTGAAGTAAAATTCAATAACCACGAATCTGCTGAGTACAAATTCTACCATGGCTTTGTTATGTCCCTCTGTCGTTTCATTTTCGCCTTTGTCTTTCCTTCCGTGGACCAGGTAAAGTGGGACGCTGTAAGCAAATTCAAAGTCACCAACATTATGAGTACTCACACTCATAGACCCCGAATTGATGGAGCTTTATGGAGCAATGCTTTTGTGTCCATGTTACGCACTGACGGAGAGAACAGTTCCAAATTAGTGAATTATGTTTCGGGTCATAATTTTGAGATGGTGCAATTATTGGATGCTGTGATCCCTGGTTACTGGGCAAAACTAACAACCAAGACCAAATTTGTTTCTAGCTATTTATTGAAGGCCGAGCATGAAAATGTGAAATGGCAGAAGAATATTTTTAAAAAGAGGCTATATCCCTGGGACGTTACTACCTCTGCTGGTGAATTCAAATATCACTCCAATTTGGACTGGGAGAGACGTGGAATGAAAAGAACTTTGATGAATGCTGCTCTATTGAATGCTCTTCCTTATAGAGAACATTTTCCTGTACCTCCTCCACCTCCTCCACCTGGTCCTCCTCGTGGAGTAGGTGCAGGTGCCCAGAGAGCTCCAGGAGTTCAAGGTGGTCCGGGTCCCGAAGGTCCTCGTGTTCCGGGTGGTCCTGTACCTCCTCCACCTCCTCCACCTGGTCCTCCTCGTGGAGTAGGTGCAGGTGCCCAGAGAGCTCCAGGAGCTCAAGGTGGTTGGGGTCCCGAAGGTCCTCGTGTTCCGGCTGGTCCTGTACCTCCTCCACCTCCTCCACCTGGTCCTCCCCGTGGAGTAGGTGCAGGTGCCCAGAGAGCTCCAGGAGTTCAAGGTGGTCGAGGTGCAGGTCCACGTGGTCCCCCTGGCCGTGGTGGAGGTCCAGCTCCTGAAGGACGTTCAGGTCCTGCCGGTCGTGGAGGCACTGGAGTTCCAGCTCGTGCAGCAGCTGCTGGCCGGGGAGTTCCAGGTCCTGCAAAGGCATCCAGTCGTGCAGGTCACCCTGGTCCTGAAGGTCCTCCCGCAGATATACTAGTTGGTGTACCTCCTGATGATAGCCCTCTCGCAGACGAAAGACGTAGATACCCTTCTTCCTCATCTACAAGCAACGGACGTAGCAGGGAGGACACTTCTACAAGCCAGTCTAGCAGCGAGACGGAAGATTTCACTCCAGCCCGATCCACAAAAAAAGCCAAAGCAAACGCTGTCACACCACAAACACCTTAATAAAGTACAACAAAAGACAAAGCACAAAAATGGAATACAATACATAGATTACGAAACATTTAAACTTCTAGTATTGTTATTTTTTACTGGATTCTCTCCCTTTTTTCCTGTGTTGCTTCTCTCGTGCTTTCTTTCTTGCTAATATCGTGGATTTTATTACTTCTTTGGATGGGTATGATTTATCCATAGTTCCATCCCAATCTTGGTCGTCCCATGCTGCAGTATCTGTTCCCCAAAGACGAATTTTGTAATAATCATAAAGCATTGTCCCAGCATTGTGCTTTAAAGCAGCCCACACGCATCTGTGCTGACTACTACCAATAACGGAAGTGGCCAAGTCCGTAAAGAAAACATTCTCGTCACGGGGAATTGTCTGTGGTTTTTCACAAAAGACCGTGTCATCCACATCACTGATCCAAACTTGATGGACACAGACTCTCGTCATTATAGAAATAGTAAAACCCTTGTAGTATGACTCACCATCAGGCACCAAACCCTCAGCGTTGGAAGAATGCGACAAATAGTAACCACCGTTATGATTTTCATCTTCATAGATGAGTGCAAACAAATCACCATGTAACTGACCAATGGTAATGTCATGTTGACATGATGTTTGTACAAAATCATAACAAGAATGATCGGTAGCGGGTTCCAATTCATGCCGATGAAAAACCAATTTTTTGGGATCACCAACTGTGTAAATAAGAACGGGGGTACCAGGTTTTTGTGAATTGTTTCTTTGGGGTCCGCTATATTTTGTCATTGCAATGTCGTTATGGCGATTAACTTCTTTTTCCCCCCAATAAACCTTAATAGAAATCACGTTGAAGTGATCATCTCCCAATTGTTGGTTCAAATCGGGATCCATGCGTGCTATCTCTTCCATTTCTTTCAAAACACGGGCAGCAAAATATCCAGCTGATGTTTTGTCCGTGGCACGAAAAATTTTGTGAGTCGCAGGATCCAGACCTATCGTAGAGGAGCCAGATCCACTACCATAAGACCAAACACGGGTGTATCCTGGCTTATCTTCCCCATTGTAGTTGTTCACTGGGAGAGAGTAGTAGGAGTTGAAAGCTGATGGAGCATATGATGCAGGAACGGCAGGATTCTTGTTGGAGGCCTTCAAATCGTCGTGCAAAAAATGAGAAGTGATATACGCTTGCACGAATTTTCGAATTGTGAGATGTAGCAATTTTTTCTTCTTTTGAATGAGAGGAAGATTTCCAGGGCTCTTCTTGGAAATTTTACGAGAATGCATGGGGAAATCAGAATGCTTGACATAATCACAAGAGTCCTTGACCACTTTGGAAACACGATCCTTCCATACTTGCGCTGCGGTATCCCGATATCCAACCTCTCTGAGTTCGGGAACAACTCGTCTTCTCTTTGGTATTTTGTCCTTGGCTTTGACACCACCTTTGTTGAGATAAGGTTTGCTAGTAGCCTTCTTCTTGTTGGAATTGCCGTTTTCATTCTCTTGCTTGTCATTCTCTTTCCGATCCTTGGTTGCGTCATTCCAACGTGCCTGAGCTCGTGGAAATGGTTGAAGATAATCAAACAGCCTTGGATCATCTTCTGTAATTTCGATATGACGTCGTTTTCCCATTGTCAGTGTCTTGTTGCTTTTGCCAAAAAAAATACGAATAAATTCTTATCTACTAGTAGAGAAATTACAACTAGCAACATCGGTACGAATTTCGACGCATACAGCTTATCTACTAGTAAAGAAAATACAACTAGCAACATCGGTACGAATTTCGACGCATACAGCTTATCTACTAGTAGAGAAATTACAACTAGCAACATCGGTACGAATTTCGACGCATACAGCTTATCTACTAGTAAAGAAAATACAACTAGCAACATCGGTACGAATTTCGACGCATACAGCTTATCTACTAGTAGAGAAATTACAACTAGCAACATCGGTACGAATTTCGACGCATACAGCTTATCTACTAGTAAAGAAAATACAACTAGCAACATCGGTACGAATTTCGACGCATACAGCTTATCTACTAGTAGAGAGATTACAACTAGCAACATCGGTACGAATTTCGACGCATACAGCTTATCTACTAGTAAAGAAAATACAAGTAGCAACATCGGTACGAACTGAACAAAACAACATGCCATCGTGTTATCATCATCGTGTTTTATTGGAAGCCACAAACAAATAAATTGCACCTCTAACAGTTAATTACTCGTCCCCTTTCACCCACCCGTCAGCCCATCCACTGCTGCATCAACCCATGGCACTGCCATACTGAAAGGTTCCACCTTCTACAAGCCCTTGCTTACTAGTTCACGTCCAATTGAACTTGGAAAACTGGTAACCAAAACAAAAACAAGAAATGAATGCATAACGCTAGGAAAACAAAACGTACAATTAAAAAATATGATAAAATAAAGATTTACTAATAATTACTTCATAGCAGCATGTGCATGTAATTCCTAATTAGTTATCATGTCGTCTGCCACCTTGGTTGCCTGCAAGGTAAACCATGCCCTCGCAGCAATAGGGGTATCATCCGGTAACATATCCTCATCACAGTGTACCTCCTTTGCGGCAATAAGGGCAGCCTGAGAAAGCTGCGTCTTAATAGTGGGACTGTTACTCAGGTCATTTAGCTTCTGGAGTATACGGGCATTACATGCAGCAGCAATATCCCTCACAGCTCTCTGCCAAGCAGCGATATTTGCAACTTGTCGTGGCTTTGGGGGTGGGTATGTGTCGGCATATGCAAGCATAATCTTTATCACTTTCTTCAAACGGCCAAACTTTGCCCTGATTTTGGATGTGTCGGGATTGGTAGCCCACTGAGGATCCTCCAAATCCAACTGGTAACCTTCCATAGCTTGATCATTAAAGAAGTGAAAAAAGTACTGCTCAACATTCTTCACTTTGCCCCATCCTTTCTCAGCAACAGTATAACGTATTACTGGGGGTGGAGCAGCACTGTCCTCCATTTCCTGGTCTGGTTGTTGAGCAACTAATACAACAGGGGAGGATCCAGGAAAAGAAGAAATCTGTGCAAGTTTATCCAAAATAAGTAATTGACGTTGCTCGGAACGGTTCAGGGTAAGAACAAGCTGGCGTTGAGTGGCTTGAAGAGTCATCATACTCCGTGCCAAGTCATTAAAATGATCCATGAAACAGCGTGGATCCATCATGACACTCCTGGATGGATGAGGACTACCATCCAAGAGCTGTGCTGGCATTCGTGAGATGACAAGTGACTGGCAATTTCTAGACCAGAAACCAATACCAACCTCTTCTTTCCATGCATCAAATGTAGCATCATCTACTCCACAGGATCTCAGAGCATTCTTAACTTTGGAGATAAAAAGATGATTCTCCAGATTGTCGTAAAGATGCTTTGGGTGAGCAGAAAGACAACCACAAAATTCATCATAGTGCCTGAGCAATGCACCAACCAACAGATATCTTATATGACGAGGCCACATTTCAGTAACATCATTCTGGAAAATACAGTCAACAAATCCGTCCAACAATTCTGGCTTAGTATGTATATCATCCAGGTTGGGTGGATTGCCACCTATAATTTCCCCACCACACTTGGTTGTCCAATTAGCAAGCACTTTACCGGCAGCAGTCATCATCACGGGTGTTCCCATAACATAGTCAAACAAACTGTGTAGACCACGTACAATCCACCCTGATCTAAAAATCTGTGCAAGGCCACTTACTGTTGGTTCCTCTCCCATCTTGTAGTTACCACCTTTCTTGCAATGATGAGAAGAAAGCAAGCATACTGGAAAACATCCACATATTTCCGTCAGAGCATGTTGAATCTCCTTAAATACTTCTGTGAACTTAGAAGATACCTTGCTTTCAATACGTCCACTCTCCGTTACATTGGAAGCACACTGGGCAAAACTGGGAAAGATGAATGGAGAACCATCATTACCACCAGACCCCATTAATAGATGGTAGATACTAGAAAAGTACCAATCTTGGTGCCAAGAGTCCCTGTGGGGGAAGATCTTCAAATCCTGCTCCGTGCCTTGTTTATCCTTCTTCAAAAAACAATTCACTACATGAAAATCACTAGAGAATTCATTACAGTGAACCGTGGACAAATCAGCCACCTGAATAGATGCAACCTCACTGCCTCTTCCCACACATTGGAACATTGTATTGTTCAAGTGCAAGAACTCTGCAGAAAGAGGATCATTCATATAAACACAACCAATTGCAATAGATATCCTGTCCTCATCAGTAGATGCCTTGTGAGGATTGGACATCCGGGTCTTGGAAAGCTTGTGCCTTTCCACAAAAGCAGCCTGCAACTTCCTACGCAGTTTACTCCAATTGGATGGCCTGAAGACAGGGATCTCACTGAAAGAACGGAATTTGTTGTCAAAGTAGGCTTTGATAGCACTGGCATAACCAGTTCCTGTCTCATGACTGATAGAGACACCACCTTTCTTGCAATACCGGGTAGCATATCTGGATAGATAAGTTAAGAACTTACCAATCATGTCATCCCACCATTCATTATCTTCTTTATTCTGAGGATTATATGTCAATTCCTCTGCTGGTACATAATCCCTCTTGTTTGTTCCTAGGGACTTATTGTAGTGATTCTTCAAAAAATAATTTAGATGAGCCAAGGCAGACTTGCATTTGCTCTCTGCACTGCCACGGCTGTCATCCCTTATGTCCGTAAGGGGAGGGGTGTGGACTTCCTCCTCCTCCTCCCCAGCAAGTCTCTTGTTCTCTTCTGCTTCAATTAACATCTCCAAAGATAATTGATATGATACTCCTGGGTCCTCCTCTGTGGGGCACTGAACATCAATGATGGGAATTAATCCACCGTCATGATTGTTGATAGGAGGAGTGCACCCACCGACAGGTGTCTCCTCAAAAGGAGATGGGGGATCATTATTCCCAAGGCCCTGCATAGTCTCCAATAATTGGGCATTGGTTAGTGAATCACTCATGGCTGCTGGAGTGCTTGTAACACTATAGTAGGGACTGGTGGGGATAGAGATGCAGTGGAAGATGGAAGATCTTTTGTATTAACTATGTACCAAACTACAAATGACTTCTACGACATAGTACCCTACAGCCAGTAACACCAGCACAGCTAGTTTAGTATAATTACTGCTACCACCGTAGTTCCAATGGGCTGCATCCATTGTCACATCACCATGCTCTGACGGTTATGCAATTAGCTGATAAGGGTACTGATAAAATTAAAGTGACGGGGATAGTTAGACGTCTAAAATTTGGGACAGCCTAATTAACTTGAAGTTGGTACCAGCGGTACAGTGTTTCTACTGTGAGTCATGAGCTACAGTCACGGTACAGGGGAGCTCCGGAGGGCTTCATTCGCAGGAGATACAGTAGTACTGATGGGTAATAGGAGTAGAGTACCAGGTAGTTGCTACTACTAATAAAAAGCTAGTATTTCCTACTAGCTACTACTAGTAGTAGTAGGTACAGTACCCTAATACTAGTGGTAGTGGACAACATGCGTGACTGTCCAACACTCCTCGTGATTGACTCAACACAAAAATCCACAAAATCCAAAATCCAAGCCAATGACAAGTTCACTTCGATTTTTGTCTGATACTAACAACTAACAGGGTTAGCAAGGGTCGATCCACAAAAGGTTTTTCATCGCGAAAATCATGTTCAAGAAAGAAAATGGCAATGGTATTCCTGGTATTCAACAAGGATGGTTCTCGGAAATGGAAGCCATGTGGCCTGGACAAAAATTCAGTTTAGCTTTAGAGGTACGTCTGGTTGGCCTGATGAGTCCTTGTGGAGAACGACAGATGAGACACTACATTATTATTTGCTCACAATTCGACCTAACTTTATCTATTCCACCACGTTATGCTGGTAGGAGTTTTCGGTGCAGAAATCTGTCCTCTTTCACGAAGATTCCGGCGTTCAAAAGATATTAGTTTTTCGGTCGGCGCAATATGGCAATGTCCTAGTCCTGGATGGTGTCATTCGTAAGTAGCCCCAGAGCTTCCATTCATTGTTATGCCAACCCTCACCTTTGACTGTACCACTCACCATGTTCACTCGCTTCTTCTATTCTCCCCTCGCGCCCTTAGAACTAACGGAACGAGACGAATTCGCCTTTCACGAAATGATGGCACATATGCCAATATGCTCACACCCTAATCCAAAGTCAGTGTGTATAGTTGGCGGCGGGGACAGTGGAGTTCTACGGCAAGTAATACGCCACAAAAATATCAAACGCATTACAGTTGTTGAAATTGATCCCATGGTAATTAACGTGGCTAAGAAGTTTTTTGGAGCGGACCAGGCATTTCGCGATTCGCGGGTTGAAATAGTGCAACAGGATGGAGCAAAATACATCGCCAATTGTGCCAATGAATACGATGTCATTATTTCCGATTCCAACGACCCGCTCGGACCGGCCGAATCCTTATTTGAACCTGCTTTTTACGAAAACATGTACCATGCCCTGTCAGACGGCGGCGTTGTTTGTATCCAAGCCGAAAGCTTTTGGATTCACTTGGATTTGATCAGTGATTTGGTGGCATGCTCGTCCGAAATCTTTGACCATGCCGAATATGCGAGTACCATGGTGCCGACGTATCCCTGCGGGCAAATCGGCTTTATTCTGGCCGGTAAGAATACCCGACATCAAACCTGTCACATTCCATTGCATACACCAGACTGTTTGAGTGAACTCAAATGGTACAATCCCCAAGTGCACAAAGCCGCTTTTGTGCTGCCCACCTTTGTCGAAAGACGATTAGAGCAATGGAATTCAGCATTTGATACCAAAGCAGACGACGGCGAAGAGGTGGATCGTTGCTTTCTCCAGAATTGCACCATTTCATAGCATCTCCTGTAGGATAAACTCTGTAGAATGAAGTTCTGATGGTTCTGATGTACAGTCGATCAACCAACCGTTTTAATTGGATTATTGGGAACGCCACGAAAACTCAACTCCGAGTGGCAAATGATCAGATGGATGATCTTTTGACGGCCATTGTTGTGGCTCATTTTCAAATGCCTGTGGATGAAAGACCATAGTCTTGGTTATATCAATGGCACGACTGCTTGATGTCGTCGTCCAAACATAATCCAACACACTGCCACCACAATAGGTCATGCTGATTGGCTTGGCCTTCTGTTCCTTACTTTCTGTAGGGTCCAGACTTTCTACTTCAATTTTCGTTTGATACAAGACAGGTGGTTTTCTTCGATAGACGTCTGTCAAGGGCAAGAGTTCGATGTGCTTACCAACGATGGGAAATTTGAGATTGTCCAATCGGAGGCCTGTACCGGGATCTCGCATATGCACTCTGGGTGCCCGCTGTGTCTGATCATTACTACTAGCTGTCTTGTGGTCCTTATGTGACAGCCAGCGATAGACAGGATTCGTTGGAAGCATGTTCATGTCTCCTGCGATGATGACGGCGGGAGGCACGTCCTCTTGGTTGACATCATTTTTGACGTCGGCCTTGATCGTCCTGTTCTCCCTGCCGAGAATCAAAAGGCTTTTGTCGGTCTTCGACGATGCTACTTTGACGCGCTCCACCAAGGATTTGGCTTTCTGTTTCAGTCTTCTCTTCTTGGTAGTATTGTCAGTGTCCTTCTTGTTCCCGTTGATATGAAACACCAGTCGCTTCAACAAGGATTTTAATTGACTAACTCTTGTGTCATCGTCATCAATTCCAGCTTGCAAATGAACATTGGCAAGATAAAGAGGCTGTCGTCTTGGATTGACAGTATCAGTATCGTTCGTAGTATTACTCTCTCCCAAGACGAGAAGCAGGGCCCGTGATCTGGATTCTTGGTCGATGACACGAAACTTGTTTTTGCGCAGTAAGACAGCGTTAGTCACAGGATGATCGTTGGTAACATTTTGTAATATACCTTCGTAATTTTCGTCCAAGCCCGAAATAAAAGTGTCCCACGTATCTGTCTGAACTTCCTGCAGGCACACTATATCAGCATCCATGCGTGTCAGTTCCGATTGGATCAATGGTCCTCGGTACGACCAATCCAGATAGTCAGCGGAACTCCATGGATATTTTTTCGGATGACTATAGACAGGTGCCAGAAGATTCCAAGTTACCAATCGAATCGTGCCATTGATCCTCCTATCGGCTGTTTCGTGTAGTGGTGGCTGTTGTTGTTGTTGTTCTTGTGGATTGGAAAGCTTGGTGGTGGTCGTCGTTGTGCCCACTGATGATGATGATGATGATGATGATGTTGGTGACACCAAAGCAATCACAATTGGCAGAAATTTCAACAACAGGCAAAAAATCACCGGTGGCGCCTTCCTTCCAAGCCAAGATAGGAACATGTTCAGCAGCCTCAGGCTGATGCACAGCAGTAGGTGTGGCGGGTAAAGCTTTGGCTGGCTTTACGATCTACAAAAATTTAGTGTTTTGTCGAAAAAGAAAAATCGAATAAAAAAGGCTGAAAGATTATTTCTGAAGAAGTATGCGTCCTCATAATTGTCGATAATGTTAACCTTATCAGTGGGAAGCGTAGTACCAGTATCTGGCTGCTGAGGTGTGAATGATGATGACGTACACTTGCCATTTTTCAGACAGAAAACTTCCTACTGTACTACTATCTTCTGCTACTGCTATCCTTCAATTGGATTCATCAAACACACAATCAAAAGGAAGCCAAGGACAAAAGATAGTATTAAAAAAAATAGTGTATTGCAGCGAATTCTAAATTATCAGTAGTGGTGCAGTGGTGCGGAAGGAAGGATTACTACTAGTATGACAAAAAGGAGACTAATAATTGGTTGTCTCTGTACTCTTCTGATAACAATAACCCTGTCGTTGGGTTCTGTCAGATGTGCTTCTGCTTTTATTCCACACACCAACCCACTCATCACAATAGGATCATCAAGGCGGCCGTCTGCTGTGACAAATCTCCAACCATCCGAGTCAAAACATTCAAGTACCAAACGATGGATATTAGCTTCTTCCTTTTTCGGAAAATTTGATGAGGATGATTTTGAAGAAGACGATGACGACGAAGATGATGATGATGATGAAGACGACGAAGAAGACGATGACGACGTGTATTCCGATATTGATGATGCATCTGTGGCCAATTTCCGATCTCGAATGGGCAATATTTTTG
>Ga0210020_1002849_pt1 | contig 13702 bp, 10 predicted proteins | sample CryGeymeta201514_FD_183980 | JGI IMG/M metagenome (GOLD analysis project Ga0210020, IMG submission 183980) | Groundwater microbial communities from Crystal Geyser aquifers in Utah, USA - Crystal Geyser metaG 2015-14 (SPAdes) (version 2) | ecosystem: Environmental > Aquatic > Deep subsurface >... | reverse complement strand
TTTTTAGAAAAACAACCAGAGGTGATTTGGGTAAAGATTTTGAAGAAGAAAGATAAGTTTGGCAATACAGTTATTAAAACAAAATTAGCGTCACATACTCACCCAGTAAGAGAATTTTGTATTGCAAAATATATCGAAGAAAGGATAGGTGAATTGAAGGTTTCTGTAATCTAAAAAATAAAGATTTTTTGTTGAAGAAGCAAAAAAATTGAAAAAAGAAATTTTTAAATAATTTTTCAAGGATTGACAGGGCGATTTGCTGAAATATAATAAAAATTAGATTAAACAAAGGTCGATCCCAGTAGCAGAGCACCCCGAAGGAGAACAAGTTCCCTACGGGACAAGAAACTCACTACGGGACAAGAAAATTTAAAATTTAACTAATAAACTATGGGAAAGATAAAAATTGGATTTACCCTCCCAAATTTTTTGAAAAAAAACTTAGGAGGGTTTAATTTGGGTAATTCAACCCCGTTAGAAATTCCCGTTAGTTTTACTTTTTTGAATTTTTTAAAAAAATTTCTAACGGGGTCAAATTTTGGCAAATCGTATATTGACATAGCTTAAAAAATTATATATTAATTTTCTTTGTTTTTCAAGCGATTGAAACGATACTTGAAAATATTAGATTTTACCGGGCCAAAAAAAATCATATAAATCCCGGCTAAAATATATTTTAAATAAGTTTTAAATCTTCCGTCTCGTTTAAATCTTCTGGCAGAAGTTAAGACCGGTTCGGTTTTAATAAATCCAAATTTACCAACTTTTGAGGCTCGTCTGGCAAAATCGTGGTCTTCGGCTATTTTTATTTCTTCATCAAAACCGCCTATTTTTTCATAAATTTCTCGGCTGACTAAAACTGCATTGGTAGCAAAAGCCAAAAATTTTTGAGTTAATTTTACAAACCAATTATAGACTCCGTAAGCAATCCTATCAAATCTATTTCCATCGGGATAAATTGGGAAAGTAGCCACTTTCAAATTCCTTTGATTAAATTCTTCTAAAAGTTTTTCAAAAAAATTCGGAGGAAGATAAATATTGTCAGCATCCATAAATAAAAATATCTCTCCTCCGGCAGCTTTAGCTCCCTCGTTTCTCCCTTTGGCCGGTAAACCCCCGGAAACAATTTTACAACCGTAAGCTTTAGCAATTTCTACTGTTTTATCTTCTGAGCCACCATCAGCAACAATAATCTCATAATCATTAAAGCTTTGTTCTTTTATTGATTTGAGCAGTAGAGGAAGATAAACCTCTTCGTTTAGGGTGGGAATAATGATTGAAAGCATAAACCCTACGAATTACCCTAGTCCGTCCCGTTCGGGACGAACGGGTCTAGGACGAATTAATACGAATATAGGAATAGATAAGCGAGGGCATTCTTGCCGAAGGGAGCATTACGCAGCCAGTCGCCAGAGAAAGTATTGCACTTTTAATAAAAGTCACTGAAGACTGGCGAGTAATAGGCACAGCCGAAGATAAAATCTTTATTACCACTTGGCTGATGCCGTGCTCCCTGAGGCAAGATGCCCGAGCGTTATCTTCGAAATTTCTCTGTTGGCCAAAAACCCATATATTTCCCCAGCATCCATCTGGTTTGGGCATCCAGGGCAGGAAAAGCAGTAAAGAATATCATAATTAACGGAAGCAAAAACCATTCTAAAATAAAAAGAAAATATTTTTTACTACCGTAATTCGGGGGTTTGGGAGGAAGTAAAAGAATATTAAAATAGGCTGAACCAACTAAGCCCAACATTGCACAGGTTAAGACATTGCGAACAAAAACTGGCAAACTATGAGCCAAAAGACTCTGGCCAAATTCATGACCTCCTAACGTTAATGGTAACCAGCCTAATAAAAAAATAATAATGGAATTAGTTGCCCAAGACCAATGTCCTTCAATAAGGATAAATCCTAAAGAAAATTTTTTAGAAATGGGAATTCTTTTATTCTCCGCCCTCTTCCTAAAACTAAATCTTTGCCAATCTTTATAAAACCCAAACAGAAAGTAGGGAACATCCCCTACTCCATAAGCCCATCTTCTCTGTTGTTTATAGACATTTTTCATTGTTTTTAAAAAAGTTGGGGCACAATTGGCATCCATGGCTATGGGATAATATAAAGGAACAACGTGATAATCTCCATTATACCTTAAAAAACATTGCCAGAAAATTCGAGAGTCATCAGAAACTACATTAGTTTGCCTAAATCCTACCTCAACTAAAGATTTAAAGGACATAGAATGGGAAGAAAAAGTAATTAATTTTTCGGGCCTTTCCTGACTCATCATCTGCCAAAAACTTGCTGAAAAGGCAAAAATTCGAGAAATAGGAGGGGTCTGCCAAATATTATTAATAAAAAGAGGAACGGGTTGAAAACTACAAAGGGTTGGATTTTTTTGAGTCAAATAATAATAGGTCAAACAACTAAAATATTTTGGAAAAACGCAGGCATCGGCGTCTAAAGAAGAATAAATTATTTTCTCGTAAGGAATTTTTAGCGGATCGATAATTAATTCTTTGGTTCTTTTTGCTCCCCAGGTTTCGTTTGCGCCCTTGCCGGCAATTTCGCCAGGCAAATTCGCCGGATGGAAAGTTAATAAAAATTTAAAAAATTTAGAACTGAATTCATTTTTAATCATCTCTGCGGCTTTTTTATTTCCTTTTTCCTCACAGGTTAGAACCACAATCATTTTCTCTTTTGGCCAATCAGAATTTAATAAAGAAATAAAGCCTTCTCTGATAATCTCTAATGACTCTTTATGCATTGGCAAAACAATCAAATGATAGATTTTGGGCCAATTTTCGTCAAATTTCTTTAGTTTTTCCAGCCAATCAGTTTTTTCGTTTTTTCGCATTTGGCGATAACAAGCGCTGAGATGAAAAGAAAAATAGATTGTCCGACATAGCCAGTAAATTACAAAACCGATAATAAAGAAAGCCATCCAAACCGGTTTTAACCAAGATAAAAAAATAACTAAGAATAAAGTTAACCAGGAGATAGCTCCCGGCAAGATTTCAAAAAACCGATAAATTTTCCTTTCTTTAGGATCTGCAAGATCGACGGCTCGACCAATTTTTAAATAATAAGGTAAGTTCATTTTAGAAAAGTTTTTTGGCCTCATCCCAAATAGCAGAATCACCTTGGTTAATTCGTAGCCACTGCCACCATTCAGCTCCCCAGAGGTAAAATGTATCCAGGCCGGTCTTTTTGGCAAATTCAATGTTTTTTTGAAACTGTTCCAAATTCATAGTTTTTTTCTGTTCTTCGAGCGAGCAATCGTAAAGAAGCGTCGGGCACCAGGGTTCAGCCTGAAGCTCGACGCAGATTACTTCTTTTTGAAATAATTTTTTTATAATTTGGGCTTTTCGCCAGTAATAGATTGGTCGGAATGGATAAGAAACATACATTTTAAGCTCTTTGAACCAGACTTTTCGATGTAAGGTTGTGCCAACTATATCTCCGGTTCTGGCAGCATTAAACCAGGAAGAAAACTCACCGCTGTCTGAAATAACAATCGGCCGGCTGGAATCCAGGGATTTTACCAAATTTATTTCCCTTCTTAGAAAATCTTTATCAACTTTAGGACACTCTCCGAAAGGAAAGAAGGGTTCGTTTTCCACTTGCCACATATTTACAAAGGAGTATTCGCGAAATCTTGGAACGATTTTTTTAATCAAATTTAAAACTTTTTCTTGTTGTTCTTCTTCTGATAAATTTTTTGCCCAGTCAGGAATATGACATTCCGGCCAGCGACCGGTTTTCATACCAATGACTAAGAGAATTTTTACATCTCGTTTTTGGGCCTCTTTAAGCTGCCAGTGTAAATCTTTAAAATTATACTGTCCCTCCTCCGGCTCAATTAAATCCCAATAAGTAATTAATTTTACATTTTTTACCTTCAAATCATCAAGCAGAGCCAAATAGGTTTCCTGCCACGAAATCCCCAAATTTTCAGCATGCTTTTGGGAAAAATTAACTCCCCAGCTAATTTTTTCTGCCTGAGGAGCCGAACCAATAAAAAAATAACCGCAAAGAACCAAAAAAAGAATCAAAAGAGCAAATAAAATTCGCTTTAAAATCTTTTTCATAAAAAGTAGAGGTGGAGAAAGGTTTTTTGCCGTTTTTCACTTTAGAACCAATAAAGCAAGCCCTGTCCCGATAAGCAAAATGGCAAAAAGCTTCTGAAAAATTACTTCTTTGGAAATCTCTTCTTTTAGCCCAACCTTTTTTGCCCAAAAGGGCCGGGTTAAAGAAAGTAAGGTGACGAAAATTAATAAAGCAACATACTGAACTCCCTGGAGAGCATTTATTAAGGGTACACAAATTAATGGAGCCAAGGCGATTGCCCAATTCTGCAGGATATTAGCTCCGGCTCCGGCAGCTTGATTTGAAAGAAAAATACCGGCCGTCTTTTTTGGACGCCACCCGCCCACCACCCTAGCTATTTTTACCTTAAATAATTTACTTCTTACTTCCCGGGTTAAAAGAAAACCTATTGCCATTAAAAATCCACCAATTTTTATCCAGATGTAGCCCGACCAGAAGGGTAAAACCATATAAACATATTTAGAAAGAACAAATGATAGGGCTAAGAAAAAAGCGGCTATGGCAGAAATCTGGAAACTTTTTAAAGAAATTTTTTTGGATTTTTCATACGTAATTAAAACGCCTCCTAAAATTAGCAAAATAAGGGATAAAAATTCCCAAGGTTTAAGGATTTCTTTCCCGCCAGAAAAGACATAAACTAATCCGAAAGTAAAGATTGGTAAAATTCCGCCGACAGCCGACACTACCCGAGATGCTTCATATTTTTGAAGAGCTTTATAAAACCAAAAAAGGGCATAAATAAAAATGGCGCCTGCCACTAAACTTAAAATAATTTGCTTAATTTCCGGGACATAAAAATTAACAAAAGGAGCAAGGATTAAAATTAAAATCCCCAATGCTCCCACATAAAAAGAATAAACCTTTGGGCTGGGAATGGGACCTGCCAAAAGATATTTATCAACCAACTGAACAATGGCTAAAATTAAATAAGCCGAAATGGCAACGATTAACCACAGCATACGATCACACGGTTTCCCCCGACCCCCCTCTTTTCACAACCCTCGGTTTTGAATAATTTCCTACACGGGGGAAACCGAATTTTTATTAAAAATTATTTTTTTGATCTTAAATGTTCCCAGTTTTTCTCCTTCAATAAATCCCTGCATAGCAGCCTCGGCAAAACGACCCGATTCTAAAAAATCAAAAAGCCACTGATGAACATATTTTGGATTCTCCTGAGCTATTCCCGAACCCAGATGTAAGAGCCACCTTCGGTTAAAATCTTCCTGAGAGCCAATCGAAGGAGCAATAATAATTGGCAATCCTAAAGCAGTATAAAAAGAAAGTTCGCTTGGTTTTGTCCATAAAATATCGGTTGTTCTCAGGGCCTGATTGAATCTTTGAAAATAGTCGTCGATTTTTTGGGCAAAAATTATTTCAACGCCTTTCCCTAAAGTGTCCTCAAGGCCCAGTTTTTTTATATTTTTTAGAAAATATTCTTTAACTTTTTCTCTGGTGCCGGCGACCAAAATTAATTTGATTTTTCTTTCCCCAATGGTTCTGGCTAAGGATTTTACAATCTGAATTCCAATTTCTTTCTGAACCCCAGCTCCCCCAACCGAAAACATTATTGTTAAAGGGTGATTTGAGTTTTTGGGCAAACTTCCAAGATATTCTTCGATTAACACTTTGTATCGCCGAAAATAAATTTTATCTGGATCAAGATTTAAAAGCCGGTAACTTAAATCAGATTTTAAAATTTCTAAATCGGGTACCCGCCCGTAGGGTGGGTGGCCAAGATTTTCTTGAGGTAAAGGGTAGCCAGTTAAAAAAATATTTTCTTCTTTTACCCCATAAAGCTTTAACCGATGGGCTGCCCAGGATGTTGGAGCAAAATATTTAATTTTGCTTTTTTGGGGCTCCAAGAAAACCCAGCTTCTTGAGATGTCTGCATCGCAAACAACGCAAAAAATTTCTCCAGGGTAATTAAAAACTTCAGCCATAAAGGCCGGCGTAAAAAAAGTAGTAATAAAGGGCAGGGGCTTTTGTTCTAATTTCTTAATCAGGTCTTTGCCCCAGCCCTTCTTAATCAGAGAAAATATCTGTTTTAAGGAAAAATTAGGTTTAGATAAATCTCTTTTGGGATAAAAGCTAAGAATTTTTTGGAATTGATCGAAGATAAAAAAAGAGGCTTGGCCAATTATCGAAACCCTTTTAAATCTTGAAATAAATTCGTAAAATTTGCGAATTCTTTCCCATAAAAGCCAATCTTTTTTGGGAATTCCTTCATAATCATTAGCATTAATAATCTTCTGCCCGGTGGCTAAATATTTTAGAGGATAAGCGGTTCTTTGGTGACCATAACCCATACTTACTGCCACTACCCAAGCTTTTTGATTGATTGAATTTATCTTTTCCATTGTTTTAGTTTAACATACTTTTTTCTTCTTGACATTTTGCGTATTTTATTTAAAATAAAAAGATTAAGCACATTAAAAATAAGGGGGAAAGAGATGGAAAAAGAATTGAGAAAACACAAAGATCGAAACATTCAAATTCCTGAAATTATACCTATTCTAATAGTCCTTGATGGAATCGTTTTTCCTGAATTGCCTAATAATATCTTTATTTCTAAAGCAGAAAGCATAATATTATTACGGGAGATCTCAAAAAAAAGAGAGAGATTAATAGGAATTGTAATTTATAAGAAAGATTCAGAAGAGTTTTATAGCGTAGGTACGGTAGCAGAAATTCAAAGAACAATCCAGGTTATTCCCGAATTTTATCTGGAGAAAGAGGCTATACTTCAGATTCATGTTCACGGAATTCGCCGATTTAGAATTAAAAGAATTGTTCAAGATACTCCTTATTACAAAGCCGAAATAGAGTTGCTGTCAGACCAATCTAAGGCGGCTCCAAACCAAGTCGAAGCCCGTATTGGAGCAGTAAGAGCGGCCTATTTAGAATTTTTGGAGCTTTTTAAGCGTAGTGAAATGGGCATGCTCAAAACCGAGATGATAAATGCTCAAGACCCGGGATACATAGCAGATCTGGCTATATTCACCATTCCCACTGAACTCATTTCAATAGAAGAGAAACAAGAAATTTTAGAAACACTCGATGTTGGAGAGAGGTTAGAGAAAGTTCTTACCACTTTATATCGAGAGGTCTTGAAAATAAAAACCCAAAAGAAGATTGGGGAAGAATTAGGAGAAGAACAGAGAAAATTTATAATCAGAGAACAAATAAAAAAGCTCAAAGATGAATTAGGCGAAGAACAGGAGGAAGTAAAAAAATACAGGAAAGCAGCTGAATTAGCTAAACTTTCTGAGGAAGCAAGAAAAGCATTTGATGAAGATTTGGAAAAATTTTCTCGAATGGACCCTCGTAATCCAACTCGCCAATACATTGACAGTTGGCTGGACTGGATGGTTTCTCTACCCTGGAGTGTAAGTACTGAGGATAGATTGGATATATCAGAGGCAGAGAAAATTTTAGAAGAAGATCATTACGGCTTAGAAAATGTTAAAAAGAGAATCATAGAATTCTTAGCGGTAAGAAAATTAAAACCGCAAGGAAGAGGACCGCTGCTTTGTTTCATTGGCCCTCCCGGAACAGGAAAAACCTCGGTAGGAAAGTCAATTGCTAGAGCTATGGGCAGAAAATTCATTAGAATCTCCCTTGGAGGAGTCTATGACGAGGCTCAAATCAGGGGGCACAGACGTACTTACGTCGGAGCCCTTCCGGGAATCATTATCCAGGAGCTCAAACGAGCCGGCTCTATGAACCCAGTATTTATGATTGATGAAATTGATAAAATTGGAACGCAGCGCCTTCAGGGAGATCCTTCGTCAGCTTTACTGGAAGTTTTGGACCCAGAACAAAATTATGCATTCACCGATCATTATCTAAATGTTCCTTTTGATCTATCAAAAGTAATGTTTATTTGCACCGGAAACTTAGCCGATCCCATTCAGCCCGCCCTCCAGGATAGAATGGAAATTATTGATTTTCCAGGATATACTCGGGAAGAGAAGTTAATGATAGCTAAGAAGTATTTAGTGCCAAAGCAAGTTGAAGCCAACGGGCTTACCAATGAACAGCTTCAATTTAAGGACAAAGGTCTTCAATCTATAATTCGAGACTATACCAGAGAGGCGGGAGTAAGAAATCTAGAAAGAGAAATTGGCAAAATCTGCCGAAGGATAGCAACAAGAATTACCAAAAATGAGATTTCCCAAGAGATAATTACTGAAGATAAGCTTTTTGAAACTTTGGGACCAAAAAGATATATATCGCAGCTGAAAGAAAGAATTTCTCGGCCGGGAGTAGCTATCGGTTTAGCCTGGACCCCGGTTGGTGGCGAAATTCTATTTATTGAAGCAGAAATGATAAGGGAAATTAGGGAGCCGAACTTAGAAATTACCGGAAATGTCGAAAAAATAATGCAAGAGTCAGCTATGGCAGCTCTTACTTTTGTTGAAGCTAATCTGGAAATGTTAGGAATTCCTTCAGATAGATCACCGGTCGGCAATAAAGTTCACATCCATGTTCCGGAAGCGGCCGTTCCAAAAGACGGACCTTCGGCTGGAATTGCTATGCTTGTAGCTCTGGTTTCCTTACTTAGAAAACAAAGAGTTCGAGATGACTTAGCGATGACGGGCGAAATTACTCTAAGAGGAGTGGTCCGGCCAGTGGGAGGAATAAAAGAAAAAGTTCTGGCAGCTAAAGAGGCTGGAATCAAAACCATAATTTTACCCAAAGAAAACGAAAAAGACCTTCAGGATTTACCTGAAAGCGTAAAAAAAGCTTTGGAGAGAAAAGAAATTGAAATTAAATTTATTTCTGAAATGAAGGAGGCTTTAAGTATAGCACTAAAGAGCTGACGAAAGTCAGTTCTTTTTAATAATTTAAAAACTTTAATTTTTGCTTTTGCGATATTCGCCAAGTAAAATAGCCCAAAATTAAATAGGCAATTATTAACCATGCCCAATGCAAATTTTCTATGGTTATAAAAGCCAAAGGAATTTGAGAAAAGAAATCTACTATTTTTGTTAAGTAGGTTAAAAGTAACCAGGCTGGCCAGGAAAAAACCCAACCCAGAAACTGGGAGATTATTCCAAAAATTCCAAAAAGAAAACCCAATCCCATAATGTAGGACAAAAACGGAACTATTAAAAGGTTGGTTATCGGAGCCACTAAAGACATATAGCCAAAATTATAAATTAAAATCGGCAAGGTGAAAACTTGAGCGGATAGGGTCATAGCCAAAATGTCGCCGATAGATTTTATCGGTAGCCAACTTAGCCACCAACATTTTTGAAACCACTCTGGTGATAACCACTTTCGAAAATAATATTGAAAAATAGGCATTAAATAAATGATTCCCAGAACTGCCAAAAAGGATAACTGAAAACCAACATCTAATTTTAAAAGCAAGGGATTAATTGCCAACATTACCACTGCCGCCAACAAAAGAGCATTGGTGGCAAATTTCTGCCTTCCCAAATATTGGGCCAGCAAAAACAATCCTCCCATAATTCCGGCTCTTATTGCCGAAGGCTGAAGACCGGTCATAATTACAAAAAAAGCAACAAAGACTATTGAAAAATAAAAAGCCTGCTGCCGCCAAAAACCAAGACCAAGCAACAGAGTCATTAAAATAGTAGTTAAAATTGCTACATGCATTCCGGAAACGGCAGTAATGTGTCTCACCCCGACAATGTTTAGTTTTTGTTTCCACTCATCAGAAATTTTTCTTTTATCTCCCAAAATTACCGCTCCCAGAATTGAAGATTGGGGCGGAGAAAGATTTTGATAAATGCTTTCCATCAACTTATTTTTAAAAGATAAAATTTGGCTGTAAATTACATAGGTCGGACCTATGGATTTTTCTCTTTCTAATAGCTTAATTTTGGGATAGTACATTACCGAATAAATTCCATCTTTAGCTAAATAATCTTTATAATTAAAATCTTCGAATTCGATGGGAGCTTTTAATTCTCCGGTAATTTTTAATTTATCCCCATATTGATATTCAGGATATCGATTAGTTGTAACCAAAACCCTACCTTCAAAATGCCGAGAACGGTTCTCGGCATTTTGAAGGTTTGCGGCATTTTGAATTTCTTCAGGTGTTATTATTAGTTTTATATTATTTGACCTTATGTCGGCTTCTTTTGAAATTACCCCTGTTAAAATAATCTCTTTGCCGGTATCGTTGTGGGATTTTAATTCGTTATTTATAATTTTTAATTCGGCTTGTTGGTGACGGTAAATTCCGGCAACCAAAAATAGAATACAAAATCCAATAACAACAATTTTTTTATATTGCCAAAGTATCGAAATTAGCAAAATCCCCAAAATTAAACCCGGTAGTAAGAGATAAACTCTACTACCTAGCGAGAATCCCAGCGCAGGAACAAAGATAGTAGAACTCAGAAATATTCCCCCAATAAAAGAAAGACAAAAATAGAGGAAAATCTTCGATTTGGTCATTCCCCTATTTTACCCCCACACACCAAACGAAAACAAGGCGCCTTTAGCGCCCCCAGTTAACAAAATCAGTCCTCGTTATGGTTAGGGGTTACCTTATCTGGCAAACCTCAAAAAATGGAGAAAGGGCTTTTTGGATTTCTAATAAATATTCATTTGGATATGGTTTAATTTTCTCAAATTTTGGGTCAATTGTTTTTTCTGGCCTGAAATTTTGCAAATAATATTTTGGAAGCTTTTGCCCTGGGGAGAGAGAGAAAAGCCATCTTCCAATTTCCAAAATATCTTTCTTTTCCAAAAGGGTCGGAACCATCGTAGTACGGAACTCATAGTCAATTTTTCCTTCCTTTAAAATTTCAACACTTCTTTCAATATTTTCAATTATCCTTTTTACAAAAACTTCGTTTTCAATTCCGATTAATTTTCCATATTTTTCCTTTGGGGCCTTAACATCCATTGCCACATAATCGATTAATTTTTCATCAATCAATTTTTTCATCATTTCAGGGTCATAGGCATTTGTATCCAATTTCACCAAAAATCCGAGTTCTTTTATTTTTTGGCAAAATTCTGGCAAATCAAGATTTGCCGTTGGTTCCCCCCCAGTAATACAAACCCCTTCTAAAAGTCCTTTTTTCTCTTTTAAAAAATCAAAAAAATCTTCTTTTTTAATTCTTGGCTGTTTTTCAATTAGTTCCGGTAAAACAAGCTCTCTATTATAGCAAAAAGGGCATCGAAATGGACATCCAATTAAAAAAACAGTACAGGCTAATTTGCCCGGAAAATCAATCAAAGTTACTTTTTGGAGTCCGCCAATTCGCATTTAAGTTTTAGCTAATTCTGTTTTTCTAATTTTAAATTCTTTTCTTTCGTGGAATTCTTGAACTTTTCCGCTATTCCATTGAGACACTAATCGAATGTACCCGACAACCCTTGAATAAACCTCGCAAGGTTGTTTAATTGTGCATTTTGGACAGAAAAAGTGTTCTCCTTCTAGATAGCCATGACTGGGACAAATTGAGAAAGTCGGAGTTAAAGTGATATACGGCAGCTTGAAATTCTCAAAAATTTTCTTAATTAATTTTTTCACCGTTTGAATGTCAGAGATTCTTTCGCCCAAAAATATATGGAAAACACTACCTCCAGTATATTTACAGGTTAATTCATCTTGAAGCTTTAAGGCTTCGAAAATATCATCGGTGTAGTTGACAGGTAATTGACTTGAATTTGTGTAATATGGCACTTTTTTTGTTCCGGCAGTAATTATATCTGGAAATCTTTCCTTGTCTTTTAAAGCCAGGCGATAGCTTGTACTCTCTGCCGGAGTTTGTTCCAAATTATAGATGCTACCGGTTTCTTTTTGATATTTAACCAATCTCTCTCTCATGAAATCTAAAACTTCCAAAGCAAATCTTCTCCCTCTTTTTGAACCAATATTTTCTCCAATGAAATTCAAAAGGGCTTCATTCAATCCAACCAAACCAATCGTTGAAAAATGATTAGCATAATATTGCCCCCTCATTTTCTTTACCCCTGATAAATAGAATCTGGAATAAGGATACAAACCTTTTTCAATAAAGTTCTCGATTGTTTTTCTTTTTATTTCTAAACTCTCTTTTGCCAAATCCATCATTTTTCCTAATCTCTCAAAAAATTCTTTTTTAGTTTTTGCTAGATAACCAATGCGGGGAAGGTCAATTGTAACCACACCCACCGAACCAGTTAAAGCTCCCGAGCCAAATAATCCTCCCCCACCTCGATTGTAAAGTTCTGTAAGATTTAATCTGAGCCGGCAGCACATTGAACGAACATCCTCGGGCTTCATTTCCGAATTAATGTAATTGGCAAAATAATTGGTTCCATATTTTGCCGAAGCTTCGAAAATACCATCAAAAGCACTTTCATCCCAGGGGAAATCCTTAGTAATATTAATAGTAGGAATAGGAAAAGAAAAGACGCGTTGATTCTTGTCACCTTCCAGCATCACTTCATAAAGGGCTTTATCAAATATTTTCATTTCTTCTTGAAATTCTTCATACGTTTCCTTTTGGGGTTTACCACCAATAATCACCGGCTGTTTAGCAAAAGTCGGCGAGGGTCTTAAGTCTAAAGTAATATTCGAAAATGGATTTTGGAAGCCTACCCGAGTTGGCACCGACATATTAAACATAAACTCCTGAAGTGCTTGTTTTATCTGCTGATAATTCAGATTGTCATAGCGGATAAAAGGAGCCAATAATGTATCAAAATTTGAAAAAGCGACCGCACCTGCCACCTCTCCTTGAATTGTGTATATAAAATTAATTGCCTGTCCTAAGGCGCTTCTCAGGTGTTTAGCTGGCACAGTGGCCACTTTTCCAGGAACTCCGCCAAAACCTTTTAATAAAAGGTCGTATAAATCCCACCCTGCGCAGTAGACGCCAAGGGTGTCCAGGTTATGAAGATGAAAATCTCCGGATTCATTTGCTTCTCTGATTTCTTTTGGATAAATTTTGTTTAGCCAGTATTTTTTTACAATATAAGAAACTCCGTAATGATTTAATCCTTGCAAAGAAAAGGCCATATTGGCATTTTCTTGAACCTCCCAATCTAATTTTTCTAAATATTGATCAATTCGGTCCACCGCTTCCTCGGCTACCTTCACTGCCTCTCTTATTTTTCTTCTTTGTTCCCTGTATAAAATATAGGCCCTGGCAGTTTCAACCAGGCCCGCTAAAATTAAAACTTCTTCAACAATGTCCTGAGTTTGTTCCACCTGAGGAATTTCATCTTTTTTAAAGCGACGGTTTAAAATCTGGACTACTTTATCGGAAAGTTTTTTTGCCCTCTTTCCGTTCCCCTGACCGGTAGCAGTGATGGCTTTAAAAATAGCATTAGTAATTTTGCTCTGGTCGAAATCAACAATTCTCCCATCTCTTTTTTTGATTTTTTTGATTTTGTTTTCGGTCATTATTTTATTTTACCCTTAGAAAATCCCCAGTCAAATACTACATCTAAAAAAATTTCCTAAAACTTTCTGATTGGAGACTTAATTCAAGATTACATGTTTATACATTAGCGAATCAAGCCCCGAACCAGAGTCGCCTTCGGCGACACGGTTCGGGATTAGTCCCGCACCGTGCCCCGAAGTAGAGCGAAGCTCACTTCGGGACTGTCCAGC
>Ga0210020_1002833_pt1 | contig 13745 bp, 6 predicted proteins | sample CryGeymeta201514_FD_183980 | JGI IMG/M metagenome (GOLD analysis project Ga0210020, IMG submission 183980) | Groundwater microbial communities from Crystal Geyser aquifers in Utah, USA - Crystal Geyser metaG 2015-14 (SPAdes) (version 2) | ecosystem: Environmental > Aquatic > Deep subsurface >... | reverse complement strand
GACCCACGAGACGGCCGACGCCGCCCGCTCCTACTTCTCCAAGGACCAACTCGTGCAGGCGCCGCTGGGCGTCCTGTGGTACGGCGACGGGGCCGACTACGGCTTCTTCAAGACCAAGGACTACGGCGTAGGCGTGAAGCCGCAGGTCGTTGGCGGCAGGCTGTTCGCCTTCCAGATTCACACCAACTCGCTGCACGCCCTCGATGTCTACACGGGCCGGCTGCTCTGGAAGCAGCCGGTCGAGCACTTCACCCGCTACGCCTCGATGGAGGACGGTATCTACGTCGCCGGCGGCGACAAGTGCGTTGTGTACGACCCCGCCACCGGCAAGCCGCTGAAGACGTTCCCGTTCGAGGCGAAGCCGGGCGCCAAGTCGTTCGTGTCTGACATTCGCGTCGGCGACGACGTGATCGTCATCGCCGCCGACTTCCAGAAGGTCCGCGCCATCGAGAAGGGGCTGTGGGACAGCAAGGTGCTGGTGGCGCTCGAGCGGCAGACGGGCAAGCAGCTCTGGGCGCGGGAGGCGCAGGAGCGGTTCAACAACAACGCCTTCGCCCTCGGCGCCGGGCTGGTCTTCTGCGCCGACTCACCCGCCGCCGGCGAGGGGGCGGCTGCCGTGCGAAAGGGCGAGTTGCCCAAGGAGGCGCCGTCTGCGACCATGGCGCTCGACGCCCGCACCGGCGAGACCAAGTGGACGGCGACCACCACCAACGCCTACCGCACCTACAACGCCGACGGCTGGCTGAGCCTCCGCGGCAACGACGACTGGCTGGCTTACTCCGCCGAGACCGGACTGCTGCTCGCCGGCAAGAACGACCAAGTGCGCGCCTTCGACGCGATGACCGGCAAAGACGCATGGCAGAAGCGGATCGGCGGTGGGCAGCCGCTGCTGCTGCGGCACGACACGTTCATCAACCAGGCGGGGCACACCTACAACGTCCGCACGGGCGAGTTGGTCAGCGGCAGCGCCCTGTTCGTCCGCGGCGGCTGCAACTACGCCGTCGCCGGCGAGCACCTGCTGTTCGTGCGCGACCGCTGCGTATCCTACGTCGAGCTGGATAGCCGCGCCAAGCACTACCTCCGCAACATCCGCTCCGGGTGCAGCAACAGCCTCGTCGCCGCCGGTGGCTTGCTCAACGCGCCCTGCTTCTCGGTCCAGTGCATCTGCAACTACCCGATCCAGACTTCCTTCGCCATGGTCCACCTGCCGGAAGTAGAGCGGTGGGCGGGGCAGGCGCCGGTGTCGATGCGTCCGTAGCCGCGAGCGCCACTGACCTTCTGCATCCCCGCGCGTCACGAGTCCCTGTCCGTCCCTTCCGTCCTTTGTGTCCTTGGTCTCCCCCGCCGCACCGGAGCGCTCAGAGATCCAGCGGCAGCGGGCTCTCGCCGGTGATCAGCCGCGCGGCCCGGTTCCGAGTAAAGTAGCTCCAGCCCCACTGCAGGAACACCAGTTGCCGGTTCTCGAACTGGACCAAGTACATCAGGTGGACGAAGAGCCACGCCAGCCAGGCCGGGTACCCGGTGACGCGCAGCCCCTTGATGTCGGCAACTGCCGCGGCGCGGCCGATGGTGGCCATCATGCCCCGATCACGGTAGCGGAAGGGCGGCAGCGACTTCCCCCGCAGACGCGCCCGGATCAGCCGGGCGACGTACCGCCCCTGCTGCATGGCGACCGGCGCGACGGCGGGAAGCGGCTTGCCATCCGCTCCCGCGTGGTGGGCGAGGTCGCCGATGACCAGGATGTCCGGGTGGCCGGGCACGCTGCAGTCGCCCTCCACCAGCACCCGTCCGGTCCGGTCCAGTTCCGCACCGGTTGCCTCCGCGCACGGACGCCGTGCCTCCGCGCACGGACGCCGTGCGTCCGCCAGCACCTGCCCCAGCGGCGAAGCCTTCACGCCGGCTGCCCAGATGACGGTCTGAGTCGAGATCGTCTCGGTGGCCTCGCCCGCGCGAATAGTCACGGCGTCCAGCCGCACGTCGGTGACCATGGCGCCGGTGCGCACGGTGACACCCAGCCGCGACAGGGCAGCCGCGGCCGCAGCCGACAGGTCCGAGGGGAAGGGCGGCAACACGCGGTCGGCGCCCTCCAGCAGGAGGATCTGCGCATCCGCCGGGTTGATGTGGCGGAAGTCGCGCTTGAGCGTGTCGTGGGCGATCTCGCTCAGCGTCCCCGCCAGCTCCAACCCGGTCGGCCCGGCGCCGACGATGACGAACGTCAGCCAGGCGCGGCGCTTGTCGGCGTCGAAGGTGCGCTCGGCCGCCTCAAACGCCAGCAGAATCCGCCGCCGGATCTCGGTGGCGTCTTCGACGGTCTTCAGCCCCGGCGCCAGAGGCTGCCAGTGCTCGTTGCCGAAGTAGTGGTGAGAGGCGCCCGCCGCCACGATGAGCGTGTCGTAGCTCACCGCGCCATCGCTCAGGATGACCTGCCGCTTCTCGGCGTCGATGCCCGTCGCCTCGGCGAGCAGCACACAGGCGTTGTCCTGCCGGCTCAGAATCGCGCGTAGAGGCGCCGCGATGTTCGCCGGCGACAGTCCACCGGTCGCCACCTGGTAGAGCAGCGGCTGGAAGAGATGGAAGTTCCGCTGGTCGATCATCGTCACGTGAACCGGCTCCCGGCGGAGGGACAGCGCGGCGTACAGCCCCCCGAAGCCGCCGCCGACGATCACAACGCGGTGGCGGCCCTCACACCTCCCTGACTGCCTGCCGCAGGGACACTGGGCGCCGGCGCTGGGAGCCTCCATGGCGTCACTCCTTCCCGGGCGCCGCGGCTGCGGCCCGGTCCCGGATCTGCTGTTCGAGCGCGGCAGCCTCGTCGTCTCGCCCCAGCGCGCGCAGCGCCCGCGCCTTGTAGGTGTCGGCGTCGCACGGGCCGCGGTGCGGCTCCTCCGCGGCGACGGTGAGGTACCGCTGCCGCTTCTCGTCCAGACCAAGCGCCTTCGCCTCCAGCGCGGCCAGCCAGTAGATCCACGCGTCCTGCGGATGAGCCGGCTTGCCGACGCCCAGGTTGCGGGGGTACTGCATCGCCGCTTCGAGGTCGGCAAGCGCCTGCGCGTGGTCGCCGCACGCGCTCGCCGCCGCGCCACGCTCCGTCCGGCAGCGCACCCAGATCCTCCGCATGTCCCGAGCGCCCTCCCACGGGAAGAACCGGTGGGCGCGCAGCATGGCTAACGCCTCGTCGTGCTCCCCGGTCTCAACCAGCAGTTCCGCAACGTGCGCCGCCACCTGCCACTTCTGCTGCACCGCCTCCGGGGCGCTCCGCAGCAACGTCAGGCGCTGCGCGGGCGTCTTGTCCAGGTGCTTGGCGAAGATGCCGACCAGGTCGAGGTAGTACCGATGGTCGTCCGGGTTGCGCTCGATGGCCCGCCGGTAGTGCTCCGCCGCCGCCTTCGCATTCTCCTCCCAATGGAGCGCGCCGAAGCCGAGGTTGCGGTGCAGCACCGCATAGCTGCCGTCGATCTCGACCGCCGCCCGCCACTGCGCCATCGCTTCGTCGTACCGGTCGAACGAGGCTAACAGGTTGCCGAGGTAGAGCATGGCCTTCCAGTCGGACGGGTCTTTCTCAACGGCCCATTCGAGGATTGGGAGTTCCTCGAGGCGGGAGGGGAAGCAGAGGTAGGGAGGGCACTGTTGTGCGCGCAAGAGGGCTTGCCCGGCCTGGTCCTGGCGCCCGAGTCGGTTCTGCCAGTAGGCCAGTGTGCAGTAGAGCATTGGATCGGGTCTGCACGGCAACCAGCGCTGCACGCACGCCTCAAGCGTGCTCACGGGCCGGCTTGGCAGCGCTGCGTCGTCCCGCTGCAATGCGAACTCGACCCACATCTGTGGATCGCTGCGTGTCCAGTGGACCAAGTGCGCGGTGGCTTCCCACGGAACGGTCCCTTCTGCTTGGCCCAGCAATGCCCGACGCCACGGTCCAAACTCTACTGTGTGGGCTGCGGGCGGGAGCCCGGTGTACCCGGCGTCCTCAATTCCCTCGGTGAGATTCAGCCAAGTGAGCAGCTTCGTGGCGGGACCGATCCGCCCGCCCTCCATGTCGCGGGCCTGGCGGAGGGCATCCTCGGCCGTTCTTCCGTCACCTGCAAGACACCGCGCCACGCCCAAGCAGTACAGAGCGGTGTACCCAATCGAGGCGCTGCTAGGTGCGGCCTTTAGGGCAGCCTCGAAGTGGCTGGCGGCAGATTCGTACTGGCCACTGCGCAACTCCAGTTGACCGAAGCGCACATGCGTGGCGGCGCAGTCGCTGTCCTGCCCCAACGCCAACTCGTACACCCGCCGCGCCTCCCGATGCTCCAGCCGCAGCATCGCTTGGTCCGCCCGCTCGCACAGCTCCTCGGCAGTGCACTCCTCCTCGGGCTTCGGCTTCGGCACGACATTCTCGCCGGTCTCGGCGACCTTGGGTTGCGTCGTGTGCCGCGGCGGGTGGACGTAGCGCAGGATCTCGGCGTCGCGTTGGGTCAGCACCAACTCGCCCTTCCAACCGGGCTCCAGCGGGAGCGGAACCTGGAAGACGAACGGCACTGCCGGGTCGAGGTCGAGGCCCTGGCTCCAGACCGTCTCGCCGTCACTGAGCAGCGCGAGCTGCGCGCCCTCTCGCTTCGCAGTCGTCGTCGCTCCCACTTGCACGAACGCGCCGCGCACATCGAAGTTGAGCGCCGCCTCCTCATTCGCCCATACCCAGCCGTCCATGCCGTGCTCGGGCAGCCAGTACTCCTCCCAGTTCTTCGTCTCGAAAGGCTGCAGCCAGCCCCACTCGGACTGCGTCTCAAACAGGCCGCTCTGGATCTCGACGTACTGACCGTCGTCGTCGGTCAGCAAATCAACCCACCTCATGCCGTCATCGGCCGTGCCCCAGGTGAAGAACTTCTTCCCTTTGAGCTTCTCCCGGTCGGCGACGTGGACCATGCCGAAGTCGAGCTGGTCGTAGTGGCAGCCGAAGAAGTCTTCTTCCACGTCAAGCGTGAAGATGTCGTCGGCGTGCGTGTGGTTGACGTAGCGCGACCAGTCGACGCCGTCGTGGACGGGGTAGTCGACGATGCCGCCGGCCAGCCGCGCCTTGCGGGCGGGGTAGACCAGCCGCAGGTCGTCGCGGGCGGGCACGGCGGAGTTGTTCCAGAACCAGTGCCGCTGCCTGTAGGGCATCGGGTTGTGGAGCCAAACCTCTTCCTTCAGCCGCCGCCAGCCCGGCTCCAACGTGAGCTTCACCCACCACTCCATCCGGCTCACCCGGCAGATGTTACCCACGGCCAGCCACGCGCCGCCTTCGTCTTCGCCCAGCTCCCAGCTCACCGGCGAGACAGTGGTGTACGTGTGCCCGGTCGGGAAGTTGAACTCGATGCCACCGGAGATCCACGCGCCGCGGATGGCGATCAGACCGTACTTGACGACGTTGTTCCGGTAGAACACCTCGCGCCCGGTTACCTTGTCGAGCAGCGAGTACAGATGCCCGCCCAGCTCGGGCAGGACGATGCAGTGCAGGTACTCGTTCTCAAGGTGGAGCGCGTTCCAATCGCGAACCGTCGGCTCGCCCTCAAGCACGTCATCAAGCAACGGGTAGGGGTAGCACGCCCACGTGTGGTTCTGCCGCTGGAACGGCGGATTGGGATCGGGCGGGCCGAGGGGATAGGTCTTCAGGGGGAGTGGCTCTCGCCAGGCTCGGGGGGACATTGGGCACCTCTCAGCTATCCGCGCTCAGCGCTCAGCGCTCAACTTCCAGCGATGGGCAGCCTGCGGCAGGCAGCGGGTCCTCAATGGTCCCTTGCACGCCGACTGCGGAGGGCCGCTGGCTGAGAGCTGAGCGCTGGTGGCTGATCGCTCGCGCGATTGTAGCTTCGGGCGACAACGGGAGCAATGAGCGGCGCCCGCCGGCCGTGGCGGGTACAATCTGGCGAGTTCACTGGCGCGTGACCGCCAGAACCGGTTGAGGTGCTGATTGAGTCCATTTCTCGCAACATTGGTGTTCGGAACGCTGGCTGGTCTGGGGAATCTTCTGGGCGGCATCATCGTGACCGCCAAGGCGCGCCGGAGCGACCAGATGCTGACGTACTTCGTCGCCCTTGGCGGCGGGTTCATGCTGGCGGCGGCGTTCCTGGAGATGGTGCCCGAAAGCCTCCACACGAACGAGAAATGGGCGCCGGCGTTGATGCTGTCGGGCTACCTGTTGGTACTGTTCTTCGAGCACTTCCTGGGCGAGCACGTCCACCTGGGCGACCACGAGCACCACGGCGACGAAGGGCTGCTGCACGACACCGTCGGCGCCTCCACGCTGATCGGCATCGGCATCCACACGTTTTTCGACGGCGCCGCCGTCGGCGCGGGCTTCCACGTGAACAACGTCGTCGGGTTGCTGATCTTCACCGCCGTCGTGCTTCACAAGATCCCCGAAGGGTTCACCGTGTCCTCCATCCTCCTGGCCACCGGCCGCAGCCGCTGGCAGGCGCTGGGCGGCTCGGTGCTGATCGCCCTCGCCACCTTGGCAGGCGCCCTGCTCACTGGAGCGAGTGACCGCTTGCTGCCGTTGGCTCTGCCGATGAGCGCGGGCGTAATGGTCCATGTGGCCGCCACCGACCTCATCCCGGAGATCAACGAAGTCCGCGGCGTCCGCGTCGCGGGACTGATCTTCGTGGGCGTGGCGCTGTTCTATGTCGCCAAGCTAACGCTCGAAGCGGTGGGCATTCATTAGCCCTGGTTCGCGCCCGTGCCAGCTCGGCTGGCACGGGCGCGAAGTCTGGCGCCGAGACGCAGGTCATCCCCGGCCAACGCGCTTGCCCGACCCAAACGCGCTTACCTGCCGGTCGAGCTGGCAGGGAGCCCGTTGCTCCGGGCCGCTGCTGCTCCCAAAAAGCAGCGAGCGCAGGCCGGAACGACTCCAGCCTGCGCTCGATCACAGTAGTCTGCTCAACGGTTCCCGGCGGCTACGAGCCGCAGCAACAGCCGCAGCCCTCCAAGGCGCTGACGGCCTTGTCGAGGCACCCACCGCACGTGCTGAGCACGGCCTGGTACTTGCCACCGGCGGCCTGCATGAGAACCACCTTGAGGTTGATGTCCGCCGCAGCAAGCTTCTGGGAGATTGCGTACCCGACGCCGAGCTTGTCGTCGCCTTCGACGACGATGACTTCCTTCTCCTGCACGTCCGGGACGCCCAGCGCGCGCACCTTGTCGGGGTCTTCGGGAATGCAGGCGATAACGGCCTTGCCCTCTCCCTCGGTCCACCCGGCCAGCGCGGTCAGGTTGATCCCAGCTTCGCACAGGGCCTTTGTCACTTCAGCCAGTTTGCCCGGCTTGTCCTCCACACAGACTGAGAACTGCACTGCTTTTCGAACGGTCATTGACTCCTACTCCTCCACTTTGTCTCCGCCCTCAGAAACAGTGTGACGCAACCCGCGCAGCCGCGCCGAACGGATCGGCTGGAAGCGTGTTCACGAGTGTCGTCAGTACGTTTCCGGCACAAAGGTCTGGTCGGTCTCGGGCGGGCGGACGTAGGTGTTGTCGACCTGCTTGGGAGGCAGCTCGATCTTCTCGGGGGTGAGGTCTTCGTAGGGGACCATGCTCAGCAGATGGCTGATGCAGTTCAGGCGGGCGCGCTTCTTGTCGTCTGAATGGACCACGTACCACGACGCCTGCTTGGTGTCGGTGTGGGCCATCATGTCGTCTTTCGCGCGGGAGTACTCGACCCACTTCGAGCGCGACTGCACGTCCATCGGGCTGATCTTCCAGCGTTTGGTGGGGTCGCTGATGCGGTCCTGGAAGCGGCGCTCCTGCTCGTCGTCGCTCACGGAGAACCAGTACTTCAGCAGGATGATCTTGGCGCGTACCAGCATCCGCTCGAACTCGGGGCAGGCCCGGAAGAACTCCTCTACGTCGGCTGCAGTGCAGAAGCCCATGACGCGCTCGACGCCGGCGCGGTTGTACCAACTCCTGTCGAACAGGACGATCTCGCCAGCTGCCGGAAGGTGCGGCACATAGCGCTGGAAGTACCACTGGGTCTTTTCACGTTCGGTGGGCGTGCCCAGTGCGACCACTCGGCAGACGCGGGGGTTCAGGCTCTCGGTCACCCGCTTGATGGTGCCGCCCTTGCCTGCCGCGTCGCGACCTTCGAAGAGGACCACAACCTTCAAGCCCTTGTGCTTGATCCACTCCTGCATCTTGACCAGCTCGACTTGCAGCTTGGCCAGCTCTTTCTCGTAGAACTTGCTGCTCAGCTTCTTAGGCTTCTCGGCTTTGGCCGCCTTCTCCTCTTCGCAAGCAGCGGCCTCCCCCGCCTTGTCCTTCTTTTCCTTCTTCTCTTTCTTCTCTTCGCTCTTCTTCGCCATGTTGACCTCCTCAGTGTCCACTTGTCGGCTGCCGAAAGCAGGCCGCGGCGATCACGGACTCGCCCCTGGGCGCAGGGACAGGTCTCGGAGAGGAGCGAAGGCAAGTGGAGCTGTTGCGGCGGAGAAGGCGGCGGCGTTGGGCGGCGAGACTTCACCCCTCGAAACGGCAGGCGCTCAAGGGCGAACGGCTGCAATCATAGAAAGCTGCGAGAGACTTGTCAAGGGCGCTTGTGCGGCAGGTTACCATTGCGGTTCCCGTCGTGCGTCTCGGGAGCGCAGTCAGCGGGACCGGCTCTCCGCCGGGCCGGCCGCCACGGCAACCCGTGGCACAGGTCTCTGACCTGTAGGTGTAGCGGACACGTCGTCCACCAATGCGGTCTCCGTCCCGCCAACCACCCAGAGCCGGAGCCGCGGCTGCTGGTGCGCCGGGAAGGCACCCACCGGCAGCGTCGTCTCATACTGATGCCACTCACCGTCCGCAGTGAGCGGTACCGCGGCCTGGGGGAAGTCCAGCGGAGCGCTGTGAAAGAAGTTCCAGCGGATCGTGCAGGGATCAGTCAGCGCCTTCGCCCAAAACGTCACCCGGTACTGCGAGCCGGGCAGCGGGGCCAGCGCCAGACTGGTGGCAACGGAGGGCCCGCCCTGCGCCTGGCACGACAGCTTGAGGCACCATTCGCCGGAGTGCCCCTGCCCCTGCTCAAGCGTTACCCCGCCTAATTGCCACAACCGTTGTTGCGCCTCCGACTCGAAGGTCTGAGTCCTCAGCTCCGGCACCGCTGGCGGCAGGGCGCCGACCGCGAACAGGCCGCCGGAGCCTTCGTGGTCTGCCAGGTAGAGCTCGTAGCGCCGCACCTCGCCCGGCTTGGCGGCCACCTGCCAGGACACCGCGCGGCGGCCGGAATCCCACAGGCACGGCCGGTCGCCCAAGCACTCGCCGGAGGCGGTCACCTCGGTGACCACGACCGACTTGACCTGCGGCGCCCTCGTGGCAGGGACGACGACCTCAATCGTCTCAGCGCCGGCTCCTTGAGCGGACGCCGTCACGGTCACAGGGACGCGCCACGCGCAGAGAGGGTGATGCCAGGTCGCCCCAACACCGGCAGCACCGACGTGTTCCTTCGGCCACTGGAACTGCTTTGGCGCTCGGGCTGCGGGCGGCAGCAGCAGCTCATTGCGGAGTTGCTTGGCGACGACTTGGTAGCCGGGGTGCAGCAGCACGACGGTCTGGACCTCGACCGGCCGGATCGCCCGCGAGACAAGCTCAGCCTGCGCGCGCGCACACGGCCCCGGCGTGGGACGCTTCCGCGGCCACAGCCCCTGCCGGATCATGTCGACTCCGGTGACTCCCAGCGGAATGAGCGAAACGCTTTCCTGGTAGTCGTCGGGCGTCATCAGCGTGACGTAGGGGGGAATCCAGTAGCCGTAGCGCCAGCCGAAGACCGGCTGGTCTTTGTCCGTTCGCTCGCCGACAAAGTTGGGAAAGGTCTTCGCGAGCTGGTTCACCCGGAACCGGGCATCGAGGGCGACGAGTTCCTGCGCGGTGCGCATGGTTGCGGTGCTCGCCGGCACTGCGCGGCTGTGCACACGGAGGAACGGCTGGTAGGCGTAGAACTCGTAGCGTTGCGAGGCGCGGAGGTTGGCGTCGTGCCAGGCTGCCTCCACGACCACGCGGCAGGGGCCCGAGTCGATGACCCGTAGCCGGCCCGGGGAGTCGAACTGGTTCACCTTCCGCTCGTGGATGAAGTCGATGCTGTTGGCGACCGGGTGCTTTGGGTCGTGCTGGCTGAAGCGGCCGTAGTTCGCGCCAAACGAGCGATCACCGTAGTCGTCGCCGGTGCGGATCGAGGTGAAGCTGATGGCCGTGCCGCCCGCCGCCTCCGAGAGCGTCAGCCGGTAGACGGAGTTGCTCACAGTGACTGTGCCCTGGCCCGTGCCGAGGGTGTTGTGGCTGACTTGCAGGTCGGTGCGGCTGGTGTCGTCGTACAGGCACGCGTAGTAGGTCCGCGACGTGTACCGAGGCAGCGAGGCGGCGAAGCACACTCGGCCGTCCGAGAGCACCTGGCTCGGCACGGCCACGCCTTCCTCGTCCCGCACACCGATTGCCTGTGCTTTCGGCACCGCCGCGTGGAGGGCGACGCTCACCGGCCAGTTCTCGACGGCGCGGTCCAGCGGGTTGCACACCGTGAGTGGCGCCAGCGCGCCGGCCATCGCTTTGAAGGCGCCCGGGCACCCTCGCAGATAGACTCGTCGCTCACTCGTTTCGGCGCCGGCGGCACTGCGGTACTGCACCTGCAGCGTTGTCGACTGACCCAGTTCGCTGGCGAACGCGGCAGGGCACGTCACCGTGCGGCGCTCCCCTTCGGCGAGCGTGCCGACCACGGCTTTTACGCCGTTGGCGACGAGCGCCACCTCTTGGGCGGAGGCGGTGCGACCGTGCGGCGTCGCGTTGTTCGACACAGCTACGCAAGGCGTCTCGCCTTGTCCTGGCACCGGCCGCACGTCCAACTCGGGGCGCCGCAGCACCGTCAACGGTCGGAAGAGCCATGCCGTTCTGCCATTGCACTCGACGCGGATGGCGACCGTCTTGAGACCCCAGTCGGCGGTGTCTTTCACCGAGACGGGAACGGCAACCGTCCGCGACTGCCCGGGAGTTAGCGGCTTCGAGAGAGTCACCGCGCTGCCGCCGACGGTGGGGATGACGGAGGTCACCTGGAGCGTTCCCGTGACGGATCGCTTGGACACGTTCTTCACGCGGAACGCCACCGTCCGCGTCTCCCCCAACTCCAACGCCAGTTCCGGCACGTCAACCCGCAACGGCGAGCGCACGATCTCGTAGACGCCGTAGTAGCGCATCTGGTCGCGGGCGCCTTCGCGGGTTTGGTTGACCTTTCCGCCGCGGGCGCCATCGCGAGACAGAACGGTGACGGAAGCGACCGGCGCCGGCCCCGCCGGGGGCACGATCTCAACGCTCCGCACGTCGCCCGGGCTGTCGTTGCGAGCGAGCGCCACCACGGTGTCGCCGGCACGGAGGAACGCTCCCAGCACGCCATCGCCGGCGAGGCGGCCGCTGGGCTTCGCGCCCGCCCACGACAGGACGCGGTTCCAGTACGCCGGGTACACGATCTCCTCGAACGAGCCGTTGACGTACCAGCATTTGCCCTTGCCGACGGGCAGCGTGGCATCGCGCGGACTCCCGTTGAGCGAGTAGCTGGAGAGGAGCTGAATCCCTTCGCCGGTGACGGGGAACGGCACGCGCGACATGCCGCCGGTCGTCACGCTCTCCAGCTTCGCCAACGGGCCAGCCACGAAGTCGACCCGCGACTTCGGCATGGTGTACTGCTGCTTGGTCGTGCGCGCAGGGATGTTGTCGGTACTGAGCTGCAGCCAGTCGAGCGCCAGATTGCAGACGCGATCTTCGGAGGGGAACCGCTCCGGGTCGATCTCGTGGGGGACGTTCTTCTTCTGGTACCGGAGCTGCACCTCAGCCAACACCGAGTCGCCGATGGCGGCCGCGGGAATCGCTAACGCGTACTCATTGACGCCGGGCTTGACCGCGATCTCGCCTACCCGTTCGCCGTTCAGCCGCACCTCGATGACATTGGCCCACAGGGCGCTCCCCTGCAGCCGGAGCACGTGGTCGCGTTGCGGCGAGGTGGGAAGCAGGAAGGTGGTGGCGCTTCCCGCGGCCGGCGTCCAGCGGCAGGTCAGCCCGGTGCCCGCGCCGAAGCTGCCGGGAGGCAGCTTGCCCCAGTTCTCCCGAGGGCTGGAGCCGTTGACCAGGAACTTGTCGTCGCCCTCGGCGCCGACGTCGACGAACACGTTCATGTCCTTGACCGAGCTTGGCGCGGCGCACGGCCCCGCGGGAAGCCGCTCGATACCGACAGCGTCGGCGAGCTGCTTGCCTTCGGAGAACACAAGCCTCCGGTCTGCGGCGGAGCCGACCCACCGGGCCAACACGGCTGAGATTCGCGCGCCCGCCTGGTTGTAGCCGAAGCCCGTCCGAGCCGCGGGAGCGATCACGGCGTGGAACTTGCTTAGTGCCTCGCCCGTGACGAAGTCATCCGGCAGCAGGTCGAAGGGCACATTCGCCCGGCGCAGAGCCTGAATGGTCTGGTAGATCTCCTGCTGGTCGTGCCCGCCGGCAAGCCAGTGCCAGTCGTTCAGCAGCACCGCCACCTTCGCGCCGCGATTCCACTGGTGAATGGAGTCGAAGCAGTGCTTCATCAAGGTCGCGTAGAGCAGGTTCTTCTCGCAGTACGTCTTCCCCCACTCCTGGCACGGCTCCAGGTTCGAGCCTTCCCACCACTCGTTCCAGGACAGGTGCAGCAGGGCTTCGGAGTACCGCATCAACGCGCCGGTCCAGAACCGGTCGAAGTGCGCCGGCTCGGGCAGGAAGGCAAAGCCCGGCACCCGGATGTCCCAGTCGTGATAGTAGTTCTTGAAGTGGTCGAAGAACACCGTGTCGTAATGCTTGGCGACCGCCGCCTGGATGAACCGCTCCACGTCCTGGTCCTCCGGCGCGGCGAAGATGCCCCCGTACGAGTGCGGCCCGCTCAGCACCCGGGCGAAGTCGGAGTAGCCGAAGCCCAGATACGGCTGGTAGGCGACGTCGAACGAGGCGCACATGCCGGGGTAGCCGAGGTCCTGCTTGACAAGTCCGTCCAGCTTCGCCCATTCGCGCCGCCAGAGCTCGTACTGGTACTTGATGGAGAGCGCCCGCTGGTGCCCTGCGGCGCCGAAGTCCATGTCGATCGCGTCGAAGTCCTTGAACTGCGTTCCCCACCCCGTGTTCAGCCGGTCGAGGCTCCCGTACCGTTCCCGAAGCCAGCGGCGGAAGCCCTCATGGTCGATGGTCGTCTTGGGAGCGCCGTTGCGGCCGTAGACGAGCTGGTACGGCTTGCCGTGGTGCTTGATCCAGACGGGAGAACCGGCGTAGTCCCGCAACCAGCGGTACACGTCGCGTTGCTCCGAGACGTTCTTCGAGAAGTCGGTCATCTCGAAGTTCTCGCCATCCTGGTAGTAGCCCATCGAAAGGTCGTAGCCGGCGCGGCCCACGTCCTCGGCGGCGCGCAGCACCGTGCGCTCCCGGGGCTCGTCGTTTTCGCCGCGCCAGTCGTGGCCCCAGTAGTCGATCCAGTGGTGGGTCAGCCCCCATTCCGACGCCTGCCACAGCGAGCGGCGGTTGTCCTTCAACGTCCGCGAGTCATAGTAGCCGCTCAAGGGCGTATTGTGGATGCCGCCCATCCACCCGCCCAGCTCCTTGTCGTAGTCCCACGTGTACCAGTAGAAAAACGTGTCGGAGATCCACGGCCGGTCGAGGGCGTGGGCCGGGGCGGCAGCGAAGTGAAGGGCGAGCAGGGAGGTGAGGGCGAGTCGCATGGTCAGGTCCCCTTGCCTGTGAGGTGGTGGCGCCGTGTACTTCGACGCCCGCACGGAAGC
>Ga0210020_1002826_pt1 | contig 13776 bp, 15 predicted proteins | sample CryGeymeta201514_FD_183980 | JGI IMG/M metagenome (GOLD analysis project Ga0210020, IMG submission 183980) | Groundwater microbial communities from Crystal Geyser aquifers in Utah, USA - Crystal Geyser metaG 2015-14 (SPAdes) (version 2) | ecosystem: Environmental > Aquatic > Deep subsurface >... | reverse complement strand
GACCAACGGCCTGGAACGCATCAACCGCGAACTCAAACGCAGAACCCGCGTGGCTTCGATCTTCCCCAATCCGCCTTCTTGCCTGCGCCTCGTTTCGGCGCTGCTCGCCGAGTGCGACGAGGAATGGTTGACCGGAAAAATCTACTTGAATATGAACCCTTGATCCACCCAGCCCAATGAACCCTTCTGCTAACTTTTACAGAAAAGATGTTGCACAATCTTGCAATCAGCATGGACGGGCGAGGCCGGGCGCTGGACAACATCTTCGTTGAACGACTATGGCGTAGCGTCAAATACGAAGACGTGTACTTGAAGGGCTACAGCAATGCGATGGAACTGATGATCGGGCTGGCAGAATACTTTGTGTTCTACAACGACGAACGCCCTCACCAGTCGCTGGGCAACAGCACACCGGCAGAGGTGTACGACACGGCCAACGGCGGTGGCGCGAGGATAGTGGATAAGTTCAGCAAGAATGGGGCAACGCCATGCAGTTGCGAGAAGGACGGACAGACCAGCTTAAACTAGACTGAATTCTGTCTTGACGGATGGGTCCACCATAAGCTTTCGATTGTTGGAATAACACCGAGACCGACCACAAGGCCACCTAACAACGAGCCAATGTTGTATGCCCAATTCGTATTTCCGAATATTTCAGCCAAAATACTCACCAAACCAATTAATAAGATAGCCCCAAGCATGAGGTAGGAAAGCCATCGAAACACCGGATGAGGATCCAAGAATTTTTTTGCACGCCCTTGGACAACCTCCCAAAATGCAAAGCCTGAAAATGCAATGAGGAAGCCGAGCACGTAACCAGACATGAATCGGTAGGACTCAAACCAGCCCATGGCGTTTACTTTTTCGGCGCTGACCGAGACCAGCAACCACAGTAGAAAACCAATAATAGCAAGTCCAAGTTTCCAGCCAGACGTATTTTGCGTTATGGACAAGTGATAACTCCTTCTAAACAATTAACATAGAAAAGTTAGACAACTCAACGAATACTGCCGTCACTGCGCAAATCTATCGCGTAGCGTACAACTACGAAAGGGGCCAATGTTTATAGCCATGCTAGGCATCTGAAGTGAACCCAACACACTTACTCACTTAGAAGAATCAAGTTGAGAAGACAGCCAGACCGAGGCAAAACCAAATGATGCGAAATTGACTGCAGCTGGCCCATTCCACAGGTACTCAAAAACCAAGTGCTCAGTCCCTCTTTCTAGTTGCCCTCGATAGAAAAAGTCAAGCGCTAGAGCAGCAGTGATGAGGATCATCGCCGACCTGAATCTGTTGCCAATAAAATATGCCACGAACGACAGAATAAGGGTGCCCGCAACTATGGCGGCAGCCCCAACTCCTGACTTTTCCCATCCGAAATCTGGCACACCGTAATAAAAATGAAGAAATAGAAACATGCCCATCAACCCTGGGTAAATGTCCTCGCCAAGCAATTCTTTGATCCTTCCGAAAACTTCTGGCATATGTGCTTCCTTTCCAATTAATAATGATCCTGTCGTCGTAGCCTAACAACATGTAAAAAAGTTGGCGACCGAGCCATAGCGCATCCAGCTAGTATTATAGATCAGTCAACATAGCGAGCTATTGCAGCTGAGATCCCATTGAAGGCGTATGAATTGCTAATATAGCGAAACTAGGCATAATTTTCATTTTCCAGTGATAAAGTTGCCCACAAACTGAATTGTCCGCATGTACGTAATAGTTTAGGAAATTGATTAGAACAATCTCGCACATATTGTCCGCCATTTTATTTTAATGAGGTCAACACCGACCCAATTCCAGCACGAGGTACCAGTTCAACATACAGGTTCTTTCGACCAACGATGACCGCAAGCATAGGGCGGTCGTCAGCCCGCTTGCGAGAAAGCTTGTTCCACTCAATTCGGTCGATTCCCGAGGGCCGGGGATAATCTTGAGGGTGCGTGTGCCATTCGCCAAGATAACGGACTGTACCCCCACTGGCTTTCCAACGTGCCTGTGCTATGGTTCTGTGACCAAAGGGCATTCGTTCGAATAAATATTGAAATCGCTTGTCCCAAGCAGTTGGTACTGTCGCCTCAATCACACTGATATTCGAACCATGTACAGTTCCTAGCAAGAGGCCACCTGCCTCGCAGTCAGAAGGCAATGTCTGAGTGTGATATTCAAATAGCGCCATCACAGGTTCGGCGAAATTTACGAGAATACGGCGGTCTGGCGTCGCCCATGAGTTCATGGTGTGCATGCCACACATTCTTCCATTCTTGGCGGGTCGCAATCTGGGGTCGCAAGTTGGTAGTTGCTGTCGATCAGCTTAGTTCGCAACGACGGGCTGACTCTATTGTTAGCCCAGGCAAGCGCCATTTCTCCACCTAGACTCGCCGCTTGCACAGAAACGGAAGCTGGAAACGGAACATATAGACCCTCGCACCCCTGACCTGCCATCAGCGTCTTCAATTCACCAACAACGGTCAAGAACTGTCCCCTACGGTTGGCTTCGCACAAACAGCGATAGCAGGCACCTGTTTCCTCGGTACGAAGAAGGGCTCGAACGGCAGTCCCCGGTCCTTCTATCCACACCGATAGCATTGGTGTGGTTGGCAGGTAATGCTTACACAACCAATACCCCAGCGACTCCTCACCTGTGGTGTCAATAAGAAAATCAACCGTACCGAGATTTGCAGTCTTCACATCCACAGGACGTGCACAAATATCGGCACCAGGCGCTAGTCGTTGTAATTCGTCAGCCATGCCGGTTGCCTTATTCGAAAACAGGTTTGGAAAGCCGAGTCGATGTCGCCCGATGTTCTGCGGGTATAGGGTATCGAAGTCGACAATCGTCAGCCGTCCACCGGCTGTTCCGGCGCCTGCCTTAACAAGCATCTCCGCTAAGTAACCTCCGATGGTGCCACAGCCGACAATGACGAGGTTTTTACTTGCCAGAGTCCGCATGTCTGGAACATTACGCTGGGCCATATACCGGTCGTCGATCCGAATTACAGACATTGGTATTACGCTCTGCGTGTAAATTGAAGGTCGTGGTTGACGGCGCATGCCTTTCTGGGAGGGTTTCCGGTCGAATATAACCACGAATCCATAGGTCATCAACGGCGATTCCACCAGTATCAGGGTTCCCTTTGCCTCAGTTGAATATGCCGTCTCGATTCGCTCTCCAATTTTCTTGCGGCATCGTGGATCCAGTAATCCTTGCCAAAGCAAAATATCCCTCACCGTCTTTGGAGGCCATGTTGTAGTGTGAGGTCTTGGCTTTGCGCTTGTGCGAACGCGGTATGTCAGTATTGTGAAATCAGCGGTATTCCAGTCCAGCGATTTGAGTTTTCTTTTCGTCCGCGATTCGTCATCAGTGACGACTGCCGTAAGGTTAGCCCCACTCTTTATCACCAATGCCTTTTGTTGCCCCAGCCGCTGATCCTGAATGTCGACTAAGCATAATGGGCCATTCCAGTAGGCGTAAAACTCCTCTTCAAGATCCTCGACGAAATCACCTTGAAGAATCTTTGTGAATACCTCTTCGGCGCGCTGCAGACATGCCAGAGCCTGACCTACAGGATCGAAGATGTCGAGAACAACCGTTCCCTTAGCAATGTAGCAAAGATGCCCGCCACTGCCCATGTGGGGGATCACGTGTGGCAGGTTAGCAGGAAGTTCTAGAAGCTTTACTCGCGGCAACTCAAAGAACTGCGGATCAAGCATGATTTCGCAGGCATAACCCTTCCCAGACGCCATAAGCGGGCCGCGAATCTTTAGCCATCCGTCATCTGCGCAGCCGGCAAACTCAAAGGCGCGCAGCTTAAACGCGTCAATAACTTTGGTAACTTGGGTGTCTTCCTCCATCATCCTGCTTTGGTACGGCCAACCAACTCGCTTGGTCCTGCCATAGCAGGCGCAGATGCAATTGTTGCCGCAACCGATACAACTTTAACGCGATCTGGCCTGTCCGGGAAACGGGGACCAAATTCCTTAATCATCCAACTGCATGCCTGCGCCTCATTCGCGGCGTTAATCGACCCGCGGAGTGCCTTTTCAAAGGCCTCGAATTTTTTTGCAGCTTCTTCTACGAGTTCTTCGCCGAGGCGCTTAGTTAGCGACTCTCTCTCGTCAATAGGATTATTTACACCGGCACGAAGCCTTTTAGGCAAAGCTGTAACGACGTCGAGTAATGCTAGGTCATCACGCCGCTCACGTTTTTCGAAGAGTGGAGCAGCGGCTGCCATCAAGAGGATAGACGTCGGACCTTTGGTTGGCCACTGCCAGTCGCGGAACGCTTTAAGATAGCGCACGACGCGACGAAGCTGTTCACCTTTCGCATCAACTTCAGCTAAAAACCACTCCTTCACTGGTCTTGGATCTGATTCCATCCAGTCACACTCGCGATGTGCGAGCAAGACACAGTTTCTTGGCAGCGCCGTCCACGCATCGCGTTCGGCCTTCCGTACTGCCTCCTGCAAATTGTAGAAGCCATGATCCATCGCAGCTGCCTTCGTTAGAGTTGCGAACTCGTAGTCCGGAATGGCGTAGAGTGGAACATCAATGTGGGCGTACGTGGAAATTTCAATGCGGATACAAGTCGGCTTGTCAGTGATGAGTTTCCACCGGCGCTCTTTGATGAGCGGCACAAGCGCTTCCTCTGCTGCTGCGAAGAACACAGTTGCAGCTACGCTCGGGCGAGTTGATTGTGCGACAAAACTTAGTGGCAAATAACACCCATCGTCAACGTCGGCCTGTTGAGGATCTTGCGCCGGCGCATTCAATGTCTTGTATGCCCACGAACCCTGCGTAAAAAATCGAGGCTCGGGGACTTCGCTGGTGAGCCCTTTGCTCTTGAGCACGCGTGGAATACCGTCTCGTAAGCAATTGCGAACATCGATCTTGGCCTCTGCGATGTAGTCTCGCGGAGGACGCCCAAGATTAAGTGCCGAGTGTAGGTTGTCTTCGTTCTCATCAGTTGAATAGAAAAGTGTGCTCAGGTTTAGCATGAAACCTCCGTTGAATTTGTAGAGTTCTTATTGGCGCCGTGGTAGAAGGTGGAGGGGTCGGGTTGATGAGTGCGAAAAGGTTTGAATAGCGGGTCACCGAGTGCGCGTTGCGCTGCATGAACTCCACGATCTTTGAGCGTATTGGTTGAACCGACCGACACATGGTCGAGTGACTTCACGTCTTTGCTTTGATCAGGGGTAGCCTTGTCGTCGATTTGAAAATAATCCCCCCCAAGAGATTGGCGAAGCATGTAATCAACCGACGATTCTTGCGCAGAAATGACAAGATCGAATAGCCCCCCGCGCCACTTGCCGAAGCCGCGGTCAAGGCTTGCGCCGCCGCGTACTGTTGAGCCAATGGTCATTGTACCGATGGCAAGCACCCGAACCTTGGCCTGCTGGTTCGGCGCCAGGAATGTCCGAACCTCATGAAGTCCAAACAAACCTGGCGCATTGCCAACCAGACCTCCATCTGCAAAGACGCCCCGTTCATTGCGTGACAACGGGAAGTAGACCGGCGCCGCCGCTGTGGCCAACGCAACATCGACGAGTTTCATGCGGTGGTCTAACTCGAACGAAGGGTGATGGGGCGTCTTGAAGAACTGTCCACGGCCGGTTGAATAATTCACCGTCGGTATAAGCACCCGATGCTTCAGGTCTCCGATCGTCATACTCTGAAAACGCTCGTTTAGCACGTCCCTTAGCCCGGTGGATGCGTGTTTGGCTGTCAGCCAGAACCCGAACATGCGCCGCATGAGGCTGCGGCATCCAAAGATGCGATTGCCTTTCTCCTCGAAAAGCGCCTTTAGTTCGACAGCAGGAATGTTGGCTGCCAATCCGAGCGCCAACATCCCTCCCGCCGACGTTCCGCAAATCAGATCAAAGTGAGATGCAATCGGCCGCCCGAGCGCGGATTCGAGTTCGCTGAGCACCGTAGCCGTATAGAGGCTACGGTACCCCCCGCCCGAGAGCGCAAGAACATGGTAGGTCGGAATGTTGGTCATCACGTTTAGCCCTTTGGAGGGAATGGGTCATGCCCGTAACTATTTTTGTCCCTGATGCGGCCGTCGGGACGATGAATGACGAGTTCGGACTGCTGGTTGCGTGCAATCTGGCGCGCGGCGTCGGACGCCTGTTGTTGGGTATCGTGCACGGAGGTCGCGCGCTGGTTGCCTTCGCCCTTGACGGCCCAGCCGTCTTGGTGTGGAACTACGTGTTGATTTTTGCTGGTCATGAAAGCACTCCTTTTGAAAGTTAGTCGTCAGTCCATTCCCGACTGGCTGGTCGGGTTGCTATCGGTCTGACGATGTGGCAGAGTACGTTGCTCGTGCAAACAACGGCATGACCTAGCCATTCAGCTTATTCCGCAAGGCTTTATCGCGGCGTTGTTGTCTGGCTGGGCAACACTATAGCCGTGCAATAATGCCGTTGCAAGTGCAGTGTCCGGCCGCGTGCTAGGCTGATGAATTGCTTATAGAAATCGGCGAGAGAAGAAGAATGCGAATGCGCAACCGCACCTAACCTAACCGATCTCTAAAATATTAAGGAACGAACTTTATGCCGCAAACAGCCCTTGGCGTCGCCCTCAAGACGCTACGTGAACGAAGAACGCTTTCGCTTCGCGAAGTCAGTCAACTTTCGACTGTCGACCACGCATACGTGCATCGGCTAGAAACCGGTGAGAAGACAAATCCCTCGCAGGACTTGGTTGACAAACTATTGAAGGTTCTTAAACCCGACCAGCGCGATGCTGCACTTGTCAAATGGCTCGCTGACCACGCAGAAGCAGATCCACAACTCGTCGAGTTTGTGTTGGCGGATTCAAGCATTAGTGCTGATGTTTTTGCGGCGGCTGCAGGCATCCGGCATCGAGGAACAGTGAGGCCAGACCCCGCCACTCTGATTGCACGTGTCAAACGCGCCTTCGACGAAGAGGACGATTGATCGTGGACGAGGTGGAGGTGCAGCAAAGAGCGCGCTCTTTTGTAGCTAATATAGATGTGTCAAACATCCATGATGATTTGACACCGTACGTCACCGCCGTCAACGCAAAGGTTGTTAAAGAAGAGCTCGATGTGGGCGAGTCAGGATACACACTCACCAAACCAAATGGAAAGCACATCATCACCGTAAATTCGCTTGAGTCCGAGGAACGACAGCGATTCACAATATGCCATGAAGTGGCTCACATCACCCTGAAACTGCCGTCGAGTCATGATGAAGTTCCATCGTGGTCTTATGCCAAGCGACATCCGAACGAAATCGCTTGTGACACCTTCGCTGCCGAGTTACTAATGCCCTATCAGCAGTGGCTAGCTGCTGTCCCACGTGACGAGCCGTCAGCAGAACTCATCGAACATATGGCGGCCACATTTCGGACATCCTTCCCAGCGGCGGCGTCAAGATTGGCGTGTCTTACTGATATACCTTGCGCCTTCGTCACTATGGAACGAGGTGCCATCCGGTACGCAGCGCGGTCGATGTCACTACGGCGAGTTAATGCGTGGATACCTCCCAGGGCTCCTATTCCTCAAGGCTCAGTTTCAATCCTACTTCGTGAGGCGGGTAAAAGCGCGATGGATACTGCCGACGTAGCTCAAGATATTTGGTTCGACAGCTGGGATAAAGGATCCGATCTACGTGAACTTGCCAGGCACTACCACCGCTCAGACACAACGATTGCCCTTCTGTGGTTCGATCACGAAGACCTCCCGGAAGTCGAAGTTGGCCGATTTGGCATACGTGTCGAGGATGATGGTGGCCTCGCAGAGCTAACGGGCGAGCTGCCATGGCCTGGACGAAGAAGTAATCGTTAGCTGCTAATTCGGTTTACGCGCTACCCGCGCCACCAAGTTTAACGGAAGCGCTCTATACACAGTGTGGCATCAACTCCTCGACTTGTTAATTTCCTAGGTGCATCCACGAAGTTTCCGGATAATGACTCTTTTACCGACTGTTCATCACCCTGCCCTCTTCAGCGCCTAGGGAAGCGCTTGTCGTCTACCCTTTCCCCCACACCAAAATCATGAAAGTCCTCCAATAATTCCCCCATCACAAACCGACTGGAATCAAGACTGTCAAAGGACTTCCACGCTACTCAAGAGTGCGTCGATATACGGCAACTCCCCAAAGGCTCCAGTTGATTTCCTCTGATCCTCAAGCACCAAATTTCCCCCAAAATAACATCCAGGTGTAGCGATAGGCATTGCGTCCTGTACTGCCAAATATGCCAGTCTAGTAAGGGGGGCCTGCAAATTATCCAATCATGCTGTCCATCAGGACTGACCAGGCCGCCCGACAAATTTACACAAATCTACACAAACAATTGCCATTGGCGATTTTTTGTGTAGAATTACACACAGCGTCAGGGAAGATGAAAGGAGAAACATGAATTCCTCGAAACTAATCCAGATGCTGGAAGACGATGGATGGCAACTAGTAAGGGTTAAAGGTAGCCACCACCACTTCAAACACCCGACAAAGCCAGGACTTGTAACAGTGCCCCACCCAAAAAAGGACTTGCCGAACGGAACTGTAAACAGCATCAAAAAGCAAGCCGGGCTCAAGTAGCCCGGTTTTTTGCCGGATGCGTAATTAATTTGCATATCAACGGGAGATATCTAATGTATGTACCAGTCGCAATTCACAAAGAAGATGGTAGCGTCTTCGGCGTGACAGTCCCGGATATTCCGGGCTGCCATTCTTGGGGCGATTCTATCAACGAGGCTGTAATCAATACCAAAGAGGCTATCAAGAGCCATATTGAGACCCTGCTTGAATTGGGTGAAAAAGTAGATATTCAGCCGTCCACTATTGATGATCTAATCGGCAAAGATGAATTTGCTGGCGCTACATGGCTATTAGTAGATGTGGACGAGAATATGCTCGATCCAACCCCAGAGCGTGTAAACATCAGCTTCCCTCGTTTCTTGTTGCACCGAATTGATGAATATACCGCCGCGCACAGAGAAACAAGAAGTGGATTTCTTGCAAAAGCAGCCATGAAAGAGCTCGCGCACGAATAAAGAATTGGCTTCAATAACTCATTTCGGCGAGTTATTGAAGCCATAAAATATCCGCTCCTTGAAACCAGGGAGTCATAGAATCCGTTGGTCGAACTCACATTGGTATGATGTGAGAAAGATTTTCTGCGGCTTAGACGTAATATTGGGAAGATTCTCGGCATGAGAAGACCTCATCGACGGCTTTCCATAGGAGACAGTCAACGTTTGACTGTACCGACACTACTCAGATTTATTTGATTTTCTGGAAACTCGCCGGCTGCCGTAGTAGCTCGCCCCAATCGTCACCCGTGTGTGGCCAGCCCGCTCCATCAGCTTCTGGCTCGCTACATGTAATTCATCTGCGTCGACATCCGCCAGATTCCCCCCTTTGACCGGTGCTTCAATGCCCAGTAAGCGCTTAAAGCTTTCCTGCATGTATTGGTGACGCAGACCGTGGGCTGAGATGTCGCTTTCGCTCAGGGTGATCCCGCATTTCTTCATCACGTAGTAGAAACGGTTGCGCTTCTGAGTCAGCGTAGTCCCACGCTTACCTAAAAAGCCCGTCTTCTTGTCCATAAGTTCTTCTGCTCGGTCGAGTACGTTCTTCTGAATCGCGTTCTCGATCGGAACCACCCTGGGGCGATCTCCCTTGGTGCCTTCCCGGACTTGGATGTGTTCACCGCTTCCGTCCCGACATACCAATGGGCGCAACATGATGGCTTCCTTCACCCTCAACCCGAATGCCAGACATAACTCCAGCTCAATAGCCACAGTCCTATCTACATTCCGTACCTTCTCCAGCATCCCGGAAATATCAACGCCCTTCCCGTCCCAAGACTTGTCTTCGCGCGCAACCATCGTCCGCATCACGGATAGCTTGTCTTCAACATAGAGGGAAGAATCCCTCACCATGCCCGGCTTCCCGATCCAAGCACAAAACACCCGCATGATGGATATCTTGTTCTGAATCGTGGAAGGAGATTGTCCCTGCGCCTCCAAGTGTCTGAATACCGCATGAAGGTGCTTTTCCTTCAGATTGTGAATAGTCTCCAGTTTGTACTTCAGCTTCCATAAATCCGAGAAGAAACCTTTAATCACCGAGCGACGTATATCTTGTGTCCGCTGTCCAACCTTCTTGTCCTTATGGGCAGCCAAGTCCTTGTGCTTCTGGAGCATCACCTCAATCTCGTTGTTCAGCTTCTTGGGAATAAAGCCACCACCAGACTGATAGCTGCTGTTCTTCCCGTTGATGCGACCAGGCTTCATTCCCGGATTCGCGTCCTGTGTCACTTCATTCATCTGTGCGCCCTCTTTGTCTTGCCATTCCCCTCACGCTCATCCTTCGTCTTGGAGATATGAGGTTGGTGATTGCCCCTTGCCCCGATCGCGCGCATGACTTCCTGGTAATGCTCCGGGTCAAGTCGCTTCAATGTGTCCAGTGTCCGTTCAATATTCCGTAAACGTGGCATGCCTGTCTCCTGTGTCTAGTCTCTCAGTCCCCAGATAGCCACTTCCGAAACTACTTGAAGTCCAAACCCGAGGTAGCTTCGAGAGTGGCTATCTGTCATCTGTGCTGCGTCATTACTTCTTGCTGCGAGCCAGTCTAGTCACTGGGGTCTGCGATTTGCCCACTTCGCTGTGGCCCTGATTCCGTCAGGTCGGTTGAGTATCGGGTCTTTGTCACCTTTCAAGTGACCGGGTAAAACGTGAGTCTCATCGGGTGAACAACTACGCGAGGCATTTCGGCCACCACATAACTCGCAACTCTCGTCGCGCAGACCAACGGTCTGTCTCTATCGTGCCCTCTCGGACACTTCCCAATAATTGAATGAATCTTTTAGATCACACATCCGGCATACTCTTTCGTCCACCTACCACCAGTGAACTAGCCTCTCGGCACCGTCTTTTCCCCTGTGTCCATTTGCGAGCTTCTGCTCCGCGCCTGAACCACAACACTTCCCGGTAAGGAAGGAGGGGTATGTGTAATACGAACGTCTTGTCCTTTTGTGACACTCAGCTAATCCACTCTTCTTGTCCTTGATATCTCTTTCACTCCCTACGTCTGTTTGTCCCAGTCATTGACCGGGCAGAACGACAGACAACACGACACCACGCAACACGACACCACCAGCCAACGGCGCAAAAGCCTTGTCGGCTTCGTGCATCGGTCTCTGGGTGTTCAGTGCGCCCGCATCAGGGGTTACTTACGACTCTACTAACAGTTGATTGAATTGCTCTTGAATGTCTTGCCCGGACTCGGGCGATGATAGGGACGGATTTCTCCATGCTCCTATCGAAGACTGCTCCGCTTACACGGAACGGGTGAGTATCGCTGTGTGCTTACTCGATTCTTCGCGGGGACTAGCCGCTCTACTACATTTTGGAACGTCCTACTCATTTAGCTCTTGCGAACAGCGCCTGTAGACAAACGCAGCTTTTTCACTGGAGCCGCCCAGACAGTCACCGAAGTGAAAGTGAAGCAATTGAATCACCTTCGCACTGGCAATGTCAATTATTTTTCAAATGCCGTTATGCATCACATCTGTTTTGGATTTCCCGAACGAGCCCCTGTGTTTGCTGGATTTCGGCATCACTCTGTGTAGGCTAATTCTCTTTTTTAAACCTCCAGAGCAACATATTTCAACCAAATTACTGCTTGGGCATGGTCGGATTGGATGTCCTTTTCGCGCGTGGCTTGGAAGTATTGAGCCGGTTATGGGCAGGTATGCACTCTGGAAAAGGGGCAGCAGGATGCCCCTTTATATGGATGAACATGAAAATAGGATGAATCGATATGCAAAAAGGGGCAACGTGTTGCCCCTTTTGGTGACTTCTTGTAATTATTGTGCGATTAGGGTTAGTTCGCAACTGTATGCCATTACCTATAACTATAATTATAGATAACGGTACTTTTTTCTGTCATCTGCCCAAGCCAAAGCAGCCCCGTGACTAACCGTACTGGATTTCAAGGTGGCGGACACCAATTGCCAAATCACGTTGGGTGATTTGAATCTGTGAATATTCTGCTTTGGGAATTGTTCAGACTTGTCACAATGCTCACATCAAATCAGGGATGAGATAAATGTTCAAATGCGGCCCATTCAACGGCGGCAATGTCGAATGTATCTACTTTTATTAGTGCACTGTTTCAAATTCCGCAAACAAAAATAGTCGCGAGAAGTTTAGAAAAACGCAACTATTCAGAAACATTTTGATGGATTTCCATGGCAAATTGATCCCACATTATTTCGGGGACTCACTCAACAAATGAAAATCACGCTGCAGGAATGGGGACGCCGCCACTATTCCCCCTCACCGTCAATTAGAATCTTGCGCTCATGGGCATCCACCGGACAAATTGCAGGTGCCGAGAAAGTTGGCACCTGTTATATGGTGGACGAGGGTTCGGTTAGAACACCTGTGGTAGTAGAGTCACACACTATGGAAATATCATCTCGCGCCAGAAAAATTCTTCAATCAGCATGAGGCCACGTCGTCACAATTTGCCAATGAATCTATACCGCACCGAGGATAAAACCTCTGGCAAGGTGTATTACGCCTATCGCGATCCTCGCTCCGGAAAGCGCCATGGTCTCGGGTCCGACAAAGAACAGGCAATAGCAGACACGATGGCACTGAACAGCGCTATCTATGCAAGTATCGCTACAACACGTCTATCTACCATCGTCGAGAACAAACCAAGCTCTCCCACATTTGGCCGCGTACTGTCGCGCCATCTTGAATTGTGTGAGAAGAAGCGCAAGCTTGCCGCGAACACTCTGAAAAACAAGGCTAGCACTGGCCGCGCATGGGAGAAGGCATTGGGGGCAGGTACCCATCTTTCAGAAATCAAGGTGCGCCAATTGGTAGAGGTGTTGGACAGCTACGAAGATCGCCCTCGCATGGCTTTAGCAATGCGTTCAGCTGCAGTTGATATTTGGAAAGATGCCGTTGCGGAAGGCTGGGCTGAAGACAATCTTGCAGCAAAGACACGAGCGCCCACAGTCGTAGTCAATCGATCTCGCCTTACACTGCCAGACTTCATGCTTATCTACGAACAGGCCTTGAAACTTGATGCATGGATATCGCGAGCCATGGAGCTGGCCTTACTCACCTCTCAGCGCAGGGAGGATATCGCGGCCCTCGAATTCCGGCGCGGAAAAGACTCGACTGCATGGATTGATGATCGGCTCTACGTCATTCAGGGTAAGACCAAAAACAAGGTCAGCATCCCTCTCGACACCTGCATAGCAGGTTTCACCTTGTCGTCCACCATCAAAGCATGCCGAGATAATATCGTCAGCCGCTGGCTTGTTCACCACACCCGTCCTAGGGCGCTATCCAAACCTGGTGATCAGGTGTGGATAGATACCATCTCCAAGGGTTTCGCCCGTGCACGAGACCTGGCCGGCATCAAGGGTGAGAACGGCAAGACCCCTCCCTCTTTCCATGAAATTCGCAGCCTGTCGATTAGGCTCTATACGGCAAGTCAAGGCCCTGAATATGCCCAAGCAATCGCTGGTCACAAGGACGCAACTACCACCGCAATCTACCGCGACGTGCGCGGCGATGAATGGGTTAAAGTCGGATAAAGTTTTTCAAGAGTTTTACTAAAGTTTTACAAGTCCATTGCCTGCGGGCGTTTCAGATATTGCCCATGCAAACAAATAGTACTTTTATCACTAACTTTGCGCTCTTATCTTGTTGGTTTTAGAACTGGAAATATTCATACAATTGCTATTTGGCTGTCACGGTAAGGAAAGATAGCTTGG
>Ga0210020_1002825_pt1 | contig 13777 bp, 17 predicted proteins | sample CryGeymeta201514_FD_183980 | JGI IMG/M metagenome (GOLD analysis project Ga0210020, IMG submission 183980) | Groundwater microbial communities from Crystal Geyser aquifers in Utah, USA - Crystal Geyser metaG 2015-14 (SPAdes) (version 2) | ecosystem: Environmental > Aquatic > Deep subsurface >... | reverse complement strand
GAATGAAATGCAAGTCCCGTAGACTCAACTGAGGGCGGTTCCGGAATTCCTTTTAGGTAATTCCGCTGTGATCCGCCCGCCACAATTCCCTTTACAAATCCCATAGAACTTGATAAATGAATACTGACGGCTTCGTAAAAAGTCCGTCTGCGGCGTTGCGCTTCATTCTTCGTCATTGCAGCGTATCTCTAAGTACGCCTCATTCCTCAGAATTCGCGCGCCTTGCATCCGGAGCTTTTTACTGTGCCGTCCCACTTGTGGACTTTTAGGAGTCCATAAGTACTTAACGATTATTTGCAGGCCTACGACTCGTCTACGACCCGTAGGGCCTACGGCTCGTAGAGTAGAGCGGTTCAGTCCAACACGTTTTATCCGCAATGCCCCAGGCACTACGAATAAAACGCTATACGTTAAGCCGCAAAAAATATGAAAGCCACGGTTCGAGAGAAATATCTGAGAATTAACGAGGAAGCGAATGCGGTAGACTACCTCACTCGCGCCGGTCAATTTATTAGAGAAACCGAAAATAATTTGCTTGCGTGGAAGTGGGTTGTTCTGTCATTACACGGAGCCCTTTATGGCTTCGCTGTCTCCGCTTGCCATGGGACCAATCCTGAAAATATAAAGTACACAACAAAGAAGGGTCAGGAAAAGCTTATCTCTTTCGATAAAGCATTGAGCCTTTGTCAGGACTTAAATTGGATGAAGATGTTGACCCACAGCAAGCCCTTGGTTCTAAAGGATTCGCAGAAAGAATCTATTCTAATTCTCAAAAGAGAGCTGAGAAATAATTTTGAACACTATATTCCCTCCGGTTGGTCGATTGAGATACATGGTATGCCTCAGATAGTTATGGATCTCCTAGAAGTTATACAATTCCTCGCTATTGATACTGGAACATATATACATTTGAATCAATCCCAGAAAAAGAAGATTAAGTCCATTGTTTTTCAAAGCAAGAAATTTCTCAAGAACACGAGGCTATACAAAGAAACACAGATGGCCAGGAATACAGCTTAACCATTCATGGGAGCGGACCGGTAAAAGCGCCGTCCGCTCCATTCAACCGTTGGATAAGTGGAGGAGGGTATGCCAAAATTAAGTATCAAAGATTTTGACTCATCCATGTCTGCTATCCGCGAGGTTGTGGCGGATGACTCAGTTTTGCTGGACAAAATTAACCCCATTTACGATCAGTATAGGGATCAATTCAACATTGAAGGCCTGAACTTCTGCTTTGAAAACTACATAAATTCAGAACTTGATTTCCAAACACCTGGAGAACGAGGGTTGGGGCGTATGTCCAGCGAAATCCCCAGACTCGGGGCCTACTTCAGGAAGCAGATGTCTAGGATTTCGCAGCAAGAACACTCGGAACTGTACCGAACCATCCAGGACTTAATGCTGAGAGGCTATCTTATGCGCGTGCAACTCTTGTGCAACTCTTGGGGACCAACTCTTGCGCAACTCTTGGGCAACTCTTGGGGACGGTTCTGGGCAACTCTTGCGGCAACTCTTGGGGACGGTTCTGAAAAATATGAACAAAATCAAGTAATTGGGGATCATTTATTTGCTAACAAGAATGGGAGGGCGGACAGCAGGAGAGACAGGGAGCACAGGAGATGCCGAGAGCTGCCAGGATGGTGGCACCCAACATGGTCTACCACGTGATCAGCCGCGGGAATGGCCGTCAGTGGGTATTCAATGACCGTGAAGATTTTGAAAGGTATATCGAGATCTGCAAACGATACAAAGACCGGTACGGTTTCAGGCTTTACCACTGGGTGCTGATGAGTAACCACGTGCACCTTGTGATGGAGACAAAGGAAGAAGGCCCCTTGTGCAAGATCATGCAGGGGATCAACCTCTCCTATGCGTTGTGGTTCAGCAGGAAGAATAGAAAGGTAGGGCATCTCTGGCAGGACCGGTTCAAGAGTGCGTTGATCGAGAAAGAGAGTTATCTGCTTGAGTGCGGCAGGTATGTTGAGAGAAACCCGTTAAGGGCGGGCTTGGTGGAGGACCCGAAGAATTACCCTTGGACCAGCTACAGGGTCTATGCGTACGGAGAACATGACGGGATTACGGATAAACATGATGTTTATGAATCATTCGGTAAGAAGCCTTTTCAAAGAGAGAGGGCCTACAGGGACTATGTGCTCTCCCGTAGAGACAGGGAGGAGCAGGAACTGAGAGTGAAAATGGGGAGAGGTGTGCTCGGCGGTGGCGATTTCGGGGAGATGATTGAAAAGCAAATCATAGAATCTCAAAGGCCCAAGAGGGGGCGCCCGAGAAAATAGTTTGTATCTGTCTGGTTAAAAAGAGAAATAACAGAACCGTCCCCGAATTGGTTCCCGAATTGGTTCCTAAAAGAGAAATAACAGAACCGTCCCCGAATTGGTTCCGCTTGAAAATGTCGAGCAGGCGGATATAGCACGGCGAGAGCGCATCCCCGATTCAGTGCGCTTATTCGTCTGGCAGAGAGACCAGGGCAAGTGCGTAAAGTGTGGAAGTGCGGAGAAGCTTGAGTTCGACCACATCATCCCGGTTATCAAGGGCGGAAGTAACACAGAACGCAATGTTCAGCTTCTCTGCGAACAGTGTAACCGCACCAAGGGGGCGAGTATTTAGATGAGGGTTGTCGTCCAACAAGGCGCTCCAGCCGCGGCCCTGCCGCCGCTTCGCTCCGGCAGGGCCGCGGCAGAGCTGTTGCGTTAGCAAAATAATATGATTGAAAACGATTTCCCGGAAAAATTATTGTACTATTCGAAAATAAATAAATATTGTGTTGATGTTATTTTGAAAAATACTTTTGCGATCACAGATCCTACGAGAGGATTTAATGACCCATTAGATTGTTTTTTTGAATTTGATTTTGCTGAGTGGCAAAATGAAGATATAATCAATCATTTTAGAGGCTTATTTATCGTTGAAAATTATATTGAAAAAGGGAAAGAAGTAGATGACTTATCTGAAGAAGATCGAAATGAAATTGATAACTACCGGCATGAACTGACTTGTTGTACCGAGGAGATTATAAAGCAAAGATTCTCTGAATATGCAACAAAGGAAGTTAGATCTTTTTTGAGTAAGCATCTCAGAATACGGAGTTTTAGTGCCCAAACAGCGGACAAGACTTTAAATAACATCATGTTTTCTCATTATGGGGATTCACACAAGGGGTTATGCTACATATTTGATAGTAAAAAACTAATTCAAAATGAACGCATAACTTCATTAATCAAAGTGGATTATTTACCAGGACCAGCGTCAGTTAAATACAAATCGCCAGATAAATATTCAGATGAAGAGCGGGAGCAAATTGGCCGCAACATGGTAAAGATAAAGTCCAAAGGATGGGATTACGAAAATGAATGGCGACTGAGGATAAATCTGGCAAATCCTTCAAAAAATATTAATGAGATATGGGAATTTGAGTCTGATGCGTTAGAAGGAATAGTTTTAGGACTAAAAACTACAAAAGAAGATGAGGAAAGAATAAAAAAATTAGCAGAAAAAAGACAAGCAAAGGTGAATATTTATAAAGCTGAGAGAAGATACGGAAGCTTTTATTTGGACTATGAAAAAAACAAAATTAATTAAACTTAATGGTTGTATGAACTAACGCGGATATAGGTAACTATTGCTAACAATTGCGTGCACATGAACGAGTGCCACAGGACGCTTTTTCAGCTTGCATTGCGATGAGGCGTGCAAATTGGTTTCAGGCATTTGGTTATCATACAGTGGCACTCGTCAGTGACGCATACGTTATGTTGAAAATTGAGCTATGCAACTGGTTCGATGCACAGGTAAGCTCCAGAAAGAAATGGGGCTTAAGAAAGCGGATCTGCTGGAGGCCGAACCCCATTTCTCTTATCTGGGTTCCTGGCATGCGAACCTAATACACATTGATAGGAGGAAGTGTGTCCTTTTCGTAAATGATAAGACCCTTTTCAACTTCATCGCTCCGGATGTTTATAGGACGGAAATAAGAAATCTAAATAATCATAACAAACCCTCCGCGCTTCGCTCTCCGGTACCCGCTCATTGGCGCCGTTGAGCCTATTATTTTTTTTCTTGCATTTAAAATTTAAAACGGTATAATAAAAATTTACAATAGATAGAAAGGGCATTCAAATGAAGGAAAAGATTCACCCGAAATATGATCCGACAACCATCACCTGCACGTGCGGGAATGTCATCGAGACGCGGTCCACGCAGAAGGATCTGAAGATCGAGATCTGTTCAAACTGCCACCCGTTCTACACGGGACAGCAGAAGATTGTGGACTCGGAAGGCCGGGTCGAGAAGTTCAGAAAGAAATACGGTATAAAATAACAAAGATCCCCATGATTGAAACCTGCACAAAAAACATCGCGGAGTACGAAGCTGCATTTTTGCTTCTTCCAAGCCGTTAGCCTAATTTACGATTTAATTTTTACCAGACGCCTTGCAACACCCAAGACGTTGTGGGTCAAAAACCAGAACCTTGTTTAAAAATTGTATCTTATTATGTTTTATACATAGCGCCACAAGTCAACGACACCATGTCATTCCCCGACTCGATCGGGGAATCCAGTCAGTCAAACTGGATTGTCCGGCCTGCCTGTGCCGATGTCACGGCAGACAGGTCGGGCCTGTCCTCCGACCCTCCGATCAAGTCGGAAGGCAAGCTTGATCGGGGGACCGGACAATGACAAACAGCCTAAGACTTCGGTCGTTCGTATAATATGCTTCGGAGATAATGCGCACTCATTTAAGACGCTTAGTATAAATCAGTAGGGGGCATCAGATTTATGAGCAATGAACCGATATCAGTCGGGGGCCAGGCCGTGATCGAAGGGGTTATGATGCGGGCGCCCCACTCGCTGGTTGTGGCAGTCAGAACGCCCTCCGGCAAGATCGAATTCAAAAAGGAAGACCTGCGTCTGCTCTCAGACCGCTATGCCATACTGAAAAAACCGATCCTTCGAGGGGTGGTGGCCCTATGGCAGTCCCTGGTCTGGGGCGTGAAGGCGTTGGATTTTTCAGCTCAGAAGGCCCTAAAAGAAGAAGAGAAAAAGGATTCAGGCGCACTCTCCTTTCTCTTAGCCCTGGTCCTGGGCATCGGGGGGGCGGTGCTCCTCTTCATGGTTCTGCCGCTCTTTCTGACCGGCCTCCTGAGAAAGGTCCTTCCCATCGTGGACCAAAGCTCCCTGGCCTTCAACATGGCGGACGGGGTTATCCGGGTAGCCGTATTCCTGGTCTATGTCATTGCTATATCGGCCATCAAGGATATCCGCCGCCTTTTTCAGTACCACGGAGCGGAGCACAAATCCATCTACACCTTCGAGGCCGGCCGCGACCTGACCGTGGCCAATGCAAAAGGGTTTTCCATGCTCCACCCCCGCTGCGGGACCAGTTTCCTTCTGATGGTGATGGTCCTGAGCATCCTGGTCTTCTCCATGATCCCGCACGACAGCTCTTTCTGGATCAAAGGGGGGGCCAGGCTGGCGCTGATTCCGCTGATCGCAGGACTTTCCTATGAGTTCATCAAGTACAGCGCCAAAATGAGAGGGAATCGGATCATGGAAGGGATGATGGCGCCGGGTTTATGGCTGCAGCGTCTGACCACTCGGGAGCCGACCGATGAGATGGTGGAAGTGGCCCTGGCAGCGCTCAAAGAGGCCCTGGATATGGAAGAGGTCAGAAAGTCGGAACCATGGGTCCCATGATCAGGTTTAAAAACCATGTTCAATAAACTCAAAGAAATCAGTGAAAAATTTGAAGAGATCACCCGGCAGATGAGCGATCCGCAGATCATCTCCGATCAGAAGACCTTTCAGAAGCTGGCCAGGGAACATGCCGGCCTATCCGGGATTGTCGAGAAATACCGGGAATACATGAAGGTCGAGGAGGATCTCTCTGCCGCAGAGCAGATCCTTGACCAGTCCAAAGATGATCCGGACATGATCGAGATGGCGAGATTGGAAATCGACAGCCTGAGAAATAAGAAAGCAGTCCTGGAAAAAGAACTCAGGATCATGCTGATCCCCAAAGACCCCAATGATGGCAAGAACATCTTCCTGGAGATCCGGGCCGGCACCGGGGGCGAGGAAGCGGCGCTCTTTGCCGCTGATCTCTTCCGCATGTACACGAGATATGCGGAAAGGAAACGGTGGAGGGTGGAGGTCATGCACGGCAACCCGACGGGCGTGGGAGGATTCAAAGAGATCATTACCCTGATCGAAGGAACCGGAGTCTACAGCCAGTTGAAATATGAGAGCGGCGTACACAGGGTCCAGAGAATTCCGGTTACGGAAGCCGGAGGCCGGATCCATACTTCGGCCGTGACCGTGGCCGTGCTCCCGGAAGCTGAAGACGTCGAGTTGGAAATTGACGCCAAGGATCTCAAGATTGATGTGTTCCGTTCCTCAGGGCCCGGCGGCCAGAGTGTCAATACCACGGACTCGGCGGTCAGGATCACACACCTTCCCTCCGGCATGGTGGTCTCCTGCCAGGATGAAAAGTCCCAGTTAAAAAACAAGAACAAGGGCATGAAAATCCTTCGGGCCAGGCTTTTAGACCAGCTTCAACAGGAGCAGGAACAGAAGATTGCCAAGGATCGAAAATCCCAGATCGGGACCGGGGACCGGAGTGAACGGATTCGAACCTACAACTTTCCGCAGAACCGGATTACCGACCACCGCATCGGTCTCACCCTATACAGGCTCGATGCGATCCTGGAAGGGGATCTTGATGAAGTCATCGGTACCCTGACCAGCACCATGCAGGCCGAGGCCTTGAAAGGTACTCTGTGAAGAAATGAGGGTCTTCTCTAAAAGAGTGAGTGAAAACAAAAGGGGCCAAGGGGTCAAGGATTCCAGGGGTCAAGTGAAGTGCTCAAACACTACACGGGAAAAAACACTGGATTATCTTAGATCCTTATACATCTCTTATGGTTCTAATTGCGAATTGGAGACACAAATAGAGAAAAGCGGGGCACGCGAAGCGTAACCCTGGAATCCTCAAACCCTTTTTACCCACTAAATGGGAGAAAAACCAGAAATGAATATGATCCCTGATTTGTGTCTTGAACAAGACGCCCGTATGTGGATGGCATGGGCCGAGAATCTTCTCTGCTCCTCGGGTGTTCCGAATCCGAGAGTCGATGCCGAAGCCATCATGGCCTCGGCGCTCGGTATGGGCCGGTTGGACCTTTATCTTGATCCAAGGACTCTCAAGGAGTCTGAACGGGGAAATTTTTTCGATCTGGTAAAACGAAGGTGCAGCCGGGAACCTCTGCAGTATATCCTGGGCGAAGTCTCATTCTATGGGCGCAGCTTTCATGTAACCCCTGATGTCCTGATCCCCCGGCCGGAAACCGAACTCCTGGTCGAAGCATGCCTGGGACGCATCAAGAGTCCCCGCCGCATCCTGGATGTGGGCACAGGGAGCGGGTGCATCGCGGTGACCCTGGCGTGCGAGCGCCCGGAGGCCATCGTACTGGCCGTGGACTCGGAAGAGAACGCCCTCTCCGTAGCCCTAAGCAATGCCCGGCGGCATGAAGTCTTAGACCGCGTTCAGATCCTCTGCGGAGATCTGGCGACAGCCATCGGCAGCGGCTGCAGGGCCGACCTAATTGTGGCCAACCTTCCGTATATCCCTTTGCCGGCATTCGATAGACTTCAGACAGAGGTGAGGGATTTTGAACCGGAGTCTGCCCTTTGCGGCGGCGAAGACGGCCTGCTGCTGATCCGGCGGTTGATCGCGGATCTCCCCCGCCTGCTGCAGCCCGCAGGACTGATCGCCCTGGAGATCGGAGAAGACCATGGAGAAGCCGTACAGTCCCTGTTTGAAGAAACTCGTTCATTCGGGAAGGTTGAAGTGATCCAGGACCTTTCCGGCCGTAACCGCATGGCCTTTGCTGTCAGAACCCGTTGAACAGAGCGTCATCAATCAGCAGTACGATGTCATTCCACGACTCGATCGGGGAATCCAGCTAATAAAGGAATGGATGCCGGATCAGGTTCGGTATGACAAACGGTTTCGGAACTTGTATATGATACGTTTTGGAAACAATGCGCAAGCATTTAAAACACCGAGTATAACAAGGTCAAAAGCGTTCAATCCCTGAAACGGTCAAACTATGGATAACCGTCCGAGAAAATTCCTGGAGTCCCCTTACCTCTGGTTCGTTGTCGCAACGGTTGGGACCCTGTTTTTCTTTTCTTCCCTGATCCCTATGATCATCTCGCCGGTCTTCCTTGTCCTGACCACGTGGAAATACGGGCACAGGATGGGACTTGCGGTCGCAGCGTTGAGCACTTTTTTCGTGCTCTTTCTTTTCAATCTGCCGGTAGCGGCCTTTTTTTTCACACAGTTTGTGATGGTCGGCATCCTTCTGGGCCACGGACTCAGGCGCAAAGCACCTCCCGTGGGCCTTCTCTTTACCACGACGCTGATCTCCACGCTCCTGGTGATGGCCGCCGGAGCGGGCTATCTCTATCATGGACCCGTCCCTTTTTCCGAGATGATTCAACAGGGAGGCGATGCCGTAAAACTTGCCTTGGAAGAGAGCGTCAAACGCCTGCATCCCGACCCGGACGAGCTGGCGCGTTACCGGGAAAGCATGATGGCCATGCTCTCTTTTGTTAAAAACGCCTTTCCCGCTCTTCTCTTTATCAATGCTTTTTCCATCGTCTACCTGAGCCTTCTCGTCCCCCTGCATTATGCAGATCGGCTCGGCCTTGACCGGTCCCATATTCCTCCCCTCAAAGAGATCTCCATCCCCTTTGTCTGGGTCTGGGGGCTCATCCTTTCCGGACCACTTTATCTTTTTAATGTCCCCTATCTGAAGTGGGCGGGCCTGAACGTTGCGCTGATCTTCCTGCTGGCCTACCTGATGCAGGGATATGCGATCCTTTCTTTTTACCTGAACAAGACACGCCTTCCCGGAATCTTTAAAGGCGTCCTTTATCTCACCTGCCTGATCAACGTATCCCTGATGATCACACTATGTGGGGTGGGTCTTTTCGATACTTGGTTCAATTTCCGCAAAAGGTTTCCGGCCCCGCGTCAGTAACCATCTTCCGTAGTTATTAGGGGATTTCAGGTGAAAACTCTCCAATAATCACACAAAAACAATCCTTGACAACTGATAAGATGTTCATTAGGATGGTGTATCATGCTGGTGCATTACGGAGGTGCTATATGAGGATGAGTGTAACCCTTGACGAAAAACTTCTTAACGAGGCCCAAAAAGTCTCCGGCAAGAAGACCAAGCGGGAGATTATAGAAGAGGCGTTGAAGGAATTTGTAAGAAAAAAGAGAAGGGAAGAGGCCTTGAAACACGCCGGAAAGATTGAAATGGATATGACCGTAGAAGATCTCATCAAAATGAGAAAGCAGGAATGAATCTTATAGACAGCTCGGTTTGGATATCATATTACCGGCCCGATGGAAGCGAACAGATCAAACAGATGGTCAAGGAATTCATTTCTTCCGACCTCGTTGCAATCAATGGAATCATTGTCGTTGAGGTTTTGAGCGGCATCTCCAGGCAGGAAGAAATGAAAAAAGTAGAATCCGGCTTCAAGGGATTCCATTTTCTTGCCTTATTGCAGGACGATTTTTTCAAGGCTTCCTCCTTAGGTTCAACCCTGAGGAGAAAAGGTTTTACGATTCCTTCCACGGACTTGATCATTGCCGCATCCGCGCTAAAGCACGGCCACACACTCTATCACTTGGATAATCATTTTGATCTGATCGCTGAACAATCGCCTTTAAAGGTCAAGAACCTTCAAAGATGCTGTAGGAACGCTTAGGACCAAGGGTGAAAATTCTACAAAGGCTGGAAATTCTTCTTGATCTTGACCGGCAAAAAAGTTAATCTTTGCTCATGAAATCAATAATGGACCTCGGAAAGCGATATGAACAGGAACAGTTTCTCAAGCTTTCGCCTCTTGAGCGCATCAGAACCATGCATGCAATTCTCTGCGAGATCATTGCCATAAGGGCCAGGGCTGAGGGTGTAACCGAACATGAGATCTATCGAAGATACCTTCGGGATAATCCAAGACATTATCAGAAAATTTCCCGGTGACATGGAAAAACGGATAGGCAGGGACAAGAAATTGACCATGCTTCTCATCCCGCGGCCCGAAGAACCGCCCCAAGAAATACCCGAGGAACTGCTCTGAGAGCGTCCGCTGAGTGTATGCATGGGTGTATGCATGGGGACGGTTCCGGAAAAAGCAAATAGAATCTGTTGGTTATAGACTATTTTTTGATGCGGTCAATGGAGGTCAGAGCAGTTAACTAAACAGGACAAAGGAGACGCGACCCTTTTCATACTCCATGCACAAGCGAGGTCCAGCATGGATATTGTTCAAATTTCAATCCTGCTCGTTACGGCGAGGATCACAGTGTCCTGGGATACTTCATTGTATGCGGATGAGCTGATAACGATGGCGGGGCGTTTCTTGGTTGCGGTCTGGTCTGAAAACGGGAACGGAACAAGGACAACATCACCCCGCTTATAGATTGTCATACACGGCGTCCTCCTCGTTGTTCCATATCTTTTCAAACGAACGTTCCGACAGCTTTTGAGAGGCATTGACAAGGAGATCTTTCTCTCTTTTCAGCTCAAGAAACCTCATGAAGTCCAGAACCTCAGCAAGGACGCTTTCCGGCAATCTGTCCACTTCTTTCTTAATAATATCCTTGACCGACATGGTTTTTCCCTCCCACAGTGAGACCGCATTCGAAAGGATGAGCAATCCTACATCAGTATGGGTAAAGTTTCAAGAGAATATTATCTGGATTCCCCGATCGAGTCGGGGAATGACAGGAATGAGACGCTAAGAGATTGTAATTTTACAGAGTAGAAAGGGCCAGGTCTTGAAATATAAGAATAACATGAAACTAATCATTCAAGACTTGAGCCCAAACACTAAGGTTGCTTCTTTGCTTCCTCCATGCTTATAAAAAATTGACCGGGTCCACGTCCACGGTCAGGTCCACGCCGGAAAATCCGTGGGTTTGTGTCAGCCGGGTGACCCCTTGTTCCACGATCCGGTGGAGGCTTCGGACAGATCTCCCTTTGACGAGGATCTGGTAGCGCTTCTTCCCTCTCAGTGTGAAAAGAGGCGCCTTGGTCGGGCCGAGAACCTCGACCCAGTGCTGTTGTAAAGGCTGATCTCTGAGGATTTTTCCGAGGTATGCCGCGGCCTCTTTGACCTTCTGAAGGGAATTGGCCGAGAGAATCAGGTTGATCAGGCGGCAAAAAGTAATATTAAATAGCCAGTCCTCTTTATAAGTCTCCGACATCGGAATCTTGAGTCTATAGTCCAAGGCCCATCCTTAGTTTTTCCAAAGACTCCGCGTGCTTTTTTCTATCCATCTTCTGAATATTCATCAACTTCCATTGAATAGCGGGCAGCTTATCTATCCCTTCTATTCCAATGAGTTCCCATTCAGGTTGTCCTTGTTTCACAGAAAAGAGGAACGCTTTTTCATTATCCGTCAGTTCCTTCTTCAAAATTGTGATGAACCTTTCTCTTGCTGTAATCAGATCATGGTACTGAACCGGATCCGCAGTCAACCCCACGAACTCCTTTTCAAAGATTTGTCGCATATCCTTCAGGGTAGGCTCAATCAACTCGTTCATGGGGCGGTCATGACTTGCAAGATATACGACAAAGGCCTTCCGTATCTCCTCTGTGATTCCCTCATTCTCCATCAGGATTTTGATATCAAAAATATCCCTGGGATGCTGACGATCCAATGCCGCACAAATCTTGCTCCCATACAAGTCGGCCATAGAGAGCGTTTGTATGGAAGTGGAAAGCTCAAAAAGTTCTTCGGCCTTTTCCGAAAGGTCACGCTCCTCACAAGGGAACACAGAGCCGCGAACGACCTGGTTAGGCTCAATTTTAATCTGAACATGCTGACTCCTAACAATCAATTTCACAGTCCGTTGCGATCCTTGCGTATGGGTCTCATGGACTCTTGAACCGGGAATCGAATCTCTGACGGCGACAGCAATACGCTTGAGGGCATCTTCGATGTTTTCCAGGGTTCTTTCACGAGGTTCCAGAGGAAGGTACGTCAGATCCATGTCCACAGAGAGTCTTGGCATATTACGCACAAAAAGATTTATTGCGCTTCCGCCTTTCAGTGCAAAACACCTTTCCGCTGCCACATGAGGAATAACACGCAACATGAGTTCCGCCTGCTTGAAAAATGGATTGTTTTTGTTCATGTCGGAGTTGGGCCCGGATATTGCATGAGTAAATCTATTGCAAGGCCGGATAAGCTGCCGTATGCGGCGTTACAGAAAATTTTCTGTGCCTTGCCTACGGCGCTTCTGCGGCCTCTCATGACAATCACTCATGCAATATCCGGGCTATCCTTCCATGGTTCCGGAGAGGTCCACCGGAACGGAGATCTTATATTTCGGATCCAAACGCCCCCCTGTCACGATCATGCGTTTACCTTTTCCGAAATCTATCTTGGACAAGTCCAGCTTTTTGACCCAGGCATGATTGCAAACTTCAGTAAGATACATGAACAGGCGTTTCACTTTAACGGACCCACAGGCTTCCAGCAATGTCTGGACCAGTCCAGGGCGTAACGTTGTCAGCCCCTCCATCAGTAGTCTCGCTTCCTCAAAGGATTCCCCCCGTGGCACATAATAAAGGAGCTCCATGATTGCTCTCTCCGGAGAGGACAATCGTATTGAATAGGCGCCCATTTCTTTGATGGTTATTCCAGGATTGCCTTGGGGAGGAAAGAGCTTGGTCGTTGTGTACCGGAGTTTCACGCCCCAGTCATGTTTCCTGAACCACACTGGAAGCTTCTCTCCTGGAGAACCGAAGAGCGACACCAAAGTGTCTTTTCCAAGGGGCAGATAATGGGCATATCCCTGAATCTGCAGCGCTGTTTTGCCGCCCCCGTGAATGGAAAGCCCCAACTGTTCCTGAACCGCATAGAGGCCCCCGGTCCAGTCCACAGAATCCCCTTCACGGATGAACGCACCTCGGCCCAAACGATCAAGCCAGGCTGTCTTCCGGTAGGCATCAACCAGCTGGCGATAGACACCCCGTTCACTCAACCAGGAGTGAACAGCAACCGTTCCTTGAGGCCAAGCCCTGAGGATCTGGTTTAATTTACTCCTATTTTGACTATTCATAATAGACAAAATAACATATTATTAAACCAATGGCAAGGAGTAGTTTATTATAATTCTGTTTTGCCAATAATGACTTGCCAAACAACACCCAAAATAAACCCCAGCATGTCCTCTTCGCAACTTATAAAAAATTGACCGGGTCCACGTCCACGGTCAGGTCCACGCCGGAAAATCCGTGGGTTTGTGTCAGCCGGGTGACCCCTTGTTCCACGATCCGGTGGAGGCTGCGGACGGATCTCCCTTTGACGAGGATCTGGTAGCGTTTCTTCCCTCTCAGTGTGAAAAGAGGCGCCTTGGCCGGGCCGAGAACCTCGATCCCGTGCTGCTGTAAAGGCTGATCTCTGAGGATTTTCCCGAGGTATGCTGCGGCCTCTTTGACCTTCTGAAGGGAATTGGCCGAGAGAATCAGGTTGATCAGACGGCAAAAAGGCGGATAATTCAGGGCCTTCCGGAACAGGATCTCCTGATCAAAGAATGACTGGTAGTCATGGTTCCTGGCCGCCTGGATAGAGTAGTGCTCCGGGGTATAGCTCTGCAAGTAAACTTTCCCCATGGACGCTCCTCTTCCGGACCTGCCCGCCACCTGGGTCAGGATCTGAAAGG
>Ga0210020_1002823_pt1 | contig 13780 bp, 9 predicted proteins | sample CryGeymeta201514_FD_183980 | JGI IMG/M metagenome (GOLD analysis project Ga0210020, IMG submission 183980) | Groundwater microbial communities from Crystal Geyser aquifers in Utah, USA - Crystal Geyser metaG 2015-14 (SPAdes) (version 2) | ecosystem: Environmental > Aquatic > Deep subsurface >... | reverse complement strand
ACAACCTGAGAAAGACCGTCTCTTATCAGCGTAGTGTATCTTTCTATCCAGGGACCAAAAAGACCAAGGCAACAGCCATAGGAGAGAGATGCAAACCAGAACCGGAAGGAAGGCCGGGATATTTACCTGTCTGCGTGCGTACACGCACAGGCAGGCACGCACAGGCAGAAGGGTAGATACTGTGCATCAGGGGGATAGAGATGGAGAAAAAGGGGTCTATCATGTAAATACCGTTGATGAGATAGTACAATGGGAGGTAGCAGGTGCAGTTGAAAAGATCACAGAAGAACATCTTATCCCTTTGCTGGGAAAGATAATAGGTAGTTATCCTTACCGGATTATCAATTTCCATGCCGATAATGGTTCAGAATACGTAAATAGCAAGGTGGCAGAGATGTTGAATAATCTACTGATCAAACTGACCAAAAGCAGACCTAGGCATAGCAATGATAATGCCCTGGCGGAGACGAAAAACGGCTGGGTGCTAAGGAAATGGTTGGGATATGGTCATATAGGACAGAAACATGCTAAAGGTATAAATGAGTTTTATTTTGAGTGTTTTAATGAGTATTTGAATTTTCACCGTCCCTGTGCCTTTCCTATTACCGTAAAGGATAAAAAAGGGAAGATAAAGAAGAAATACAGATATCAAGACTATATGACTCCCTATGAGAAATTAAGGAGTATTCCTGATGTCCAGATATATCTAAAGGAAAGTATAACCTTGGAAAGGTTAGATAAAATAGCCAGAAGATATACCGATAATGAGATGGCTAAAAAAGTACAGTTGGAAAGAGATAAATTATTTGATAAAATATTAGCAGCATGACTCTTACTTTCAGGCTCATCTTGCGTTGGATAAGACTCTTGTAACCACATCTTGAAGCCAGGACACCTCAATTGTATCAGACAATTAATATCTTATTATACGAGGAGAAAATTATAGTGGCTAATATTAATAAAAAACCATATAAGGCATTCATTGTGCCCCATACTCATTGGGATAGAGAATGGTATCAGACCTTTCAACAATTTAGAATTAGATTAATCGACCTCATAAATAATTTAATCGATATTTTAGAAAAGGATGAAACCTTTAGTGATTTTACCTTAGATGGCCAAACCATTGTTCTGGAGGATTATCTGGAAGTCCATCCTGAAAGAAGGGAAGTTCTAAAAAAATATATCACCGAAGGCAGAATTCATGTCGGTCCCTGGTATATTCTCCCTGATGAATTTTTGGTGAGTGCCGAATCAATGGTCAGAAATTTGCTCTTAGGTCACAAAATTGCCTCTGAATTTGGCAGGGTAATGAAGGTCGGTTATATACCTGATCCCTTTGGTCATATAACCCAGATGCCCCAAATTTTAAGGGGTTTTGGAATTGATAATATTATTTTCTGGCGTGGTATAGAATATAATCAAACTCAAGGGAATGAGTTTATCTGGCATGGTCCGGATGGAACAGAACTTTTTGCGGTTCATTTACCCCAAGCCGGTTATGGTAACGCCCAGAATTTGCCGGAAGATGTAGAGAAAACTTACCAGGTTATAAAAGGGGCTATTGATGATTTATTATCCCGAGAGACCTCGAAGTCACTATTATTATTAAATGGATCTGATCATTTAGAGGCTCAATCTCATATCCCTCGTTTAGTAAAAGAGCTAAATAAACGTTTTACAGATATTGAGATAAAACAAGGAAACCTGGAAGAGTATATAGATTATGCTAAGGAGACGGTGAGGCCTAATCTTAATAAAGTTACCGGTGAATTTAGATCAGGTAAAGATGCTCCAATTATACAGAGTGTATATTCGTCCAGGATGTATATCAAACAGGCTAACGAAAGATGTGAAACTCTTTTAGAAAATTGGGCCGAACCGATAGCTTCTCTGGCTTGGTTATTGGGTCGAAATTATCCAGAGAATTTAATCTGGACCAGCTGGAAATGGTTATTAAAAAATCACCCTCATGATAGTATCTGTGGCTGTAGTATTGATCAAGTGCATAAAGAGATGCTGACCCGTTTCGATTGGTCCAGACAGATTACCCAAGAAGTAGTTAATAAAAATTTAGATTATATTGTTGGGAAAATCAAGATCAATTATATAAAGGAAGATGAACTGGTTTTGGTGGTTTTCAATCCTCTGCCTTATCCCCTTGATGAGAATGTAGAGGCAAGGGTTAAATTTACTAAAGAGATTAACTTAAATGGCGTGAAGGTTTTAACCGCGGAAAGAGAAGAGATTCCTTATCAATTAAAAGGGTATGGTTTAGACCATAAAGTTTCTGAAGTAAATTATGCGGATATATCTTTTACTGCTAAAGATATTCCAGCTTGTGGTTATAAAACTTTTATCATTAAAGCAATTAATGAGTTAAAAATTTCTAAAGAATATGAGACTGATATAAAGGCTGGCAGAGATTACATTGAAAATAAATATTATAGAGTAATTGCTGAAGAGGGTAATGGAACAATAACCATTATGGACAAGTTAAATAATAAAGTTTTTAAGAATGGTCATAGATTGGTAGATGGAGGAGATGCAGGTGATGAATATACTTATTCCCCTCCTTTGAATGATCAGATAGTAATTAGTCAATTAAATAATATCAGCACCAAAGATGTGGGTTCAGCCGAAGCTACTTTAAATATATCGGGAAAAATGATATTACCAGTTGGATTAAAATCGGATAGGAAATCTCGAGCAGATAAGAAAGTAGAGTGTTCTATTGAATCTGAAATAAAATTGTATAGTGAAATTCAGAGAATAGAATTTAAAACAAAATTTGATAATGAAGCCTGTGATCATCGTTTGCGGGTAGAATTTCCTACTGCCATTAAAACAGATCAGGTTTACGCTGAGGGTCATTTTGATGTAGTAAAACGGCTTATTAAGTTCCCTGACAGTGAAGGATGGGTAGAAAAAGCTTATAAAACTGCTCATAATTCAGGATTTGTAGATATTAATGATGGCAAATATGGACTGGCGATATTAAATAAGGGGTTACCTGAATATGAAATAATACCTGATCATAATACCATAGCCTTAACTTTAGTTCGCAGTGTAGGTTGGTTATCGAGGGGGGATTTGGAATATAGGAAGGAGAATGCTGGTCCTTCCCTACCAACACCAGAAGCTCAGTGTTTAGGAGAAAATATTTTTTCTTATGCAGTGATTCCCCATCCGGGCAATTGGGCTGAGGCCCGTATTCCCCAAAAGACAAGACAATACAAGACCAAAGTATTAACTAAACAATTAAAGAATCAACCAGGAAATCTTGCAGATAAATATAGTTTTATAGAATTAGAAGGTGAATATTTAGGGATTAGTGCCATTAAAAAGAATGAATTTGAAGACAAATTGGTAGTCCGAGTTTATAATCCTACTGATAGAGAGATCACTGGAAAGATTAAATTAGGATTTAATATGCATAAAGTCTACCTTGGGAAGTTGGATGAAAGTTATGGGACAGAATTACCATATATTGATGTTGATGAAGTTAAAATAGAGCTTAAACCGAGGGAAATAAAGACTATGATTTTAGATATAGATAGGGGGTCAGGTCTCCAGAGATTTACTCCAGCTTATGCTGAGGAAGTTAAAAAACGTGTCTATTAAGGTCGTAAATATCGAAATCGAAAGAGGTATAAATATATGACCTCCAGAGAGAGAATTCTCCTTGCTCTCCAACATCAAGAAACGGATCGTGTACCAATAGACCTCGGTGGGATTAAGGTGGTGGATGTGACACCCAAAGGATACTTCCCTTCGGTACCTTAGAAGAAGTTGAAGATGACGTGAAGAAGAGGATCGATATCTTTGCTCCAGGAGGAGGGTTTGTCTTCGCTGCCATCCATAATATTCAAAAAGAGGTATCTCCAGAGAAATGCCTGAGGCTTTTCGATACTGCCAGAGATTATGGAAAATAAAAATTCTTTCTATTTTATTTTTGGATATATTTTTCTATTGATTTTAACATACTAGTCGGATGACGGGCGTCGTTTATTCGGCGAGCCAGCTCCTTTTCCCCGAATACATCGCGAATCCAGCTGGCAAAATCATTATTCTTCTCATTTACATGAAAAGAAAATAAATCCTGGTCCATATCTTTTAAACTTTCCATTAATTCAGCGATATTTTTTAGCTTTTTTCCATTGTTTAAATAAAAATAATGCTGTGTTGATGGAGCCTCTTGACCGATATCGATATGTTTGTATTTTTTTGCCATTTCTTTTCTAACCTCCTATTTTTTTAAAATCTATCCAATTTTCATGATGAATTTGCAAATATTTTAACTGTATGATACCATTTCACACAACACATATCAAGGGAAAGAATTGCTTTTTTTATTTTTCACCGCTAAAGAACGGCAAAATTATTAATTTTTTAAATGACTTATCGGAAAAAAGAAAAGAATAAGTCAAGACATTCCTGTTTTAGGTGTATAAATGTTTAGATTAAAACTGCAATATTATATAGTCTAATAAGATTATCATAATCTTTAAATTTTGAAAGGAGTACTTATGGAAGCTAAAGAAGGAGATGTTTTTCAACCACTTGAAATTATGAAAAAGGATAGAAAAATTGCCTATTTTTCCATGGAGATATGTGTTGATGCCAGAATTCCTACTTACAGTGGTGGATTGGGGATTTTAGCCGGTGATATGCTCCGCTCTTCTGCGGACTTAGCAGTACCCCTACTTGGGGTCACCCTGCTTTATAAAAAGGGATATCTGCATCAAAAAATTGGAAAAGAAGGGATTCAGCAGGAATTACCTGAAGAATGGAATCCTCAAGATCATATGCAATTGTTACCCAATAAGGTTGTAATCGAAATTGAGGGGAGAAAAGTAGGGGTTCAGGCTTGGCTTTTTTATATAAAAGGCTTGGATAGTTATTACATCCCCGTCTTTTTTTTGGATACTGATTTACCGGAAAATAATGTTTATGACCGGAGTCTTTCTGATTTCTTATATGGCGGTGATAAAAGATACCGGCTAGCCCAGGAAATTGTATTGGGGATTGGCGGTGTGAGGATGCTTAAAGAGCTGGGATTTAACCATATCTCTAAATATCATATGAATGAAGGACACGCCAGTTTACTGACTTTGGAACTACTTAATCATTATAACCATCGGGAGGAAAAATGGAGTAACCGGACTATCGAAGAGGTAAAAAAATTATGCATCTTTACCACTCATACCCCGGTACCGGCAGGTATGGACCAATTTTCCTATGAACTGGTGGAGAAAGTTTTAGGAAGTCCTATCCCTGATACCATACTAAAAGAACTCGGTGGTGAGGAACGCTTGAACATGACTGCTCTCGCCCTTAACCTGAGTCATTATATAAATGGTGTAGCCAAAAAACACGGGGATGTTTCCCAGGAGATGTTTCCCGGATACCACATTGATTCAATTACCAATGGGGTTCATTCAGCAACCTGGGTATGTCCTCATTTTTACAAACTCTATGATCGCTATATTCCAGGATGGAAAAATGATTCCTTTAGTTTGCGTTATGCCTTGAGTATACCGGATGAGGAAGTATGGCAAACGCATCAGGAAGCGAAAAAAATACTGATGGATAGTATTTTTCAAGAAACCGGGCTCCAATTAGATCCAGAAGTTTTGACTATTGGTTTTGCCAGGAGAGCGACAGCCTATAAACGGGCAGATTTAATCTTTTATGATATTAATAGACTGCTTGATATTTCCAGAAAGTATGGAAAAATCCAGCTGGTCTTCTCTGGCAAAGCCCATCCTGAAGATGGGTCGGGGAAGGAATTAATTCGAAAGATTGTTCAGGTCTCCCAGCAACTTCGAGGGCAAATTGAGGTTGTTTATCTGGAAAATTACAATATAAATTTAGCCAAGCGAATGGTTTCAGGGGTGGATCTATGGCTTAATACCCCCAAGAAACCCCAAGAGGCATCAGGTACTTCAGGAATGAAAGCAGCTCATAATGGCATACCCAGTTTGAGTATTTTAGATGGATGGTGGATTGAAGGTTGTATTGAAGGATTTACCGGGTGGTCCATTGGGTCAGCACCCGATATCGAAAGCAGTGATCAGGAAGAAGCGGCTTCTTTATATGATAAATTGCAAAATATAGTAATTCCAATTTACTACCAGAATCGAGGAAAATGGATTTTTATCATGCGTCATTGTATTGCTATCAATGCTTCCTTTTTTAATACCCATCGAATGGTTCTCCAATACGTATTAAATGCTTATTTGTAATAAATCGCTTAATAACTGCATGAAAAAAATCAATTCAAGTGATATAATACAAGTATTCATAAAATCTTATTAGGAGGTGTTTTTATTGGAGCAAATGACCCTACGAAGGTGTGGAATACTCCTTCACATCTCCTCCCTGCCTGCATTTGATTTATGCTTTGATTTTATTGATTTTTTAAAAGACAGCAATCAATCCTATTGGCAAATACTTCCTACGAATCCAGTTATGAAGGAACTTTCACCATACAAATGCTATTCAGCTTTTGCTGGTGATACAAGGTATATAGGCAAAAAAAGAGCTGATATTGACTATGAAGCTTTTATTGAAGAAAATCAGTATTGGCTTAGCGATTATTCATTGTTTATAGTTTTGAAAAAGCATTTTAATAATTTGCCTTGGAATGAATGGAACAAAGATATTGCTTTCCGTGAAAAGGCTTCAATGTATCATTTTCAAAACTTATATGCTAAAGAAATAGAAGAAGAAAACTATAAACAATATGAATTCTATGCTTCATGGCTGGCTGTGATGGAATATGCAAAGCTGCAGGGAATAAAAATAATTGGAGATATACCATTATATGTTTCCTACGATAGCGCAGATGTATGGGCAAACAAGCCTCTTTTTAATCTGAACGAAAAGGGATATCCAAAGAAACTGGCTGGGGTACCTCCAGACAACTTTTCAAAACGAGGACAGCTCTGGGGGAATCCAACCTATAATTGGGGTAACCTGAAAGAAGATAATTACAGATGGTGGAAAGAAAGAATTGCACATGCACAAAACCTTGCTGATATTATTCGATTTGACCATTTCCGTGGTCTTGAAAGTTACTGGGAAGTAGATGAGGGCGAAAAAGATGCAGTAAAAGGGAAATGGATCAAAGGACCTGGAGAAGATTTTCTCGAAGAAATGAAAAAAAGCCTTAAAAATTTTTCAATTATAGCTGAAGATCTTGGAACTATTGCACCTGAGGTAATAGCACTTAAGAATAGGTATAGGCTCCCTGGAATGAAAATACTTCAGTTTTCACGGGATATATATGACAGAAATACAGTTGTTTATACTGGTACACATGATAACGATACCTTGCTTGGCTGGATAAAAAGCTTAAAGGCTGATAATTATGGTTATGCAGAACACGTACTTTCCTACATGGGTGTTGACATTAAATCAAATGATGAGCAGATGGTATGGGACATTATAAAGTATGCCTATAAAAGCATAGCTGATACAGTTATAATACCAATGCAAGACATATTATGTCTTGGCAGAGAGGCAAGAATGAATATTCCAGGAGTGGAAGATGGAAATTGGAAATGGCAGCTTGATTTTTCAATGATTAATAAAGATATAGTAAAGAAGCTCAGGGACATGTCTAAAAATTTTAGCAGAACTCCTTCATCAAAACTTGCCTTACAGAAACAAAAGGATATAAGTGAAATTAACCAAGACCAACTATTAATGTTTCTTGAAGGAAGAAACTTTAATAGCTATGAGGTTTTAGGCTCAAGATTTTGCAATATTGATGGTGTAGAAGGAGTGTTGTTCACGCTTTGGGCACCAAATGCCCAAAGTGTATCAATAGTTGGTGATTTTAACGGCTGGAATCCAGATTCGAATATAATGCAAAGGCATAAGGTCTCGGAATTCTTGATTTCATTTATACCTGGCTTGCCTTATTGGAGTGCGTATAAATATGCAATCAAAGGCTTTGATGGGAAAATAGTTTTAAAAGCTGACCCATTTGCAATGCATAGTGAAACACGTCCTAAAACTGCTTCCAAGGCAATTAGACTAGAAGGATATAATTGGAGTAGCGAGGAAAGGTTATGGCAACAAAATAAATCCAGTGCTTATGAAAAACCAGTGAATATTTATGAAGTGCATTTAGGCTCATGGAAAAGAGGCGAGGGAAATCGATTTCTAAGTTATAGAGAGCTTGCCAGTGAACTTCCGCAATATGTATCGGATTTGGGATACACACATATAGAGATAATGCCTATTATGGAGCATCCCTTAGATGCCTCCTGGGGTTATCAGGTCACTGGCTATTATTCAGTAAGCAGCAGATATGGAACACCTCAAGATTTCATGTATTTTGTTGACTGCTGTCATAAACTGGGTATAGGAGTAATATTGGATTGGGTGCCGGGACATTTTTGCAAGGATGACCATGGGCTTTATCAATTTGATGGAACAACCTTATATGAATATCAAGATATGAAAAAAAGGGAAAATCAAAATTGGGGCACTGCTTATTTTGACTTAGGGAAAAATGAAGTGATAAGCTTTCTAGTTTCCAATGCTGTTTTTTGGTTAGATGTTTTTCATATAGACGGGCTTAGAACAGATGCAGTTGCAAGCATTCTATACCTTGATTATGAAAAAAATAAAAACCAATGGGATCCAAATAAATATGGTGGCAGAGAAAATTTAGAAGCAGTAAAGTTTCTTCGAATACTAAATGAAGCATTATTTGATAGATTTCCTTATATCATGAGTATAGCAGAAGAAAGCACTTCTTGGCCACTTGTTTCTGCACCATGCTATATGGGTGGGCTTGGCTTTAATTATAAGTGGAATATGGGCTGGATGAACGATTTGTTAAAATATATGGAGATAGATGCTATCTATAGAAAATGGAATCATAATCTGATCACCTTTTCCTTGATGTATACTTACACCGAAAATTATGTACTGCCACTATCTCATGATGAAGTTGTGCATGGTAAAAAATCATTGATCGATAAGATGTGGGGAGATTATTGGAAGAAGTTTGCCTCTCTTCGAATGTTTTATGCTTATATGATGGCACATCCAGGCAAGAAACTGCTTTTTATGGGTGGGGAGTTTGCACAATTTCGAGAATGGAACTTTAATGAAAGCTTGGAATGGTCCATGATTGATCTTGAAATGCATGGCTTAATGTATAAATATGTCCGTCAGCTTAATCATTTTTATAAATCTGATCACTCACTGTGGGAGCTGGATCATAACCGAGATGGTTTTGTTTGGATAGATGCCAACAATTATAATCAAAGCATAATAAGTTTTATAAGGCGTGGAAAACAAGAAAGAGATTATACTATAGTCATTTGCAATTTTACTCCAGAGGTCTATGAAGGCTATAATGTTGATGTGTTTGAGCCAGGTGAATATGAAGAAGTATTCAATAGCGACAGGGGAATTTATGGAGGCTCAAATGTTACCAATGAAGGAATTATTAAATCAATTGAAAAACCATCAAAGGATAAGCCTTATTCAATAAAATTAAGGATTCCACCTCTAGCAACAATTTATATAAAACCAATTATATAAAGAGAAAAGGGGGACTAGTAAAATGGCTAAAGAAGTATTAGCACTAATTCTCGCCGGAGGGCAAAGCACAAGATTAGGCACCCTTAACAAAAAACTTGCCAAGCCAGCATTCACATTTGGAGGGAAATACCGGATTATTGATTTTACCTTGAGCAACTGTGCAAATTCAGACATTAATACGGTTGGAGTATTGACTCAATTTGAACCTTTGGTACTTAACTCCTACATTGGCATAGGCAGACCTTGGGGCCTGGATAGAAAAGACGGAGGGGTAAATATTTTGCCTCCTTATCTAAAGGAAAAAGGTGGAGAATGGTACAAGGGAACAGCAAATGCAGTTTATCAAAATATGGATTATATAGAGATGCAAAATCCTAAATATATCCTGGTGCTATCTGGTGATCACATTTACAAGATGGATTATGCAAAAATGATAGATTTTCATAAAGAAAAGGAAAGTGAAGCAACCATAACGGTTATTAAGGTACCGTTAAAAGAAGCCAGCAGATTTGGGATAATGAATACCAGAAAAGATAACAGCATATACGAATTTGATGAAAAACCAAAGCAACCTAAAAATGACCTTGCCTCTATGGGGGTATATCTTTTTAACTGGGAGATATTAAAAAAATATCTTGCAAAAGATGATAAAAATAAAAGCTCAAGCCATGACTTTGGGAAGAATATAATTCCAGCTATGCTTAGTGCTGGTGTAAAACTGTATGCCTATCCTTTTAAGGACTATTGGAAAGATGTGGGGACCATAGAAAGCTTATGGCAAGCAAATATGGATCTGCTGAAAATCGATAATGAATTAAATCTATTTGATAAGGATTGGAAAATATATTCAGTTAATTCTCTTCAACCACCTCAGTATGTGTCAAGAGAATCAAAGGTGGTAAATTCTATGATTAGCGAAGGATGCAAAATTTTCGGGACAGTGGTAAACTCAGTTTTGTCTCCTGGTGTGCAGATAGGAAAAGGTGCATATGTATCAGATACAGTAATAATGCGTAATGCCATTATAAGGGAGAATACCATAATACATAGAAGCATTATAGGCAGCAGATGTGAAATCAACGAAGAATGCTCTATTGGCAAAGAAGACTCTTCAAACATAACCGTTGTTCCCTATGACTATTTCATGGAAGGGGGTACGGTATATGAATAATATTTTAGGCGTCATAAACCTTAATGAAAAAGAAGATAAAATTCATAAATTGACCTATAATAGGCCAATAGCATCCATCCCCTTTGCCGGCCGTTATAGAATAATAGACTTTGTCCTGTCCAATATGGTTAATTCCAAAATAGATAAAGTGTTTATGTTTACCAGGAATAAGTATCGCTCTTTAGTAGATCATATAGAGCACGGAAGACCCTGGGACCTGGATAGAAAAAATGAAGGCCTTTTTATGTTTAATCCTTTAATAAACTACTACTCTAATGTACGCAGAGGTGATATGGACATAATCAGAGATTATCTTGATTATATTTTTTATACCAAAGAGGAATACATAATCATTTGCCCAAGCAATATGATATGTACCGTTAATTTTAGGGATGTTTTAAAAAAGCATCTAGAAAAAAAAGCAGATATAACTGTAGTTTACAAAAACATAAAAGAATCAGATGAGATGTTTGAGGATTGTGATTCAATAGCCCTAGATGAAGATGGAATGGCTATTGATCTTATTCGCAAGAAAAAACAGCATAATAATGTGTTCATGGAAACATTTTTGATGAAAAGGAAGCTTTTTATTGACCTATTGAATAAAAAAATATTGGGAGCAGATCATGACCTTTTTAAAGACACGGTATTTGAGTTGAAAAATAATAAGAATATATATACCTATGAATATAAGGGTTATTTAGTTTGTATCAACTCAATAAAAGAATATTTTGGAAGAAGCCTTGATCTTTTATCTGAAGACACCATGGACAACTTATTCCATCAAACCTGGCCAATATTCACTAAAGTAAAAGATGAGCCTCCAACTATATACCAAAAAAACGCGGTGGTAGAAAATTGCCTTTTAGCTGGAGGCTGTTGTATTGAGGGGGAAGTATATGATTCTGTAATTTTTAGAAGAGTCAATATTCATGACACTGCCTCGGTAAAGTCCTGCATTCTAATGCAAAACACCACAGTAGAGCAGGGAGCAGTCCTTGAATATGCGATACTAGACAAAAATTCAAGAGTATCCAAGAATATGGTCTTAAAAGGAACTAGGGACAATCCAATAGTAATCGAAAAAGGTCAGATTATTTAAGGAGGTCGTAGGGATGATAAAAGTATTATTTGTAGCATCAGAATCAACTCCTTTCATAAAAAGTGGAGGGCTTGGTGAAGTAATACATTCACTTTCCAAAGAAATAAGAAAATCAGGGATAGATGCAAGAGTTATAATACCAAAATACTCAGATATTCCCTTCGATTTTAAGAAAAAAATGCAAAAGCTGGATGCTTTTACTGTAAATGTTGGATGGAGAAAGCAGCATTGCGGCATAGAATATATTGAGCATGAAGGAATACCCTTTTATTTAATAGACAATGAGTATTATTTTAAAAGAAGCGGGATGTATGGTTATTATGATGAAGCTGAAAGATATGCGTTCTTTTGTCGAGGTGTTTTAGAATCCTTGAAGCATATTGACTTTATTCCTGATATAATTCATTGTCATGATTGGCATACTGGGATGATAGCCCCAATATTGAAAGCAGATTATCCAAACTATAACCAAATTAAAACAATATTCACCATACATAACTTATATTATCAAGGAGTTTTTCCATATGAAATACTAGAGGATATATTAGGATTAAAGCCAGAAATGTTCAATATATCTGGAGTAGAGTTTTTTGGTGGGGTTAGCTTTATGAAAGGTGGAATAAATTACTCAGACCTAATAACCACTGTAAGCCATAATTATGCTGAAGAAATAAAGACCCCCCTTTATGGAGAAAGACTGGACGAGATTTTTCGTGCAAAAAGCGCTATTTTATATGGAATAGAAAATGGAATTGACTATCATACATATGATCCAGGGAAGGATGATATGATATTTCAAAAGTATGATATTGATACATTATCTTTGAAAGCTATTAACAAAACAAAGCTCCAAAAAGAGCTTGGGCTTTATGAGGATGAAAATGTTCCTTTAATAGCCATAGTTACCAGGCTGGTCAAACAGAAGGGTATAGACCTTATACTTACAAGAATAGAAAAGAAAATGATAGATGACGCCCAAATTGTTGTTCTTGGTACGGGTGAAAAGTATTATGAGGGTTTATTTGACAATTTAAAGGACAGATATCATGGAAGGTTATCAGTAAATATAAAATTTAATGATTTTCTAGCCCATAAAATATATGCGGCTGCTGATCTTTTTCTGATGCCGTCACTTTTTGAACCTTGTGGTCTAGGGCAAATGATAGCCCTTAAATATGGGGCTATACCTATAGTAAGAGAAACAGGAGGATTAAAGGATACTGTTATACAATTTAATGAAGATACTGGTGAAGGAAATGGCTTTAGATTTTACAACTATAACCCAGACGAAATGGGAGAGACCATAAACTACGCCATTAAATTATACCAGGATAAAAACATATGGGGAAAAATAATGACCAATGCTATGAAATCTGATAACAGCTGGGAAAAGTCTACTGAAAAATATGCTGATTTATATAAGAAGTTAATGGAGGAGTTGTAATGCTTATATCTAAAAAAGCTTTTAGCGGAAGAGGTTGTATCGATGGAAGAACTTATATTTCATAATTCCCATGATAATGCCTTTAGAAGTCCATTTGGTGCTATAGAAAGCGGTATAAGACTTTCTATAGCACTTCTAATTTCGAAAGACTTAAACCATAAGGAAGTTTTTATTCATATAATTAAAAGAGATGGAGAAGAAAAAATAAAAATGGAAGCTTTTGAGTCATCTACCGATGATTATAGGTATAAAGTTAATGTGGATTCAAAGGATTATTCTGGTTTGATTTTTTATTATTTTTCTATATCAAATGATGAAAATATTATTTACTATGGGAATAATCCTGATATTCTAGGAGGGATTGGCCATAGATATAGTGATATTCCCCCTGGTTATCAGATAACAGTATATAAAAAACATCATGTTGTACCAGATTGGTTTAAAAGCTCAGTTGTATATCAGATTTTTCCTGATAGGTTTTATAATAAAAACC
>Ga0210020_1002789_pt1 | contig 13895 bp, 8 predicted proteins | sample CryGeymeta201514_FD_183980 | JGI IMG/M metagenome (GOLD analysis project Ga0210020, IMG submission 183980) | Groundwater microbial communities from Crystal Geyser aquifers in Utah, USA - Crystal Geyser metaG 2015-14 (SPAdes) (version 2) | ecosystem: Environmental > Aquatic > Deep subsurface >... | reverse complement strand
ATCGCACCAATTGCCGCGCGGCCTGTTTCGGACGACATATCCTCGCGGACGTGCGGCAGATAGCAGTAGTCACAGCGCAGATTGCAACGGTCGGTGAGGTGCAGCCAGGAGGTGAGAGTAGCAGGAGGACGTTGCGCGGGTCCACAGTCTTCTTCAACCACTAAAAGCCCCAGGCGGGAGAGTTGTAGAGCGGTCTTAACGGCAACAGAAAACTCCACTTCGGGGACCTGCTTGACTGCTTCCTGTATTGAAGCGGGCTTCTGAAATGCGTTTAGAATTTGCCTGGTGAAGTCATTTATAACGACAGCGTTCTGTGGGCCTTTTGGATTAAAAATAGCAACTGTTGCATCCTTCATTGGAATTTCAATCAGCGAAGACATTCGTTGATGAGATGCGCTACACGCGCAATCATTCAACGAAGATAGAGGCCGAGAGCTATTTTCGACACAAGCACAGTCTTCTTCCGTGGTTGCATCTTTGGCTGATGAGTGGAGAATATGAGGTCCAGACACGCTCGCGCAAGCGCAATCATCCTCATACGGAATTTGATTGTCTGCCGCCCAAAGTATTTCAGGAAGGTTTTTCATGTTCTTATCCCTGTGATAGTGCAGAAAGCAAAACTGACAAGTGAAGATTATACTCCCTCTCCAATTGTTGGATTGCATCATCAACAACCTTGCGAGATATGGCCAATTCTCTTATCGTGAATGCGACTTCCCGCCCTTTTCGTTCCAGAAACCTCGGATGCGTTGAATACAACTGAAAATAGAGAAACGAGGATAAGAGACGACGAGTTCCGGAGGATATAGGATCTTCATCAATTCCGATATTCCCCGCTTTGCGTATCTCCAGGATGCCTTCTCTTAACTGTAATTTGCCAAGAGACAACCAGTAAATTTCCCCAGAAGAATTATGTTGTCCAGCGCTTATACTTTTCTCCAAATTAAACTCTGATGGAATCAAAGACTTACCTCGCTCCAGCCATTTCCGAGCCTCGTCAAAGTTGCTTAAATCTACATACACTTGGGCAATGTCATCACAAGCATCCACTTCCTGGAAACCCATGTTATTTTCCTGCGCCAATTTCAAGGCTTGCCATTGGTATCCAATGGATTTCTCGAATCTTTGCTGAAAGCCTTGTTGGTTATTCAAAGAACGCAAGAGGCAACCCCAGTCATTGTTCAAACTCCCTAGCTCGTTATATGCCTCCCAAAGTCGGATCTTTTCACCATCCAGAAGGATTTCAGTAGCGCGTTCCAGAAATTTTTCAGATTCCTCGTACCATTGCATTGCCTGACTTGGGGTACACATTGACATTTTCCATCCATCGCCCCGTTTACGTAAAATAAATCCCAACGCATTGCAAGCCAAACCAATGCCTCTTGGAGTGTTAAGTTCCTCAAAAATACTTAATGCATATTCGCAATCCTGTTGCCCACTATGTCCGCCTGGGTCTTCCAAAGCCCTGATTAACCCCAGGGTGTTATAACTCAGCGCCAACGGGTAACGCTGTCCCAGTTTCTGACGCTTGCCAAGAGCTTCCTCAGCCCTGGCTCTTCCCTGTTGTGCGTCTCCGAGAAGCGCCAACACGAATGCCAGGTTGTTCAGTGTAAAAGCGTATTCATCGTCTATTTCTGTGTCTTTGAAAAACGGCAAAGCCTTATGATAATAATCCACAGCGCTTTTATAATGGCCCTTCACGCGTGCGAGATACCCCAGCCTGTCATAAGCGCGTCCTAACAGGCGATTGCGAAACCACCAGAGAGGATGATCTTTATCAAGCGTTAAACTTTCCAACAACTCGATAGCTTTCAATAGAACAGTGTTAATCTGCCTCTCAGGACGGTTTATCAAATAAGTCAAAGATTCCCCATAGTATGTGAGCAAGGACGCCCAGAAAATAGGAGGAGCAGTGGAGATGATTGTCCTCAAAATGGTTTCATTTCTTTCAGAAAGACCGATCAATGGTAATCGCGAATCCATTAAAAACTCATCTGGCCCAAAAATCAGAAAAGTTTCCGCTACTTCAGCGGCTCGCTCGTATTGCGTCTTCATAATCAAACGTTCTATCCATCGTACGACATTGTCTTGATTGAAAATAGTCTCCGTAAATCCAGACTCAGCGACTTGCTTATATTTAGAGTCATTGTGCAAGCAGATGAGTACCTCGTTCCGCAATTGCGTCTCCAACTCCATCTCGTACCCTTTGATAGCGATCTCGCTCCAACGCACGAAAGTTCGGTAGAAAGCCTTTAGGGAATCGCGCCGCAAATCATAATAAAGAAGGCTGATTGTGGATTTTTCCCAACGAGAACGATCCCCGCTTTCTTCACGTTGCCGCTCCTGATAATATTCAAAAAATCTTTGAAACCAATCAGCAATCTCCCGTTCTGAGTAAGACGAATAACTGTCAAACAATTCATAAAGAGCGTCGTGTAAAAAAAGTTCGTTATCTCCGTGTCTCTTCTTGACCAAAGCCAACTGCTCGGTCTTCGCCAACCTTTGGGCGCATTCCTCTTTAGACCACTTTGGTTCTAAAAAGTGGAACAAATCAGGAGCAAGGCCTTTCCGGGCTAATGCCAGGAAAAAAAGAGGACGTTTATCAGGATTTTCGCAATCAAAAAAAGTACGAACAATTTCTTTCCCCGTTTCGGAAACATCCGGGGCGCCCTGGTTCTCCAATATCTGGGGCGTTTGAAAAACCAACTCAACCATCAAAGCCAACTGGACGGGTAAACCCTTTGTTATCTGCCACACCCTGTCAGCGTTTTGCGTAAGCAGACTTGCTATTGGGCGAGGCGCTTTTCGTATGTAAGCATTCAATAAGTGAGCGGCGTCAGATCGTGTAAGCCCGCCAATTTCGATAACCTCGACTCTGCCCTCATTGGCCTGGTTGATTTGTTCAAGGTGAAGTCTCAAATCTGGATTTGGCCGCCCCGCCAAAAGAATTACGGTATTCACTACGGTTCGGGATAAGTCCAACAACCATTGTTTGGTGGAAAGAGTCCCTTTATCCGACTCGAACCCAAATATTTGTTGTATTAAATCCTGCTCATCGGCGATGTTTTCCAAAGTGTCGAAGGCAAGCACAGCGCGATACCTTGATGTAAATTGATTGAGTTCGCTGACAAAAAGTTGGTTCAACGCTGCGACTTCGGCATGAACGCTTGCATCAGGCGTCAGTGAAAATATTCCATCACGTCTCTTCTGACTAAACTGTTCTTTCGCGTCTCGATACTTTGCGAAATAGCGCTTGTCTGTATCCAGGCTTTCAATGATTGCAGACTGCAGGCGAAGAATGTTGTGCAAATCGGTATGGTAGAGATCAAATATGCCCGCCCAACGAAGTGACTTTGTTGAGTTGGTTATTTTTCTGGAAACTTCTTCCAACAAACGCGTCTTGCCTGCCCCTCCGGGTCCACAAAGATAGATAACCCGTGTGGTGTCTCTCTCGTCCAATGCCGCATTAAAGGCACGCATCACAGATTCGCGATTGACAAGATCGCCCTTTAAAGCAAACGCTGGAGTTTTCCCAACATTCTCTTTTTTTACCTGCTCCCACTTTCTTTTCGCGGCAGGAAGCCCGTATTTAAAAGCATTCTCCACCACCAGTTGAATGGCGGTTTTGACAACATCTGTGGTGAAATCTTGGGGAAGCATTAGATATTTCCTCCCATAGGTTGAACTTCTAAACAAGTAATAACATGAAACAGATGATTGACAGGTACAGTTTTGAACGCTTTGCCCTCCAACAGCAAATGCTGACCATCCACTTGGACTTGACTGGGAACTCCCGCCAGATCATGCGAACACGCACAATCATCATCCTCTTCGAAGCGGATAGTTCCGACGAGTAGGAACATATCGTTCATATAATCTCCCTTCCAGCAAAAACTATTATACAAGATTTAAGCAAAAAAAACACAGTGACTTTTTTCTAAAGCCACTGTGTTTTGGGCGGAGCAGAAAATCCAGCGTTTAGCCTGTTTGCCAGAGGGCGCGATTGGTCAGGAAGGTCTGAATGACAGAGTCGTTTGGATAAAGCGATTTAATTCTGTTACAGACAATCCGCATTTCAGCGGCATTCAGGAGTTTAAGCCGCTCGGACATACCGTCTTTGCCCTGGCGAATGCCCTGATAATCGTGAGCAAAATGGCTGCTGTAATCCAATGAGCGCGCATAATTTGTCGCGATCTCGGTCAGAACATCCTCTATTTCCTTCGTCATGCCCTTTGGCGACTGCTTGCGTATCTGTTCCAACCAACGGAAAGCAAGATGTCCTTTGAGGATATGCAATTTCCCCTTTTGCGCCCAGACCTGAGGTTGTTTATCCATCTCGGCTTCATCAGGAAAAGCCCCTTCTGCCTTTTTGATGGACACAGAAAGCGGGTGATCCTCGGATACTTCTGCTTCGTTTTCGAGCAGATAAAACTCCAGCCAAGCCAGGTTGACCAACGCATCCACTTTCCGATACGTCAGACGCGCTTCCCCCGCAAATTTGGATGCATCCAACAAGGCGTCCCGACTCTCTCGATACAAGCGTTCAAGGGAATCTCCAGGCCGAGGCGACTCTGTAAGCCTCCAGACCCAATCTCGGCAGGCGCAGCCGATTTCGATCAGCGCCTCCACCTGCCTGGATTTTTCTCCTGTTTCCATAAAGTAGGTGTTCGCCTCACGCGCATAATCGCGCGCCTGCCGCAACAAGTCTATGCGCTTTTCCACAGAAATCAGTGGCGGCACTGTACCCGCATAACGGCGCGTCGCTTCGGCCAGGGTAACCAATGCCATGCCAATACCGCGCTTATGAGAAAAAGCGCGAAAAATGGACAGGGCGCGTTCCGAGTTTTCACGCGCGTCCGCATATTGCCCTTCGCGCACTTGAATAGCCGCCAAGGTGTTCAAACTCAGCGCCACAGGCACGCGCGGCCCCAGTTCCCTGCGCAAACGCAGGGCGTCGCTCACGTTGGAACGCGCATCATGCCATTCGCCCAGTTCCGCTTGTGCAAATCCCATGTCATTCATGGTCATTGCCATTTCAATACGCAGATCAATCTCACGCAACAAGACAGCGGCTTTCTGGTATTCCTCGACAGCCTCTGTCATGAAACCTTTCACACGTTTGAGATAGCCATGCACGCGGTGGGACAGCGCAGCAATGGCTTTTTTGTACCAGAGCAGGGTACCTGGATAGAGCGGATCGGCAAATGGTTCGAGTACTTCTTTTTCTGGCAGGAGATCGTAAACTTTCTGGAGATGAATTTCAGCCTCATCGTAATCCCCTTTTTCGCCCCGCAAAATGTGCAAACTGGCAGTCCAGGCATGGAGCGCCGCCAGGAGGGTCGGATATTCCTTCTGCCAATCATTTTTCACCTGCTCAATGATTGCATGCGCCTCGGTTATTCCATCTCCATATTGTCCCAGCGCCCAAGAACGGGCGGGCGGCCGTACTTTGAGACTGGCGAGAATCATCTTAACAGAAATATCTTTTTCAATAATCGGCACGGGCGGCCTGCTCAAATAGGATAACAGTTCGGCCTGTAATTGCAAATCCATCAGCATATCGCGCGCCATAATCGCCTCGTGAGAGAAACGATAATAAGTGCGAAAGCCGCGGCCGAGATCATAGCGCAGGTAGTAATACATGATCTCGGTGAGGAGAGTCTGATAGTGCGTGTGCGCTTCGCCCAGCGCCTTCAGGTCGAGGCTTTCCCTGCCATGTTCCTCAACAGGCGCATAGAGTTCGTTCAAGCGTTGGGAGATGCGTTCGCGCTGGTTTTTGTAATATTCCTTGATAGATTCAAACGCTGCCTTTTGCTTTTCAGCATCATAGGAGAAATCATACACATGACGCTGGAGCAGGGCGTACATCTCGTCGTGAAGGAAAACGCGCTGATCATCGGGGCGAATCTTGACCACCGATAGATTGCGAACTTCGTTCAAACGCCTGCGCGTTTCGACAGGAGAAACGTTCAGCAAAACCGCCAGCAATTCCTCGTCTGCCCCCTTGGGAACGCGGCCAAGTGCAATGAGCGTCTCGCCCAATTCCCCCTGTTGTAAACGATTAAACAAAGCCTCTTCATAACGACGCTTGTCTTCTGTTGTAATATGCGAGGGCGGGGCCCGATGAAGGATCAACGGCACATCGCTTTCGCCAGGGAAACTCAAATAATCCACCAGCAGGGAAAGCATAATGGGGCGGCCCTCGGAATAGGCATGAGCGCCTTTCTTGAAGTCGAGAGGAAGATTCTTCAGGCGCTCGGCCAGTTGATATTCCTTTTTCTCTTCAAGAAGCAATTGCGCCACCCTATCGAAGTACCCCAGGCTTTCCTCCAGACTGAACGATCCAACCTCGACTTCCTCGACCTTCACCGCCTTTTGCGCCTTCATGCTCTCAATGGCGGGACGCGCCTCATCGCGCCCCGCGACGAAAATGACCACGTTCTGCCAGGTTGGCAGGTGTTCAACAAGCCAATTCCACGACTCGGCAAGAGGAATCTCATCCGACCAGCCTTTTAAGCCATACACGATGCGCTCGGCAGTGTCCAGAGCGAGAACAATGCGTTTTGGTGGTTTTGGTGGTTGCTTTTCGCTGGTAGATTCTTGTAACGTTGTCAGCTTCTTCAAATCTCCATCAAATTGCTTTAACGCGTCTTTACGAAGGTCATCCAATTCCACTACATTGCCACTCAGGCGGGCTCGGTTGAGGGCGCTATAGGCGGATTCATAGGCCTTGAAGTAACCAAATGGGAAAGGGAGAATTTTGAAAATAGCCTGGGTCAAGCCGATCGGTGTATGCAAGCCGATGTGATAAAAGTCCACCACATCTTCAGCGATGCGGCAGTTCTCTAAGCCGCGGGCCACCTCCAGCGCCTTCTGCAACAGGCGCGTCTTGCCGATTCCGCCGAGGCCATGGAGAAAGACCAAACGCGGAGCCGTCGAGGGGTCCCGCAGGATACGTTCGAATTTATCCAGGATGTCCCGCCGCCCAACCAGTTCAGGGGTGGCATACAAACCAGTGAATTGTTCGGAGAAAGAAGAAGTCATGATTTCGCCTCCTCGGCATTGCTGACTGGACAAGTGTGCGGGTCGCTAATTCCCGCCTCGGATAATGCCTTTGCATGATTTCCCATCAGGCCTGTGAAAAAAGACTGGAAACGTTCCAGCGAGCGGTCGTTGGCTTGGGTTTCGAAATGGCGATAGGCGGCGCAGTGCAGGCGGATCCAAGCATCTTTATCCTTGTGCGGCAGGTATTGCCGCAGAATGTTTTGCACGGGTGTATTCATTTCGTAACGGCCGTTTTTCCAGGAAATCAAGCGCGTTTCATTCATTTTTTTACAGAGGGAACGCCCATCCTGCACGCCGTTCTGTTTATACGTTCTCACCATCAACGCCGCTTCTGTTTCCCCAAAGCCATCCAGTGGACATAACGCTTCAAAGTATTTTCGGATCTGGGCGCGTTCATAGGCGGGAACGACGGCAAACAAAATATCAGCCGCAATGTCCAGCGCCTCGGCTCGATCTTTGGCGCGGGCCAGGTGCTCGGTAAACAGCGGCCAGCCCGCGCCAATTGCGTAAATTTCATCAACAGAAAGAGAAGCAGACAGGCTAAATTTTTTCAATTGCTCTTTGATCTGTTCCACCGAGAATTTCCCCAGCCCAAAACGAACGGCCTCGATCAGATACGGAACCCTCCATGGGTATGGGCGGCCACGTCCCGTGACGAGGACAAAGAAATTATTCAGAGTGAGGAGATTGCCAAGAAAATGAGTTTCCAACTGCTCCAGCAGGGACCAGTCGCTTTCATAGGCCGAATCGAGAATGAGAACAAAGCGGTTGTCCACGTGGCTCTGGACATAGCGACGGACCGCATCTACTTTTTCGGCCAGCACGGGATTAGGCGGGAGTTCGATGGATAAACTATGGATGATGATGTCAAGAAATTCGTCAATCTCCAACTTCTCGCCTTCGCGTACAAAACGCTCATTCTCCTGCGGCTTGTCTCCTTCAGGACGATAATGCTCGCCAGGGCTCCACAGGCTGAACAGCCAGGAGGCCACCCCCGTAATTTCTTTTTTGAGAACCGTGCGCTGCAAATGCAGGGAAAGCCAGGTCTTCCCCACGCCGCGATCCCCATCTATGACTACCGCCCTGACACGCGGCTGAGATTGCCGCAAAAGCGTAATAATTTGCTTAATTTCTTCTTCCCGATTAATAAATTTTTTCGGATCATAAGGGGAGGATGATATGAAAGTCTCTGCCATAATGGCTTCTCCTAACACGGCGATTTTGTTCGCTTACCCCCTGGCGATGGAGGCTAACTCTTCGATGATGGGCGCCTGATCCGTGCGATACCAGGCAAGGGCCTTTTCGATATCTTCGACTTGAATGCGTTTTTCAGAGTTTGAATTTTCTCCCCAGCGTTTCTCGTATTCAAACAAGATTTGTTTGACCAGAACCAACGCCTCGCGCGGGAGCGGATAAACGGCGCGAGCCAGTTCGAGTTCCAGATCCTGAACCGAGGGCAGGGCGCTGACGGCGCTGAGCGAAGCGAACTCTCCGTCGGTGGCGGCGTAAACCCGTCGGCGGATCAGGTCCGCCAGCATGGCCTCGTCCCATTTCAATTCGACCTGACCAAAGGCAGGCCATTGCTTTTCGAGGCGCGCCTGGAGGTGAGTACGGATTTCAAGCGGCAAAAAGCCCTTGAGAAAAATACGCTCTTCAGTCCAGGTTGGCGCATTGGCAAACAAGTTGACCAGAGACTCCGCCGCAAAACCCGGCGATCGGGCAAGTTCGGGGAAGCCGTCCACGCCGTCTAAAAGCAAATACACGGCGCGGAAACCCAGATCTTGTGTGATCCATTTCGTCAATCGTTCAAAAATCTTTTGAATGGACAGGCTGATAGGCGACGGTTGTTCTGCAAGATATTTCTCCAGCGTCTCGCACAGAAGGGAAAGCAGGGAAGGGTCGGGAGTTTGATGCAACTGATACGAACGATCCAACTGCGCCGCGATGCGGTCAGGTTGTCCATCGCGGAGAACTTCCAGATAATAATCAATGTTCGGGATCCACGTAAAAATGAATTGCGCCAGTTGTTTTTGTAAAGTAGGGGGGGCCTTCAGAAAGATTAGCGGATAATAGGCAAAGGCCAAAAACAAGGCGTGGACACTCGAATGGACAATTTGCTCGAGATGCTCTTCCAGCGTGGAGAAGTTACCCTTTTGAAAGTAATGAGGGAGATGATAGTGGATAGGAAACGGTTGGTATCCTCCTGCTCCTGTCCAACAAGCGCGCGCTGTGTAGATACGTAAAGCCGTCTTCCCCCCACCGGGCGGAGAAAAGAGGAGGGCTGGCGACTCCATCCAAGCAATCGAAAAGGTCTCGTATCCAATTAAGTAGCGATTGAGATTTGAATCAGCCGAGGCTTCCAAATGCTCAAATGGATCGAAACGAAAACCAAAATGATTGAGCCAGAATTTTTCCATGACAGAAAATATCCACATACTCACATGGGAGAAAACGCTTACTTGAATACTATTCAATATACCCCAATGCAATTTCACTAAATGTACTCCCGCCTATTGAAAATCTCACGCTTATCTCACCAGGTATTCTCTAGGTGGATTTGCCCGCGTCCTCGCTCGCTGACTATATAGAGAGGATTGGCATCCTCGCATTTATTCCACTCAACTGCCAAACGCAAACGCCACAGAGCAGTGTCCATTATGCCTTCCCAAGAAGAGAAGTCTTCCCATCCAGCATCCTCTTTGATTCGCGGTTCTTTGGCTAACTCTCTAAGGGCGCGGTAGTACAGTTCAGATTTTGTACAGGAACGATGGCGATTCTCGTACAAATACGCAAGCAGTTTATAGCCAATCGCTGAGACATCCACTTTGCCATAGCCAATGAAAACGTGGCCAGTCTCGAGGTCCAGACGAAGTAGCGGCGGCGACTGGCGATAGACATCCAGCCACTCTGTCTTGGAAAGGCTCTTTCCTTTTTCCAGATAAGACGCCAAGATCGGGCGCGTCAGGTCCAGCCAGCCGCGCGGCGAATCGCCTGCATATTTTTTCAGCCATTGGAACCACGCATCATCTTTGCAGAGTTGAGTTAGAGAAACATCCCGCTTCAACAGGAGCGCAGCGCGTCTCTCCGTCAAGCGGATCAATTCTTCTTCCTGCCATTTGATATGGTAGGTTTTAAAGCGCCGCGTCAGCACGCCGCGCGCCTTTTGCAAACTCAGACCCAAATCGCGCGAGACGATTACTTTGAAGACAAAGGCGGGGTCTTCAAAATATTCCAGCGTGGAAAGGAGGTTAATCACAAATTGCTCCAAGCGGTCGGGCGAAATGCGAAAGAGAGAATCCAGGCCGTCCACAAAAATCCAAATCCCTTGAAAGCCCAACGCTTTTACAGCCTCGGTTAGATGCGATAAGACCGAGGCAGGCGCGGATTGCGGGAAAAGGGAGCGCGGCGTTTCGGAGAGGAGGCGTTTGACGGTTTCCAGCCCGTCTGAGGTAGCCCGTTCTGCCAAGCGGCTGAGATGGTATTCTCGGTCGTCCTGCAAATATCGCTGGACAAACCAGAGCAGGAAGTCCCGAGCCCAGGAAGGGGCAGAGGAATAAATGACTGGATCGCGAACAAGCGTTTGCAAAAATGCGAAAGACAGGGAATCCATGGCCTGCGACATGAAGGCTTCGGCGACCTGATCGCTTGAGGCCGCCTCGGTTGACAATTGGGGCCGCCACGAAGCGATCAGCAGACGGGGAGTCTCTTTTTGTGCGGCATAGGCTTTTAACTGGATTTCAAGAGCCGTTTTCCCCGAACCATCTTCTCCCATGACGAGAATCGAATACGGTCCTGTCATCAGGCCAAACTCACGCGGCGGAAGGAACGCCTGTCCCAACCAGGGCGTTTCCGCCTCGGCGCGCAAGGATTCAAAGGCTTGGGTCAGGTCAAGGGATTCGCTCATGCAGCCTTAAGAATATCTTCTAATTCTTCGAGGGATAAGTACTTCTCTGGCATCTCTTTCTCACAATGTTTTTGGAGCAGGCGATTGCCAAGCATCAACATACGAGCCAGAGAATTGTGCGAGACAGAGATTAGTTTCTCGGTCATTTCTTCTTCGGTTGCGCCAAGACCAAATAGTTCATAAAAATGGATGGAATGACCCAATTGTTTCGCTTCATCATCCATCGCAGCACCAAATTGGCTATTGAGTGACTGTTTTAGTCGAGTATCAGACCATAATAGTTCTATTGCAGGAAGGACAAGAGAGGACGGTACAGAAGTGGAAGAAAACACCTTTGTAACAATCCCGTTCAGGAATAGGGAGGAAATCAAAGGACTGAACTTCTCCAACCACAGTGGGTGGGCCAACTGCTGACTATCATTATGAAGGAGAATCAGGTAACTATGATTCAAACTGGGTGGTCTCACTGTAAGCCAGGATAGCAACACATGATCCTGGGGTGGATATTCGGGGGAGAAATGGTTCGTAAAGTCCGTTATTTTCCGTTCCAAAAGGCGGCTGGCAGAATTTTCGCCAAAACGACTTCGCCGAATGAGGTTTAGTGCCGTTGACTTTGCACCAATAGACCAGCAAAGTAATTCAAGCACCGCATCCTGTTCCGCTGGTAAAAGATCTAGCAAGGCATCCGGACTTAATGGGAGAATATCCAACCAGGAGCGAGTAACGGTGTGTGCCAGAGTAATAAGTGGTGATTGCACCGAGAATTCTTGATCAAGGTTGACCAAAATCGGGAAAATATACCATCCGGCTTCAATCACGTCATCTTTATTTTCCCTGAAAGGCAAACACTCTTGCCGCAGAAGATAAGCAAGCGAAGAGGCATCTTCGGCAGTTGGACACTGAGCGAGCCCGGGGACAGGTTCCAAAAAATATTCCCAACGGTCAGGGCGAACTGCACCTTTCGGGTAGAATGGGTAGACCGTGAGATCACTGCATCCAAAAGGATTGGCGACCAAATCATGTTGTTTAAGCCACTCAACAATCCGTGAATCATCCTTGCATCTCGGTAAATGCCGCCACGCCACATCATAACCAGACAGAGGAGTATCCAGTTGGGGAAACAACCTGTTAAGTTCCTCGGTGCGCAAAAGCCGTCGCCGATTAGCAGTATTGAATACTTGATTTTCCAGTTTGTCTTTTGGCAATTGAGACAGGCTCGCTTTTCCCGGAAATTGGTTCAGAGCGAGAACAATCAAGTCTTTGACATCTGCATCGAAGTCATCCCACAATTTCACGATATCCGAAACGATGGATAACGAATCATGATTCGATAACTGCTGAGTGATTATTTTAGCCAGCACAGAAACACTGTTTTTATGTTTGTCAAAATCTTCGTGATTCTCAAAAAAACGGTTATAGAGTTTTTCTATGTCTATCAACTCGTTCTGCTTACCTTGCCGCAAACACTCGCTAACCGCTTGAAAAAAGTTGCCCTCGGAAAAAGAGTTCTGGATCTGCTGAAGATCCTCAACAGGTCCATCTGACCACGACTCCCCTATACTTCTTTCTTCTAATTCAAGATATTTCCTCAGTTGTTCCAAAACTGGAAGCGAGGGCATTTTTTGCAATTGGTCGCGAGCATTTTCGTTTTGTTCTTGTTCTTTCTGCCTGCGCTCAAAAGAATTCGCGTTCAAGGCAAGGAGAAAACTGGCAAGACCAAGAACTACCTCTGGACTGGTCACATACTCAATAATCAATTTCCAAAATAAAAATTGCTGAGATGCTTTTGACACATTGCTATCTACCAACAATTCAATTCCCGCGCGCCGCCACAAGGCCACAAAAAATAGAATTAAAGCCAAGAAAATCAAAACAAACTTAACCGCTCCCCATATCTGTCTTAACCTACGATGTGATTTCGCAACTTTGGTTTTATTGCGAACCTTCCCAACTTCTTTTTGGCGATGCTGTTTACTGAACATAGGCCCTCCAGAGGATCAAGACCATTATACTCAAACAATTTGATTTTCCACAAAGTTCGTAAAATCACCCCTCAACACCCCCCGGCCTCACCCCCACCTCCTCGATCCCCCCATTCAACCCCTCTCATTCGTCCAGTTCTCCTCTCGCCACATTCCCTGCCAGGTCCCACGCCTCCGCCACCACTTTGCCATCTTTCGATGAAACATACTCCCACCACCCTGAACCTGTCGAAGGACCCTCGGCCTGCGCCGCCTGGCCCTGCTCCAGCGTCTCTCCCTGCGCATCCAAAATCGTGACCCGCACCTGCGCCACCCTCACGTTGTCGCTGGCCTCCACGCGGATGCGTCCAGCCTTCCGCTCGATACGATGGATCAGCGGGGGGTTGAACCAATCCGACAGCGCCCAGTTATAGGGACTCTGGATCGTCCCCGCCGCCAACTGGGCGTAGATGGGTTGAGTCTTTGCCGCCTCGCGCGCATACGCCGCCGCTTCTCTAAAGCGGCTTTGGTGGCTTTTCTGTTTCTGGCTGAATTTTCGGCGGCTGAAATCCGGTGTCCCGCTGATCCACGTCTCTCCGTGCGGCATCTGTCGAAATACCATATTCCCGACACTGCCGCTGATGCCCCGCACCAGCGGGTTCTTTTCTACCTTGGCCATTTTATCCGCCTCCAATCCTCATCCGATCTGGCTTCGACTTGCCTATAGGGTGGCTATATGGTGTCTATATACTTCCACCATTATACATCCGATCAAACTGGCTGGTTCGCCCAATGAAGCGCCTAAGTCACACCGCCCCCTCCCTCCTCTCATACCCCGGCCTTCCTCAACTCATCCTGCAACGCCGGTAGGTTGCGATGGCGCTCGCGCAAGTCGGCGATGGTTTTCTTCCACTCATCACTTCTCTTTATGTTGCTGAACAGATCACGGGCGCGGCGCAAGTATC
>Ga0210020_1002785_pt1 | contig 13899 bp, 11 predicted proteins | sample CryGeymeta201514_FD_183980 | JGI IMG/M metagenome (GOLD analysis project Ga0210020, IMG submission 183980) | Groundwater microbial communities from Crystal Geyser aquifers in Utah, USA - Crystal Geyser metaG 2015-14 (SPAdes) (version 2) | ecosystem: Environmental > Aquatic > Deep subsurface >... | reverse complement strand
GGCGCGTATCGCCGAAGGTGAGGACGTATCCATTCCCCGCGCCTTTCGGGTGGAAGGGCTGTCCGTTCTCGCGCTTGTGGATGAGATTGTAAGCCGCCACCGCCTCGACCGGTATCCCAGCCACCGTCTGCCGGTCACCATTGCGCATCACGCTCCCGCCCCGGACCTGCCGGGCGCAGGCCTCGGTGTACACCAGTGCGGTCTTCTCCGTGCGCACGAGGGACAGGGCTTGCGGGTCGAGGTGGTCGGAATGTTCGTGGGTAAAAAGAACCATGTCGGCCTTCGGCAGCCTGGAATAATCCGCTGCTTCGCCGGACACATCCACGTAGATGTTCTTCCCCTGGGAAACCAGCAAGAGGCTGCCGTGACCGAGGAACGTGATCGCCAGGTCTCCGGCGGAGGTGGGGAGGATGTCGGTCTCGAATTGCGGCTTGGGGGTCATAGTTTGCCTTTCTCTGAGCATGAGCGTTCGTGGTGCGCCACTACGAACATTGGGATTATAGCACTCAGAAGGCTGTTTTTGCTCTATAATTACCCATATGGAACTCCCAACTTCACTGAATGATCGAATGAAAAGGAGACTTTATGTCCGAAAACCAATTCCTCTACCTCTCCCGCGCCGACGTGGAGAAAACCGCCCTCGACATGCCCACCATCCTGCGCCTGCTCCTGCCCTGGCGGTTTAGGCCAGGGTGACCTTCGTGTTTAGAACAAGGAGAACTTCCATGCCCTCGAACCAACTCCTCTACCTCTCCCGCGCCGACGTGGAGAAAACCGCCCTCGACATGCCCACCATCCTGCACCTGCTCGAAGAAGCCTTCCGCGAGAAGGGCCAGGGTAAGGTCGAGATGCCGCCCAAGCCCGGTATCCATACCATGCCGGACGCCTTCATCCACGCCATGCCAGCTTACATCCCCTCGCTGAAATCGGCGGGCATCAAGTGGGTCAGCGGCTACCCGGAGAATTACAAGCGCGGCCTGCCCTACATCACTGGCCTGCTGATCCTGAACGACGTCGAGACTGGCATCCCGCTGGCCGTGATGGACTGTACCTGGATCACCGCCTACCGCACCGGCGCGGCGACAGGCGTCTCGGCCAAGTACCTGGCGCGCAAAGATAGCGAAGTAGCCGGCATCCTGGCCTGCGGCGTGCCGCCTATCGCACCGGAGCGGCGACTGGCGTCTCGGCCAAGTACCTGGCGCGCAAAGATAGCGAAGTAGCCGGCATCCTGGCCTGCGGCGTGCAGGGGCGCACCAATCTGGAGGCGCTGGCTTGCCTGTTCCCGCTCAAGCGTGTCTACGCATACGATATTCACCCCGAGGCTCAGGAAAAGTACATTGCCGAGATGAAGGCGAAATTTGACTTCGAGATCGTGGGCGTCAGGGAGCCGAAACAGGCCCTCGTCGAGAGCGATCTGGTGGTCACCTCTAGCCCGATCCTCAAGCACCCGAATCCCACCATCGAAAAGGATTGGCTGAAGCCCGGCGCCTTCGGCTCGGCGGTGGACTTCGACTCGTATTGGAGCGGCGCGGCGCTGGCGCAAATGGATCGCATCAGCACCGACGACCACGCCCAATTCCAGTATTACAAGTCCGTGGGCTACTTCCAGCAGACGCCCGACCCGTACGCGGATTTGGGCGAAATCGCGGCCGGACTCAAGCCTGGTCGCCAAAACGATAAGGAGCGGGCCCTTGCTATGAACTTAGGCCTGGCGATGGACGATATGGCCGTCGCGCCGGAAATCTACCGGCGGGCACGTGAGAAAGGCATTGGCACCTGGCTGTCGTTGTAAACAATGAAAATTCGATGGTTGATAACTTTGGTTATCCTGGGTCTGTTACTGACCGCCTGCAACCTGCCCTCTGCGGCCGCGCCGACACCGGACGCGTCGGCCATCTCGACCGTAGTCGCCGCGACCATGCAGGCGCGGATGCCGTCCGCCTCCCCGACCGTCATACTGACATTGGCAGCTACACCCACGCTGGCATCTACCGCGACCCTCACAACGGCACAGGTTTCAGGCAAAGTCTGTTATCCAAGCGGGATGGCCACAGACCTGAAAGCCTATTTCCAAAACACCGTTACCAATCTTGCGGTCGAATTGTCCATCGCGGCCGGGTCGGCGCAATATTCCGTGGCTGTTCCTCCCGGCAGCTACATCGCCTACGCCTGGGTGACGGATTTCTCCAATGGCGGCTCGTATTCGGCTTGCGGGCAGACGCCCGGCTGCGGCGACGCCACGCCAAAGTCGTTCACCGTCGCTGCCGGGCAGACAGTCACCGGCATTGACCTGTGCGACTGGTCGCACGGTCCGTTCGACGTGCCGTACCCGCCCGGTTTCCAGCCGACGGCCAGGCTCGGCATCGTCGCGGGCAGCATCAGCGGGTATCCGTATGGGAGTTTACCCCAACTGGCAGTCGTCGCCTTCAGCCAGGATCCGCCCTACTACTGGTACTGGGCGGGAACAGCCGCCGGGCAGGTCTATTACACGGTTCCCGACCTGCCGCCGGGCGATTATCAAATCGTCGCCTACGATGATTCCGGTCACGCCGGCGGTTCATCGGCGATCGTAACAGTCGTCGCCGGCCAAACCGCCACTGCGGATATCAGCGATTGGAGCGGCTCGTATCCGGCAAATCCATTGAAGTGACCAGCACTAATATTACAGCGCAATGTTGCTAAAGTGATCCCGTTAGCATGTCATTCTCCCGAAGGACATCGGGACGATGTGAGCACCCGGCGCTCTTCCGGGTGCGAAGAATCTCCGTTTTGCGGCGTGGAGACCCTTCGGGCGCACAGAACGCGCCCTCAGGGTGACAATTTGAGTAGGTTTTCTTGAACTTTGCGCTGTAATACTATTCCATCGGGCAAGTCGAGGTACCGGCAATGCCTCTTTCTCCTTCCCCTTCCCCTCTCCCATACTTCGGGAGAGGGGATAGGGGGGAGAGTGGGGTCATCTACCACAAGACCGAATATCGCGAACGGCGCGACCACTTCGCATACTTTCGAGGTACCGGCAATGCCTCTTTCTCCTTCCCCTTCCCCCCTCTCCCACTTCGGGAGAGGGGATAGGGGGGAGAGTGGGGTCATCTACCACAAGACCGAATATCGCGAACGGCGCGACCACTTCGCATACCTCGCCTGTTCAGAGCCGTTGGCTGGATTTGACACTCAGCGCGAGGCGTTCCTGGGACCCTACCGGGGCTGGGATTCCCCCCTGGCCGTAGAGGCAGGCCAAACGTCCGGCTCGATCGCCTGCGGCTGGCAGCCAATTGGGGTGCACCACGTCAAAGTCACATTGAGGGCTGGAGAACAAAAAAAGATCATTTTCCTCCTGGGTTATCACGAAAACCCAAAAGACGACAAGTTCGACCCGCCCGAATCGCAAACCATCAACAAGCGTACAGTTACGCCGATCATCGCCCGCTACCTGAAAGCCGATGAAGTAGAAAATGCTTTTCAGGCATTAAGGGCACACTGGGATGAACTGCTAAACAAAATGCAGGTGACCACGCCTGACGAACACACCAACCGCATGGTGAACATCTGGAACGCGTATCAGGTGATGATCACGTTCAATATCTCACCCTCAGCTTCTTATTTTGAGAGCGGCGTCGGGCGAGGTATGGGCTTCCGCGACTCAAACCAGGATCTGCTCGGATTCGTACACCTGATCCCGGAAAGGGCGCGTGATAGAATCCTGGAACTGTCTGCGACACAGCTCGAGAGCGGCGGCGCGTATCACCAGTATCAGCCAATGACCAAACGCGGCAATAATGACATAGGCTCTGGCTTCAACGATGACCCGCTGTGGCTGGTCTTATCAGTGGCCGCGTACATCAAAGAGACAGGCGACTGGGGAATTCTCAACGAACTCATCCCGTATGATAACCAGCCCGGCACGGAAGCGCCGCTTTACGAGCACTTGCAGCGCTTCGATCCACTACACGCTTGACCGTCTCGGCCCGCACGACCTTCCGCTGATCGGCCGCGCTGATTGGAACGACTGCCTGAACCTGAACTGCTTCTCTGAGACACCTGGCCAGTCTTTCCAAACCACGACCAACAAGGATGGCAAAGTCGCCGAGAGCGTATTCATCGCCGGGTTGTTTGTGCTGGCGGTGAAGGAAATGGCAGAACTCGCCAGGCGGGTCGAAAGTCAAAGGTCAAAGGTCAATCTGACTTTCGACCTTCGACCTTCGACATTCTATCTCGAAGCCGCCGTGAAAATGGAAAACACCATCTGGACGGCAGGCTGGGACGGCGAGTGGTTCCGCCGCGCCTATGACGACTCGGGTAGGCTAGTAGGCTCGAAGGAATGCGAGGAAGGACAGATCTTCATCGAGCCACAGGGAATATGCGTGATGGCTGGCCTGGGCGTGGACGACGGGCGCGCCGAGCAAGCCCTTGATTCGGTCGCAGCCCGGTTGGCAACACCGCATGGTATTGTCCTACATCAACCAGCATATAGTCGCTATTATCTGCACCTGGGTGAAATCTCCTCTTATCCGCCCGGATACAAAGAGAACGCGGGCGTTTTCTGCCACACCAACCCGTGGATCATGATCGCCGAGGCAAAGGTCGGGCGCGGCGACCGAGCTCACGATTATTACCTGCGCATCAATCCGTCGGTGCGGGAAAGCTTGAGCGAGGTGCACCGTTGCGAACCATATATCTACGCTCAGATGATCGCCGGGCGCGACGCCCCGACCCCAGGCGAAGCAAAGAATTCCTGGCTGACAGGCTGTGCGGCCTGGAATTTCGTTGCCATCACACAGTGGATACTAGGCATCCGCCCCACCTACGACGGCCTGCAGGTGGCGCCAGTAATCCCGTCCGCGTGGAGCGGCTTCGAAGCGGTACGCAGGTTCAGGTCCCGAACATACCGCATCTACGTTCATAATCCGCAGCGTGTCTGCAAAGGCGTCGTCAAGATGACCATAGACGGGAGGGATATCTCTGGTAATCTTATTCCACTGGATATTCCCGGGGACGAACATGAGGTGGAAGTCTGGCTCGGCAAATAACGCGGAGGCTATATGGACGAAAATTTGCTTCAAATCCGGGATTATGATGGTGATGGTTTCAAACCGCTTGTTACTTATAGCAATTGGCGCGTTGGCATCCTGCGTTATTTGGACAATATTCACCCCGATAATATCAGTACGATGGAACGCCACACAGAAACGGATGAGGTTTTTGTGCTTATGAAAGGGAGAGGGGTACTGATTATCGGCGGCAATGGTTTACAGGTGGATGGAATCTCGATGCAGACAATGGAACCGGGCAAGGTTTACAATATCAAGCGTAACGCCTGGCATACTATTTTGCTCAGCCGGGATGCTTCTGTACTGATCGTCGAAAACTACGATACAGGCGAACAAAATTCCGAATTCACATCTCTCTCCAATGATATTCATCGCCAGATTGTAGAGACAGCGGCGCGCGAGCAAATAGATTAAGATACCCGATATATGTGGAATGAGGCCAACTGGCAGATGGCTTATAGCGTATGGCGAATGGCGGATAGCGAATGGCAAATGGCGAATGGCATATGGCGTATGGCTATTTGCCTTTTGCCATCTGCCATCGGCCATCTGCTATCTGCCATCAGCCATCAGCCATCAGCCATCTGCTAATGAAGTGTTTTGCGGAAGGCGTTGATGCTTTTGGCGAGACGCTCGCCATCGGCATATAATTCTTGTCGCTCATCCTCAGTAATATACCCCCTGTCGAAGGATAGAAAAGAGGCTCCCACCACTTCGAATGTCGAGCCGAGGTTGATCTCCAGATGGTAGTCGAAGGCTTTGTGGCTGCCTTTTGCCGACCCCTCGGCAATATTCAAGCCGATGGAATTCACAGCCCGGTTCAACTGCGATCTCAAACCGTAATCCTCATGGCGGGGGAATTTCGCCGTCAACGCGTAGACTTTCGTTGCATACGCCCTCGCCTTATGCCAAATTTCCAAACTCTCAAACCGAAACGCCATCTTCCGCCTCCATTCGCCATCCGCCATCCGCTATCAGCCATCTGCCATCTGCCATCTGCCATCTGCCATCTGCCATCTGCCATCTGCCATCTGCCATCTGCTATCAGCCATCGGCCATCTGCTATCTGCTATCCGCCATTTGTAAGAACGCTTCCACCACCTGCGGGTCGAAGTGTTGACCGGATTGCTCACGGATGTATTCCAGGGCTTTCACCTTCGACCAGGCTTTGCGATAGGGACGGTCGGAGTTCAGGGCGTCCCACACGTCCACCACGGCAAACAGGCGCGCCGCCAGCGGGATTTGCTCGCCTTGCAGCTTGCGCGGGTAGCCGCTGCCGTCCCATTTCTCGTGATGGCAGTAGGGGATGTCCAGCGCTGGGCGCAAATAGGTGATGGGAGAGAGCATCTCGTAAGCATAAACCGGATGTTTGCGCATCACTACCCACTCTTCATCGCTCAGAGGACCCGGCTTGCGCAAGATTTCGTCTGGCACGCCCATCTTGCCGATGTCGTGCAGGAGGGCGCCGCGGCGGACGTGCACCAATTCGGCCTCGCTTATTTTCATGGCGCGCGCCAGTTTCACGGTCATCTCGGCGACGCGCTGGGCATGGCCTTCGGTCTCCTCGTCACGTAATTCCAGCGCCTTGGCCCAGCCTTCCAGGGTGGAATCGTAGGCAAGCACCAGTTCGGTGTTGGAGCGTTGCAAGCCATCGAAGAGTTGAGCATTATCAATGGCAATGGCCGCCTGTCCTGCCAGCGTTTCGAGAAATCCCTGCCACTCTCCTCCGATGTTATTCAATGGGGCGCGGTGGAAGACCTCCAGCACACCCTTGACCTGTCCTTTGGCGACGAGCGGAACGGCGTAATAGCCGATAAAATTCTCTCCGGCCAGCAATGGCAGCCGCACAAAACCGCTTTCCTGTGTAAGGTCAGGGATATGAAGAAGCCTATGTTCCAAGGCTGCCTTTCCGGCAAATCCTTCGCTCAAACGCAAATGGGAATGGGTGATGCCCGGCGTGCGGAAGCCTTGCCCGGCGGTGTAATCCAGGCTCTGCAGGAACGGGTTGAGCAACAGCACGTCGGCGGCATCCACTTTCAGTTGCATGAGAATTTGATTGAGCACGATGCTCAGCGTGACGCGCAGGTCGAAACTGGAACTGATGGCCATGTCTATCTCGCGCAGGGCGGCGAGACGCTGCACCTGTTTCTCGGTCTGCTCATGCAGCGCGGCGCGGTGGAACGTGCTGATGGTTTGATCACCAATACTGCGGGCCAGGTGGAGTTTTTCCGTAGTGAACGGCTCGCGCGCCGGATCGCGCGCCTCGCCCAACATCAGAAGTCCGAAGGGATGTTCGTGGACATGGAGCGGGATGATGCACAGGGTTTGGGCGATGCCGAGGAAAAAGGACGCACAATCGCCCGCTTCCGGGCTGCCGGCTTGAATTACCAGCGGGGTATTTTCGTCCAAAACGCGTTGGCAAGTGGGATGGTCTGCCAGCGGCTCGCGCTGCCCCACCTGCAGAGCGTGGTCGAGCACGCGGACGGGAAAAGCTGCCCGCGCGACGAGATCATCCTGCTCCAGGAGCAGAACGCGGGCAAAGGTGACATGTGTGCTCTCGACTGCGCAGCGGGTTACCCGATCGAGGATGGCGTTGAAATCCTCCATCTCTGACAACGTGCGCGAGAGATCGTAGAGCGCGCCCAGGGTTTCCACCTGGCTTTGGATCTGTTCTTCCGCCCGCTTACGCGTGGTGATGTCGTGCGCCACCCAGACGGCGGTGTTTTCCGAGAGCCGCGAGGCGCTGCCGGCGAACCATCTCTCCTTGCCGCCGATTTGCAGGGCATACTCGCCAGTGACAACCTGGCCTGTCTGTAAGGCCTCGCCGATTTTGGCGACAGTGTAGTCGGCCTGTTCCTTCGGGAGAATATCATGCACGGTTTTACCCAGCATGTCATCCGGCGGGCGGTAAAGGTTGATGGGATTGGTCGGGGCGATCTTGATGTAGCGACCGTCTGCGTCGTAAACGATGACCACGTCTGTCATGCCGGCGAACAGGGCGCGCAGTTCGGCCTCGGAAGCAGCCAGTTGCTCTTCCGCCTGCTTGCGCTCGGTGATGTCGCGCACCACTACCACTCGCACCGGCCTGTCCTGGAAAGTCAGATTACGGCCTCTCAGTTCACAATGGAAGGTTGTGCCGTCCTTGCGCAAGCCAATGGCTTCGATTGGCGACTCTGCGCCGCTGCTCACATTTTTAAGAACAGTTTCAACAGAGTCGGGATGAATAAAGATGAGAATGCTCTTGCCGATCAATTCCTCCCGCGTGTACCCCACCATGCGCGCGCCGGTCTCGCTCACATCCACGATGGTGCCCTGTTCGTGTACTACAATCCCTTCGTAAGTGGCTTGGGAAATAAAATGCCACCGTTCCTCGCTCTCGCGCAGCGCTTCCTCGGCGCGCTTGCGCTCGGTGATGTCCACCACCACAGCGCGGCATTCCTGCCCATCCTCGGGGCAGATTACTTCGATGTGCGCCCAAAGTGGTTCATGCCCGTCTTTCAGGAGCGCGATTTCGCAGGCTGCTTTGCTCCCGCTTGTTGAGAATACTTTCTCAAGGAAGGCGCTGAAGGCGGGACGCGACTGTGCGGAAACAAATACACCGAAGCGCCGCTTGATCAGTTTGCCGCGCTCCACCCCCAGCAGGTTCGCCCCGGCCAGATTGACCTGATGGATCGCGCCGTCACGCGCCAACGTAAAATAACCTGTGGGGGCAAAGTCGTACAGGTCGGTGTACTGGCGCAGTCCCGCCTCCACTTGTGCGCGTGATTGCAGCAGTTCCTCATTCTGCATCTCCAGTTCGATCTGATGCACTTGCAGTTCGTGGGCGAGGCGCTGGGTGTCGGACTCCGTCGCCGGAGGAGGCGCGGTTTTCTTCTTGCGCTTGCTCAACTTTGCTTCCGCCTGGCGGCGCAGTTCAGCGGATTCGGTCTGTTTGCTGTTTTCTTTCATAGCGCCCTCCTCTTATGGTAGGCAATCATCAGATGTCAGTTACTGATTACTGTTCACTGCTCACTGTTCACTATTTCTCATCCAGCATCTCGCGCAAGCGCGCTTCGGTGGCGCGTAGCTCCGCCTCCAACTTCTTGGAAACGGTAATATCTGTAAAGGTGATCACTACCCCGTCAATCATATTCTCCAGCGTGCGGTACGGCAGGATGTGCGCCGCGAACCAATTCCCGTCGGGGGTGGGAATCTGTCTCTCCACTTTGATCAGCGTGCGCAGGACTTGGCGCGCGTCATCGGCCAGTTCGGGGTAGAGCAAAGCCGAGGCGATATCGGTGATCGGCCGCCCTACGTCGCCAGGGATCAACTTGGTGATCTTGCTCGTCTCGCTGGTGAAGCGCCGCACGCACAGGCTGTTATCCAGAAACAGGGTGGCGATGTCGGTGCTGTCCAGCAGATTCTTCATGTCGTTGTTCGTGCGCGAGAGTTCATCCAGCCTGGTTTGCAGTTCCTGGTTGACCGTATGCAGTTCTTCGTTCATGGACTGCATCTCTTCCTTTGAAGTGGTTAACTCTTCGTTGGTGGACTGCAGTTCCTCGTTGGTGGATTGCAATTCCTCATTGGCAGATTTGAGTTCCTCTTGCGAGGACTGCATCTCTTCGCGCAAGCTCTGCACTTCCTGACGGGCGTGTTCGAGTTCCTGCTCCAGTTCCTTCGCGTGCGCATTATCCCGGCGCGGCTTGCCGGTCGCTTTTACCTCGGGCGCCGCCGCCACGTCGGTAAAGACGATCATCACCATTCCGTGCAAGACGTTTGGTTCACTGAGAGGCTGGATGGTGACATTCACGGCCTGCTTTCCGCCGTCCGTGCCAACCACTATATTCTTGAGCGTGACGGTCTCTTTTTGGCTAGGTAGTCCCGGTTCCAGCGAAACAGTCCCGGTTTCAGCACGGGGCACGGGGCGCAGCGCTCTTTGGAAAGCGGCCGTCAGTTCGTAACGCAGACCTTCGCGCGCCATGGCAAAGATGTTCCAGTTGGCTTTGCCAGCCGCGGGTTCCAAATATTTTCCCGTGCGCCCGCTGATGTAGAGAATGTCGCCTTTGTCGTTGGTCAGTACCGCCGCCGGGGAATACGTCTGCAAGAGCAGTTGATCGGCCAGCGTCTGCAGGTTGGTTGTTGGTTTCTGCGGCCTGGCTGGCGCGCTGGGCTGGGCGGCGACGAAGGTTGCCGGGAACTCGATCGGCTCCGTAGTCAGGGGAGATTCCAGCCGCCGGTACAATCGTGTTTTTCCACCCAGCGGCGCGAACAAGTTGTCAAAGGTACCAACGGTCTCCGCATTCCCCAAGAATAAAAAGCCGCCCGGGTTGAGACTGTAATGAAAGAGCGGGAGAAGTTTCTTTTGCAATTCCGGCGTCAGATAGATGAGCAGGTTGCGGCAACTCAGCAGGTCGAGTTTGGTAAAGGGGGGATCCATGATGATGTTCTGCGGGGCAAAGATGACCATCTCACGGATGGATTTTGCCACCTGATAGCCGCGCTCCACCTTGACGAAGAAGCGGTCCAGCCGCTTCGCCGGAACATCGGCGGCGATATTGGCCGGGAACACGCCCTCGCGCGCCTTCTCGATGGCGTGCTGATCCAGATCGGTGGCGAAAACTTGCAGGGTGATATTTTTGGCAGGTTCGCGCGAATTCTGCGCTTCCAGCGTCTCTTTGAAGACGATCGCCAGGGAATAGGCTTCCTCGCCGGTGGCGCAGGCAGGAACCCACACCCGCAATGCCTGATTCGCAGCGCCCCCAGCCAACAGTGCGGGCAAGGCTTCAGCTTTCAACTGTTCCCACGCTTCCGGGTCGCGGAAAAAACTCGTCACCCCGATCAACAACTCGCGGAATAGCAATTCCACTTCTTGCGGATTCTCCTGCAGGAAGCGCACATAGTTGGCGATCTTGTCAATTTGGTGCAATCCCATGCGCCGCTCGATGCGGCGATAGACCGTGGTCTTTTTGTACAGCGAAAAGTCGTGGCCCGTTTGACTGCGCAATAAGATCACCACTTTTTCAAGGGCGCTCTGGGCAACGTATTCATCGGAGCGTCCGGGTTTGGTGATGAGCGGCTTTTGTACAGCGAAAAGTCGTGGCCCGTTTGACTGCGCAATAAGATCACCACTTTTTCAAGGGCGCTCTGGGCAACGTATTCATCGGAGCGTCCGGGTTTGGTGATGAGCGGCACGTGCTGGAGATAGGCGCTGATCTTGCCCGGCAGTACCTCCACCGGGGCGACCACATCCGCCAGTCCGGCGTCAATGGCGCTGCGCGGCATGCCGTCGAATTTGGCGGAGGCCGGTTCCTGCACAAAGACCACGCCCGCTTTTTCCTTGATGGCGCGCAAGCCCAGCGTGCCGTCCGAGCCCATGCCTGAAAGGATCACGCCGATGCTGTGTTCCTGCTGGTCATCGGCCAGGGCGCGGAAGAAGAAATCAATCGGCAGGCGCAGGCCGCGCGGCGCCACCGGGTCGAGCAGATGCAGCACGCCGTGCAGGATGGACATGTCCTTGTTGGGCGGAATGACATATACGCAGTTCGCTTCGACCCGCGTCCGATCCTTGACTTGAAAAACATGCATGGCTGTGCCGCGCTGGAGCAGTTCCACTATTATGGCCTTGTGCGTTGGGTCCAGGTGTTGGACGATCACAAACGCCATGCCGCTGTCTGCTGGCACGTTGGCGAGGAACAATTCCAGCGCCTCCAGCCCTCCAGCCGAGGCGCCGATGCCGACGATAGGGAAGAGGCGGCTCGCCTCGCCCGCCGCTTCCGCCGCCGGGGAGGGCGTTTCTTCTGGCACAGGATTTGCTGCTTTTGGTGTGCGGCGGGCGGGTTTGGTTTGTTTATTCATGGCTCGATCTCCCAGGGGTGGACTCCACCAACTCCAGGATGGCGGGCACCAAGTCTATGGTCAGATTATGTTTGGGGATGAAGGCATCCGCGCCGGCTGAAGCATTCGCCTGCCGATAAATCTCACCCGATTGTTCGAAAACTTCGAGGGGCAAGAGCGTCGTTGTGACGATCCGAATTTCGGGAAGCGCCTGGCGAAGCAAGGGAATGACGTCGAAGCCGTGCATTTCCGGCATCTTCAAATCCAGCAGCACAACTTGCGGGCGAAGCTGTATCGCCAGATTGATCCCCTCCCGGCCGCTTCTGGCTGTACCCAGAACGTGGATTTCCCCGGCGTGGTGTTCCACCAGGTACGCTGAAATGGTTTTTAGGAAATTTTCATTATCGTCAATGATGAGCATGGATACGGGTTTGGGTTTGGCCACGAATCAACTCCTGCCGGGTAGCCTCAGATCAAAGACAGAAACACAGCCCCCTTCAACATACACTTTTTCTGCTTTTGTTCCTATCCGTATACCTACGGAATTGAACTGGCGTAGTTGTACTGAATTATAGAAGACATTACCCGCAATAAGATATCTGCATCGAATTACCCGAATTGAACGGGTTTTTTAGAGAAATTCGTGAAAATTCGATGCAAAAACAAGCAGTCGGTCTAACACGGATTTACCTGGGCAAAATACCGCGCTCCAGGGCAAAACGGGCCAAATCCACATGAGAGTGAAGCCCCAACTTGCGCATCATTTGGGCGCGATGCGTCTCCACCGTGCGGGCGCTGATCGAAAGCCTCTTGGCGATTTCTGCATTGGTGCATCCCTGGGCGGCCAGGTGCAGCACTTCACGCTCGCGCGGGGTCAGGGTTTCCACCACATCCAAATCCCCAACTTTGGCAGACTGAACGTAGCGAATGTAAGCCTCGATGGCTCGCTCAGAGAGGGATGGACTCAGGTAACGTTTCCCGGCGAGCGCTTCCCGCACGGCAGCCACCAGCTCCTCGGTGGTGGATCCCTTGAGCACGTAGGCGCTTGCGCCGGTGCTCAACGCCTCGACGACATAAGCCTCACTGTCGAACATGGAAAGGATCACGATACGCATGTGCGGAAATCGTGCGTGGATCTGCCGCGCCGCTTCGATGCCGTTCAGGCGCGGCATCAGCAGATCCAGGATGACGACATCCGGGGATAACTGCTCCGCCAGCCGAATGGCTTCCAGGCCATCCCCGGCCTCGCCCACCACCTGGAACCCGGGGGCGGATTCCAGCAGGGTTCGCAGGCCCAGGCGCACCACTTGGTGATCATCGGCCAGGACGATCTTCGTCGCGTTCACTCTCCCTCCTTTCGACGTGGTTTCCAGCCAAAGGCAGCCGGCAGTTAATAATGGTACCTTCTCCAGGGGCTGCCTGGATGGCGAGATGGCCGCCGACCTGCTCGGCGCGTTCCATCATATTGAGCAGACCCATCGAATCCTCGGCGTTCATCGCCTGTTGGAGATCGAAACCCTTGCCTTCATCCTGAACCTGGATCCACAGGACGTCCCCCTCCACCTGGAGACGGACGCTGGCCGTCTTGACGCCGGCGTGACGGACGACGTTGGTGAGCGCCTCCTGGATGATGCGGTAAGCGCTGATCTCGATCTCCGGCGCAAGCCGTTTTCGCTCCATGCCGGTATGCTTGAAATCTATCTCGACGCCTGTCTGCGTGGAAAAACGATTGAAGAGGGAGAGCAAGCCGGGAATCAATCCCAGATCGTCCAGCACCCTGGGGCGAAGTTCGACCGACAGGGCGTTGACCTCCGCGATCAGATTTTTCGTCAGCTCTTGGGTCTCGGCGATCTTGCCCCGGATGACGCCATCCAATGCAAGCTGAGAAACGCCTTCCAGCGAGATGGTCAGCGCAGTCAGGCTCTGGCCGACTTCGTCGTGTAATTCACGTGCAATACGGCGGCGCTCTCCTTCCTGGGCCTCCACCAGGTTGCGCGAGAGCCGCGCGCGCCTGGCGCGCGCGGCTCTCGCGCAGCGC
>Ga0210020_1002783_pt1 | contig 13901 bp, 12 predicted proteins | sample CryGeymeta201514_FD_183980 | JGI IMG/M metagenome (GOLD analysis project Ga0210020, IMG submission 183980) | Groundwater microbial communities from Crystal Geyser aquifers in Utah, USA - Crystal Geyser metaG 2015-14 (SPAdes) (version 2) | ecosystem: Environmental > Aquatic > Deep subsurface >... | reverse complement strand
GGCCGGTTTCCAGCGCCTGCGCCGTGAGGCGCGCTTGCTCCAGTTCATTCCTGTCAATATCCGAAGTTAATTTTGCAGAGACTGCCTGGATGTCTTTTATACGGCTTCGCAGACCGAGGATCATCCCGGTTGCCGCGTCGTCCAGTTCGGTCAATTCATCATTTTTGCGAAACTTAACCGCCTGGGTCAGGTCTCCCTGGCCGACTTGTTCGAGAACCCGGCAAAGCCGGAACACAGGGCCGGCAATGCGATGCGTAAACAGGACAGCCAGAACAACGCTGACGAGCAGGCCGGCAATATTCACCAGCGCCAGCGACGGGACCAGAATCTCCAGTGTGTTGCGAATGGCAAGGTGCGCTTTCAAATAGGATTCGGTCAGGTCCCGATTCGCAACGATGGCAAAAATGACGCCGCTGACCAGCAGCAGACTAATAAAAATGGCCTCGATCCCGGCCAACAAACGCGGCTGGGAGCTTTTCCAAAGAAAAAAGCGTTTTCGTGCGTGGTTCTTTTTCATGGACTGATCAACTCCTGATGACAGGATACGCATAGTTCTCCATTGGGCGAAAGGCCAAGAAGGTATTCGTATGGCGCGGTATGACTCCGATGGCAGGCGCTGGTACAGGTCATCATCTGGTTTGTGTTCGGGTCAATGACGCCTTCGCCAACCGGATGGGTATTGCCCAGGATTGACAAAGCGTGACAGCTGTAGCACAGGTCAATATCGCTCTGGGAATACAACAATTGGGTTGCCTGCGTATGGTAGACGGTGTGGCAATCAAGACATTTTCCGTCCACGTAGGGCTGGTGTTGATAAGGGCCTTCGTTCACTTTCAATTCTGCGTGGCACCCGCTTTCAAAACAGGGGTTGGCGCTTGCCGCGCTTGCCATCCCTTGCGGGGTTGGGACATTCGGAGATGGAACGATCCGGGCAGGCGCAGAGTTACAGCCTGCCAGCAACAAATCAAGAAAGCAAAGGAAGGGCAGGATGCGCCGACCGCAGGTAAACAGCAGGGATTTCATGGACAGGTTCATCGCCAGTCGAAAAGGATGGTTTCGAGAGCGCCGTTCCCTGCGCCTGATTGCTCAACATGCGGCATCTGATTCCTCAACATGCGGCATCTGATTCCTCTATCTGAAAGAGAGGAGGGACAGGCATTCCCCTGCCCTCCCTCTCTTCCAATAGGGTTACTTCTGGTGGCAGACTTCGCAGACTGCGCGGTTATCGAGACGCAGAAGCGCACTGTCGGTGGCGGTGGTGTCGCCTGGAACCGTGCCAGCGCCGGTCGGGCCGCCGTTGGCAATACCGGTCATCGCCGCGGAGGAGCCGTGCGGCAGGTGGCAGGTTTGGCAGGCGACGGTATTGTTCGTGCCGGACTCAGCCAGGGGCAGGAAGTAACCGCTCATACCGAAGGTTTCGGGGTTGGCATTCGCGCCGTACGCGTAGGACATATCCACGCGATGGGTGTAGGTCGTGCCATCCAGCGTGCTTCCCTGTCCAGCGGCGGTCTTGTGATACGCGCCGTGGCAGGCCGCGCACAGATTGCTCTGTCCGGCGCCCCAGCCTTCGGTGTCATAATCCTTGGCCGCTTCGTCCACCTGGGCTACCGCCACGGCTGCGCCGTTGACAGTGGCTTTGACGATGCGATAGTTGGGGGAGCCATGCGGATCATGGCAGGAGGCGCAGTTGAACTGGACATCGGCGATGTTGGCCGCGACGCCGCGGTTGGCGCCATTACCCCAGGCCGCCCGGCCGGAAGCGCCGGTGGCATCGTGGCTCGAAGTGACCGCCGCGCCCTTGTAGTTCACAAAGCCGCCAGCGAGCAGGGGCGCATTGTCTGTGGTGTTGAGAGTGCCGGTGGTGCTGGCGCTGCGAGTAGACAGGAAGTAGCCATCCAGCACGTCGGTGTCAGCGCCACCGGCTGTACTGCCATGACAGGTCATGCACAACGCGTAGGTGCTGGTCTGGACCAAAAGGTTGGGACCAACAGCCGTGTGCGCGCGGTGGCAACCCGCGCAAGCGTCGGTGGTGGCGGTGTAACCGCCGTGCGGGCCGCCGTTAGCGGAGGCAGTCCCGACGAGCGCCAGCGAGAGTATTATCGCGAGCGCAAAGACAAACAAAAACTTTTTCATGCTTCATTCTCCTAGTTGGTGTTGGGTTCGTGTACGTTCAATTTCATGCAACTCGATATTTGCCTCCTTCCGTGCCCTAGTGGGTCGTTTGGCATGAAAACAGTCATTGTTTACACTTGAATTATGGCGATGAGCACGCCAAACGACCCACTAGTAGGACCAGACCTGGACGCGGTTGTTTTCGCGGTCTGCGATGTACAAACGTCCGTTCTGGTCGAGCACAATGTCATTGGGGTAATTGAATAGCCCATCATCCAATCCCCAGTCGCCAAAGGTGAACAGGAAAACTGGTTCCGGACCTGAGACATCGTAGACCTTGATGTTCTGGCCTACGGCATCCACAACATGTAAACGGTCGCGCTCATCCATGAAAGCGCCGCGTGGCAGGCTGAGCGCGCCATCCCCCGTCCCCTCGCCGAATTCGAACAGGAATTTTCCCTCCAGGTCCCAGGTGGAAATGCGGCCATTGTTACCGTCCGCGACGTAGAGACGGTTCTGGCTGTCCACCAAAGCGATATTGGGGTAGAGGAATTCCCCGGGATTTTGGCCGGTCTTGCCGAAGGAAAACACTTCGGGTTTAAAGTAGAGTGTCGGCCAGATTTCCAGGCCGGGCGCCATGAAGCGATGTACTTTGTGATCCTGGCCGGATACATCGGTCAGGAACAAGTTTCCGCCGTTGTCAAAACGGATTCCCAGCGGGTCCCATTGGGGGACTTCCGGCGGGGGCAGGGTCTTGGGTTCCTGTCCTGGAACGGTATAATGCACCTTGTTTTCAAACACGCTGTAATGGAAGGTTGTGCCAGCCGGTATCCCGCCCAATTGCGAGGAAACGTACTCCATCAGGCTCAGGTCGGTGGACAGGATGGTGTCGAGATATTTTCCGTCCGCGTCGTACACATAGATGCTGTTTTGCAGGCGGTCGGTGACAAATACCCGGCCGCTTTGATCGACCGCGATGTAAACGGGAGATCGTTCCGGGCTGGACGTGTTGGGAGGCGCGAAAGAAAAGAGGGGATTTCCATCCCGATCAAATACCTTGACCAGGCGGTCCCCGCCGGTTTCAGCCACGTAGACGCGCTTTCCGTCCGGCGAGAGGGCTACGCCTACGGGTTGGTCCATGCCATAAATCGAGAATACATAATGCGGCGGGTAATTGACATTGACGACCGGCACCATCTCCGGCAACGGCTTGGGCTTCATCATATAGCTGAAGAACAATCCACAAACACAACACAATAAAAGCAGGAGCAGGAGCAATAAAAGAAGCAAACGCTTGCGGCGGTTCTCCTCTTCTTTAATTTCCTGTTCCATATCCACCTTGTCGGCCTCGAGGATAGGGGGTTGCCCATCCACCGGCGTGGGGATGACTTTCTGCACGGGTTCAACTTCCGTCTCTTCTACTGGAGTTTGCGGAGTTTCGATCTTTTTTGAGGCTTTGCGCGGCATGGATGTCACCTAATTCCCAATGGCGGCCTGCACGCGGCCGAGCGCCTGCGAGGCGGTAAAGTTGTCGGGTTCGATCTGCAAGGCTATTATCAGGCTGGCCTCGGCGGATTTCAGATCTCCGAGTTCTTCGTAGGTCAGGCCAAGCCCGATGAAGGCCGGGGCGAAATCGGTCAGGCTCAGGGTGGCTTTTTCCAACTCGATGCGGGCGGCCTCATAGTCTTTCATTGAAAACGACACCATTCCAAGCGCGTACGAGGCGTAATCCGCTTTGCCGAGGGCGGCATAACTTTCCGCCATGCCCTGATACGCTTCCACAAAATCAGGGACGAAGCGCGCCGCCTCCCCATAACTTCGTACCGCCTCCTCATGCTGTCCGTTTTGAGCATAAGCCCGGCCAAGGATGTAAAAGGCATCGGCATCGGTGGCATTGATCTTGACCGCATGCGAGAGTACCGGTATGGCGTCCTGGTGGCGATTCAAGTTAATGTAACTGCTTCCCAGAAAATACAGGGCGGTCTCCAGGGAAGTATCCATGTTGGCCGTGGGCGCTTTGGAGCGGATCTCAACGAATTTTTCCAGCGGCGGAACCGCCTGTTCCCATTTTTTCTCCGAGGCGGAGGCAATGCCGACCACGAACATCGCCCGATCGTTATCGGGATAGGAGACCAGAACCTCAGAGGCTTGTGCCATGGCCTTCGAATAATTCCGGTCCACCAGGTAACTCTCAGCCAGCGCCATGCGCAGTTCGGTGTCATCTGGATGCTGACGTACCAGTTCTTCCAATTCAGTGATCGAACGGGAGATGGGGGATTGGTCCCCTAATTTCACATAACGATCCCAGTAGTAGTAACCGCCGAAACTGGCGATCGTCAGTCCCAGCGCAATGGCTGCATAAATTACGATGCGTTTTACCTGGTTCGCCTTGGAAAAATAACTTTCTATTTTGGTCTTGAGCTCTTCGAATTTCATGGGATACCTTTATTGATTTTGGAATATACCGGCAGGATGACAGCGCGTGCACATGATGTTTTGATGGCAGGTGTAACAAACCTGTCCACCTTGTTTTTTGTACTCTTCCGGGTGTGTAAACAACATGTCTTCGGGGTGTGACAGGTTATGGCAGGCTCCGTTGTTGCAAAAAGCCCCGCCATGACAATTCAGGCAACTTTGCTTGTCTGCATCGGTGACATTGCGATGTTCAATCGTCCAGCGGAAATCGGAGTGGGAGGTCGGCACAGTCCCGACGATGACGGGCGCTTCCACTAAAAGATCGTTGCCGCGGCCGACGATGGGAACGGTGTGACACAGGTTGCACTTGGCGCTGATGACCTCTTCGCTCCCATCCGCGCCGATCGAAAAATGCTTGCCGTCATGACAGCGGAAGCAACCCAGGAAGGGTGTGTGTCTTTCGTTGTTCGGATTCGTTTTCCAGATCAGTTTCATGTCCGGGAAGTTGGTCTCCGTGTAGATGCGTTTGATTTCCTCGATGGCGGCAGTGACCTGGCTGTCCTGACTGGAGGGCGCGGCCATTGCCGTAGTGGAACTCGTGCCGGTCTGGTAAACATCGGTCAGTTTTTCTATCTGTGAGAATGCCTCTGCCTGGGTGGCATAATCCTTGTTGAGCAGATCAACGGCTTTAAGGCGAATGAATGGAAGATTAGGCGAGATGAGTCCATCCTCGATAGCCTGGTCCACCGCCTGCTCCGGATAAGGAATGTAATGAGCAGTGCGGTTGTGGCAGTCAATGCAGTCCATGCGGCGCAAGGCGCCTTCTTCTCTTGCCTTTTCCACAAAAGAGGATCCGGCAATGACCGCCATATCGCGCGAATAGTATTCCTTGAGCGTACCGTCGGGTTGTTTGACGCCCACCCACATTATGACCTGGCGCTGTTCGTCTGCGGCGATGTAATACACTTCACTGTTGATGTGCCAGTGGATGCCCTGTCCAATGCCAGCGCTCTCCTGCCAGCCGCCCATTTTTAGAATGAGCGTGCTTTGCACAGGCGTGTTCGACCGGTCATTGTCGTAGTGGGAAATCGTTTTGACGAGGCTATCCGTAAAGGTGGTTGGCGAGTGGCAGGTTTCGCAGGTTTCGCGCGCCGGACGCAGGTTCTTGACCGGGCTTTGGATGGGTCGGTGATAGGTATCCATGGTTTCGGCCACTACCTGGCGCAGGCCGTCGATCTTTGACTTGACAAAAAAACTGGCGCCCGGTCCGATGTGGCAATCGGCGCAACGCACATTGCTGTGCGGCGAGCGCTCGTAACGAACCCACTGCGGATCCATCGAGTGGCAGACCGTGCCGCAAAACCCCGAGCTTTCGGTATATTCGTAGCCCTTTATGCCGCCAGCCAGAAGCCCCAGTGACAGTACGGCAAGAATCCCCAACAAGATAACTACTTTTACCCTCTGGCGCGGTTCGCTCAGGTCAATGAAAATTTTCGGCCAGCGGATCAAGCCGCGGGTGCGGCGCGGAGCGGCTGGCGCGTCAGTTTGACTTGTGTTAGTCCGTCGTCCCAAGTTCAACCATTTCATGAGATACCTCTATTGTTTCCCGGGTTTCGTTTTGATGTTTGAGGCTGGCTTTCCTGACAAATTCGGCGGCGGTGACGATTCGGTGATATTCCAAAGCATGGTTTTCCTGCATTTCCTCTTCCGTCATCATGCCGGTGAAGATGCTTTGATTATTCTCTTTGACGAGGGTGTGATACATGTGCCAGGTGAGGATGGAAAGAACCGCCAGGATGGCTTCCCAGGCGTGGATGGTGCGGGCGATGGGAATGGCAACCCCAGGCAACAGGGATGTGATCAGCATGGGAAACCATTGAAAAACGCCGGTGATGCCCATGATGACAGTTCCCCACAGGAGCGCCCAGTATTCAACTTTTTCTTCAATCGAAAACCGGTCGAAGGCCGGGCGTTCTTTGGCCATATTCAGGTTGAATTTGAACATACCCAACAGGCCTTTGAAATCGTCCCACTTGGGCCACATACTGCCTGGTTCCCGCTTGACGAACCATAAGTAAACGATCCCAGAGAAATGGTAGATCGCCTGGACCGCAAAAACGATGGCGGCAAGATGATGGATGGTGCGAAGAGTTTCAATTCCGCCGAGCAGTACGTTGATGATCCAACTCACGAAGCCCATCTTGCTGAAGGTTTGGAGTAATCCGGTAAATCCAAGCGCCGTGAAGGAACCGATCAGGAGTTGATGTTCAAAACGTTCGCGCGCGTTGAAGCGAATGAACGCGCGTGTTCCGCCCGGCAGGATTTGCAATCGCTTCGCCAGCTCACGCGCCGTTTGCAGGCGACGCGCGCGCACTTTCGCCCGGATCTTCTCGATTTCGGCGTTTTCTTCGGCCTGATGAGCGGCTTGCGGTTTATTGCTCGTCATTTTCTTCGAAGTCATATTCATCCAGTTCCTCCTCCGCGATCGCTTTGATGCGGGCGCGTTGATGTTGTTTTTCAGACCATCGTTTGCGGACATCCAGACCAATGTAGAGAGCGAAGCCGCCCAGGGTTCCGGGAATTAGGAATTTGTAGGCGATATCCACGCCGAAGAGCGCCGGTGTGCTTTCCCAGGAGGGGGTGTAGTGGCTGAGCCATGCCTGGGGGAAACGTATGGAGGCTTCTTCGTGGCACTGCTGGCAGGTCTTTTGCAGGTTGTCTGGATAGACCGAGGAAAGAGGATCGTCTGCAGGCCGGATGTTGTGAACGCCATGGCAATCGAAGCAGACGGCCTTGTTGCTGGATAGTCCGCCTTTTTCGCGAAAGAGATTAACCGTACGCCCGTGGAAATCGTCGAGATAGCTGTTGAAAACAGCCGTCGAAATTCCATATTTTTCCATGAGTTCTTTGTTGCCATGACATTTGCCGCAGATGACAATGCTGTCTCCGCGGAAGGACGGGTCGCGCGGCCCGCGCACACTGTGGACTCCGTGACAGTCAATGCAACTGGGCACATCCGGGTTTGCGTCATGTTCCAACGCGGCGCCATGGATACTGCCTTGGTAGGAGGAATAAACGGCTTCATGGCAGGTCGCGCAAGTCTGTGATATTTTGGAACGCGGCTCATCCGGCGGGGTCATTTCGTGACTGCCGTGGCAGTCCATACAAACAGGAGCCTGTGTATTGCCGCTGTTCAAAACTTTGACGTGGGCGCTGTCTATGGTGGAATCAAATTCTTTTTCGTGGCAGGGGAGACAAAATTCATTGATCGGCAGGCTCATGGCGCGCTGGTCGGCGTAGGGCATGCGCACGCGCATGGCGACGAACTTCGTTTCCATGTTCCCGCCCAGTTCATCATGACAATCCAGGCAATTGACCTGTTCGGCATCGCTGTGAGGATATCCGGTAATATTGGGATGACAGGCTATGCATTGCAATCCCTTTTGTCCATGCACGGAACTGGCGTAATGATCCCTGGAAACAAATAACGAGATTTCCTGGCGGTTATCAAACACACCAATGAAATCCGGGTTGGAATGGCACATCAAACAGTTGCTGTGAGGATCCACATCCACCGGCACCGGAGGGGTGACTGGCTCCGCCGTTCCCGCCCCGGGCTGGACCCCGGTGGGGGTCGCGGTGGCAACCGGCGTGGAGGTCGCCTGGGCCGGCGCGTCCGCTCCAACGGTCGAGACGGTTCGTCCCATCCACAGGAGGGCAAGCGTCATTCCCAACAGTCCCAAAATTAACCGAAATGTGCGGCGTCGATTCACCATACTGCTCCTCGAATTACCCGAAAACATGGTTCACCATTGCCCAGGCAGGGTGTCCGCTTGAGAGGCGGATGATTTCCAATAACTCTTTGACTCCATTCGCGGAACATTGTTCACTTTGGATCACCTGAACTTCAGAACGTCCCAAATGCAAATAGATGACCAGCAGGTTGGGCAGGATGGCAAGGATTTGTTTCAACGAGGCGGTATTGCTGGACGGTGACTCAGCCTCTTCCAAAATAAGAACCAGCGGCTTGAATACAACCAGTTGACCCAAGACGTCTGGTTCTTGCCCGTCGAAAATTTTCAATTCCGCCACATCCGGGTAATCCTGCAAACGCGAAATTAGCCCATCGGCGAGCAGGGAATGTGCGGTAAGTATGGCGATCTTTGACTCCATAAAAAAGCTCGCTTTCTGCTTGTTGGTGAATATTTGCACAAGTATATTGTTTCTCCCTGATTAATCCAACACTAATATGGGTAAATGTCACAGTGCATGAGGGTAGTGTCTAACACCCGAAATCAACCCTAATGGGTAGTTGGCAAACAACCTAATCGGGTAAAACAAAAAAAGCGGCTGTCCTTGTCAGACAACCGCTTTGAAATAATCCGGGAACTTAATTGGGCGCCTCTTTTTCTTCAAGCAGGCCGCTCCGCATGGCAAAGGTTACCGCCTCGGTACGGTTGTGCGCATGAAGCTTTTGAAAGATGTTCTTAAGATGATATTTGACCGTATTCTCGCTTAGGAATATCCGCCTGGAAATCTCCTGATTGGAAAGGCCTTCTGCCATCAAATGTAGAATGCTAATCTCGCGATCAGAGAGCGCTTCGTCTGAAGTTTGGTTGGATTTCTGGCGGGAGAGTTCAGCCAGACTTTTCATGACTTTCGTTGTTGCCACGCGGGCAATGGCGGCCTCGCCGCGTTGCAGTCCTTCCAGGGCTTTGAGAAAAGCCTGCGAATTAAGATGTTTGAGCAGGTAGCCCCCCGCCCCGGCTTTGACCGCGTCAATCAGGTTGGACTCTTCATCTGAAACCGTAAGCATCACCGTCTGGATCTCCGGCATTTCATCCTTGATCTGGCTTAATGCCTCCAATCCGTTCATGACCGGCATGTGGAGGTCGAGCAGAACCAGCTCCGGGTGGAGACTCCTCGCCAATTCCACGGCTTCCTGTCCGTTGCCCGCCTGTCCAACAACGGTATAACCAGCCGCTTCGAGCAGGCTGACCAATCCGTCGCGAAAAAGGGAGTGATCGTCAGCGACCAATACGCGCATATCATAACTCCTTGAGTTTTAAACGCACAGAAACGCGCGTCCCCTGGTCGGGTGCGGATTCGACTTTGAAGGTTGCGCCGATCAACTCGGCGCGCTCTCCCATGGTACGCAAGCCAAAATGGGGTTGGCGCCACATGCTGGATTGCCAGGTATCGAAACCAATGCCATCATCTTCGATTGTCAACACCAGGAAGCCAGCCTCCTTATGAAGGCCAATATGCGCCAGTGAAGCGGAGGCATGTTTGCGGATGTTATGGATTGCCTCCTGGGTAATCCGCAACAGGTGGATCTCGGCTTCCGGAGAACAACGCACTTCCTCCACATCCGGGCTATGCTCGAAATGGATACGCAAGTCATCCAACCGATTGCACATGGTGACGTAATCCACCAGGTTTTCATACAGGCTCGCGTCTTCCTTTCCGATCAATTTCAAGCCAATGATGGCCGCCCGCACTTCGGTGGTTTCCTTCTGAACCGCATCCTCCATCTGCGCCAATTGTTCGTCAGCCACTTTAGGGCGGCGCTGTTTCAACAACAGGCGCGTGGCCGAGATCTTGGTGTTCAGGTAAGCCAGCAGTTGGGCAAGTCCATCGTGCAGGTCGCGGGCGATGCGTTCGCGCTCCTCCTCAACCGCCTCCTGGCGGATGATGGCAATCTCACGCTGTTCTTTCTCATGGCTTTCCAGTGTGTCCACAATCGCGTTGAAGTGGTCTGCCAACCGGGTAATCTCATCCTCGGTTCGCCAAATTTTAGGGATGCGGATTTTAAAATTGCCTGCCGCGAACGCAGTCAAATATTCATAGAGGACCCCCACCCGCTTTATCACCAGCCACTGGATCAACATATATAAGATGGCAGTCACAAACAGAATGGAGAGTAATGATATGGCTATATTATAGATTTGGTCTTCACGAATATGTTCAAAGACCACCTGCATGGGGGCATCTATGATCAACGCACCCAAATGGTTGTTCTCTGCGGGATGACATGCCTGGCATTGCGGTTCGTTGGGGATTGGCGTAACAACTCGCAACACATCTTCCTTTTCACCCAACTTTAATTGGATTACTTGCGGGCGTTCTGAGGGAGAATATCGATGGCATTCCTCACACCCTGTCTGTTCGGTTGATAAGGTTTCCCCCACTTCCTCGGAATTGCCGCTCGCCACAATTTTAAATTCCAGATCAACTATTCGAATTTGATTGATGGATGGATTGGTGTCATAAGTCCGAACGATACGCGCCACAACCTCCTGATCGTTCTTCAGCATGGCATTTTTCATGCCCAACAAGGCCATGTCCCCAAGCCGAACCGTCCCCGTCTGGATCTGTTCCTCCAATTCCTTCTGCTCACGAATGTAATGCACGTAAGAGAAGATGGCAAGAGCCAGGATCATCGGCGCCGCGAATCCGATCAGCACCTTCACCCGCAGGCTGGTTTTGAAAAATTTAGAGCGCAAGATTGTATCCAGAAGTTTCATGTTGCCGCTTATACGATTGCATTATAAATCAAATCTGAAGAGCCATTTCTCAATCTCGAAAAAGCATCCCGAAAGGGGTTGATTCAACCCGTTGGACATGATCGCGTACATGGTCTACGGCGCACAAAGCATGCAGTCCCAGTGTTTGCTGTGTGGTGCGGATGGGCAACAGACGCCGCCTCAATTAGACGGTATTTGACTGCGCGATACGGCACGCGTATCAGGGTCGCTGGTAAGCTCGCGTACGGTGTAAGTTTCGCTGGATGCTCGAACTTGCCGATTACCCCATCATCAACTTCGGCCTATACTGCAATGCCTCCGCCAGATGCACAGGCTGGATCGCGTCGCTCCCCGCCAGATCCGCGATCGTGCGCGCCAGTTTGAGCAAACGATGATAGGCACGCGCAGACAGATTCACCTGGCTCATGGCCGAGCGCATAAGAGACTCGCTGGTTTCATCCAACTTGCAATACTTGCGGACTTCTGCGATGCGCATATCTGCATTGCAGGTGATCGAATTCCCTTTACCGCCATCAGAATGAATCAAGTCAGCAAATCGTTCGCGCTGGATCTGACGCGCGGCCTCCACCCGCTGCCGGATGGCCGAGGAAGACTCACCCAACCGCTCACTGGAGAGTTTCTCGTAATCCACGCGCGGGACTTCGATGTGGATGTCAATCCGATCCAGCAAGGGGCCGGATATGCGTTTTTGATACTTCGTCACCGCCGAGGGCGCGCAGGTGCAGGGTTTGATGGAATCATTGAACCAGCCGCAGGGACACGGATTCATGGCGGCGATCAATTGGAAGTTTGCATGGAAGGTCAATGAGCCCTGGGCGCGGCTGATGGTGACCACCTTGTCCTCCATCGGCTGACGCATCACTTCCAAAACGCGCGAACCGAATTCAGGGAATTCGTCCAGGAACAAGACGCCCCGATGCGCGAGCGAAATTTCGCCGGGATGCGGGATGTTTCCACCTCCCACCAGACCGGCGTGGCTGATCGTGTGATGCGGGGCGCGAAACGGGCGTTGGCGGATCAGCGGCGTACCCGGCGGAAGTTGGTCCGCGACGGAATAGATTCTCGTGACCTCGAGCGATTCATCAATGCTCATCTCGGGCAGGATGCCGGGCAGGGCGCGCGCCAGGAGCGTCTTGCCCGCGCCGGGAGATCCGACCAGAAGACAATTATGGCTTCCAGCGGCGGCCACTTCCAGGGCGCGTTTGACGTGTTCCTGTCCCTTGACCTCCGCAAAATCGGTTGGAACATAAAGGGGCGCGGGTTCCTCCTCCGAGGGTTGGAAAGGCGCAATCGTGCGAAGCCCGGCCAGATGTCCGTAAAGAGCCGAGAGCGTGCTGACAGGGATCACTTCCAAGTCGGGGATCAACGCAGCTTCGGCCGCGTCCTGCTCGGATACGAAGATCCGTTTGAAACCTTGGGCACGCGCCGTAGCCGCCATCGGCAGGACACCCCGCGCATGGCGGACGATTCCATCCAGCGAGAGTTCGCCGATAATCAGCGCGTCTTTAATGATGTCGGGATTCAGACTGCCCCCATCATGACGATGCCGAGGGCAATGGGCAGATCGTAGGCCGGCCCTTCCTTGCGGACGGAGGCGGGCGCCAGGTTGACTACGATGCGTTCGCGCGGGTAGGGCAGGCCGGCGTTGCGGATGGCGGTCTGGACACGCGCCGCGCTTTCCTTCACGGCCGCGTCCGGTAAGCCGACAAGATCCATGCCGGGAAAACCTTGGGTGGTGTCTACTTCGACTTCAACGATGACGCCTTCGAGTCCCACCACCGCGCAGGAATAGATGCGTGCAAGCATGGGAATGTTGCACATGATGTTATGGATTTGCATAACCACTCGGAGTTTTTGGATTCCACCATGGATTGAAACGACCGCCGCTACATCGTGGTTCTTGTCCATGTTTTTGCGTCCCCCAATGCAAACTGATCTGACCGGGGAGTGCCGATCCCATTCCAGGCAAGATGCTCAAGCGTCAAGACGATCACCCTAATACCCAAGGGGCAGTTTGCTGACCCAATCCTCCCCGATGCGAATCTCGATATCAACCGTCGCCGCCGGGTCGGGCTTCATGATGATTTGATAACTGCTCGTGATGCCAAAGGTGTCTACCAAATACCGCAAAGCATACAGTTTTGGAGAATACACGATCAGCACGGTCTGGTCTGAGTCGCCGGTGGGCGCGCCGCGTTCTGTAACCAGCATTCCCTGCGCAACCAGGAAATTCCCGGTGCGCACATCCAAATCCGCCGTGTAGGTGTTATTGACCACCCCCACGCGCGCGGCGTCGGCCTGCATCAGTGACACCGGGTCCCCCTGTGCGAGCGGGGAGACCGGCCCATCGGCAGTAAAGATCTCATCCCGCAGGAGGCGGATCAGGTCCGGGACCGGCCGCAAGACACTGGCAGGAACCCCATCCAATGTGGTGTTTGCAAATATGGCCATATTGTTGTCAATCACGCCCTGCTTGATACTTTCGATGGGGATGTCTTTTGCAAGCACAGCCAGTTTCATGGCGTCCTCGAGCGACATGTTCGTGTGGATGCCGGACGAGAACTCGGCATAGAGTTCTGGAGCCTGCGCCAAGAGTTTGGGGAAGGTGGATGGATTAAACACCTTGTCCCGAATCGCCAGGATGACCTGCTGCTGACGTTTGGCGCGGCCGACATCCCCGTCACTGCAACCTTGGGACTCGGAACGGCAGCGCGCATACGCCAGGGCGCGCTTCCCCGTCAGGTGACGCATGCCGCAGCAGGAGAGCACGAAATGATCCTGCCCGGGACCGGCCGGGTCCAATACCATGCGCTGCTCCACATCGAT
>Ga0210020_1002772_pt1 | contig 13917 bp, 11 predicted proteins | sample CryGeymeta201514_FD_183980 | JGI IMG/M metagenome (GOLD analysis project Ga0210020, IMG submission 183980) | Groundwater microbial communities from Crystal Geyser aquifers in Utah, USA - Crystal Geyser metaG 2015-14 (SPAdes) (version 2) | ecosystem: Environmental > Aquatic > Deep subsurface >... | reverse complement strand
TAAGCTCGGGACCACGGGACCACGGGACCACGGGACCACGGGACCACGGGAAGAGCGTAAAGCTTCCGGTCCGCAAAGGACGCAAAAAGCGCAAAGGTGAGCGCCGAGAACATCCGAATCTGGATATCGGTTCCACTAGCGAGGCGTCCCGGGTTTCGGCCTGCGGCCTCAACCCGGGCTACAACGTGCAATGGGCAAATATGATTGCCGCGGGATGAAACGGAGAAGCCAGCACGTAGCACATGGATGTGCGGTCGAGTGCAACAACGCGCCGTTAAGCGCGGCGAGCATCGCAGGCAAGCGCAGGGAATAGGCGCCGGTGTTTGAAGCACACGGACGTGCAAGTTCGGCGCCGGCCTGCGGTTGCCCAGAGGCGCAGCGGACCGACGAGGCAGGAGCCGAGTCGGCGCTCGCCCGGCGCAAGGCGTTTTTGGGTACTTTTTGGGCCTGCAAAAAGTACCTCGCCGGCCGCAGGCCGGTGAGAGCTTTGCTATCGACTGCTACGCTTTCGCGCTAACCCGGGCTACAAAACACGACAATGCCGGTGTAGCGTGGACTGACCCCGCAGGCCGATGAAAGCATCGCGTTGAGCCTTGCAAGCTTCGCGGTACAGCTTCAACGCCAAGCTTAGCTATCGGGCCGAGCGCACACTGTTACCACCCCGTTACCCGCACCTGGACCCACTATGACCCAGCCCCGCACCCTTACCCACTTCATCAACGGCCACTCAATCGAGGGCAACAGCGGCCGTTTTGGCGATGTCTACGACCCGGCCAGCGGCCAGGTGCAGGCGCGCGTGCCGCTGGCAGCGAAAACCGAAGTAGAGACCGCAATCGCCGCTGCACAGGCGGCCTTTCCGGGCTGGTCCGCCACCACCCCGCTGCTGCGTGCGCGGGTGATGTTCCGCTTCAAGGAACTGCTGGAGCAAAACGCCGATGAAATGACCCGGCTGATCAGCGCCGAACACGGCAAAGTGCTCAGCGATGCGCGCGGTGAAGTAACGCGCGGCATCGAAGTGGTGGAGTTCGCCTGCGGCATCCCGCATCTGCTCAAGGGCGAGCATTCGATGAACGTCGGCCGCGACGTCGATTCCTGGAACGAATACGCGGCGCTCGGCGTGGTTGCTGGCATCACCCCGTTCAACTTCCCGTGCATGGTGCCGATGTGGATGTTCCCGGTGGCGCTGGCCTGCGGCAACAGCTTCGTACTCAAGCCCTCTGAGCGCGATCCCTCACCATCGCTGCTGATCGCGCGCTTGCTCAAAGAGGCCGGCCTGCCCGATGGCGTGTTCAATGTGGTGAACGGCGACAAGGAAGCGGTCGATACCCTGCTCGATGACCCGCGCGTGCAGGCGGTGAGCTTCGTCGGCTCCACCGCGATCGCCGAATACATCTACGCGCGCGGCAGCGCGGCCGGCAAGCGCGTGCAGGCGCTGGGCGGCGCCAAGAACCACATGGTGGTAATGCCCGACGCCGACCTCGATCAGACCGCCAACGCACTGCTCGGTGCCGGCTTCGGCTCGGCTGGCGAGCGTTGCATGGCGATCTCGGTGGCGGTATGTGTCGGCGATGCCACCGCCGATGCCCTGATCGCACGGCTCAAGCCGATGGTGCAGGCGCTGCGCGTTGGCCCGGGCTGCCAGGGCGACCCGGACATGGGCCCGCTGATCAACGCGGCGCACCGCGACAAGGTCAAATCCTACGTCGATCTGGGCGTCAGCGAGGGTGCCACACTGGTGGTCGATGGTCGCAACCTGCGCGTTGCCGGGGCCGAAGCGGGCTTCTTCTTCGGCGGCTGCCTGTTCGATCACGTCACCCCCGCGATGCGCATCTACCGCGAAGAAATCTTCGGCCCAGTGCTGAGCATCATGCGCGCACCGGATTTCGATACCGCGCTGGAGTGGGTGAACACGCACGAATACGGCAATGGCACCGCCATCTTCACCCGCGATGGCGATGCCGCGCGGCAGTTCGCGCACAAGGTGCAGGCCGGCATGGTTGGCATCAACGTGCCGATCCCGGTGCCGATGGCGTTCCACAGCTTCGGCGGCTGGAAACGCTCGCTGTTCGGCCCGTTGCACATGCATGGCCCGGATGGCGTGCGCTTCTACACGCGGATGAAAACCATCACCGCGCGCTGGCCCACCGGCATCCGCGCCGGCGCCGAGTTCAGCATGCCAACGATGAAGTAAGGCTGTTCGGGACCACGGGACCACGGGACCACGGGACCACGGGACCACGGGAAAAGCATAAAGAGCATGGGGTCCGCGAAGGACGCAAAAGACGCGAAGGAAGCGGAAGAACAGCATCTAAATGTAGGTCGGATCAAGCGCCGCCAGGCGCGGATCCGACATAGCCAGATCGCCAATGGATGAAACGAAAAAGCAAGCATGCAGTGCATGGATGCACGGGCCAAGTGCGACAACGCGCCGTTAAGCGCGGCGAGCATCGCAGGCAAACGCAGGGAATAGGCGCCGCTGTTTGACCGAACGAGCCCGCAGCGGCGAAGTAAAGGCGTAGCGAGCAAAGCGAGCGCTGTCGCGCAGCGACCGAACACATGGATGTGCGAGTTCGGTGCCGGCCGGCGGTTGCCCAGAAGCGCAGCGAATCGGTGCGGCACGAGCCGCACCGGCGCGCGCCCGGCGCAAGGCGTTTTTGGTTGTTTCCGCAAAGCCGATGAGAAGTGACTCGCCGGCCGCAGGCGGGTGAAAGCTTTTTCGCTTTGAAGTTTCGCGGTGCTACGCCGCCGCGGCACGCAAGGGATGCTCTGAACAAGCTGTCATTGCGAGGAGCGAAGCGACGCGGCAATCCAGAAATGCTTGGAGAATAAAAATGCTGGATTGCTTCGCTGCGCCCGCAATGACGCCAGAGGTGGCTTGTTCAGAGATTCCCAAGCGTCTACAACAAACGATTTCAACTGAAACTGATTCAGTGCACCAGCTGCGTACCAAATAATCTTTCCACTGTCATCGTTTGCGGGTAATGTTGGCGGCTTCGCGCGGGCGGCCTCGGGGGAGACCGCACGTCACTGCTTCGCCGCCAGCCGGCATTACGGGGAGTACCACGCATGCAGCCTCTTTCGCGTCCAGCACGCATTCTCGTCGCCGGACTTGCCTTGTTGGCAATGTCCAGCGCATCGGCCGATGTCTTCATCAACGAGTTTCACTACGACAACAACGGCACCGACAGCAACGAAAAGGTCGAGGTGATCGCACCCGCCGGCACCAACCTGAGCGGCTGGAAGGTGGTGCTGTACAACGGCTCCAATGGCGCCCAGTACGCCACGCTCAACCTCTCCGGCAGCATCGCAAACCAGTGCGGCGGCCATGGCACGGCCGTGGTAACAGCCGGTTCCACGGGCTTCCAGAATGGCGCACCTGACGGCCTGGCGTTGATCAATGCCAGCGGCGCGGTGGTGCAGTTGCTGAGTTACGAAGGCACCTTCACGGCCAGCAACGGTCCGGCATCGGGCGTGCGCAGTAGCGATGTCGGCAAGTCCGAAACCAGCACCACCCCCGTCGGCTATTCGCTGCAGCTCAGTGGCAGCGGCGCCAAAGCCAGCGACTTCACCTGGCAATCGCCACGCAGCAGTTCGTTCGGCGCCTGCAATGCCGGCCAGACCCTGGTCGCGCCAGCGACCGGCCCGGTCGCGTTGAGCAATGGTGTCGCCGTTACCGGCCTTGCAGCCAGCACCAACAACGCACTCAACTTCACCCTCGCGGTACCGAGCGGCGCGACCAATCTGAGCTTTGTAATCAATGGCGGAACCGGCGATGCCGACCTCTACGTCCGCTTCGGCAGCACGCCCACACTCAGCAGCTACGACTGCCGCCCGTTCCTCAACGGCAATGCCGAAACATGCAGCGTTGCCGCGCCGCAGGCCGGCACCTGGTACGTAATGGTCAATGCGTTCACCAGCTTCAGCGGCGTCACCCTGACCGGTAGCTACACGGCGGCCAGCGCAGGCGGTGGTGGTACCGGTTATTACGCCGGCATCGTTGCCAGCAGCGCCAGCGCACTGCGCAGTGCGCTGCACAACCTGATCGACGACCACACCAAAATCCCCTACACCGCCAGCACCACCGACACCTGGGATGCGCTGAAGCTGGCCGACCAAGACCCGCTCAATAGCGGGCGCATTCTCGATATCTACAAGAATGCGTCGTACCTGAAGGAGGCGGGCGGCAACACCTTTTACAACCGCGAGCACACCTGGCCAAACTCGCTCGGTTTCTCGGTCGATGGCAGCACCAACTATGCTTACACCGACCTGCACATGCTGATGCTCGCGGATATCAGCTACAACTCCAATCGCGGCAACAAGCCGTACGGCGATTGCAGCGCCAGTTGCAGCGAATACCCGACCAATGCCTATGCCAGCCAAGGCGGCGGCAGCGGCACGTTCCCCGGCAATTCGAACTGGAGCGATGGTGTGATCTGGCAGGTGTGGAGCAAGCTCAAGGGCAATGTCGCGCGTGGCATTCTTTACATGGACGTGCGCTACGAAGGTGGCAGCAACGGCGTCAGCGGCGTCGCCGAACCCGACCTGCGCCTCACCGACGACCTCTCGCTGGTAGTCAACACCGGTGGCAATGCGTCGGTAGCGTACATGGGCCGGCTCAGCACCCTGCTCAACTGGCATCAGCAGGATCCGGTGAACACCGCCGAAGTGCTGCGCAACGACATGATCCAGACCTTCCAGGGCAACCGCAATCCGTTCGTCGACCACCCCGAATGGGTTGCTTGCGTGTACCAGAACGTCTGCAACTGATTGCCGGCCGCAAATCGAGGGGCGAGCCATGTGGCTCGCCCCTTTTTTCGTGGGGGTGAAGCGAATACGGGCTCATTGCAGCAAACCCTCTTCAGGACCGAGTTATGGCCCCAGCAGCAACCGCATCCGCTTCAACTTGCGCTTGAACACGCGCGCATTGTCGGCACCCATGCGCAGCATCAACTTGTGCCCGACCGACGCCGCTTGCAGCGCCGGATCGACGTACTCGTACAACACGCCGTTGAATTGCACGGCAATCGGTTCAGGCGGAGTCGGCGCCGCGAGTACATGGTCGATTACCACCAGCAGGCGGTCGTTGAACTGGCTGTCGGGATAACCCAACTGGCGATAAGCACTCTGAAACAGCGGGTACCAGCGCCGATAGGCAGCGACTGCCGCTTCACTATCGAGCGCATCGAATGCCCGCACATAGCGCACATAACGCGCCGCGTTTTCCGCCGCAATCAGCTTGCCCTGTTCGCTATCGACCACCATAAACTCGCCGGCGACCGGGTTCAGCGGCCACACCCGTTGCGCCAATTTTTGTCGCGGCAACGCATCCACGGTGGCAACAATGCGCTCGATCACATGCTCAGGGCGCAACCACAAACGCGTGGTATCGCTGCCGCTCAAACTGCCCAGTGCCGCAAGCACATCGGCATCGCTGTCGGCCAGCGCTGGCAGCGGTTCCGTTGCGGGCGCGGTAGCGGGCGGCGGAACCGTCGACGCAGGCACCTCCGGCGGGCTATCCGGCAACGGTTCTGCAACTGCCGTCTCCGGCGCGACAGGTGCAACCGACACGCTTTGGCCGGCACGCCAGAACATGTAGCCGCCGATCGCCGCAACCACCAGCAACAGCAACGCAATTGCCGGCCACACCTTGCTGTCACGCCGCGGCTCGGGCTTGGTCGGACGTAGGTTTTCTGCTTCCATGACGGGCACCCCACCTGATAGTGCCTACAGGGTATGCAACCTGCGGCCATTCGGCCAGTCCCCATGCCCGCCATTGCGCGACCCATGCACGTCCGATTCAGCCACATACACAAGGGATGGTCTGAACACATCCATCCTGGACTTTTCAGACTCGCCGAGTCCGGCACATGTCCGTACTCGGCTCCGCTGGATCGATGACTTACGTGATCGATCCGTATGCAGGCCATCCATGGCCTGCGGAAACTCTGAATTGGTCAGAGTTTCCCAAGACGCTCCTTGTCCGCTGGACAAGGTGCGTGAGGCTACTGCTTGCGAGGAAACGACGATCAGAAGCGCAGGCTGGCACGGGCGTAGAAGAACCGGCCGTTGAAGCCGAACGGGGAGTTGCCACCGGAGAACGGCAGAATGCCGTTGAAGCTGTTGGCGGGAATCACCTCGTCCGGCAATTCGTCGGTCAGATTGTCGACACCGCCAGTGATGGTGAAGTGTTCGTTGACCTTGTAACTCACTGAGGTATCGAACACCCACTCGGCACCGAATTTCTGGTCGCGCGCCGGGTTGTCGTTGAACGTGCTGTAGGTACCGTAATAGGTGGTGCCAAGGCGCGCCGACCAGCGATCCAGATTCCAGTCAAGGCCGAGGATACCCTTGTATTTGGGTACACCCTTGGTGATGCGACCGATCTCGGTTCGCCCGATGCGCAGCAAGTCCAGGCCGCCTTGCTCCAACACCGCGGGGTTATCGGCAATCCGGTCCAAATCGGTAGTGTTGTAATTCAACGCAGCCGTCACCGTGAGGGCGCCGGCATTGCCGAGGTCATAGTCGGTACTGCTGACCAGATCGATGCCCTCGGTGGTGGTATCCACCGCATTGGTGAAGTAGCGGCCACCATCAACATTGGGGAAGCCTTGGGTCGCCAAAAAGTTGCGCACAGCCGTGCCACGCAGGTTTTCCGAAAGAACGATGCGATCACGCACTTTCACGTGATAGGCATCCAGGGTGATGCTCCAGTTGTCGGTCGGCTGGATCACCAGACCCAAACTGAAGTTGGTCGATTCCTCGGCGTCCAGCGGTTCGGCACCCAATGCCTGAGCAATCGGGCTGGTCACCGGGAAGGTGCGGATGTCGAACGGTACACCGTCGATGAAGTTGGTGGCGGTAGTCGAATACAACTGCTGCGACAGCGACGGCGCACGGAAACCGTTGCTGATGGTGCCACGCAGCGCGACGCGCTCGGTGAAGGCATAACGCGAGGACAACTTGCCCGACAATGTGGTACCGAAGTCGGAATAATCCTCATAACGCGCGGCGAAGCTGGTGCTCAACTTGTCGCTGAGGTCGGCATCGAACTCGACATACCCCGACCAGTTGTGGCGTGCCTGATTGACCGCATCGCTGGGACGAAAACCGGCGAACACCTGCGAGCCACTGCCGGTAAAGCTTTCGAACTGGCCCGGCTTGATCTGGTAGGTGTCGCGGCGATACTCGACACCGGCAGCCACATTGAGCGGATACGCCAGGCCGACATCGAAGCCACGGGTAAGATCGAGATTCACCGTAGTCTGCTCGTTCTTCAGGGTACCGGCGAAGAACTCGGTCGGGCTGGCCGCACCGAGGCTGGTGTTGTTGCTGTTGCCAACATTGAAATCGAACTCGTTACTGCCGTAGCCCACGCTCAGATCAAAGCCCCAGCCAGCGGCATCGCCGCGAAAACCGCCGAATGCGGACACGTCATCGGAGACGGTCAGGATCAGCGGCAAGAAGCCTTCCGGATGAATCTGCGGCACATTGCGGGCATCAAGCGCACGACGGAAGAATCCCGCAGAATCGCCCTCGCGGCGGCTGTAGTTGGCGAAGCTGTAGAACTCGATCTGCTCGCTCAGCGGCAGCACCGAGTTGACGAACAGCATCTGATCCTCCACCGCCGAATCGCCAAAACGGTGATTGATGCGATCAAAGGTGGCCTCACGCGGGTCAGGCTGGCCATTGATCAGCGGAAACTGCTGGCGCGGGTCGGGGCGCGAACGGTTGGTGTCGTTGCGGTCACGGTATTCGGCGGCGACGGTAAAGAAGCCGCCATCACCGAAATTGAAACCGGTAAAGCCACTGATGTCGTTGAGCTCGCCATCGCCCTTGTCGAATTCGCCATAGCGGTAATCGAAACCGGTGCCGCTGTTCGCGCCCTTGAGCACGATGTTGATCACACCGGCAATGGCATCGGAACCGTACTGCGCCGCCGCGCCATCGCGCAGCACTTCGATGCGTTCGATGGCGCTGCTGGGAATGGCATTGAGATCGACCGGCGACGAACCGCGGCCGAGGCTACCATTGACGTTGACGATGGCGGTAGTGTGGCGGCGCTTGCCGTTGACCAGCACCAGTGTTTGATCCGGTGCCAGACCGCGCAACTGCGCTGGGCGCACATGATCGGAGCCATCGGTGATCGAAGTGTTGGGGAAGTTGAACGACGGAATGGTGCGTGACAGCGACTGGATCAATTCGCTGGTGCCATGCGCATCGAGTTGTTCGACACTGAGCACATCGATCGGCGACAGCGACTCGGCAACGGTGCGATCGGTCAAACGGGTACCGGTGACGATTACTTGATCGAGCGCCTTGGGCTTGGCTTTTTCAGCATCATCGGCCTCCGGCGCCGGGCCGTCTTGCGCCGACGCCACGCCGCTGGACAGCACCAGCGCAATGGCTACCAACAACGGGCTGCGGCGCAGTGCCAACAGGGCATGTTGTTTGTTACTTGTCATCGGATATTCCTTTATGAAGTGATCCGAACCGGCGACTGCCAGACCCGATGCGGTGCGCGCCGGGCTTTGGCCGTCGCGGGGTTCGGGGGCAGTAAACGAACAGTCAACCGTTCAAACGCGCCGGAATCCACACAGGCAAAGGCATGCCGCCACAACAACAGCGAATTGACAAGGCACTTATTGCGCAACGTGACGACATGGGCTGAGTATTGCCAGAGAACGAATGCAATTGTCAAGCATTCGCCAAGCGCGCGACGCGACGATTACCCGGGATTGTCCCGACTGAGCAAGAAGTTCAACAAGTTATCCTGGAAAAAACTATTGTTACTCAATGCATTGTGTCGCTCGCACAGAAACAGCGACCAGCGTGCCGGAAAAAAACTGTACTTGTGGCGCGGCACCAGTGGATCGAGTGACTCGCGCGCCAGCAACGAGGCTTTGGTTACCGTACTGTCGCCAGGTTCCAACATCAACCGGTCGTAATCGACTCCGGGCTTGGGCCGCGCGATCGTGTCCGGCCACAGTCGCACCACCGAGTCGGTGTTGACGTTCTCGACCACAATGCGTGCCGGTGTCAACGCACAGTCGCCGCCAAACGTGACCAGCGTCCACGGCACATGATCCAGCGGCACCGTCAACGACCACGCAAAGCGGCGCGCACGCTCGAGGCGAAAATGGAAAAATCGTTCGCGTAATTGCAGATCGGTATCGGCGGCAATGGGATCATCGAAGCGCTCGCGGATGCGCGCACGCGCACGTTGGTCGAAAATTGCCCACTCAAAGCGCCGCCACAGATCAATATCGAACACGTCGCGATCGAGCATCACGCCGGTATCGGACATGATCCAGTCGTTGAGGGGATGCGGAAACAACTGGAACAAGCTGGGAAACGTTGCCAGGTCTTCGGTCTTGACTTTGCCCAACGCCAGTCGTCGGCCGACGATGAACGAATGCAGCGATTCAACCGAACCCAGATTCGGCGTGCCCAGCAACGCCACGCGCCGCACCCGGCCCTCGCCGCGATACGTGAGCGGGAAGTCGTTGCCTTCGAGCACGTCCTGGCTGCCATAACGCAGGTAATAACGCGCAATCAGGCCACCCATGCTGTGCGCAACGATATCGACCTTGAGATTGGGTTGCCCGAAGTCAATGCGAATCTGCTCGATCAGGCGATCGAGGCGGCGTGCCGATTCGACATTGTCCAATCGCCAGTCATACGCCAATACATACAGGTATCGCTTGCCGGGCTCCGGCTGCCGACCGGGCTGGGTGAGCTGATAACCGGCTGCCTCCTGCAAGGTCTGGATGATGGACGCATAGAAGGCCCGCCCGGCAATCCGATCAGTGATGCCCGAAGCCGTTTCGCCGCGCGTCTTCACGGCAAGGGTTTCGCGATCGATATCCAGAGCCAGATCGCCGTACGATGAAAACAGCAGCTTGCCAATCCCGCCCGGCCACAGCTCGCGGCCCTGCGCATCGACGATGCGCGAGCCCATCAGCCCCGGAATCAGAATCACCGGCGGCTGATCGGTTACGCTGCGATTGCTGGCGTACAGGCGCTGCAGATCGGGTTTCTGCATGGATGCACAGCCTGCCAACAAGCACAGTAGCGCCAGAATGGGTCCTGCTCGTCGCATCATGTTGGCAGTTTACGCATTCATCGGGCCGTTGCGGTACAAGGAAGATGGGCATGCACTACGATCTGTTGATCATCGGCGGCGGCATCCAGGGCGCCGGCATTGCCCAGGCCGGTGCGGCCGCCGGCTACTCGGTCATGGTGCTGGAAAAGACCGCGCTGGCAAGCGGTACCTCCAGCCGCTCCAGCAAGCTGATCCACGGTGGTCTGCGCTATCTGGAAAGCGCGCAGTTGCGGCTGGTGCGCGAAAGCCTGCACGAGCGCGAGCGGCTGCTGCGGTTGGCGCCAGACTTGGTGCGCCTGGTGCCGTTTCATGTGCCGATCTATCGCGACAGCCAGCGCCGGCCGTGGCAGATCCGTGCCGGTCTGAGCCTGTACGCGATGCTCGGCGGGCTGGGGCGCAATACCCTTTTCCACGCCCTGCCGCGCTCGACATGGAATGGCCTCGACGGGCTGCGCCGGGATGGCTTGCAGGCGGTATTCCGCTATTTCGACGCGCAAACCGACGATGCCGCGCTCACCCGTGCGGTAATGCATTCAGCGCAAACCCTCGGCGCGCAACTGCAGATGCCGGCGCGCTTCGTCGCGGCGCATATCGAGGGCGATGGCTGCGCGGTGCAATACCGCACGGATGATCGACTACACGACTGCCGTGCGCGGATCGTGATCAATGCCGCTGGCGCCTGGGCGGGCGAGGTGTTGGACGCGTTCACCCCAAAGCTGCCGCGGCCGCGGATCGAGCTGGTGCGTGGCAGCCATCTGGTGTTGCCCGGCCAACTTGGGCAAGGCATCTATTATCTGGAAGCACCCAGCGATCACCGCGCGGTGTTCGCGATGCCGTATCAACAGCACACGCTGATCGGCACTACCGAAGCAAGCCATGACGGCAGCGCCGATGCCGTGCAGGCCAGCGCGGAGGAGCAAGCGTATCTGCGCGCCATTGCCGGCCACTATTTCGCGCACTGGCGCGATGTCCAGCCGCTGCGCGCGTTTGCCGGTCTGCGGGTGTTGCCGGCGGCGCCCGGGCGTGCCTTTGGGCGCTCACGCGAAACCCTGCTGCTGCGTGACCGCCAGCAACAGCCGCGCGTGCTCAGCGTGCTCGGCGGCAAACTCACCACCTATCGTGCCAGCGCCGAAACCGTGCTGGCGGCGTTGCAGCCGTGGCTACCCACGCGGCGGCGCAAGGCCGATACCCGCAAGCTTACGTTAGGGTAGTGCTGCATTCGGTTTTGGGCTTGTCTTGCCAGGCGACAATCGCAAGATTTTCTTGCTGATAGCACCGTGCCGTGCAGCGACCGACCAGCGTGAGCTCCGATTGAAAAATTACGGTCGCCCACAGGGTGGGCTCCTGCACGCGCATGTCGTGGCTTTTTTTAGGAGCAACTGTGTTGCCCGCCGGTGCGAGCCAGTGCTGCTGTGGGAGCCGCCTGCTGGCGAACGAACTGGCGAGCGCTTCGCGCGCAAGCACGCTCCCACGAAAGCGGTAAACGTCCCCTGATCCCGCCCTGTGGGCGACCAGATGCAGCGTCGGGACGCTGCCCCGCAAGCATCAGCGTGATCGACCGCGCGGTTCTGAAAGTACCGCCAAGCGACCTGCGGCACGGGGCTACTTCGCGCCTGTTCGAGACGGGCTACGACATCCCAGCCCTACGCGCCTACAATCTCTGAGACAGTGACGCAGCGAAGTTATCCCTCATTTTAGGGCGGCTTTGATTGGAGCTCGATATGCCAAAGCCGTTGTGGGCCAGCCCAAACCCCACGTTGAATAATATATCTCTTTGGATATAGAATGCAGACAAGGCCAGCCAGCACCAAGCCGCTTTATTGGGTGGCCTCCAGCAAGAAGGATCTGCTGGAAATGCCCGATGGAATCCAGGACGTTTTCGGCTACGCGCTGCATCTGGCGCAAACCGGGAAAAAGTTCGGCCAGGCAAAGCCGCTGAAGGGTTTTGGGTCCGCTGGCGTGTTGGAAGTCGTCGAAGACTGGCACGGCGACGCCTACCGGGCGGTGTACACCGTCAAGTTCGCTAGTGCGGTGTACGTGCTGCATTGCTTCCAGAAAAAGTCCACCAAAGGCATCGCTACCCCGAAGCCCGACCTAGACAAGATTCAAGAGCGACTCAAGGCCGCAGAGGCACACGCAACAGGAGCCAAACCATGATCAAGATTCACGAAGGCAGTACCAACGTCTATGCCGACCTCGGCCGCGCCGATGCCGACGAGATGCTCGTCAAGGCGCAACTCGCCACCAAAATCGCCGCACTGATGACACGACGCCGCATGACCCAAGTGCAGGCTTCTCATCTGTTTGGGATGCCGCAGCCGAAAGTGTCGGCGATGCTGCGCGGTCGGTTCCGCGGCATTTCCGAAGAAAAGATGATGCGCTGCCTGCTCGCGCTCGGACAGCATGTCGAAATCGTGGTGAAGCCAGCACGTAAGGGGCAAGCCGCTACGTTGTCAGTTGCGGCATGACCAGGAGGGTTACTGACATGCCAGACAATGACTCCTACACACTTTGCCCTGATTGCGCATCGCCCAACACGTTCGAAATTGGCGAGCGCGGCACGGACCAGGATCGCCAGGTCAAGCGTGAATGCGTATGTGGCGAAGTCTGGTGGAGCGGTGTAAAGCGGACCCCTCTGTCAAGACATATTTTGCTCGAGGTCAAGCTGCATCCACTGCTTCGATTGCCGCGGAACGGCGCTGCCCCGTGCTCGCGAGTGTTGATGTTCCACGCTCGCTGAAGTGATCCGGAATGCTGGCTCCGCCACCGACTCCGGCCACGTATATCGCGTCAGGCGTCCGGTTGCCAAGCGCCTGATGCGGTCGCTCGCCGTTGTAGAAGATGAAGTACTCCGTCAGGCCCAGCGTCAGCTCGGCGACCGTGTCGCAGCCTTTCAGGTACACGTCCTCGTGCTTGATGCTACGCCAAAGGCGCTCCACAAAATGTTGTCCAGGGTGCGACCGCGTCCGTCCATGCTGATCGCGATGCCCATAGCAGCGCGCCCGGGCCACCTGCGCCAACTCGCACTGCCGCGTGAGCGCAAGCGCGCCGCCCGCATCGATCCAGCCCGTTCGCGTCTGCGCGTTCATAGTCCGGACTTTTTTTTGAGCCAGTCCAGTTCCATCTTCAAGCGCCCAATCTCGCCGTACAGCCGATCCTCGTCCGCGTGCGCTGCAGGCTTCGGACCCCGCTTGCCATCGAACAGCGTCGCAGCACCCGCAACGATCTCCTTCCGCCACTACCCGACGACCACCGGGTGCACGCCGTACTGCTGCCCGAGCTCGTTCAGCGTCTTCACGCCACGTGCCGCTTCCATCCCTACCTTCGCCTAGGAGCCTGTCGGACTTGACGCTGATCTACTGCGGAAAAGCCGAGATTGGTCAGATTTCCCGTTCTTTTTCGTTAAAGAGCCCTGCTATTCGCCTCAAAAGATCGAAAAATCTGCCTCAAACCGGCTTTCCCTCGCTACGATCGGTCAAGTCCGACAGGCTCCTAGCACTCCGCGCTATGAACCCTGCGTTTCCTGACTTCGCTCATTCTATAATCCTCCTCGGATCACAGCTTAAATCGCTGTCTCGATTTCGGGGCCCACTTCATGTTTCGAACATACTCAGGCGGCCACTATCAGGTATTCTGAATCACGATGTTCGGGAACGCGATACTCTTGTTTTTTGCCTGCAAACTCAGGCGCGCAGCGGCGTTGCGGGCAATTTCGCGGTAACGCAGGGCGAGATCGGAATCGGGTTGTGCGGCGACGCTCGGGGTACCGCCATCGGTCTGTTCGCGGATGCGAATATCAAGCGGTAACGCGC
>Ga0210020_1002770_pt1 | contig 13920 bp, 10 predicted proteins | sample CryGeymeta201514_FD_183980 | JGI IMG/M metagenome (GOLD analysis project Ga0210020, IMG submission 183980) | Groundwater microbial communities from Crystal Geyser aquifers in Utah, USA - Crystal Geyser metaG 2015-14 (SPAdes) (version 2) | ecosystem: Environmental > Aquatic > Deep subsurface >... | reverse complement strand
AATTACCTTATTTTTCATTTTTCTCGTATTTAAAAAGCATTAAACTTATCGCCCATGGCGTGTTTTAGGTTCCATTTTTTGGTGGTGTTTAAAGCACGTTCTAGCACAATTAACTTTTGGTCGGTGTGGGTTTTGAAATGCTCTACCGTTTCGTCTGCAATGGTTACATCCAAACAAATCAAAGTTTCTTTGTCGCCATCTGTAGCCAATAGAATTTCATTCTTTTTGAACGCTTCTTGTTTGGTTAAGGTGTAATTGAGCTTGAAACCGTTTTTAATTAAAATCTCAGTAATGAGTTCTTCTTTGTTGAATGCAGTTACCAATTGAGCTTCTTTGTCGCGAATGTATTTTTTGAGCAACTCAATGTTTTCTTCTTCCGTTTTTTCAGGGTCGGGAGCGTATTCCACTCTTGGGAAATTTGATTTTTTGAGTTTGAACACTTTAAAACCAAGTCCTTTTAATTGTTCGTATTCACTTTCTTTTTTACTGAACAAATCAGGTTGGGCTTCTTTCTTTTCTTTGATGATTTTTTCAACGACACGTTTGTTACGCTCTATCGTGATATCGCTAATTTTTTTGAATCCGTTTTTAAATGCGATACTTGATTCTGGACATTTTTCAGGTAGTTGAATAGCTATAAACTTAATGTCTTTGTCTGTTTTATTATTCAATTCAAAAACCGATTGTCCCGTAGTGCCTGAGCCTGCAAAAAAATCTAAAACTATGTCGCCTTTTTCAACGGTTAGTTCAATACACCTTTTAACTAATTCAACAGGTTTTGGGAAATCAAATTCACCATCAAACCCTAAGTTTTTAACTTCTACTGTTCCTGTTTCAGTGAGAAATGCATTATCATTCCATATAGACTTTGGTTTATAGGTTGTTTTCCTATATTTTTCGTACACACCAAAACTGCCATCTCCCTTTTCCTTGCCTACAACATTGCTTAATAAAGTGTTAGTGTTTACATTATCTTCAAATTTTGTTGTTCCCCAACGCCAACATGATTCAATGCCTTTTGAGTTAAATGGTTCAATTTTAACATTGTATTCATCAGTCTTTTTTAACGATATTGGAAAAAAACCATCCTTATCAGCTAATTTGGTATTTACATAAATAGGATAAAATAAATTTGGACGATTATGTTTACCAAATTTGGGATTTCGATTTCTTAGTTCACGAATATTGAAATTCCCGATATCGTCTTTAAGATTCAGATCTGAGTTTTCTGCATCCTTTTCAAGTTCTATTAAATCGCCATCAATAGACTTTGTATAGATGAGGATATATTCGTGTGTCTTTGCTATCTGGTTGTATGTTTGCCCCCTGCTGTTAGCTCGAACAATTATTTGTGAGTAGAAATTATCCTCTCCAAAAACTTCATCACATAATTTTCTTAGATGGTGAATTTCATTGTCGTCTAATGATATAAATATAACTCCATCTTCACGTAACAATTGTCTTGCGACAAGTAATCTACTGTACATCATGTCCAGCCAGTTACTGTGAAAACGTCCTTCAGTTTCAATGTTGGTGTCAATCTTGAGACCATTCTCTATCATTTCAGCATCTTCCCAATATTCTTTTCTATCCTGATTAAACTTATCGGAATAAACAAAGTCATTTCCAGTGTTATAAGGTGGGTCAATGTAAATGCACTTTACCTGCTCACGGTAGCTGTTGCTGAGTAATTTTAGTACAGCTAAGTTTTCACCTTCAATAATCAGGTTTTCGCTTTCGGTTGGGTTTACACTTCTTGCTTCATCATAAACCAACGTAGCATCTGTAGGTGTAAAGGCTTCTCGTTTGGCATTGCTCTTTCCAAACCAGCGAAATTCGTAACGCTCAGTTTCGTTTACACTTTTTGGGTCAACTACCTTTTTCAGTTCGTTGATGTTGAGCTGTCCGTCATTGGTAAACAGGTCGGGCATTAATTGTTTTAGCTGTTCCAAACGTTCTTTGTTCCAATCAGTTGTCTGAACCCGAATTAAAGGATTATCAGAATTAATAGAATTTTTATTATCGTTACTCATTATGCTTTGTGTTTCTTATTAAATAATCGCTTAAAGGTTAGAGATTTGCTTCCGAAATTGATAAGAAGTCCTGTTCTCATGTTGTAAGCTTCAAGATAATTTATTGCTTGGGCTAGGTGTACATCTTCTAAATTAATGATGGCTTTAAGCTCTACCATAATTCCATTTTCGACAAAAAAATCTACCCTTCTTGTGCCAATTTGTTCGTTGCGATAGTAGATTGGCATTTCCATCTCTCGTTGAAATTCTAAGTTTTCCAAACTCATTTCAATTGCTAAGGCTCTTTGGTAGATCACTTCCTGAAATCCATTTCCTAATGTGGAATGAACTCGCATAGCACAGCCGATTATTGTACTGGTACAATCATTAAAATCTTCAGCTGTTTTTTTCATTCTGTCCATTCTTTAATTCTTAAAAATTCAGGTTAAGACTTTTTTAAATTGATATTTTCTACCAATGATTTCATTTGTGTAATAGCCATCTTATTAAGTTTTACTAATCTGTCTTTTTGAGAGGCATCTTGATGAATTAGCATAGCATTAATACTTTCAAGGTTAGATAAAACTACTAATTGCTGAATGGTTGCAAAATCTCTAATATTTCCTTTTTTGGTAGGGTGTTCTTCTCGCCATTGTTTAGCTGTTTTTCCAAATAAGGCGATGTTTAGTACATCTGCTTCATTGGCATAAATGATAGAAGTTTGTTTTTTATTGAGCTCTTCTGGGATAAGATTTTCCTTAATGGCATCTGTATGGATTTTGTAATTTACTTTGGCAAGTGTTCTTTGAAAGTTCCATTCCAAGTTAAGGCGGTCGCTTTCATCTTCTTTTAGTCTTTTAAACTCTTTGATAAGATATACTTTGAATTCGGCACTGGTCCACATTCCAAACTCAAATGCGATATCAATTTGTGCGTAAGTTCCGCCATACCTCCCTGCTTTTGCTTGTAACCCAATAGCATTAGTTTTTTCAACCCATTCTTTAACGCTTAATTTATAACTATTTAAACCAGCTTGGCTTTTAATTATGGCGAATTCGCCATAATTAAAATCAGGGTTATTTACGGATTCCCAAATTCCGAGAAATTCGACTGTATTACGATTTCTCAACCAGTCGGAAATAAAAAAATCGCCATCTTTAGCTTTGAGCATATCGGTTAAGGAAATAAACTCATCTTGTTTATTCTTAATGACTGTTATGGATACCCCCTTAACTTCTATTTTGTTCGTTTTTGTCATTATGTCTTTTATTAGAGCCGAATTCGGCTCCTTTTAATTAACCCGAATTCGGGTTAATTAAAAGTTATTCTTCAATCAATGAGTTAATGTTTTTAGTTGCTTCCGTTTTAAAATACTGGTAATCTTTTATAGGAGCTTTGTACTGAACATCTACGCCAAGCGTGGCAAAGTGCTTTACGGCACATTTTATTTTGTAAACCTCACTTTCTTTGAGTGCTTTTTTGTTGTTGATGTCGTTTGTGCCTTTGGTTTCAATGACAAAATAAAATTCGCTTTCTTTTCCGTTTCTCAGGCTTATCCGCTTCATCACAATCCCAAAATCAGGTTCATACATTCCAATTGGAGTAGGGATTTTATAGTAAGACGGAAGTTTTAAAAAGCAAACCACTTCATCATCTAAATCGGTGGCTTTAGCAAAGGATTTTTCTACGTCACTATCCACCAACATTTTATCGAAAACACCTCTTTTTGGAGTGGGTTCATATCCTTTTTCATCAATGTTTTTAATATCATCATCAAATTCAAAAGGGAATATTTCATCTGTTACATGATAATCCAAACCTCTCAGCATTTCTTCCAACTCAATGTTTTTAATGAGCGAAGATGCTTGATGAATGTACTGCGGTGGATTTTTTGCCAAATGGTCGTGATTGGTTATTCCATCCACAATTTTAAAGGTGGTGAGGTAACTTAATCCGGTATTTTCGCTGATTTCTTCTACTAAATCCAATGCGGAGAAATAAGCTTTCAGTTTGTAACTTTCTTTGCCACCAAATTCATCTTCAATACCTTCTTCCGTTATTGTTCCAATCGAGCGGCTACTTACTTCTGCTTCATAGGCTGCAATGTTAATGTTGTTCAAAGCTTCTTTGCTTCTTTCAATCAGGGCGTCTTCATCAAAACTTACAGTATAGTTTGTTTTTTTTGCTAAGGCGTTCCAAAAACGCTTGAATGCTTTATTTAGTTCGTCATTCTTATTTCGTTTAAAATGAACTTCATTTTGTGGTTTTCCTTTATGGGTATGCGTCATTCCTGCACCCGCTTTAGACGTTCCGTACACCTCTTTAATTTCTTCCTGGTACTGCGTTACAAAAGTTTCGTAAGTTTCATTCGGTATTACTGTGAGTTGGTTTATTCGTTCATCATCTGCCACATTGAGTTTGTCATAAACACGATTTCCATCACTGTTCACGCAAATCCGCAAGCCTCTACCAATTTCTTGTCTCTTTTTTATTTCAGAATAAGAATTACTGAGCGTAGCAATATTGAAAATATTTGGATTGTCCCAACCAACGCCTAAAGCAGAATGCGAGAAGATAAATTCAATTCTGTTGGCAACAGAATCGCCATAAGTCAATAATTCTTTTTTGTCTTTCAGAATAGCGTCAAACACTTCTGAGTTTTTCCGCATGGAGTTTTCATTGTCGGTAAATTCTCCTTTTCCTGTTTGAGCAAAATAAAATCCTTGGATGGCATCCATATGCTCTGCGGTGGGTTCTTTACCGTTATGAAATTCGGGGTACAGTGTTTTGTATTTTTCGATAAATAGATTTTTGATGATTGGATCATCACTGACGTAATTCGCCACCTTATCAATAAAAATGAGTGAAAGACATTTTATGCCTTGCTCACTTAGTTTTTGTTTTTTGGTAAAATGACGAAGAATGAGCCATTCCAGTTGTAAAGCCCAAACGCTTTGAATATTTCCAGAAGTTTGTTTTTCTAGGATTTCGGTACCGTTTGTGAATGTAACTGACCATTTTCCTGTTCTTAAACTTTTATTGATGCGTTCAATTTTGTATTTGAGATAACTGGGGTTGTTGGTAACCTCTCCAAGATTATCGCCATCTTTTAGCCATTTTGTGTCCTTGAATTCTATTTTTCCACTTGCTAATTGATGCCATGCTTTTATTTTAGCTTGAATACTATTTTTGATATTTTTAGCCTCAGCAAGTTCCAGTTTCAAAGTGGCTTCATCATTTTTTTCTGTAACCGTTAATACTTCAATCTTTTTTACCAATCCATCTTTGTAACTGTCGTAAGGCGTTAAGCGATACACTTTATTGACAGAAACTTTATGCGTCGCAGAATATCTTAATTTAAAAAGCGGGTTGAGTTTGGCAATTTGATTCACTGAGTTATCGGTGTCCATTCCTTCTTGCGGTTCATCCATGATGATGATTGGATTTGTCCGACCGATGGCTTTAATAAAAGGAATATTTGCAAAAAGGTCTTCCCGTTTGGCTTGATTTAGAATTTTGTCTTCCGAATTAAATGAAGCCAAGGTCATCACTATTATTTGAGGATGTTGTTCCTCAATAAAGTTGGTTACTTTATTCAGCTTTTTACTGTTGTATTCAAATGATTTAGGTGTAAATCCGTAGATATCTTCCAATTGTTTTTCAAAGGTTGAAATGGTACTTAGCACCCCTTGTCGAATAGCGACTGAAGGGACGAGAATGATAAATTTTGTAAATCCGTAGTGTTTGAATAATTCATAAATGGTCTTGATGTAAACAAGCGTTTTACCTGTTCCTGTCTCCATTTCAATAGTTAGCTCTTGTAGCTCTCTGAGTTTTGCGGTTTCTTCATCAATTCCGTTTTCTGTAATGACAGATTTTATATTTTCCGCTAATTGTTCTTTTGAAAGTGAGCAAATATTTGAGCGAATACCTTCAAAGCAAGCATTGTCAAATGTGTTTTTGTTGTTACCGTCAAAAACATTAACCACAGATTTGATGGCTATTTGCTGGTACTCTAATTCTTCTAATTTTAATTCCATGCGTTAGTTGTAAGTCGTAAGTCAAATAGTCGTAAGTCAAATAGTCGTAAGTGTTTTAGTCGTTAGTGCTAAGCGATTTAATTAACCCTCTGATAATCCTGCCAATTTCATTTGCATCTTCAATACATTGCTTGGTGATTGCATCCTGTAAATAATTCAATCGATTTGCTAAATACAGCATAGATTTCACCTCACTACATGAGGCTTGGGCGATATATAAAAATCGGATAAACTCTTTATCGCTTAGCCTATCAAATCCTTCTGCTATATTATTAGAAATAGAGACTGATGCTCTTTGTATCTGGTCTTTGAACCCATAATCTTTTAATTCTTTAAACGCTTGATAAATAGCTACTGCAAAATTTTGTGCTTTTTGCCAGGCGATAATATCTTCAAACTTTTGAATTTTCATAGACTAATTTACTTTTTAACTTATGACTTATGACTTTTGTTATATTTCATTTTTTGTTCGGCAACTTTAAGTGCTTTACTTCCTAATTCTTCATCCTTAATTTCGTAAAGAATTTTTTCACTCAGGAATTGAACAATCAAATCTTCTTCGTCTAATTCGAGAATCTTTGCAAGTTTTATGATTTGTTCTTTGCTTGCTTTTCTTTCACTTCTTTCAATCTTGCTAAGTATTGCAGTGTCAATATCTAGCAAAGCCGCTACTTGTCTTAGAAGCAATCCTTTTTTCTCTCTTTTTTCGCGAAGTATTTCTCCTGTTGTCTTGCTTTCTTTCATCTGTTTTTTATTCATTTTTATTTGTCAGATGGAACTCGCTTATCATTATTTTCCAGGTTGTTAAAATCTGTTGTATGGCTCGTTTCATTTGATAAATATCACTTGATTATTATGACTTGACGTTATTTGTCAAATATAATTAGTCTTTTTGGTAATTCAATGATACTATTCTCCGAACTTATTAACAGTCTCGGAGCGGGGGAAAATTTATACTCTTTTGTTTTTTCGGGAGGGCTTGTGAGTTGGCATATATACCAAATATGCCTATTTGTACGGTGGCTTTTACAGCATGGCATACAACTATTACGAGATGAAATCGTTTTAATGTTTTATATCAGCAGCTAAACGAAGTTAGTAAAATTTCTTAAAGGTCAATTATTTTAAATCTTATAAAAACAACAAAGCCTTTTAGTAACATCTAAAAGGCTTTGCAATATAAAATAATGGGTTCAAAATTATTTTGAGTTGTTGTTTTTATTAATATCTGCCATACCTTCTTTTGGATCTATTTGTACTTTTGCAACAGGTTTTAAGGCTGTAAATGTGTAAGTAGGGTATGCCCAAGCCCAATCAGCTATAATGGTTGCGGTTGTTGGCTTTTCACCGCGCATCATTTGTAGCGGAATGTAGAAATCTTCTGTGCTTCCGTCTGTATAGGTTATCGTTAAGTCAATAGGCATAGGCATTAAACCCATGCGCTCTAAAGTTACTGTATTACCTTCAACAGCTTTAACGGCATAGTCAATGGTATTGGTGGTTTGACCAAAATCCATTAAATACCAATCCAATTCTAAACCAGATACTTTTTCAGCGGTGCGGATTATATCATTGGGTGTTGGATGCTTAAAAGCGAAATCTTTAAAATATTTTTTAATGGTTTGTTTTAAGAGGTCTTCACCCATAATATAGCCTAATTGTGCTAAAAAAACTTCGCCTTTTGAGTATGCAGAAATGCTGTAGGCTTGATTATATACATAGCGGTCTGCATGCGTTGTAAGTGGTTGCTCTTTACCAGAGGTTGCTAAATAAATGTAACCTCTAAAGGCATTTTTTGTTGGGTTTTCTAGATTTTTTTGAAGGATTTCGTTTTCGGCCAGGTCGCTTATGTAACTGGTAAAGCCTTCGTCCATCCATTCGTGCTTAGATTCATTGGATGCCAATAAAAATTGAAACCAGGTATGTGCCATTTCATGGGCAATAACACCAAATAAACCATTAAAGCTTCCTTCACCAACAATTAGGGTACACATGCCATATTCCATACCGCCATCGCCGCCTTGAATTACGGAGTATTGCTCGTAAGGATACTGTCCAACATGCTCACTGTAATATTGCATAAGTTCCACGGTTTTAGATTGAACATTTTTCCAGTTTTCCAACTTGTCTTTAGGCATGGTGTTTTTATAGAAAAAATGCAATAGTGGTCCGTTTGGTACTTGCATGGTATCATGATGGTAGTTGGGGTCTGCAGCCCAAGTAAAATCATGCACATTGGGTGCTACAAAATGCCATGATAGTTTATCGGCTTTGGTGTTTTTTACTTTTTCTAAAGTATAGCCATGACCAATGTCTTGTGGATTTTGCAAGTAGCCAGTACCACCAATGGTATAATTTTTATCAATGTTTATAGTGACATCAAAATTGCCCCAAACCCCATGAAATTCTCTTGCTATGTAAGGGTCTGCGTGCCATCCTTCAAAATCATATTCGGCTAATTTTGGATACCATTGAGCCATGGAAAGCGCCACGCCTTCTTTGTTGTTTTTACCTGCTCGGCGTATTTGAAGTGGCACTTGACCTTTAAAAACCATCTCAAAAGTAACTTGTTCTCCGGGCTGAATAGGCGTTGCCAAATCAACCTCTAAAACAGTCCCAACCGTTTCATAATGGAGCGCTACCCCATTTTGTGTTAAGGTTTCTACCTTTAAAAAACCTTGATCTTCCAGAGCCAATTTACTAATGCGATCTCCAACACGAGAATCTGGATCAGCAATAGTTAATGAACGTATATCCATTTCGCTTCCTGGCTGAAAGGCATTGTAAAATAAATGGTAATACACACGATTTAAAACATCGGGTGAATTGTTGGTGTAAACCAAATGCTGTGTGCCAGAGTATTGATAGGTTTTTACATCCATATCAACATTCATGGTGTAATCCACATGTTGTTGCCAATAGTCGTGATTTTGATTTGAAATGGTCTTTTTTTGAACTGGATTTGTAGCCCGGCAAGAAAACAGAATGGTTATTAAAAATAGTAGAGAAAGCGTTTTTTTCATAGATTTTTTTCGTTTTAAAATATAAAAAGGGGTGATGTGCCCCTTTTTATCATTGTTGTAGTGTGTTTATTTTGTTTGAGACGCCATAATTAAGGCGTTATAGGCATTTACTATGTTGCCAGATTTAGTTAAATCTCCAATAGGTTTTATGTTATTGGCATCTCCGCCAGTTACTACTTTGGTTTGTAATGATAACCCAGAATTCATTAAGATGTGCTTTACTTGAGATGCTGATAATTTTGGGTAATAAGAGCGAATCAATGCTGCAACCCCAGCGACTGCGGGAGCCGCCATTGAAGTACCGCCTTTGGTATCATATTCATTTTCTGGTGTTGTAGAATATATTTTTGCTCCAGGCGCAAATACATCAACATTTATTTTACCATAGTTTGAAAAGCCAGCAATCATATTAGGGCCATATTTTGGTTCTAAAGCACCAACGGTGATAAAATTATCAGATACTTCTGGGCCATTGTTTACTTGATCATTTGGGTAAATATCTGTTTTATCTAAATCTTTACTTTCATTTCCTGCAGCATTAACAAACAAAACATCGTGTTTTCCTGCATAAGCAATGGCGTCTCTTACCCAGTCACTATGGGTAGCATAGTATTTACCAAAACTGCCGTTAATAACTTTAGCGCCGTTATCAACCGCATAGCGAATGGCTAAGGCAACATCTTTATCATATTCATCACCATTAGGAACGGTTCGTATTGACATGATTTCTACGTTATTTGCAACACCATTAGCGCCTAAGCCATTGTTTCTTTCGGCTGCAATAATTCCTGCAACATGGGTTCCGTGGCTTTCGCTTTTCTTTACAGGTTTAACGTTGCCGTTACCGTAATATTTAGTGCTCATATCGTCAGGATTATCGCCATTAATTCGACCTTTAAAATCTTTATTTAAATTATAATTTAAACGATCGTTAATGCTTTCTAAAGCACCTTCTATTTCTTTATAAGCTTCGCCAATAGAATCTAATCCGTTACTGTACATGTATTTCATCATTTGAACAGCTTGAGTTACTTCTTGGTTATCTGTTGAGATGCCTTCTACATCTTCTTTGGTGTAATCTTTTTTATTGAGAAAGTTTGCTATGGCTTCATCGGCACCTTTAACACGTTGATAAATTTGATCATACTGAGTTTTTCTAGCAGACCATTTTTGATATTCTGTGTCATACTCTTCTTTTGCTTTATTGTATTCTGGGTTACTGGTGTCTCCACTTGCCAAAATGCGCACATATTCCAACTGCTCATCATAACCATCGCCCAAGAAATTCCAGCCATGAACATCGTCAATATAGCCGTTTTTATCATCGTCTTTACCGTTATTTGGAATTTCTCCTTTATTGGTCCAAACCACATCATTTAAGTCTTCATGATCTATATCAATACCAGAATCTACCACCGCAACAATTACTTTTTTACCTGTTTTGTTTTTAATGATTTCTGCATATGCTTTATCGACACTCATTCCTGGTATGGTATCTTTAATAAGGTCTAAGTGACCCCAATGGTGTTTTTCAGCCTCTGTTAAATCGGCTGTTTTTAAAGGGGACGTGTCTATGTTTTCAATAGGTGTTGATAAGATGGCTGAAGAACTTCCACAGTTAAACAGAACGGACGCAAATAGCGTCGAGAACAATAATAATTTTAATGATTTCATGTGTTTATATTTATTTTTATTTAAAGGTCACAAGGAACATCCATTTTATCATTTCGTTGTGCGATTGATAATTAATCATGGATGTTTCATTTGAGTTAATTATTAATTAAAAATGTCAGACGCCTTAAAAATTTCTTTAAGCCTTACGCCTTTTTCGGTATGCTGTACGGTAATGATTTCGTTGTGTGCATCGTGTTCTAAAAACAGATAATAGTTATTATCGGCTGCAAGGTTTAAAAAAGTTTCTTTTTCGTCTAGTGTTAGCAAAGGTCTGGTGTCATAACCCATTACGAATGGAAGAGGTAAATGACCAACGGTTGGAAGTAAATCTGCCATAAAGCAGATGGTTTTATTTTTATATTGAATAATGGGAATCATTTGCTTGTCTGTATGGCCATCAGCAAAAAAAACATCAAACCCAAGCTCAGAATTTTTTAGGGTCTTTTCTTTAGGAATGGAGGTGAATTTAAGTTGACCTGATTCTTGCATTGGTAAAATATTCTCTTTTAAGAAAGAAGCCTTTTCACGTTTGTTAGGTTGTGTTGCCCAAAGCCAGTGATCTTGATTGCTCCAAAATTGAGCATTTTTAAAAGCGGGTTCATAACCTGTTTTATTATGATTCCATTGAATGCTGCCGCCACAATGATCAAAATGTAAATGTGTTAAGAACACATCCGTTATATCATTTGGATGAAAACCGTGGTTTTTTATCGATTTTTCTAAGGTATCATCACCATACAAATAATAGTATCCAAAAAACTTTTCGCCTTGTTTGTTGCCCATGCCAGAGTCTATTAACACAAGTCTATTGCCATCTTCAATGAGTAAACAACGCGCCGTTAAATCTATCAAGTTATTGGCATCGGCGGGATTGGTTTTATGCCATATAGATTTAGGAACCACACCAAACATAGCGCCTCCATCAAGTTTAAAATTTCCTGAATTAATGGGGTATAAATTCATAAGAACACAAAATTATGTAAAACGGGTAGAATAAGTGCTAATTGTTAAGAAATTATTAAGATTCAAAGCAAAATATAATGTTTAATATCATATAAAGGCAACAAAAAGCCAAAAAGCATTCTTTTTTAAATCAACAAGCTTTTTAATATGCCTCAAGTATTTTCAGTACTTTCGATAAAATTAAACAACGTGAAAAATCATTTTAGTTTTTCTCGTTTTTATTAGTATTTTCACGTTAAATTTTGATTAATGATTGAGCTAGCAGGTATTATTGTTTTAGGAATTCTCGCCCAATGGGTTGCGTGGAAGTTTAAAATTCCTGCTATTTTGCCTTTAATATTAATTGGTTTGTTGGTTGGACCCATCGCAGCAACTTTTTTAAGTAAAGATGGCGCTAAGTGGATAGAACCTATTTGGAACGGTACCAATGGATTATTTCCTGGTGATGGCTTGTTTTATTTTGTATCTCTAGCCATTAGTATTATTCTGTTTGAAGGCGGCCTAACACTTAAACGTTCTGAAATTAAACACGTGGGGCCCGTAATAACCAAACTTATAACACTAGGTTCTGTAATCACTTTTTTTGGTGCTGGCGTTTTAGCTCATTTTATATTTGGTTTAAGTTGGGAAATCTCTTTTTTATTTTCTGCACTCATTATTGTAACAGGGCCTACAGTTATTACACCTATTTTAAGAAATATTCCTCTTAAGAAAGATGTTTCCACAGTTTTAAAATGGGAAGGAATTTTAATTGACCCCATTGGCGCATTGGTTGCTGTATTGGTGTTTGAGTTTATAAGCGTTGAAGGTAGTACAGGATTTACAAAAATGGCACTCATTGAATTTGGTAAAATCGTTTTTTTTGGAACCATTATAGGATTTGCCTTTGCCCGGGCTTTAGCTTTTGCAATCAATAAAAAATTCATCCCTCATTATTTATTAAATGTTGTTTCATTATCAACGGTGCTATTGGTATTTGTTGAATCTGAAATTTTAGCTCACGAATCAGGTTTATTGGCCGTGGTTGTTATGGGTATGGTGCTAGGAAACAGAAAGTTGGAGAACCTTAAAGAACTTTTATATTTCAAGGAATCTTTAAGTGTTTTGTTAATTTCTATTTTATTCATTTTATTGGCCGCCAATATTAATATGGATGATTTAATGTTGTTGTATAGATGGGAAACAGCCTTATTGTTTACTGTGGTCGTTTTTATAATCAGACCCTTGAGCGTTTTTTTATGTACCATGGGTTCAAAATTAAAATTTAACGAAAAACTCTTCATAAGTTGGGTTGGCCCTCGAGGAATTGTTGCGGCTGGAATAGCCTCTTTATTTGGCAGTAAGCTTATAAAGCAAGGTGTTTCTGGTGCTGAATATATTACACCATTGGTGTTTATGATTGTTTTAGGAACCGTTTTACTTAACGCCACCACAGCCAGAGTTTTTGCTAAAGTAGTCGGCGTATTTCTAAAAAGGTCTGAAGGCATTTTAATTATTGGGGCTTCGCAAGTATCCAGACTTATTGGTCGCTATTTAGAAGATAATGGCAGACATGTGGTATTAATTGATAGTAATCAAAACAACATTATGTTAGCTCATGAATTAGGTTTAGAAGCCTTGAATACAGATATTTATTCTGAAACCTTAGACGATAATATTGAGTTGAATGATGTTGGGTTTTTAATGGCTTTAACAGGAAGTGCTGATATTAATGAATATGCTATTAATAAATTTAGTGACCAATTTGGAGAAAATGGATCTTTTAGATTGATTTCTGTTGATGAAATGAATGACCCAGAACACAACCCAAAGGAGGGTTTGTTTTCACACACAGACGATTTTATAATGCTTACAGAAGTAGCGCGTAATTACCCAAAAATTAATGAAATTGAAATAAAAAATAGGGCTCATTATGAAGAACTCATTGAAATAAGCAATAATGACCGCTATAGAATACCTCTTTTAGTAAAAGATAAGAAAGGGGTTTTGGAAATCATCTCATCTTATAATACAGCGATTAGCAAAGTTGAAAAAGGATATAAATTGGTGTATTTAGGAAAGCCATTTGAAACATAGATAAAAAAAAGCCATAAAGCATTGTTTTATGGCTTTTTAGTTTAATGGTTTTGATGATTATTTTAAAATTTGAATCTCAGTAAAATCTTTATTAACCACAAAAGCATTTTCGCCCATAACTTTTATGGTGTC
>Ga0210020_1002764_pt1 | contig 13945 bp, 12 predicted proteins | sample CryGeymeta201514_FD_183980 | JGI IMG/M metagenome (GOLD analysis project Ga0210020, IMG submission 183980) | Groundwater microbial communities from Crystal Geyser aquifers in Utah, USA - Crystal Geyser metaG 2015-14 (SPAdes) (version 2) | ecosystem: Environmental > Aquatic > Deep subsurface >... | reverse complement strand
TCCCATTCGCCAGTGTACTCCTCGCGCGGTCCACTATTGTAGCCGCGATTATTGTCTCTAAACATAAATGCCTAATTAATCTTTCTTTCTTTTATAATTTTTCGACCTTCTAAACTAGTCAATTTTATACTTAATATTCGTTACTGTCAACCAACAGGCCGGCTTGGTCACGAAGTTCTATGCGATCGTGAAGCTGATCAAAAAATAAATTGTTGTTTCCGGTATAAATCTGCCAGCTCTTATAAAAATCGGATTCATTCATATGTTTTTCAACACAGGCATTATAATTTAAATTATGTTCAACCCAAATTCGGCATTCCCGCGAATAATTATTTAAAACCGTATCGTTGGGCGCCCGACAGGATCCGGAATTCAGTATCAGATTCTGACAGGCGCTATCCAACCCAAATCCGGTTAAATTACTTATCTGAATCAGCGGGCAGTAATTAAGCGACGAGTCAATATTATATACATTATTCAGCCATCCAAAACAGCCATTAATTTGAAAACTTGAAAACAAAGGGCTTATGCCGGCAATAATTTTTACAGAGTCGCCGCTTTCAAGCCGGATGTCGGATAAAAATGAACTAAATTGCGGTAAGGCAAGGCCCTTTCCAATAATAGTTTCTCCGCGTTGGACACTTTTGATTTTCCAGCCGGTGATATCTATGGAACTGCCTTCAGAATAAGCCGCGCTTAAATTAATCTGTTCCTGACCATAACGATAAACACTGGAAATGTTTATTCTGCCTTTGTATATTGATTCGCCGAGTTTAATAACCGGCTGGGATTGGGGTTGAGATATTGATGGTTGGGGCTTGCTGTAAAAATATCCCGGCGTTGATGTAGAAATAAATCGAGGAAAATTCAAGAATTGATTTGATTTTATTATTTGAAGAAGATAAGGCACGCCGACAAATATGCCAACTAAAACCAAAATTAATAACATAAACCCGAAAACAAATTGAAACCTCATATTTATTATTTTATTGCTTTTTCTGCAAAGCGTCTATGATTTTCAATTCTTCAAGCGCTTTGTCCTCAAGACCCAAATTTTGATAAACCAATGCCAGTGATTGGTGAATTTGGATATCATTTGGGTCGCCTACTTCAGCCGACAAATACAGTAAAAGCAGTTCCGGCCACATTTTCAACCGTATATATGGATTAACTGCTCCTAAAATTTCCTGTTTTGGTGCAAAACCGCCCACGTAATTTAGGATTTTATCATAATCATACTTTAATCTGCCATTCTCCATAACTGCGCCGCCGGGATTATAAAATACCGCCAATGCTCCATTCAGCGCTCTCGCCGCTTCTTCGTCTTTTCCCGCCGCGGTGTACGCAAGACCAAGATACCAATGGGTTTGCCAATAATTCGGAGCATGAGAAACAGCCCGTTTCATCAGCTCTATTCCCTTGTCATAATTTTTAGTGTCAAAAGATAGTTGCAGATAAGAATAATAAACTTCCAGCCGACTTGGGGAAAGTTCCAAAGCTTGGTTGTAAGCATTCGCCGCTTTTTCAAAAAACTCTCGCTTAGTCGATTCATCCTGAAGTCCTCTAGCTTTATAATTATAAAGTTGGCCGAGATTTAGATAACTAAAAACCATGGGGTGGTCTTCAATTTCTTTTTCAAGTTCACTAATGCCAAAATCCAATACCGCTATTTGTTCTTCGGGCTTGAAATTACCTAAGTTTTTTTGAAGCCAAGTTATGTACTGGTTGCGAAATTCCGTAGTCCCAAGAGTTTCTTGTGCCAAGGCTTTTTTATATAAATTAAAGGCCTCTTCGGGACTAAGCGACGAATCATTGAAAGCGTGCACAAATTCGTTGTTTGCCTTGGCCGGCTTGATACTTACTTGCCAAATCAAAAAAATAGAAACTATAAAATAGAAAATAGAAACCGCCGCTATGACTTGGGAACTCGTAGAATTTTGAATTTGATTGTTGCGTGTTGCGTGTTGCGTGTTGCGTGTATAGGCAGCAAATCCGATTGTCAAAAAAAGGGCAATATAACTTACCGGACTGTCAAAAACAAAAAAACTCTGGACCGCATAAGCAATTACCAACGATGCGAGAACCCATGATTTGTTTTTGAAAAAAAACCAAAATAAAGTGCCAATCAAAAATAGATACCCCAAAAGACCCAAAATACCGCTCATTGAGGCATAGTCCAAATAAGCATTATGAGCGCGATCAAAATTGGTTTCTCTTAAATTATAAACACGTGGATTAAGAAAAGCGTTATGAAGATATAGGTAATTATTCGAACCAAAACCAAAAATCGGACGAGCTTTAAAAGCGTCCCAAGCAATCCCCCATTCGGTAATACGCTGCTGAACCGTGTCATCTTTTAAAGAAACATTAGTAACGCGGCTTAGCTGACGATTATTTTTTACAAAATCGGTATTCCGAAAAGAAAATATAATGCCATAAACCAACAATAAAATTAGAATAATGGGCGCAAAAACTTTTATATTTATTTTCTTTTCTAAGATATTAAAAATTACATAAGCCAAAATACCGGCAAAAAAACCTAAAATAGCACCACGGCTTGAGGCAATAAAAAGAGTGCCGATGTTTAAAAAGAAAGCGGCAATCCAAAACCCCTTCTTGGAAATGTTGGAAACCGAGTTTCTAACAAGTGGAAACTCGGTTTCCCGGTTTTGCCAGAGGTACAAAGCAAAAAAAGCGCTAAAAATCGCATAAGTGCCAAGCAAATCAGTATTACCTATTGTGCCGAATTGGCTACCAGGCAACCATACCCAGGAAGCGCCAAAATATTGAGCTAAAAGATAGAAAAACTCTAAAACACTAACAAAAACGGTAATACCAAAAAACTTTTGCCATTCTTTTTCGGTCTTTAAAATGCCCGCCAAAATAATAGCGAAAACCACAAAATGAAACCAAGTAATAACACCAGACATTCTTTCAGTATTACCCCAAAAACTTCTAAAAACGTCAACGCCTGTAAAACTAGTAAGAATCAATATGATAGTTAAAATCACAGCGGCGCCAAATATCCAATTCCATTTCGGCCGGAATCGGTTATCGGAAATTGCCAAAATAATGTAAAAGAAGAAAATAATCTCTGTAATAAGCTGGAAGAGCCAGATTTTTGGGAATATAAAGGGGAAAAAGAAAGAACCGTTTACATAAAGCGGAATAAACAAAATTAAACCAATTCCAAATTTAATGAGTTTTAATAAAACATTAGACATCTAATCGATTTTATGGGAAAATATTTAAATTATGTGGCGCAAGCGATTAAAAATATTCTTGCTGGTTATAAGCGATATTTTAGTATTCAACGCGGCTTTAGCTTTAACCCTCATTATTCGTTACGCATTAATTGAACATGATTATGGCGCTGTCAGAAATTCCATCCCCCTCCACCTTATTTCTTTTAGCATAATATTCGCGCTTTGGCTAATTGTTTTTTGGGCTGCCGGTCTTTACGAAATAACAAAATTAAGAAACGAGGAATTATTCTACAAAACCTTACTAATCGCCTTCTTCACTAATGCCGTTTTAGCTATTTCCTTTTTCTACTTTATACCATATTTTATAATTACGCCAAAAATTAATCTCTTTATTGATTTGGCGCTGACTTTGGCCATACTTTACTTCTGGAGGCAGTATTTTAATCGGTGGGCCGGAAAGTCCTTTAAGATTAATTTAGTGTTTCTCGGGGCCAGCCAGGAAATAATGGAGCTTAAAAAATTTTTAAATAATAACCCTCAATTGGGTTACCAAGTTGCCGGAATTTTAGCGCCGGATAATGTTTCTGAATTAGAAAACCTTTGGCAAACCAAAAAGTTTTCGCTTATAGTTTCGGCGGAACAATTTGACCACTCGCAAAAACTAGCGTTTTTGCTCTTCCACTATTTCAAAATGGGCGTGACAATTAGCGACTTGGATAAATTCTATGAGAACGTCACTAATCGCGTCCCCATTTCAATAATTCGCGAGGTTTGGTTTTTGGAAAATATCTCAAAACTTGAAAGAGGATTTTATGAAACCGCTAAAAGAATTTTTGATATTGTTATGGGAATAATTTTGAGTCTCGCCACTATTGTAATTTTGCCTATTGTTGCTATCGGCATAAAAATTTTTGACCCGGGTCCGATTTTTTATCGCCAGAAACGGATTGGGAAAAATGGCCGAGCTTTTACTTTGATTAAATTCCGTTCCCTGCCACTCAATAAAAATAACAACCGGATGCAAAAACCAAAACAGGAAGAGATTACTTCTTTTGGCAAGTTTTTAAGAAAAAGCCATTGGGATGAATTACCCCAAGTTTGGAATATTTTAAGAAACGAGATGTCTTTTATTGGGCCCAGGCCGGAAAAACCGGAATTTGTAGAGCATCTTTCAAGCGAAATTCCTTTTTATGAAATGCGCCATTTAGTTAAGCCGGGAATGTCCGGTTGGGCCCAACTCCATAATCCCAACGCCGGCCCGACTCTTAAAGAAACATTGGAAAAACTTCAATATGATCTCTACTATGTTAAAAACCGCTCGGTTTTTTTAGACCTTTCAATTGTTTTTAAAACCCTGCGCATCTTAATCTCCGGCGCCGGAAAGTAAATATAACGACGTCGGACGTCGTTATATTTACTCAAGCATAAAATCGCGCACGACGTCTAGCGATAAGTCCTTTAACCATTCCTCGATACAGCGCTTATATTGTTCGTGACTGCCAAAAAACTTCAAAGGAAATTCTCTTTGGGTAACGGATGGAAAGTTTTTTTGGCCAGTATAATCTAAATGACTGCTCCACCGGTATGAATTAAGAAACTTAATTGTTTTAGAAAAATTATTTATTTTTCGATTTCTCCATTCGGGGGTTATTAAATCCAAAGGATTAAGATGAATATAATAGGGCAAGTGGATAAAATGCGCTTCTTTTTCGACGACAATCCTTTTATATTTTCCTTGAAATAATGCGCCGCTTCTTTCATATTTCGCATTAAAATACTTGGCATAGCCTCCATTTAATTTTTTTACAAAAAGTGCTATGCCATTTTGCACTTTCGGCATAAGAAGTAAATGATAATGATTCGGCATAAGACAAAATGCCAAAATATTTACTAACAATTTTCTCGGTTTCTTCTCAATTTTACGACGTCCGATATCGTTGTTGCGCTTAAAGGTATAAAAAGTGGTATTTACTGAACTTACATCATTAAATTCAAATAAATCATGAACAAATCGAAAATAATCCTGTTCATCAAGAAAGATTTTTCTTTTATCAACTCCCCTATTTAATACATGAACTACTTCCATAATATTGCAATAATATAACGACGTCGGACGTCGTTATATTATATCAACACCAAACGTCTATTGCAACTATCAATATAACGACATAACGACGTCGGACGTCGTTATGTCGTTATATTGAAATTAAAATAATACGGCCTCATGTGAGGCCGTAAATTCTTTTTAGCTCGGCAATGCCTTCCGGCAAATCGATCGTCGGCTCCCAGCCGAGCAATTCTTTAGCTTTTGTGATATCGGCTAAAGAATTTCTGGGCTCAACGCGCGCGGGACCGTGCTCATATTCGCCCCCGACCATATCGGCAAGTTGATTAATGCTGTAATTTTTTCCCCCGCCGATATTTATAACTTCGCCGTTTCCGACTTTATCGGATTCCGCCGCTAAAATATTGGCGCGGACAACATCATCAACCCAAGTAAAATCCCGAGTTTGTTCGCCATCGCCGAATATAGTGGAAATCGCGCCGATTCTTTTGTTCGCGATAAAGATAGGAATAGCCGAAGCATACGCGCTATCTACCGGCTGACGCAGCCCGTAAACATTGAAATAGCGCAAACAAACCGCGCCATTAAGACGGTTTTGTTTTTCCGGCTGGCACAGCATTTGGCAATACCTTTCACCCGCGTATTTTTGTAACGCGTAAGGCGAAAGCGGATTTACCGGCATATGCTCGCTTAAAGGCAAAGTCAAATTTCCTCCATAAATTGAGGAAGATGAAGAATAAATCAAACGTTTGGCATTTACCAATACAGCTAGAGCAATAACATTCAACGTACCACTTATATTGACGTTATTAGTCAAAATCGGATGATGGAATGAAAATTCCACTCGCGGCAGAGCCGCAAGATGGAAGACATAATCAAAATCAACATTGTCCCACCCACTAAAGCTGGTTCTGACATTCGAGTTTTGAATATCAAACCTGAATAATTGAGCCTTGGGATGAAGATTTTTTCTTCTTATTTCCCTTAGCTTTCTTATCTCCACTTCGAGACTCTTTTTTTCAGAGCTAGTCTTAGCCGACCAGAATTCCAGCTCTCTACCCGTCCAAAGGTTGTCAACAATTAACACTTCATCGCCGCGTTCAATCAACGCGTCAACCAGATGGGAACCGATAAACCCCGCTCCGCCAGTAACAATAGCTTTCATCTCTCCTCCTTTTTTTAGTTAAGTTGTTAAAAAACCAAATAAAGCTGTAAAATGTTATAATAAAACAGAATATATGTCAACATTAATTGATAAACTTTCAGAAATTTTAGGCACAAATTTGCGCTATATTATCAAGGGTGGTTTTTGGTTAACTCTGGGAGAGATAGTATCAACCGCCACTACTTTCTTATCGGCCCTGGTTTTTGCCAATCTGCTTTCAAAAGAAACCTATGGCATCTATAAATATGTGCTTTCAATAAGCGGAATTTTGGCCATCCCTACCTTGTCCGGTATAGGCACAGCCATGACTCAAGCTGTCGCTAAAGGATATGAAGGCTCGTTAATACCAGCCGTAAAAACAAAGATTCGGTGGGGTCTCTTAGCCAGCTTATCGGCCCTGATAGTAGCCGCTTATTATTACATTTATGGCAACTCTACGCTGGCAATAGCTTTTTTAATAGTCGCGGCATTTCTGCCATTTTTAGATGCTTTTGGTCTGTATGAGTCGTTTCTTTATGGAAGAAAATTATTCGATGTCGCATCGCTTTATTTCATATTAATTCAAATAATCACCATCGCTGTTTTAATCGGCACCATTTTTATAACCAAGAATATTTTTTTCATTCTTCTCGCCTATTTCGCTTCATGGACATTTTCAAAACTAATTATTTTTCAATTAGTATTAAAAAAGTTTCCACCGAATAAAAAACCGGACCCCGAAGCAATTACATATGGGAAACACCTTAGCGTTGTAAGCATTATCGGGACGATTGCTAATTATCTGGATAAGCTTCTTGTTTTCCATTATCTTGGCGCTGCAGAGCTCGCTGTCTATTCACTTGCGATAGGCCCCCCGGAACAGATAAAAAATTTATTATCATCGTTTAATATTCTCGCTTTCCCTAAATTTACAGAAAGAACAGTTGCGGAAATTAAAAAAGCAATGGCTAGAAAATTTTTCCAGCTTTTTTTACTCGCCTGTTTTGTTATTGGCGCCTATATTTTAATCGCTCCTTATTTTTATAAAATCTTTTTCCCGAAATACCTTGATTCCGTTTTTTATTCAAGAATTTTTGCTCTCTCGATGTTTAATCTCATTCTTTTTCCAGCAGGTATTTTTTTGCAAGCTAAAAGAAAAATTAAAGAACAGTATTGGACCAATCTGTTAACGTCTCTTTTTCAGATTGTAATAATGACTGTCTTTATAATTTGGCAAGGACTCTTAGGCCTTATCGTTGCAAGAATATTGACCAGATTTTTTGGCAGTATAATTAACTTGGTCTTTTATCGGAGGGCATCCGTTGATACCACTCCATAGTTTTTTTAGTTTGTTTCTCCAAGCTAAATTCATTTTTAACTCTTTCGTAACCTGCTTGGCCGAAAGTTCGGGCTTTTGCCGGACTTTTCAGTAAATCAATAATTTTATCGGCCAATTCTTTTTCATTGTAGGGATTTACAATATAACCAGTTTCATTATTGATCACTGTCTCGGGTGTGCCCCCAAAACACGTGCCAATCACCGGCTTTTTGCAAGCCATTGCTTCAAGATTAACCGTTGGGAATGGATCCAGATAAAGCGACGGTACAACAATTATCTTGGATTCAGAAAAAATTTTTTTCATCGCTTCTCTATCTTGCCACGGCAAAACTTTTACATTTTGATTGCCGCCAGCATTAAAATTTCCATCGCCGACAATTGTTAATTTGGCATCGGGAATTTCAGAATTGATGATATTAAAAGCCCTGATTAAAACACTAACTCCTTTCGCCTCATCCACCCGCCCGGCAAAAAGAATGTTGTTACCGGTCGCCTCTTCGCCCGCCCATTCGTCAGCATTAATACCATTATGTATTACTACAATATTAGAAATTCCGTTTGCTTCAAGCGCGTTTTTTAGTACATGACTCACCACAAAAATTTTATCAACATTTTTCAGCGCCCGTTTGATAAAAAATCGTTGAAAAGGATTATAAGCCAACCCGTCTCTTTTCAGGCGGTCAAACCAGTTTTTTTTATAATCGCACCTTGGGTCCAAGCCGCAGATTTTCCTTTTAGGAAACAGTTTGCCGTTAAAAACAGTTTGGGCGTCATGAAGTGTTAAAAAAACCGTCTTAGAAAACTTTTTTGCTAAACTTATAACCCCATAAGAAAATCTATGATGTAGCGTGTGAATATGAACAATATCCGGTTTATATTCCAACAAAACGTTTTTTGTTTTTACCAAAATATCCCGATTCTTTAAATTTTTGAAATTCCGGAGTTTACCGAAGGGGCGGGTATGGATTCTTCTAATTTTAATTCCTTCAATTTCAATTTCTCCGACCAAACTCTTATCATTTGTGGCAGTCAAAACTAACAATTCTTGTTCGGAACTAACAAGCCCTTTCGCCAAAGAAAAAGCAACATTAGCGGCGCCGCCGCTATTTTCCGGCAAAAATTCATCTAAAATAAATAAGATTTTCATTTTTATTTTTTGGCGACAATTAACCAACCGAGCGCGTGCTTTTGATTGGCCCTGCTCTTATCTAATCCGTCAATTAAAATAGACAGCCAGCCGCAAATTAAAAAAAACAGATTAAAGATTTCAGCAAGCCAAGCGCGGCGGTTTAAATTAAATAAATCAATAACATAGCGGATTTTCATTTGACAATTCGCAGCCCAAAAACCGCCGCGCCTTTCAATTAAAATAATTTTGAAACCGGCATTTTTAAATAATTCTTCAAGTCCAAATCTGGTAAACCTGAAATAATCATGCGGTTCTTCGTGAAGTTCATTTAATTGCGGCACGGTAATTAAACAATGTCCTCCGGGCTTGAGCACGCGGTAAAATTCATTGACGGCCTTTGCAGGGTTTTTAACGTGCTCCAAAACTTGCGTGGAAATAATCGAGTCAACGCTGTTTTCGTTCAGCGAAATATCCAAAACAGAACCTATTATATCTGGATTATTTTTAGAATTGATATCAAGAGTTAGATATTTTTCAAATTTAAAAAAAGATTTATACCGACGAATTTTGCCGCTTCCAGCGTCCAAAACAACGCCCTTAATATAATGAGAGTATTTTTTTATTTGTTTTTTTAATAAATATCTATCAGGTTGAAAAATCATATTAAAAATTTAGCTATTTTTTCTTAGCCACCACAAATGTGTTGGCATAAATAATTTTTGATGGGATTATTTTATCAAAAAATTTTGCAATTTTTTCAATAATTATGAAAAATCGACTCGTTTTTTGTTTATATGGATTAAACCACGAGAAATGAATCATCTCAGAAATTACCATAAAAAATCCGCCATAAATTCCGGAGTCAATAATTTCAAATCCCATTGACTTAAAAATTTCTTCGAGCCCTTCGCGGGAAAAACGAAAATTATCTTTTGGATCAGCGTGAAAAGGGATCATAAAAGGAGCCGTAATAATCGCGTGACCGCCTGTTTTTAAAACTTTGTAAATCTGTTTAGCCATTTGATAAGGATTACTCACGTGTTCCATAACTTGAGTTGAAATAACCGTATCAAAACTTTCGGGAGAATACTTAAGATTTAAAACATCGCAAACATCATCAATATTTTCGGTTTTTCTTACGTCGCAAGCAACGTAATTTCCAGCGTTTTTTACAATAATTTCTTTGTATTTTGCCGTGCCCGCCCCCAAATCCAAAACTTTGCCTTTAACATAAGATAAAACATGAAAAATCACTTCTTTAGTTGTGTTTAACATAGGCATTATAAATTTCAATATAACTTGTTATTATTTTTTTCCAATCAAAATTTTTAACCCACTCAATACTATTCTTTCTTAAATTCAATCCCAAAATATCATCGGAAAGAATTTTTATTATAGCATCGGCAGTTTTTTGCGAATCGTTCTGCGGGACTAAAAGGCCATTATAGTAGTTTTTAACCGCATCTTCAATACCATTACCCAAAGTTCCGATAACGGGAAGCGCTGCTGCTGCCGCCTCCAAAAATACTAATCCGAATCCTTCAAAATGATGATTTTCATTAACCGATGTTAAAATAAAAAGCTTCGCCCGCCGATATAAATCGGAAAGCGCCTCATCGCTTACTCTGCTTAAAAATTCAACATCACCGGCTACCCCATTTTCAAATGCTAAATCTTTGAGATGTTTAAAATAAGCAACGTCTTTTTGACTGCCTACTATTTTATATTTCAAATCGGGCAATTCTTTTTTTGCCAAGGCAAAAGCCGGAATGGATATATGATAGCCCTTACGGTATTTCAAAGCGCCGACGCTTAAAATAAATTTTTCATCCGAATAAACGGGTATTTTGTAAAATTTTTTAAAATCAATTCCAGGATTAATAACTTCTATGTTTGAAAGATTCGCCTTTTTTAAAATCTCATTTTGCGTATACTGGCTTATTGCGATTATTTTATCGGCTCTTTTATACGCCCATTTGAGCAACGTGCCGGCAACAAAGTTATAAAGCGGCGCGACCGCGTAAGTACCCTGAACGGTTATTATTAATTTTTTGTTCAGACCGATATTGGCAACCGCGGCGACAATGGCGTAAGGGTAGCCGTCTATCGCATGAACGATATCACAATTTTTTAAATGCTTTCTGATTTTTATGGCATCTAAAATTAAGCCGCCGAGCCGTTTGCTTTTTTGTTCCAAAACAACAACTTCGCAGCCGGTATTTTTTATCGCCGAAATTAAATCTCCGGCATACCTTCCTCCGCCATGCTTTGAATCCGTATTTTCAATTAAATAACAAATCTTCATATTAAGATAACTTCTTGTTCAAGAAAAATATTATACTGGAAACGGCAAAAATTATATAAAACGGATAAATCGGCAAGGCGTAGCGGTTGAGGCCCAAAGACATGCTGTATATAATATTAAAATAAATAATTATTAATACAAGCCAGCCGATTTTATCCCAGTCGCGAAGATTTTTTATTATTGACGTTATTACAAAAAAGAAAAATAAAAACCACAGCAGGCGCGGAGTCAAAACAATGATTAATTTCAGATAATCTGGAATTTCCTGATGGCGGCCATCGGCAAATTGGGGAGCGAGATCGACCCCGTTTTGCCAAAGCGGCCCGCGCATCAAAATCGGACTATTAAAACTGAAAAAATTCAATGCCGACACCGACAAAAATTGTACGGGATGTTTGATAATTTGGGGCAGAGCCTCTTTGGTAAAAACATTGCTAATATCGCCGTAATCGTAGCCCGCGGCAATAAATTTCTTCATTTTTGACTGAATCGGGCCTTCAAAATAAGAAAAATATTTATTATCGCCGGGGCCGGTATCAAAACTTAATCGCTCCGAAATATAATAACCGAGAGAATAACCCACAAAATGGCCGGCATAGCGGGGATATAATTCTTTCATCCGCTCGGTTTGCAGCAGCAGATAATAGCCGGTAAACGACGAGACGGAAATGCCGTTTTTGAATTTGTTTTTTACAAGCCAAGGCGTTAAAACCATAAAAAAACAAACCGTAAAAACCGCGATTTTATAAAAAATCTTCTTATACGAAATTTTGTTTTTATAAATTATAAAAAGATTGATAACAACCAAAAAAAACAAAAATTCGGCTACGCCCCGAACTAAAGTCGCGCATCCCAAAATTAGCGCGGAAAAAACCAGCCATTTATTGCCGTCTTCCGCGGACGCTTTATAAATAGAGTACGCAAAAAGGCCGAGTAAAAACGCGAATAAAAGTTCTGTCATAACCAAACCGGCCTGATTGGCAAGACCGTAAAAAAGCGCCATGCCTAAACTTGAAAAGATCGCAACTTTTTCGCCGAAAATATCTTTAGCCAAAAGGTAAATAACAACTGCCAATAATCCGAAAATTATAATCTGAACAAACCTTACGGCATCGTAGTTATGGCCAAAAATCTTATAAATCACAGCTAAAAACAAAGGGTAGCCGGGCTCTCTAATTGTCAGCTGGCCGTGATCGGTAAATTGACCATTGCTCAATATATCCATGGCAATGCCGTCATAACCCAATTGATCAGAACTTATTGGCTGGCCGAATATTTTTTGATTCCAGAAAAAACCGGAAAGCAAAGCAATTAAAAAAATTGAAACTAAGAATTTATCTTTTAATACGTGCGTCATTTCTTGGCAATAATAAAGTGATTGAATCCTAGTTCAAAGTATTTATGCTTTATATTTTTGAAGCCCGCTTGCCAGCATAGTTTAATAAGCTCTGACTTTGAAAAATAATTTTTATAATCCGTAATTTCGCGCCGATCAACAATGCCCAGTCTAAAGGCCAGAAACTCCAATAAGGACTTAGAAATAGTGGTTGGAGTTGTAATAATTAACTCCCCTTCACTTTTCAAAACGTCGTGAATTTTTTTAAGAGCTTGTTCGGGATAATTTATATGTTCCAGAACCGCGGTCATAAACACCTGATCAATAGAATTTTCAGAAATTGGCAAATCACCTTGGGCGTCAATATCATAATTATCGATTTTTATATTGGTAGCTTCAAAAAAACCAGCTCTTTTATCAATGCCAAAAGAATACTTGAATTTATCTTTGTTGGATTTGATAAACCAAAAATTTTCGCCGCACCCGACATCTAAAATAACACTTCCATCTTTTATATTCTTTATAACCATATGAAGGCGTAGTCGCCTAAGCAGGTCGTCTAAATTAAACTTAAGTCCAATCATTGCAATAAGACATTTCACACCATGACGCCAATTTAATTTTTTACCCTCTTTAACACTTCTCGCAACATAACTTATTGGCACTTCGACTATTCGGCCATTACTTTTTAATTGATAAGTTAAGTCAACCATATCAAAAACAAAATCATTATGAGGCGATCTAATTAATTGAGCGACAATGCTTTTAGGAAACAATTTATAGCAAGTTGCAATATCAGTAAAACATGTCCCGAAAAGTAAATTAAAAATTTTCGCGAGCATTAGGCCGCCATAAAAATAATATCTGTTAAAGGGAACATTATTAGTGCCCAAATTGCGCGAGCCAAAAACGATATCTGCTTTTTTATTAAAGATCGGTTCAAATAGTTTGTGATAATCTTCGGGATAATATTCCAGGTCGGCATCCTGGATAATGATAAAATCGCCTTTTGCAACTTTTAGGCTGGATTTAATTGCGGCGCCCTTACCCATATTTTTTTCATGGTTTACTAATATAATCTGCCCCATATCAGCAAGTTGCTTTAAAATCCCAAGAGAGTCGTCGCTGGATCCATCGTTTACGGCAATAATTTCTTTGGGAATATCAACCGCCCCCACGCGATCAATAACCTGTTTTAAGGTCTTAGATTCATTAAAAACCGGAATTATGACCGAAAGAAGCATAATTTATTTTATAAAGTTTAGAATATTTTTAGCGCGCTTTTGCCAGGTGTATTGCTGAACATCAGCCAATGCCTGCTGGCTTAAATGATAGCCGAGCATTTGACTTGATTTAAGCATTTTTATCGCTCGCGCCAGATCCGGCGCGTCATCCGGCTTGAAAAATAAGGCGTTCTTGTC
>Ga0210020_1002754_pt1 | contig 13981 bp, 11 predicted proteins | sample CryGeymeta201514_FD_183980 | JGI IMG/M metagenome (GOLD analysis project Ga0210020, IMG submission 183980) | Groundwater microbial communities from Crystal Geyser aquifers in Utah, USA - Crystal Geyser metaG 2015-14 (SPAdes) (version 2) | ecosystem: Environmental > Aquatic > Deep subsurface >... | reverse complement strand
AGATCGCGATACGGTGATCAAACTTAAAGATCAATATATTGACATTGGCTGCAACAGCCGTGAGGAGGTGGAAAACCTGATCCGTATCGGCGACCCCATCACCTTTGCCGTGGGGTTGCAGCGTTTACAAAATGGTCGTCTCACCTCGCGGGCACTAGACGACAAGATGGGTGCTTTCATCGTTAGTCAGGTTTTCGCCCACACCAAAGCTCAGGCCCCAATCGCGGCGGAACTGGTGGGTGTCAGTACGGTTCAGGAAGAAGTGGGTTTGCGTGGTGGAACCACCAGCGCTTACGGCGTTGATCCCGATGTGGCAATTGTGGTTGAAGTCACCCATGCCACTGACACACCTGACGTCGACGCCAAAGGGATTGGCCGGGTCGCCTTAGGCAAGGGGCCGGTCTTGTCCCGTGGCGCAAATATCAATCCGGCGCTGTTTGAGTTGATCATTGAAACGGCGAAACAAAAGCAAATACCCGTTCAAATTATTGGCGCCCCCCGCGCCACGGGTACCGATGCCAATGTTTTGCAACTTTCGCGCGGCGGAGTAGCCACTGCACTCCTCGGAATCCCCCTGCGTTATATGCATACCCCGGTTGAAGTCCTCGACGAAGCCGACCTGCAAGCCGCCATTGCCCTTTTAAGCGCCGTTGTGCCGCGCATAAAAGCCGACCTGAGTTTTGTGCCGGTGTAATCCTGAGCTCCTCAAGCGTAACAGGTTGGGCGACTGATCTTACCTCGTTCCCAAAACCTCGTTCCCACGCTCCTGCGTGGGAATGCATACGAAACCAAGGGGCTTGGGTTGAGGGGCGGCTGGCAGGGGTCACGCCTGGCAGAAACTGCCCGCTGTTTAAAAAATCAAGGCGACAATGGTGTAGGAGCAATGTTTTTGCGCGTATTTGTGCTTGTACACAACAGGTGGCTGTGATTTACTGCCGGGGTCTGATTTGTTTTTGTGAAAAATCGGGGCTGGAGAGGAAGCCGTAAGGTTTAGTGGGAAGGTGAGGGTGAGCATGCAGAAAACAATCAACCAAAATTTAATAGCCGTTTAACCCGCTGTGAAGGCGGTTTAAACGGCTTTTTTTATTTTTAAAGTCGATCCAGCGGACTGACTACGCTGTTCACATCTTTGCGCATCACGTGGGTATAAATTTCGGTGGTTTTCACGTCGGCATGCCCCATCAGTTCCTGCACCATGCGGATATTCACCCCGTTTTCGAGCAGGTGGGTGGCGAAGCTGTGGCGCAGGGTATGACAGCTGATCCGTTTGGGGATGCCGCTCTTGCGCACCGCCGTCTTCACCGCTTTTTGCAGGCCCGATTCCTGGGCATGATGGCGGCGTTCTTCACCGCTGCGCGGATCGAGCGCGCGCTTTTTGGCCGGAAACATATACTGCCAACCCGTTTCCGTTGATGCGTTGGGGTATTTACGCGCCAGGGCCTCGGGCAGATAAACCCGACCAAAACCTTCGATCAGGTCGGTTTGATGCCGTTGGATGACCCGCTCGATATGGGCCTGGAGATCAGTCGCTAATTCCTGCGGCAACAGGCTGACGCGGTCTTTACCCCCTTTGCCGTCGCGGATAAACACGTGCCGTTGGCCAAAATCAACATCTTGAATGCGCAGGCGCAGACATTCCAAAAGGCGCAACCCGGCCCCGTAAAGCAGCCGCGCCATCAGAGCATGGGTGCCGGACATCTGGCTTAACAGGAGCTTCACTTCGTCCTGGGTTAAAACCGTCGGCAGGCGCGGCGCCTTTTTGGAGCGTACCGGCGCAATCCGATCTTTCAACGGCAGATGCAAAACCTTGTGATACAAAAAGACCAAAGCGTTCAACGCCTGTTTCTGGGTTGCAGCAGCCACCTTCTGGCGACTGACCAGATCCGACAAAAACCGTTCCACATCGGCAGAGCCCAGCTCTTTGGGGTGAGTTTGGTCACCGAAAAAACGCACATAGCGTAAGATCCAGCCGCAGTAGGATTGTTCAGTGCGATAAGCATAATGGTAATACCGCAAAACTTCACGCACTTGATCCATCAGTTTCAAGTCGGGATTGGGATGAAAACCAGACTGTTTTTCCATGACTAACCACCAATATGAGAAAAAATAGAAAATATCAGAGCAAGGAAAAAAAGGATTCTATTTTCTGTTTTTCGTTATTAATATAATGGTATCTAGAAAATTGTCCAGTCTATAGAAAAAAATAAGTGGAAAATTTTCCACTTATCAACAATGTTAGGATGAATCAAAACGACTGGTCTGCTAGGGGGTCAGGGAACCCAAGATCAAACCAGACAATGCAATGGGACCCCGAGCGTCCCCCCTCCCTGCCGGGCGATGAATCTGCCCGCCGCTCGCCCATTGCATTGACCTGATCTTAAATTCCCTTCTGTGATGCGGTTATCAGGACTGAAGGTGCGACAATAGCCAGGTGTCAAGGGTTGGCCGGTGATAACGAATTTGACCGCCAATTTTGAGCCGTCCAGGGATTAAATTATCCTTGGCCATACGGTCGAGGGTTGACCGTGAGAGATTGAGCAGGTGACAAACCTGCGGCAATGTCAGTAAAAGAGCCTGATCCGTTGATTGAGCGGATAGAGGGCTGGAGGCTTCCGGGCTACGGCCCGCCCCCGCCCGCGTGCCCGGCGGTGCGGCCTTGCCCGCCGGAGAAGAAGGAGAGGTTGAACGGTTAAGGGGTTTTTTGGTTTTAGGTCTGCGTGACATCAGAAAGCCTTTACTCAAAATTGGTCAAATATGGTCAAGTTTCGTCAAGCAGAAAATAGCAGTTTCGTCAAAGGTGGTCAAGTTTAATCATTTGTTGTCAGTTTTGTAATTTGCGCCCCTGTGTTACAGGTCGGGGCGCTTAGTGAAATTTTGAGGGGTAAAAAAGAAAGTTTGAGATATGGGATAAGAAACAAGCCGGTTGATACATCCTAACAAATGTGATCAAGCCGACCGAAGGCAGGGCGATGGTAACCGAAAATTATGAGGGTGTCAAAGGGCAGAGCGCGGCGGCTTATCACAAACGTTGGCTATTCAAAGAAGGATGAATTTAAATGGAAGAATTACTGACAGTCCTTGGTTCAGCGTTGATTTCCTTTCTCGTTGCATGGGTGACTGTTCGGGCAGAAGAAAGTAAAGGCCGAGCTTTGCTCTACTCGCTGACTTGCAGATTCTTTATTGCGTCTTTCAATAGTATTGACCCTCAAACTAATCAGCTAAAGTCTAATCCACTTGAGAAAATCATGTATCAAGCCGAGCTTGAAGCAATACTTAATGATTTTTCTGCAATATCTACAAATTCTGTTTTTGTTCGTTTCCTTTCAAGAAATGAGCTTGGCCCGCAGATGATGGTGCAGATTAGACGGGAATTAGAGGAACACAAAGAAAGCAGCGCCTTTGCAATGAACCAAGGAACCATACAGCATTTCATTAAAACTTTTGATTGGTGCAAAGAATACCCCTGGGGTTTCTGGATAAGAAAGCACAAAATCACTGAGGGCCTCGTAGATTTTTTTCGACAGTGGGTAAAAAATAGCCAACCAGCAAATCAAGCGGATGGAAAATAGCTGGGTGTGCTCCCCGAAAAACAAAACCAAATTGCGGTAGTAGGCCGACCCTTCGCGTCGCCACCGCTTATCTCTAACCGTTATATTTGTTTATCGAGTTGGCAATACTCAAAAAAAAGGAAATAATAAGATGGATTGGGCACTATTTAGTATATTTTTAACCGTAGCTATTGCGCATTTTCTTGCATTATTAAGCCCTGGACCTGACTTTGTGCTTGTTGTTAAAAGCGCAATAAAAAATGGTCCTAAAAAATCGATTGGAGTTGCAGCTGGTATGGGAGCATTACCCGTTATTGACAAGATCTAGGCAGCAAATTTCCGCAGCCGGGGCATAAAAAAGAGCTGGACATTCTCCCCCGGTTTCCCTAGAGTATGTTGGGGAAACATGAGGAGACGAGATGACTGCACACATAACGACGGATTTTTCCTTTTGCGGGCAGCCGGTAACGGGTAAGGAGCTGGCCCTCATCCAAGGCATTGCCGACGATTTCAGTGCTCTTGGACGCACCGAGATGGCCAATACGGTCTGTGAGCTACTGCAATGGGTTCGGCCCACGGGCAAGCTCAAGACGGTGGAGTGCCGGGCCTTTCTGGAATCGTTGCAGGCCAGTGGCCTGATCCGTCTGCCGGAGCGCCGCCCTCAGCGCCGACGGAACAAGCAGGCTGCGCTACCGCTTACCCCTTCTGGGGAGGGCGGCGCGTCCCTGGAAGGGAGCCTCAAGGATTTCCAGCCCCTTGAGCTTGAACCCGTCAGTTCCCCGGCCGATCAGGCGCTGTGGCGCGAATGGATGCAGCGTTACCATTATCTGGGCTATCGCATCCCCTTCGGCGCCCATCTGCGCTACTTTGTGCGGGTTGCGGCGCCGCAGCCGGTGGGGGTCGGGGCGCTGCAGTTCTCCAGCCCCGCCTGGCGCATGGCGGCGCGGGAGCGCTGGATCGGCTGGAACGAGGCGGCCCGCCGGCGCCATCTGCAACAGGTTGTCAGCAATAGCCGGTTTCTGATTCTCCCTTGGGTGCGCATCCGCAATCTGGCCAGCAGCGCCCTGGCGTTGGCGGCTCGGCGGCTGCCCGCCGACTGGGAAGAGAGCTACCGCGTTCGGCCGTTGCTGCTGGAAACGCTGGTCGATCCGGCACGTTTTGCCGGCACCTGCTACCGGGCGGCGGGCTGGACCGAGCTCGGACAGACCACGGGCCGGGGCCGTCAGGATCGCGCCCATCGGCGCCACGGGGCCTGCCCCAAGACGATTTTTCTGTACCCGTTGAGCCCAAAGGCCCGTCGGGAGTTATGTGAGGAGGGCCCCCGATGAGTTCATCCCCCAAGGACAAGTCCGCGCTCATCGCAGCCTTTCGCGCCGCCGCGCACGAGCAGGTGGATCGTTGGGTCGATCAGCAGACGAACCTGTTTGAGGCCGAGACCCTGCCGACCCTGCGGCAGATCAGCGATCAGTTTACCCGCACCCGCTCCACGCTTCTGGGCGGCTGCCTGGAAGAGATGGTCAAGGAACTGACCGAGGCCTACCGGGCACAGGAGCTGGCCGGCTGTCCGCACTGCGGCAAATCCCTCAAACGGCACAGCATCAACACCAAAACCCTCAATACCCTGCAGGGCAGCGTGACCCTGGCGCGACCCTACTTCTACTGTCGCAGTTGCAAGGCGGGGGTTTATCCCCTGGATGAGGCACTGGAGCTGGCCGACGAAGCCTATCAGTACGACATGCAGGAGAAGATGCTGCGCCTGGGGGTCGAGTCGCCCTATGCGATCTCCGCCGATCTGTTCAAGGAGCTGACGGGCATCAGCCCCTCGAACCACTGCCACCACGACACGCTCAACCGCATCGGCGCCGCGGCGCCCATTGAGGAGGTCATCCCCAGCGCCGAGGAGATCGCCTGCCGCATCGCCGCCGTCCACTCGGCAACCGGCGAGCAGCCGGTACTGGCCGTCGCCAGTGACGGCGCCCACACCCCGACCCGCCCCAAGGGCGGCCGCAACCACCGTCGCGGCGCGGGCAAGTGGCGGGAAGTCAAGGGCTTCCGCATCTATCTGCTCGATGGCAAAGAGCGCATCGTTCAGATCGCCAGCTGGCACCAGATCCAGGACGCGGCCCAGTTCACAAAGGATCTGGCGGTCGTCGCCGCACGGATACCGCAGGACAAAGTCCGCATCGCTCTGCTGGGAGATGGCGCCCAATGGTTATGGACCGCCATGACCCAGAACTTTCCCGATGGGCGGCAGGTGCTCGACTACTATCACTGTGCCGAACACGTCCACAAGGTGGCCAGGCTTCAGTACGGCGACACCCTGGACGCCCAGCAATGGGCCGAGGCCACCCTCACAAGGCTGTACATGGACCAGAGCGGCGCCGCCATCGGGGGCCTCAAGCGGATGCAGCCCAGCGGCGCGGAGGCCATGAAGGAAATTCGCAACCTGATCAACTATCTTGCACACCATCGGCACCGCCTCGGCTACCAGGAGTGCAAGGATGCCGGTATGCCCATCGGCAGCGGTGGAATCGAATCCGCCAACAAGCACATCTGCCATGTCCGGCTGAAGCGCTCCGGCGCCTGGTGGTTGGTGGAAAACGGCAACACCATGCTCCGTTTACGCTGTGCCCTCTACAACGGAACCTTCGATACCGTGCTGAACAGCTACATTGCCAAAAAACGGCTCAAGGGTGTGCAATAAACGGGTAATGCTCCCGTCCAAAGAGTATTTACTCGTTTGGGCCTTTGTCATGATAGTGCAAGTCTTGACGATATAATCAAAACAGCTCGTACTTTATATCCCGAATTCCCCGGCTTAATGGATCTTCCAACCTGGGAAATTGGCAGGGAGCTATGCCATCCAACATCACCAAAATGTAATGAATGTTATTTGCAACCAGACTGTAACTATTCATCTTAATGAAATAATGCACAACAATCGGAAAACTAAAATTCAAAACAGAATTACTGGTTTTAGTCTGTTTGCCTTTCAAGCATTCTAAAAAGTTGCGAATAATGCCTAGCGAATAAGGATAGATAGCGCGAGGAACGAGCTGCGATCTTATCCTGTGGTTGGACAAGCCCGGCCACAATACATATAATAGCAAATATATCGGTTTGGTTTTAAGGGTGGGAAGGTTCTGATTTTTCAGGCACTTTTTCAAGACGAGCAGGCCCGCCACCTGCGGACAGGTTAAAAATTTGACTGGTGCTGGTGATGGCCACAAAGATCACCGCCGAGCAAAAGGAGATTCTTAATCGAATGGGTATCAAGTTGATCCCCACCCAGTTCACGGCCAGAAGAGTTGTAGTGTAAAAAAACGGTTGTCGGTGATGCTAAGTTACTGATAATACGAAATTCATACCATTGAAAGTGTCAAGCTTTGGGCATTGACTGCTCAGACAAAAATCGCTGGCATCCCGGATACTTAGCTGGTACCATAAAACTCAATTTATGTGAGACATCCCTATGAATGCCAACGACTATAAAATCGCAAAAGAACTGAAAAGACGACTGGCTGCCCAGGCCATGCTCGTTGACTTCCGTGTTTTTGGTTCACGTGCTCGCGGGGATGCCGAAAATGAATCCGATATGGATGTCTTTGTTGAGGTTGAATCCCTGAACCCGGAGGTCAAGGAAAAGATTCATGAGACAACCTGGTCCGTCGGCTTTGAGAACTCCATGGTCATCTCTCCGCTCATCGTCACAAGGTACGAAGTCGAACAGACGGCGCTACGTTCTTCGGCAATCATCAGAAACATCACGCGCGAAGGGATCGCGGTATGACCGACAAGGAAACTCTGCTGGCGTACCGCCTGCGCGAGGCGCGAGAAACCCTGACGGATGCGCAAACGCTGTTGGAGGGTAGCGGCACCCCACGTACGGTGATCAATCGTTCCTACTATGCAACGTTTTATGCAGTACTGGCTCTTTTCGTTAAAGAAGGAACCGACATCCGTACGTCCAAGCATGCTGGAGTGATCGCCTTGTTCAACAAGGAATTTGTTCACACGGGGAGAATTGCGGTGGAGTATTCCCGGACCTTACAGCGACTTTTCGACGCCCGCCAGGAATCCGACTACAAGGAGTTCGTGGAAAATACGAAGGACGAAGCACGGAAATTTTTCGACATGGCCGAAGCGTTTTTAGCCGAAATTGAACGATTTTCCGCTGCTGTTGGATGATCCAAGTTTGACACCCGCTCTGTGCACCAACTCCATAGCCTCAATCATCGAAATTGCAAAACCTGTCTCTGTCTTGACCTGCCCGAAACAGGCGGATAAACTGCCGCGCAGCCCGCTTCTCAACCCTTATCCCCTTCAACGAGGTCAGTATGTCGAACATTGCCGCAAAAGTAAAAAACTGCATTGAAAGCGCCTCCTGGATCCGCCGCATGTTTGAAGAAGGCGCGGCACTGCGCAAGCAATACGGCGATGAGTGCGTCTTCGACTTTACCCTGGGCAACCCGACCATGGAACCCCCGGCGGAACTGAAAGCCGAGCTGAAACGCCTGGCCAACGAACCGGTCGCCGGCATGCATCGTTACATGAACAACGCTGGCTACGACGAAACCCGCGCTGCCGTGGCTGAAGTCATCGCCGAAGGTTGCAACCAACCGGTGACTGCCGCACACATTGTCATGTCCTGCGGGGCGGGGGCGGCCATGAACGTGGTGCTGAAGACTCTGCTCAACCCAGGCGATGAAGTAATTATTCTTGCGCCCTTCTTTGTCGAATACAAATTTTATATTGATAATCAAGGCGGGGTCGCCGTGGTCGTACCGACCCTGGCCAATTTCCAGCCCAACGTGCAAGCCATCGAAGCCGCGGTGACCCCGCGCACCCGCGCCCTGATTCTCAATTCACCGAACAACCCCACCGGGGTGATTTACCCGCGTGAAACCCTGCTGCAAATCGGCGAGCTGCTCAAAAAAGTTGAACAGAAAAGCGGCCAATCCATTACGGTCATCTCCGATGAACCCTATGCCCGCATCAGCTTTGAAGAACCCGTCACCAACATTTTCGACTGTGTCGACAACGCGGTAATTGTGACTTCCCACTCCAAAGATCTGGCCCTGCCCGGTGAGCGCATCGGCTACCTCGCGGCCAATCCGGCCATGCCCGAAGTCGATCTGTTCATGCAGGGGGCCATTTTCTGCAACCGGGTGCTGGGCTTCGTCAATGCACCGGCATTGATGCAGCGTCTGGTCACCCGCTTGCAGCGCGCCAGTGTCGATATCAATCTCTATCGCAAGAAACGTGACCGCCTGTATACGCATCTTACCAACCTCGGGTTTGCGATGGTCAAACCGGGTGGCGGCTTCTACCTGTTTCCCCAATCTCCTCTGGCCGATGAGATGGAATTTATTCGCCTGGCCCAAAAATATTTTATTCTCCTGGTGCCCGGTTCGGGCTTTGGCGCCCCCGGCTTTTTCCGCATTGCCTACTGTGTCGACGATGCCATGATCGAGCGCAGCCTGCCGGCCTGGGATAAACTGGCTGCAGACCCGCAACTGAAGGGCGTACTGAAGACTTGAAGCCAGAATCGCTAAACGTAAGCGGGAAAGCCACTTGCACTGCTGCGACATCGGGCTATAAATGGAAGGTGGAAAAACTTTAAAGACGCGAGACGCCGATGACTGCGGCTGTTCAATACCCACCTTCTGCTTATAATGCTTTCGTTCCCTCGTCTGGCCTGCGCCGGATTGAGGAGAGCGTTTCTGCCCCCTTTGCGCAACAGCAACCGAGGCAGAAGCAAGGAGCAGACGAACAAATTATCGATGCCGAATGGCAGCCGATTCATGAGCCAATTTTCTATCCCGGCCCAACTCTCGAAGCAACTCCGACGAAACTTTTCTTCACCACAGAAGAACAACCCACCCCTCCCCCCTCGGCTTCTGCGGTTGCTGCCCGTTATCAACAGATAGGCTCAGACGTAACCACAAAAAAAAGCCCCACAAATGGCCGACAGCTAGATTTTTTTATTTAAAGATATGTAACCATACAGCAAGCAGAGTCCGTTCCATGGATGGATTTATGCGGCCCGTGGAATGGCTGTCTCGAACTCTGTTTTTACGGAGCTGAACAGCTTACGGGGATGTTTACCTTTGCGCTGCTATCAATCCCCAGTCGCGCGAAAATCTACCACCTGCAACTGAACCGAATCCTGACCGCGAAAACTGTTGATATCGGGCCGAAAGAGCAGATCGACGGAACCGGACAGCTGCGCAATGCGCTCCGCCATTCCAAAGGCGATGCACGCATGAGTCGTTCCGGCCGCACGCACACTGAAACGCAGATGTTTCTGACCGACAATCTGAGGCCGCAGAATTTCAAGGCGGCGCGCAACAAAAGCGGGTTGCGGATTGCCGATACCAAAGGGAGCCAGTTCCGCCAGTTGCCTGACCACCGGCAAAGACAATTCGTCCAGCGTCACCTCGCCATCATGCTCAAGCAGCGGTAACAGATCCTCCGGGCTCAGGCTGGCGGCCGCAACCTGTTCGAAATCCCGGCGGAAGCCGTCGAGGTTTTCCGCCGGAAGGGACAACCCCGCAGCCGCGGCGTGCCCGCCGAAGCTTTTCAGATTCGCTGCCGCCTGCTGTAAAGCTTCAAAGAGGTGAAAGCCGCGAATCGAGCGCGCCGAGCCTTTGCCCACCCCATCTTCCAGGGCAATCATCACCGTCGGGCGGTGATAGCGTTCCACCAGCCGACTGGCAACAATTCCGATGACACCGGCATGCCAACCCTCGGACGCCAGCACCAGGCTGAAGTCCCCGCCCTGCCCAGATTCGACGGCGGCTATGGCCTGATTCAACGTTTGTTCTTCTATCTGCTGGCGCTCACGATTGCAGCAGTCGAGATGGCTGGCCAGTTCATGGAGAGAGCCGTCCCCTTCACCCAACAGCAACTGCACTCCCAGGGCGGCGTCTTCGAGGCGGCCAGCGGCGTTTAGGCGCGGGGCGAGACGGAAACCGACCGTACCACAACTCACCTTGCTGACCGCGGCAACTTTTTTCAGCGCCACAATTCCAGGACGCTGACTCTGGTCGAGCAATTGCAACCCATAACGCACCAGCACCCGATTGATACCACCTAGGGGCACCATGTCGGCGATGGTGCCCAAAGCCACCAGATCAAGGCTTTGACGCAGATCCGGCTCGGGGCGTTGGGCAAACCACCCCGATTCACGCAGTTGACGCCGCAAGCCCAGCAGCAGAAAAAAGGCCACGCCGACTCCGGCCAAATCGGGCCAAGGAAACTGATTCCCCGCCAGATGCGGGTTGACCAGGGCCAGGCACTCCGGCAGAGTCGCTGGGGGCTGATGGTGATCGGTAATAATCAGATCAAGCCCCAGCTCCTTGGCCATTTGCGCTTCAGCCAGGGCCGACACCCCACAATCGACGGTCAGAACCAGCCGACAACCACTGGCAGCCGCCCGCCTGAGGGCATCGCCTGACAAGCCATAGCCATCCTGCATCCGCAGGGGGATATGATATTCGACTTCGGCTCCGAAAAGGCGCAGGGATTCAACCAGCAAGGCCGTGCCACTGATCCCATCCACATCATAATCGCCATGCACCCCAATTTTTTCGCCCTTGCGCACGGCAGCGTCCAGACGCTGCACGGCCGGAATCAGATCGGGCAGCAAAGCGGGGTCGGGCAGAGAGTTCAAACGTGCCGACAAAAAATCTTGCGCCGCAGCAGCATCGGTCAAACCTCGCCTCACCAGCACCGAAGCAATCAGCGGCAGACAAGGTAAAGCCTGGGAAAGTTGGGTGATCCGTCCCCGGTCAAAAAAACGTTCTTGCCAACGCTTGCTGACGGCGGTCATGGGGTAAACTCGAAAATCGGCGGGGACTTAAGCACCGGCAAGTATTCAATCCGCCCCAGCCAATCGTCCAGACGACCATCGAAAAACAGGCGTTCAAGGGGCTTTCCAGGCGCTTCACTCCAGAAATTATGCGCGAGATTGACCGGCATACGCACCCCTTCGCCCAAGTTGACCTGGTAGGGGTAGTTGTCAATAAAGGCGTTCTGTTCAATGCGATAATTGCGGGGTTCAGCCGAAATGAACAGCCCTTTACGATTATTTTGAATCAGATTATGGCGAATTTGGGGCGAACCGTAATGAAAGCGGATGGCGGTGTCATTGTCTTCAAAGAGAGTCTCTTCGACGCGCAGGTCGGTATCGTGGAAGCGAACGCCCACCACATTGCGGCGAAACACCGAATAACGGATATCAACCTGCGTCTCACGGGCATGCACCGCGCTGTCGGCCTGTTGAAAAACACAATATTCAAAGCGACTTGCGCGTGCAGCTTCCAAATTAACTCCTCCCCAGCTGCCGGGGTCGGCAGTAGGGTTTTCAGCCCGGAACAAGATGGGCTGCTGGCGCGTGCCAAGGGCCAGCAGACGACCGCGGACAATCAGCTCACTGCCAATAAAATAGGGATGTTCCTGATAAAGATCCTGCCCCACCAAGGGCGGGGCAAAAATTACCTGAGTCCCCGGCGCGATGGTTAATTCGGCATCTTCATCGATAATCACATCCCCGGCCAATCGCACCACCCCCTGCCAATAAAGGGAGCCCGTCAAGACTTGGGATGACGGCGGAAAAGAGGCAGCGCAGCCGCTCAAAACACAGAGCATGAACAAGGGGAAAAGAGCCGACCGCGAAAAGCGGGCGGCACACAAACGAGAAAAAGCGGGCAGACGGGAAAAACCGCCTGACCGCTTTTTAGGTGAAGATCTAGTTGGCACCAGGCGAAGGATGCGTCTTGATAAAGTCGAGTTCGGCGCGCACCTGCTCGGCACCACCACCGGAAGGATTGATCGTCAGATAGCGCTCCCAGGTCTTTTGGGCCTTGGCAAAATCCTGCAAATCATAGCGATAAACAATGCCCAGATTAAACAAGCTTTGCGCGTGGCCGGGATCAATTTTGTTGGCCTGCTCAAAATTGTTCACCGCCTTATCAAACCAGCCAAGGGTGCGGAACATTACGCCCTGATCGGTCAGCACATTGGGATCATTGGCATCGATGGCTAAAGCCTTGTCGTAGGCTTCAATCGACTTCATCGGCTGACTGGCGTCAAAATAGGCATTGCCCAGCTGCACCCAGGCATTACGATTACCCGGTTCTTTAGCGACAATCCCTTCCAGCATCGTCAACTGCTGACTGGCGTTGACCGCCGGCGCCGCAGCGACGGGTGCCCCACTGGAGGAAACCGCCGAATCTTTGCGCGCATTGGTAAAAATGACCCACACCAGTACCCCGACGACCAAGGCGATTACCGCAAATAAAATGGTTTCTTTTTTCATGGCACTTGCTCCCGCTGGCTCTTTATTTTTGTGCTTTACGTTCTTGCCAGAAGATCAGAATCGGGCTGGCGACGAAAATTGAAGAATAGGTTCCTATGAGCACGCCAACCAGCATGGCAAAGGCAAAGTTGTGAATAACCCCCCCGCCAAGGACAAACAGCGCCAGTACCACCAGCAAAGTCGTTCCTGAAGTCAAAATGGTGCGCGACAGGGTTTCATTGATACTGTGATTGACAATAAAGCCGAAGTTTTCCTTATTGTAGCGCCCCATGTTTTCACGTATACGGTCATAAACGATGATTGTATCATTTAACGAGTAACCAATAATCGCCAGAAAAGCGGCAATAATCGGCAAGTCAATCTCCTTGCCAAACAAACTGAAGGCCCCGAGGGTAATCAGCACGTCATGCAGCAACGCCACAACCGCTCCGATCGCGAAACGAAATTCGAAACGCCAGGAGATATAAATCAGGATACCCAGCATCGCATAAAATAGCGCTTTTAATCCTTTGTTACGGAGGTCTTTGCCCACCTGAGGGCCAACCATCTCCGTGCGCCGAACTTCAACTTTGTCCGCCCCATAAACCTTCACCAGGTGGCCCTCAACCTCACGTGACAGACCCTGAAGTTCGTCGGACGATTTTTCCATGCGAATCAAAAACTCATTACTTTCTTCGCCGAACTTTTGCACCACCAGGCTGCCGACGCTCAGATCTTCGAGGGCTTTTTTGATGTCAGCGGCATTGGTCGGGGCGGTAAAGCGCACCTGAACCAGGGTGCCACCGGCAAAGTCAATACCATAATTCGGACCACCTTTCACCAGCAACGAACCCATGCCAACGATGATCAGCACCAGAGAAAAAATCAGTGCAATACGGCGCATACTGACAAAATCGATCTGAGTATCCGGTTTAATAATCTGCATTCCCAGAACCTCTCTTTAAATGCTGAGACGCCGAATTTGCCGACGGTTCAGAAAAAAGTCAAAAACAACCCGCGAAACAAAAATCGCAGTAAACAAGGAACAGACAATCCCGATGGACAGGGTGACAGCAAACCCCTTAACCGGGCCGGTACCAAACTGAAAAAGCACCAGGGCCGCCAGCAGGGT
>Ga0210020_1002748_pt1 | contig 13989 bp, 10 predicted proteins | sample CryGeymeta201514_FD_183980 | JGI IMG/M metagenome (GOLD analysis project Ga0210020, IMG submission 183980) | Groundwater microbial communities from Crystal Geyser aquifers in Utah, USA - Crystal Geyser metaG 2015-14 (SPAdes) (version 2) | ecosystem: Environmental > Aquatic > Deep subsurface >... | reverse complement strand
AACAATTCTTAAATTCATAGAATAACGCCATGCGTTCGTTAGCACTCCATAAATCCACCCCTCGCATCTCCGCGATTACTGCCTTGGCGTCAGCTACGGCGACTTTGACGTGACCGTGGGCCTCATAGCATAAAGGCTTGACTCTCCTCTTGTTCTATTGTAGTTTCATACAGAAATTGAAGAATCGAAGTGAAACCCTTGCTCAGGGAGGTCAGTCTATGAAAAAAATGATTGCTGTTCTGATGATTCTTGCGACCCTGTCTCTGTCCATGGCGCCGGAACCGGCATGGGCCCAGGGCGATGCCATGCCCGTGGTTTTCCGGGATACGCTGTATGGAGCGCTGACCGGGGCCTTCCTCGGAGGGCTTTTCCTCCTGACCTCAAACAACAAAAGCGACCACTGGGACTATGTGGCCTACGGCGGCCTGATCGGGGCCGTGGGCGGGCTGGCCTACGGCGTCTACAACACGCCCCGCAGTATGGTGGAGATTGACAAGGGGAAGATCACGGTCGGCCTTCCCACCATTCAAACGGCAAATATCTCCGGTTCACGGGATAAGGAGTATCTGGTAGACCTGCTGAAGCTCCAATATTGACGGCTTCGTAAAAATCCCCAAGCGAGACGGCATAGTAAAAAGATCCGGATGCAAGGCGCGCGAGTCCTGAGGAATGAGGCGTACTTAAAAGTACACTGCAATGACGAAGGATGAAGCGTAACGCAGCAGACGGACTTTTTACTATGCCGTCAATCCTCGATCACGAACCTGGCCAGATTCCGCTTGACCGGCACATATTCTCCCACCGGGACCAGTTTCTTGTTGAACTTGACGCAGTCCACAATCAGGTCCCAGACCTTCTGCATGGCCGCGGTTTCCTCTTTGGTTTCCGGCTGGAATTCAACCAGCGCCTGATCCACTTTGATTTTCATAACCTTCCTCCGTGATGTTTTTGAAAATTTTGGTTCTTCTCTCATTTAGTGGGTAAAAAGGGTTCGAGGATTCCAGGGTTCAAGGATTCAAGTGAAATACTGAAGCGCAAACAAAATCTCCAGAGAAAAACACTGGAACCCAAGATGCCTTAGTGTAGTAGCCGCCGCAGACGGCAATGATATAGAAAAGCAGGACACGCTAAGCGTAACCCGAGATCCCCAGGACTCTCGACCCCTTATGTTTTTAGCACTTCACTTGACCCCTGGAATCCTTGACCCCTAATGCTTTCACCCGTTCTTTTGGAGATGATCCGAAAATTTTAGATCTATTTCCCTTTACCGATGATCTTCCATGCCACCATGTTCGTGGGAATTTTCTCCTGATCCCATGCATGATATTTTTCAATCAAGTCCGGTTCTTTCCGGTTCTCCTCCGGAAGAACAGGAAGGAGTTCCGGGATGTACTCCCGGTTGGAGACCAGGAACTTGACCTCTTTATCGGATTGTATAAAGCTCCGTGCCGAATCCAAGTCATTGAGGATCTGAACAGGCCCGGGATAGTCCACATAAAAGAGGACCTTGGGAGAGACATCCTTATAAAAGGCCATATCCACTGATGGAGATCCCATGACCTGGGCCTTGAGACTTCTCGCAAAGTTTCTCTCATCACTCAGGGCGCTCAGGATCACCTGCTGCCTCCAGAAGAAGCCTCCCATAAGCACCGCTGCCGAGAGGACGAGGGGAGCCATCTTCAGGCGGGTTCCGGTCAAGGTGACCAGGATGCTTGGGGCGGCACGCCTGATAAGCCAGGGGGTGAGGGCCAGAAGACCCAATATCGGGGCCGAAAGTTTCAAATTCTGCGAAGGTACGAAACCGGTACGGGCCTTGATCATGGGCCAGAGCCCAAGGCTTGCGATTTCAATCAGGCAAACGAGGACGAGAAGCCCGGCCTGAAGGCCGAGTCCCAGACGCTGCCAGCGCTCCTTCCCCTGGGTCATCAAAAAGGCCGAGGTAAAAAGGGCGCAGAAAGGGAGGAGCGGGAGGATGTAATAATTCCTTCTCGAGCCGGAGAATGTAAAGAAAACAAAAATCAGGACCGATGCCTCCGCCAGCCACCGGGTCGCCGGATCCATGCGCCTGAATGAGCTCGCCGAAGCCGCGACCGCCGTCAGGAGGAGCGGCGCCCAGGGGAGAAAGAAGAGCGGGAGATAATAGAGATATACATAGGGAGGTTCGACATGGTCAAAGGGCTGGACAAAACGTAGGATGTTTTCCCTGAAGACCAGGACGAGCCCGTTCTGACTGTACCCTTCTGCGGTCATGGCCGCATAAATGAACGGGGCAAGATAGAGGGCAAGCCCTGCGGTGAACGCCAGGACATGGGACAGGGTCAAAAGATTCCTCCAGCGCCGTCCCCTGAGAACGTCGGGAAGGACCAGCAGGGCCGGCGCCACCACGGCTGTGAGCCCCTTGGTGTGGGCGCCGAGGAAACAGATGAGATAGAAGCCAAGATAGCTGATGAAATTGGGTTTCTCCCTGCGGGCCCAGTACCAGGCCACGGCCAGGGTGATGGCCGCAAGGTTTTCCATGTCCGCTGCGCCGGTCCGAGTCCAGAAAAGGATGCCGTAGGAGGTGAGCAGCATCCACCCGGCTGTTCCGGCCACCTCATCGGACCAGAGCTTGCGTCCCAGATAAACCGTGGCCCAGATCCCAGCCAGGCCTGAAACGGCGCTTGGAAGCCTGACCGCCCATTCATCGAGCCGCCCCAGAATCAGAGAGGAGAGGGCAATGAGCCAATAACCGAGAAGGGGTTTGTCGAAATAGGGATTGTCCTTGACCGTGGGGTGGAAGAAGTCTCCCCGGAGAAACATCTCCCTCGTGATCTCGGCCCAGCGGCCTTCCAGGCCCCAGAGCCCCCGGCTGCCAAGGGCCCAGAAGATAAAAAAGCAGACAGCCGCCCAGAAGAGGATCCGGTCAGGCCCGCCGGCATGCGTGGATGAAGGGGCGGATGGCTGAGCGAAATCCATCTGGTTATGATCGGCTGTGGTTTTCATTAGCCTCTGCACGGTTTAAAAAAAAGGTTCTTCTCCCATTTAGTGGGTAAAAAGGGTTCGAGGGTTGAAGATCCATAGGGTTCCAGGGGTCGAGGGGTCAAGGGTTCAAGTGAGATACTGAAACGCAAGCAAAATCTTCAGAGAAAAACACTGGCACCCTTGACCTCTGATGTTTTTAGCACTTCACTCGGCCCCTTGAATCCTTGGACCCTCGGACCCTCAAGTCTTGAAAAGCACTTCACTTGACCCCTGGAATCCTTGACCCCTTGACCCCTGATGTTTTCACCCACTCTTTTGGAGATGAACCAAAAAAAAATTAAGATGCTAAGCGGCCGTATTCGTAAATACGGTAGTATTCGAGGGCCGCAAGGCGGCCTTCTCTCCGTTCCGCTCCTTGCGGTGTACCAGGGGGGTACGCCTCAGTCGCGCGCGGAGATGAAACCGCCTTGCGACCCTCTACCGGTAAACCGAGTACAAGTCGGTACGTTACCATATTTACGAACTGGACCACTAAGGGAACCAGCAAGAATCCGCAATTTTATGGATCTACTTCTCCCTCATCTTGCGGATCCGGAGCCTGAGGGCATTGAGCTTGATGAATCCTTCAGCATCCTGCTGATTATAGACCTGATCCGCCTCAAAGGTCGCGTATCCGGGATGATAGAGAGACCGGTCCGATTTCCTCCCCAGTATTGTACAGTTCCCCTTGTAGAGCTTGAGCCTGGCCGTGCCCGTGACGCCTCGCTGCGCCTCCTGCATGGTCTTTCTCAGGAGATCCATTTCCGGGGAGAACCAAAACCCATTGTAGATCAGCTCGGCAAACTTGGGGATCAGGGCGTCCCTTAAGTGCATGACCTCCCGGTCCATGGTGATCGACTCCACGGCCCGGTGGGCGGTATGCAGGATGGTTCCGCCCGGCGTCTCGTAGACTCCCCGGGACTTCATCCCCACGAAACGGTTCTCCACCAGGTCCAGTCGTCCGATGCCGTGGATGCCGCCGAGACGGTTGAGTTCGGACAGAAGCGCAGCCGGGGAAAGGGCCTTGCCGTTTACGGCGGTGGGTATCCCGTCAACAAAGTCTATCTCCACGATTTCGGGAGTGTCCGGGGCCTTCTCCGGTGAGACCGTGAGGACAAACATGTCCTCGGGCGGCGGAGACCAGGGATCCTCCAGGATCCCCCCCTCAAAACTGATGTGAAAGAGATTCCGGTCGCTGCTGTAGGGCCTTTGCTTGGTCACGGGGACCGGGATCGAACGGATTTTGGCATAGGCGATCAGGGCCTCACGGGAATTCATGTCCCATTCCCGCCAGGGGGCCACCACGCGGATCTCAGGGTTCAGGGCATAAGCCGAAAGCTCAAATCGGACCTGGTCGTTTCCCTTACCCGTGGCCCCGTGCGCAATGGCATCGGCCCCTTCCTGTTCCGCGATCCGGATCAGGTATTTGGCGATCAGCGGCCGGGCCAGGGAGGTTCCCAGGAGATAACCTCCCTCGTACACGGCGTTCCCCTGCAGGGCCGGAAACACATAGTCACGAACAAACTCTTCCCGGAGATCCGAAACAACAGCCTTGGAGGCCCCGGTCTCTCTGGCTTTTTCCTCGATCCCCGTGAGCTCTTCTCCCTGCCCGAGATCGGCGGTAAAGGTGATGACCTCGCACTTGTAGGTCTCCCTGATCCAGCGTACGATCACGGACGTGTCAAGACCGCCGGAGTAGGCGACCACGATCTTTCGGATCTTCTTCTTCATTTCCTCATCTCTCCCATTAAAAGTTCCAGCACGGCCTTCTGGGTATGGAGCCGGTTCTCCGCCTCATCCAGGACCACGGAGTGCGGTCCGTCGATGATCTCGCCTGTGACCTCTTCACCCCGGTGAGCCGGGAGGCAGTGCATGAACAGGTAGCCGGGATCTGCATGTCTTGTTAATGCGTCATTGACCTGGTATTTTCTGAAGGCCTTCAGCCGTTGGTCATGTTCTTTTTCCTGTCCCATACTGGTCCAGACATCGGTGGAGATAATCCGGGCCCCGGTCACCGCCTCCACGGGGTCCTGGGTGATCAGAATCCTGGCCCCCGTATGCCGGGCCTCCTCTATGGACTCACGGGCGACCGTCGCATCAGGCCCATACCCCGGAGGCGAGGCCACGGAGAGGTGGATTCCAAGTTTGGCCGCGCCGTGCAGCCAGGAGTTGGCCATATTGTTTCCGTCGCCGATATAGGCTGCCTTGAACCCTTCAAGGGACCCGATCCGTTCCCTGATCGTGAAGAGGTCGGCCAGGGTCTGGCAGGGATGGAGCAGGTCGGTCAGTCCGTTGATCACGGGGATATCGGCTACTTTGGCCAGCTCCTCCACGTCCGACTGTTTATAGGTCCGGATGACGATCCCGTCGATGTAGCGGGAAAGGACCTTGGCGGTATCGGCAATGGACTCCCCGCGTCCGAGCTGGAGATCTTTGGAACTCAGAAACAGGGCATGGCCGCCGAGTTGAAGGATCCCCACCTCGAAGGAGACCCTCGTCCTCGTGGAGGACTTTTCAAAGATCATCCCCAGGCATTTCCCGAGGAGAGGCTGATAGGGGATGCCGGCCTTGTGCTTTTTTTTCAGGCCTGCGGACCTCTCCAGGATCAGCTCGATATCCTCTCGGCTCAGGTGATGAAGGGATAAAAGGTCTTTTTTCATATACAAGCTCTCAGCAAATTGCAAAGGCCACACATCATTATTTTAGGTTCTTCTACCATTTAGTAGATAAAAAGGATCCAAGGGTTCCAGGGTTCAAGGGTTCAAGTGAAATACTGAAACGCAAGCAAAATCTCCAGAGAAAAACACCGGCACCCTTGACCTCTGATGTTTTTAGCACTTCACTCGGCCCCTTGAATCCTTGGACCCTCGGACCCTCAAGTCTTGAAAAGCACTTCACTTGACCCCTCGAATCCTCGACCCCTTGACCCCTTATGTTTTCACCCACTCTTTTGGAGATGATCCTTATTTTAAAGCGAAATCTCCGACTTGAAAAATCTCGTCCAGCGCCTCCATGAGCAGATCGATCTCCTCATCCCTGATGATCAGCGGAGGCAGGAACCGGAGCACATTGCCGTTGGTGCAGTTGATCAGGAATCCTTTTTCCATGCAGGCCTTGACTATCGGCGCACCCTCAACCGTGATCTCCATCCCGATCATGAGTCCGAGGGCGCGGATCTCCCGGATGACCGGATGGGTCTCCTTGATTTTGAGCAGCCGCCCCTGAAAATAATCTGAACGGGCCTTTACGTTTTCCATGAACCCGGGGGAGAGGAGTGTCTTCATCACCGCGATACCGGCTGCACAGGATAGGGGATTGCCTCCGAAGGTGGAGGCGTGCGTCCCCGGCGTGAAGCTCTTGGCGACTTCATCCCGGGCCAGCATGGCCCCGATGGGGATCCCTCCGGCCAGGGATTTGGCCAGGGTCATGATATCGGGCCAGACCCCGAAATGTTCGCAGGCAAAGAGCCGGCCCGTTCTCCCCATGCCGCACTGCACTTCATCAAAAATCAGGAGGGCGCCGCGTTTTTCACAGATGGACCGAAGGGCCGGCAGATAGTCAAGACTTGCCACATTGATCCCCCCTTCTCCTTGCACCGGCTCCACCAGGACAGCGCAGGTTTTGCCGTCAACGGCCTTTTCCGCGGCCCGGATGTCGTTGAAGGGAATATACCGGAACCCAGGCACAAGCGGCTCAAACCCCTTGTGAAACTTTTCCTGTCCCGTGGCCGTGAGCGTGGCCAGGGTCCTGCCGTGAAAGGACTGCGTCATGGTGATGATCTCGAACCGATCCGGCTCCCCCCGGTCTTTCGCTGCCTTCCGTGCCAGCTTGATCGCGGCCTCGTTGGCCTCTGCCCCGCTGTTGCAGAAAAAGACCTTGTCTGCAAACGAATGCTCGACCAGAAGGCGGGCCAGCTCGGCCTGAGGTTCGATATGGTACAGATTGGAGACGTGCAGGAGCTTTTTGGATTGTTCCTGGATCGCCTGCAGGAGCGCAGGATGGCCGTGCCCCAGCCCGTTTACGGCAATGCCGGCCAGAAAGTCAATATAGCTCTTTCCGTCCGCGTCGAAGACCCTGCTCCCCTCGCCCCGGACAAGCGCCACGGGAACCCGGGCATAGGTCTTCATCAGATACTTCTCCGAGGCTTCGATGATCTGCTGCTGCGTTGGTATTTTCATGGTCCGCTTCTTCAGATTCCCATCTCCGACCTTGGGACGAGGGATACTTCGCTCCCCGGCATAGGAGAGAACTCCTGATCTCCCCTCCCTCGATGGCCTATGGCTCGGGGCCAACGGCTCATAGAGGAGGGGACTAAGGGGAGGGTGAAACGATGTATTGCCCACCCTCTCCCTCACCCTCTCCCATCAAAGGGAGAGGGAATGAATACCTGGGTCTTCAGGTTTTCGAGTATTTCTCTCCTCCCTTTAGACCATCATTTCTTCTTCCGGTTCCTGTTCAGGATGATCTCGGTGCCCACGCCTCCCCGGGTAAAGAGCTCCAGCAGCACGGCATGCTTGAGCCGTCCGTCAATGATGTGCGCCTTGCACACACCGGCGTTCAAGGCATTGAAGCAGGCCGTGACCTTGGGGAGCATGCCCGATGTGATGGTTCCATCTTTTTTCATCCGCTCGATTTGACTCTTGGTCGCCGTCTGGACCAGTTGCCCCTTTTTGTTTAGGATCCCGGGAACGTCGGTCAGCAGGATCAGCTTTTCGGCACAAAGGGCTGCCGCGATGCTTCCAGCCGCCAGGTCGGCATTGATATTATACGAATCCCCGTTTTCCCCCTCTCCGACAGGGGCGATGACCGGGATGAATCCGCTCTGCTCGGTCACCCGGATGATCTCCGGGTTGACCTCCTCCACCTCTCCGACCTTGCCCAGGTCGATGATCTCCGGGACCCCGGTCTCAGGAGAGGGCTTTTTCACGATCATCTTCTTTGCCCTGATCATGCGGCCGTCCTTGCCGGTCAGCCCCACGGCTTTTCCGCCGTTGTTATTGATCAGAGAAACAATATCCTTGTTGATCTTGCCGCCGAGGACCATCTGGACGATGTCCATGGTCTCCTCATCCGTGACCCGCTGGCCCAGGATGAACTTCGGGATCTTCCCCATCTTCTTCATGATTTTGCCGATCTGGGGGCCTCCGCCGTGCACGATCACCGGGTGGATTCCCACATACTTCATGAGGATGATGTCCAGGACAAAGACCCTTTTTAACTCCTCGTTGATCATGGCACTCCCGCCGTACTTGATGACGATGGTCTTTCCCTCAAACCTCCGGATATAGGGGAGGGCCTCGATCAGAACGTCGGCGGTCCGCAGAAATTTTTTCATGATTTTCCTCGGCTCATTTCATCGCATTGCCGAAACCTAACCACAGAGAAATCCTTGAATATTAATAAGGATAGACAAGATTTATACTCAACGTCTTAAATGATTGTGCATTATCTTCAAAGTATATTATACAGAATGACCAAAGTTTTAGGCTGTTTGTCATTGTCCGGCTTGACCGGACAATCCAGTTTGAATAGCTGGATTCCCCGATCGAGTCGGGGAATGACAAGGTGTCGTTTGCTTATGACGCTGTGTATAAATTCTATCCCCCTCTGTGGTTTCATTCTCATCTTTTTACAGAATATACCGCGACAGGTCCTGGTTCTGCACGATATCCTTCAGGCACTGACGGACTGCCTGTCTGTCTATGACCGACTCCCGGGTCTCTGCATCCGGGGCGTTGAAGGAAATATCGGAAAGAAGCTTCTCCAGAATCGTGTAGAGCCTTCTCGCTCCGATATTTTCGGACTGCTCGTTCACCTGAGTGGCGATGACCGCGATCTCTTCGATGCCGTCCTCGGTGAAGGTGAGATGGAACCCTTCTGTCCCGAGCATGGCCATGTACTGTTTGATCAGGGCGTTTTTCGGCTCGGTCAGAATCCGCACGAGGTCCTCCTTGCCCAGGGACTTGAGCTCCACCCGGATGGGAAAACGCCCCTGCAGTTCCGGGATCAGGTCCGAGGGCTTGGAGACATGAAAGGCCCCGGCCGAAATAAAGAGGATATGATCGGTCTTGACCGGGCCGTACTTTGTGTTGACCGTGGATCCCTCCACGATGGGGAGGATGTCCCGCTGCACCCCCTCTCGGGAGACGGATGGGCCGACCCCGCCCGACTCCCTTCCGGCGATCTTGTCGATTTCATCGATAAAGACGATCCCGGATTCCTGGACCCTGCGCAGGGCCTCCTCCTTGACCTTGTCCATATCGACCAGGCGCTGCGCCTCCTCTTCCTCCAGGATTCTTTGCGCATCCTTCACGCTCACGCGCTTCTTCTTTTTCTGTTTGGGGAGGAGGTTCCCGATCATGTCCCGGATATTGAACTCCTCCATGCCGGACCCTGAGAAGATCTCGATCATGGGCATCCCGGCGCTTTCGGTCTGCTCAACCTCCACCATCCGCTCATTCAGCTTCCCCTGATGAAGTTTCTCTCGAAGTTTTTCACGGGTCTTTAATGTCTGTTGTTCCTCATCGATATCTAAAGATCCCTCGATCTTCCCTTGGGATACGGCGCCCTGTTTTTTGACCGGGGGGAGAAGGAGGTCCAGGACCCTCTCTTCCGCGTTGGCCGCCGCCTTTTCACGGACGCGTTCTGCCATCTCGGTCTTGACCATGTTGATCGAGATCTCCGTCAGGTCTCGGATCATGGATTCCACGTCCCGTCCCACATAGCCGACCTCGGTGTACTTGGATGCCTCGACCTTGACAAAGGGGGCCCTGGCCAGGGAGGCGAGCCTTCTTGAGATCTCGGTCTTGCCCACGCCAGTGGGACCGATCATGATGATATTTTTGGGGAGGACCTCCTCCCGGAGCTCTTCGGAGAGCTGAAGCCGCCTCCACCGGTCCCGGATCGCGATGGCCACGGCCTTTTTGGCCTCATGCTGGCCGATGATGTATTTATCGAGTTCCGCAACAATCTCTCTTGGGGTATATTCATTCATTATGGTTCTTCTCCCATTTAGTGGGTAAAAAGGGTTCGAGGATTCCAGGGTTCAAGGGTTCAAGTGAAATACTGATGCCGGTAAACCGAGTACAAGAACGCAAACGAAATCTCCAGAGAAAAACACTGGTACCCTTGACCTCTGATGTTTTTAGCACTTCACTCGGCCCCTTGAATCCTTGGACCCTCGGACCCTCAAGTCTTGAAAAGCACTTCACTTGACCCCTGGAATCCTTGACCCCTTGACCCCTGATGTTTTCACCCACTCTTTTGGAGATGATCCTTCATTATTTATAATTCCTCAATAGAGATCTCCTGATTGGTATAGATGCAAATCCCGGAGGCGATCAGCATGGCCTCCTGCACAATCTCACGGGCCGAAAGGCCTGTATGCTGGATCAGGGCGCGCGCCGCTGCCTGGGCATAGGGGCCGCCGGACCCGATGGCCACGATCCCGTCGTCCGGTTCCACCACGTCACCGGTGCCGGTGAGGATAAAAGAGTGTTCCCGGTCTACAGCGATCATCATGGCCTCCAGCTTCCGCAGGATCCTGTCGGTCCGCCAGTCCTTGGCGAGCTCCACGGCCGACCGGGTCAGGTTGCCGCTGTACTGTTCCAGCTTGGCCTCGAACTTCTCAAAAAGGGTGAAGGCATCGGCCGTGGCCCCGGCAAATCCCACCAGGATCTGGTCTTTATAGAGCCGGCGGATCTTCCTGGCCTTCTGTTTCAGAATCGTATTCCCCTGCGTGACCTGCCCGTCTCCGGCCAGGGCCACCCGGCCGTTCTTTCGTACCGAGATGATGGTGGTTCCTCTCAAGGCTGCCTCCCCTGTATGTTTTTTGATTCAAAAAATATGGTTCTTCTCCCATCTAATGGGTAAAAAGGGTCCGAGGGTTCAAGGGTTCAAGGGTTCAAGGGTTCAAGTGAAATACTGAAACGCAAGAAAAATCTCCAGAGAAAAACACTGGACCCCTTGACCCCTAGGACCCTCGGCCCCTTATGTTTTTAGCACTTCACTTGACCCCTGGAATCCTTGACCCCTTGAACCCTTATGTTTTCGCTCGCTCTTTTGGACATGAGCCAAAAACATATTCTTTCAGATTTTTCAGAAAAAGTCAATGCGCCTCGCTCCAGTTTTTTCCCATGCCGATATCAACGATCAGGGGGACATCCAGACGGATCACCCCTTCCATTCCCTCTTTGAGGATCTTTTTCGCCTCTTCCACCTCGTCTTCCGGGGCCTCGAGGACCAGCTCATCGTGGATTTGGAGGATCATGAAGCTTTGCATCTGCTTCTCGATCAGGGTCTTCTGTATCCGGATCATGGCCGACTTGATGATATCGGCGGCGCTCCCCTGGATCGGGGTGTTGATGGCGGTCCGTTCTCCGTTGGCCGCAATATTTTTATTGCTGTTCAGAAGTTCCGGGATGGGACGCCTCCGGTTCATGATCGTGGACACATAACCCTTTTCACGGGCCTCCCTTAAGATCTGCTCCTGGTAGGCCTTGACCCCGGGATACTTCACAAAATAGTTCCGGATGTATTCATCAGCCACGTTGACCGGGATTTTCAACTGGCGGGAGAGTCCGAACCGGCCCATGCCGTAGATGATCCCGAAATTGACCACCTTGGCGTCTCTGCGCATCTCCGGGGTGACCATTTCCGCGGGGAGCCCGAAGATCTCCGCCGCGGTCCGTGTATGGATGTCCTCATGATTCTCAAAGGCGGTGATCAGTGTTTGGTCCTTTGAGAGATGGGCCAGGATCCTGAGCTCCACCTGGGAGTAGTCGGCTGAGAGGAGCAGATGCCCCGGCCCAGCCACAAAGGCCTCCCGGATCTTCTTGCCCATCGGGGTCCGGATCGGGATATTCTGCAGGTTCGGATCCGAGCTGGAAAGCCGTCCCGTGGCCGTGACCGTCTGGTTGAACGAGGTATGGACCCTTCCGGTTCTCGGATGGATCATCCTGGGCAGGGCGTCTATGTATGTGGACTTGAGCTTATTAAGCGTCCGGTATTCGAGGATCTCCCTGGGGAGTTCATGCTCCTCTGCCAGTTGTTCGAGGACCTCCACGTCCGTGGAATACCCGCTCTTGGTCTTCTTGCCCGGCTTGATTCCGAGCTTGGTGAAGAGGATACGGGAGAGCTGCTGCGTGGAGTTGATGTTGAATTCCTCGCCGGCCAGTTCATAGATCTTCAGGATCAGGGCATCGAGCTGCCCGCCGATCTCACCGGACATCTCCGAGAGAACATCCGTGTCGATTTTCACGCCGGAACGTTCCATCCGGACCAGCACCGGAATCAGGGGGATCTCGATCTCGTGGAAGAGCGTGTCCAGGCTGCTCTCCTTCAGGAGCGGATCGAGCAGCTTGTAGAGGGAATAGGTGATCTCGGCGTCCTCTGCCGAATACCGGGTGGCCTGGTCCACGGGAACCTGGTCAAACCCCACGGCGGATTTTCCCTTGCCGGCAACCTCCTCATAGGTGACCATCTTGTGGTTCAAGTAGGTCAGGGCCAAATCATTTAAGTTGTGTGTGGTTCGTGAGGGGTTGATCAGGTAGGAGGCCACCATGGTGTCGAAATAGACCCCTTGAAGCTCAAGTCCGGCATTTTCGAGCACAATCATGTCGTATTTGATGTTCTGCCCGATCTTCTTGATCTTCGGATCGGTGAGGATAGGCCTTAAGAACCCGAGAACCTCGCTCCGGGAGAGCTGTTCCGGTGCACCCGGATAGGCATGGGCGACCGGGATATAGATCCCTTCGTCCTCCTTCAGTGAAAGAGAGATGCCCACGATCTCGGCCCGCATGGGGTCGATGGCCGTGGTCTCCAGGTCCACCGAGACCTCCCCCTGGCTCCGGACTTGATCCAGGAAGGAGTCAAGTTCATTCATCTTCAGGATCGTCCGGTAGTCCTTCTCCTTTGTTCCGGTCCCGCCGGAGAACTCCTTGAGCAGGCTCGTGAACTCGAGCTCCCGGATCAGCTCCATGAGGTTTTCTGCTCTCGGCTCATCATATTTGAAGTCCTCGATGTTGAGCGGAAGCGGAAGGCGGGTGTTGATGGTCACCAGCTTCCGGCTGAGGCGCGCCAGATCCTGGTTCTCCCGGATTTTCTCCCCGACCTTGCCTTTGATCTCACCGGCATGGGCGAAGAGCCCGTCAACGTCATAATATTCCTGGATCAGCTTGATCGCTGTCTTGGGCCCGACGCCCGGGATCCCCGGGATGTTGTCGGAGCTGTCGCCCATCAGGGCCATGACCTCGATCACCCGGTTCGGCGGGACCCCGAAGCGGGCCTTGACCTCCTCTTCCCCGTAGACCTCTTCCTTCATGGTGTCATAGACCCTCACATGGGGGCCGACCAACTGCAGGAGGTCCTTGTCGCCTGTGACCAGCACGACCTCCAGGCCCTTGTCCTCTCCCCATTTGGACAGGGTCCCCAGGACATCATCGGCCTCGTAGCCAGGGAGCTCGAGTTTGGGAATGCCGAATCCCTCGACCATCCTCTTGATGTAGGGGATCTGGGGTTTCAAATCGTCCGGCATCTCCGGCCGGTTGGCCTTGTACTCGGCATAGAGTTCATTCCGAAAGGTCGGCCCTTTCACATCAAAGGCCACGGCCAGGTAGTCCGGTTTCTTTTCCTCCACGATCTTCATCAGCATCCGGGTGAAGCCGTAGATCGCGTTCGTGGGAAGCCCCTTGGAATTTCTAAGGTTCCGGATGGCAAAGAAGGCCCGGTAGATATACGAGCTCCCGTCGATCAGGTAGAGTGTCTTTTTCTTGGTCATCAGAGGCCGTCCCCTTTTCAGGCACTGGATCGGTCTCACATTATCGGAAACGTCCGGCTTTTGCAAGGGATTAAGCCGCGGAAGGCCAGTCCGGGGGGAAGTGATTATTTGACTCGTCCCTAAATCAGCGATAGAAAATCATTAAGAACAAAAAACCCTCTTGGTTTATAGGTTTCTGGTGAGTATAATACTCACCTGTAAGGTGAAACCGC
>Ga0210020_1002691_pt1 | contig 14172 bp, 14 predicted proteins | sample CryGeymeta201514_FD_183980 | JGI IMG/M metagenome (GOLD analysis project Ga0210020, IMG submission 183980) | Groundwater microbial communities from Crystal Geyser aquifers in Utah, USA - Crystal Geyser metaG 2015-14 (SPAdes) (version 2) | ecosystem: Environmental > Aquatic > Deep subsurface >... | reverse complement strand
CAACAACGTATAAGCATAATAAGGGTTAAAAGCTAAAACAAAGGTATAACCATAAAACAAAGGTCAGTGCTAAACCGAAAATAATAGCAAACAAATCCCTTACTATGCTTATACAAGACCGTTGGGCGCAATGCTAAAAAAGCACCGTCTGCGAAACAAAATTTTTGAAACGCTTATTTCCATTGTCATAATATTCTCGGTCAATTTCAAATCCTACAAAATCAAGTCCAGACTTATTAGCTGATATCCTGCTGCTTTGGCTTCCTAAATGAGTATCTAAAATCAAATTGCCTTCCTTTGCATAGTTTTGTAAAATCCAATCGTAAAGCGGTATCGGTTTTTGTGTTGGGTGAAACCTTATTTCTCTATAATTACCATTTGCGCCTTTAAGCATTCCTGCATATCTAAAAGTAAATTTTTTGATAGACCCCCCTATACTGCACCAAGCTATTTCGCCATCTCCAAAAGAAAAATCTCCAGTAAGTTTATCCCAAAAAATTATACACTTTGTTGGTGGTAGAGTAAAATGATTTGCCCCCCAAATAATTTGATTTTTTGATACTCTGAATAATTCCGTAAAATATTCTGAATTTGGTTTTATATCCCATTCTACTTTTTTTCGATTGTATTCAGGCGATTTAACAGTCCATCCTTTTCTTTTTTTGCCATCATAATAACCCTTATTTGTCATATTATCCCATCCAATACCATAAGGCGGGTCAACTACTGCAAGGTCAAAAATTTTGTCAGGAAACTGCTTCATTCCTTCGATACAGTCCAATAAATAAACAGTCGATAAAGCACTGCGCCCAACACTACCTATACGCAATGCGGGGTTTTCGTTCCTTTCGATTGTTTCGTCTATGTAATTAAGTTCTCTCATTCTATTAAGTTTTGTCTGTTAAAGCCCGCACTGCGCATAGCCTTGTACTTTGGCAATAATGTAGGAAATGAGAAATACAATCATAATTTTAGCTTTTTTAATTACTTTACAAATGTTTGGGCAGAATATGAATTTACCAAAAGACTTAACTGAATTTCTAAAATCAAAATCAGAATTGATTTACGATTACAAATCTGTTGAACCAGACTTTGTTTGAATTATTGACTTTGAAAAATTAAAACTTGGAAAAGTTTGGATTGAAGGAGAAACTGACGTAAAAACATATTATGAAATACCTGCAATTAATCTGACTGATAAGTGTGAATATTATGACCCCGAATTTATTTTACTTTATTTACCGAATGAAAAATTATACGGAACTTGGGATTCTGACCATTGGAATTTATATGTTTTTCCTAATACAAGTTGGACAGATATAACTAAAAATCCAGCTGAATTTATAAACCAACAATGGAATCCAAAAAAAGAAATTGGAATTTTATTTGACCCAAAAAAGAATTACAAACTTAAATACGGAAAACCATTTTGAAAGAAAATAAAACACTATTGCCAACACCGTGTATAAAAAATTGCTATTTTTAGCTTTACCAAAAGTTGTTGCTTGTTTGCCAACTTCAGAATTTCCGTTGGAAATTCCTCGTTGTCAAAATCGCAACTTTTTATACACAAAGACGTTGTGGTGCATTTAAAGAAACATCGTGCCAACCAAAAAGATTTTAGCCAATGAAATACATTTTAACAGTATTTACCATATTTATATCTTATTGTATTTCTGCGCAATCTGTTTGCAAATTAAGTCAACAAGAATTAGACCTTTACCTATGTGTAAACGATTATACCTCAATTGAATCATCTGCATCTTTGACATTAGGATTAAGTGAAATAGTATCTGAAATTGGACTTTCACAAAGCAATTTTACTATGAAAACTTGTAATTCTATTCAAAATGCGGTAGCAGTTATAATAGATGGAGAAAGGGAGCTTTTAATTGATGAAAATTATTTATCCAAACTAAATAATTCTACGAATAGTTCTTTTTATCTCTTTATTCTTGCCCATGAAATTGGACACCATCTAAATGGGCATACTTTAAAAAGTAGCGACAATTCGACATCAAGAAAACAAGAATTAGAGGCAGATTATTTTGCGGGTTTTGTGTTAAAAAAATTAAATAGTAAAATTCAAGATATTACAAACGCACTTAACAAAATTCCTCATCCAAACCAAAACACAGGAACACATCCTATTTTAAAAGACAGGATATTTAGCGCAAAAAGTGGATTTAACGATGCGGAATTAAAAGAGCAAGAAATTCTGCAAAAATTTGAAACTGAAATAACAGATAAAATAAAAAATGCAGATAAAATTAACACACTAAACTTGGCAAGGTCATTTTATTATAAATATGCGGAAACGGGAAATATGGAGTTTTTTGGTTCTTCAAGACGATATTACGAAGAACTAATTAATAAAAAATTATTTGGTAATATACCGTTCATAGAACTATCCTATTTGCACAAGTTAAATGATGATTTTGAATCATCAATCCAAATACTCGAAGAAATTCAAAACCCAAACAGTTATACAGCCTTATTACTTTATGAAAATTACAATCAATTGGAACAATCCATTCCAAAAAAAATAGAAACTTTCTTAAGTAATATTGATTTTACTTCTATTGAAGGTTTGACCTACAAAACAATTTTAGCCAATTATTACTTGAATACAAACAAGATAGAAATTGCAGAAAATCTTTTCAACACTCTATATATTGGTATTCAGGAAGGCGACGAAAATGAAAACAACAAATTTGAATTAATTCATTTTTATAGTAATTATGCATACTTCTTAAATAGCAAAAGTGAATTTAAAAAATCTGCTGAAACTGCCGAAATAGCAATAGAATTAATAAAGTCATCTGGATACTATAATAACAAACAAATAAACTCAATACTCAAATCTTGTTATTTTACTTATTCTATGGCATTATTGGGCTCTAAAGAATATCCGCTTTTAGAGCAAACTCTTTCCTTGTGGGAAGATTTAGAATTACAACAAAATGTAGTAAACGCCAATATTCTCTATCTTAAAGCAAGGTTACAAGAAGAAACTGGCAAAACTAAAAAAGCTATTCAAAATTTTCAGTCATATCTTAAAACAAATAAAGATCCTTATGCAAATTTTCATTTGGGGAAATGTTATTTAGAATTGAAAAATAATAAATCGGCTTGTTTGGAATTTAAAAACTCGTGTGACAACGGAGTGGTATTAGCTTGTAGATATTTAAAAATAAAATGTAATGATTAAGAAGACAACCGTAATAATAACTCTTTTAATTTGCTCAACAGCATTAAGTCAAACAACTAACATCATTCATATAGATAGATTTGAGAATGATAAAAATAATTGGGGTTTAGTCAATAGCAAAGAAGAAATATGTGCGATAGAAAACGGCAAGCTTATAATTGAAAATAAAAGAAAAAATAGCTGGACATATTTTTCGCCAGAGAATTTAAAAGATTTCCAAAATAAAGCTTACACAGAAATTTCATTTGATTTCTCAATTGCAAAAGTTGATTTAGAAAATAACGGAGGAGTAGGCTTCTTATTTATTAATAGTCAAAGCAATAATAATTTTGAAAATGTCAGATTACTTATAACGAAATTAGATAGTTATTTTTCAAAAAGTGATAGACTAAACATTAATGATGGTTTCACATTAGACAATAGTTTTAAGACTCCAAATTTAGAAAACACCAATAGCGTTAAAATAATTTTAGATAATCAAGAAAAAACAAATGGGAAAGCTTTACAACTTTTTATTAATAATGAAAAGGTTTTTGAGAGCACTTTTAATATCTCAAATTTCAATGAAATTGGTTTATTGTCTTATGGATTACATAAAACCGAATATGATAACCTTGTGATTAAGCAAACAGAAGAAAAAAATTATGTTGAGGACGCTTTTGATTTTCTATCAACAAATGGAAAACTTGTTATAGACCATAATGGAATTGAGACAAGTCATTTGACAAAATATATTCCAATCGAGATTGTTGACAACCAAAATATATTATCTACTAAAGACCTGATTAAAAGTCTTAAGAAAAATGATAAGTGTTCAAGTTTCGAAACAAAAAACGTTGACTTCAATGGTAAAAAACGAGAAATGTTCTCATTTAATTACGGCAATTCATTAATTGAGTTTTTTATGGATACAGACAAACCAAATCCTATCGAGATAAATTTTTTAGAAAAAGATGATTTAGACGTTTTTTTTAAAATTTATTCAGATTATAATAGTTATAGATATACTGATGATAACAGGTCTCAATGGCCATCACACGCTTTTTATTCAGTTTTAAAGTTTGAGGATTCTTATAAAGCAACTATCTGGCGTGGAATGTAATAAAAACTAAATAACTATGACAGATAAAAATTTACTATTTGTAAGAATAACTAAAGACGTATTAACCAATAGTGCAAATGGCTTATTTAGTTTTGCTCAACATTTTAACATTAAAATTACAGCAGCTGATATTCAAACAGAGGATGAACTTAAAGGTTTACTGAAAGGAAATAGGTACGATTATATTTATTTAGCTGGTCACGGCGACGAAAATTGTTTTACCGATAATAAAGATTTCAATCTTTCTTGGAGTGAAATAGGAAATATAATTTGCGAAACCAATTGTCTAAATCCTGAAAGTATTATTATGCTTTATTGCTGTAAAGGTGGAATGGGTAATGTTGTTTACACATTAATGGGAATGTGTGAAAATATAAAATACGTTTGCGGTGCCAAACAAACCGTCAGCAGTTTAGATTTAGTAACAGCTTTTACAATGTTTTTATTTCATTACGAACACAGAGGTATAAATCCAGTAATTTCTGCTCAAAAAGCTTCATTTGCTACCGATATAAGACTTGAATGTTATGACAGAGGCGATGTCGAAATGAATCCCTTATTTCATCAAAATTATTATTGCGAAGAATGTGGAAAAGAAAGAATTGAGGAGTAAAAACGCACCACAACAACGTGTATAAAACATAGCTATTATAGGCTTTCCGAGAGGTTTTTGTGTATTTACAAAGTACGCCAAATTTTTTATTTGGTTATATTTAGAAAAGAAAATTAAACATAAAAATAAAAAATTCGGCTCGTGCTAAATCCGAAAAGTTATCGTCTATTTATACGCTACGTTTCATACACAAGACCGTTAGCCGTCAGTGTAAAAGCCAGCCGCACAAACAGCACATTTGGTTTTTTGCCGACACGAAAGCCAACGCTGAAAAAACCAAAAGAGCTGTTTTTTGCCAACGCTTTTAAAAATATGAACTATATATTGTAAAATGTAGTAAATATTTATATATTTGCTCTTACAAAATATTGAATATATACATTATGGATAATTCAAAAGCAAAAAAAGACAGATTTAAAAGGGTTGCTTCTAGAAGGGTTGATAATATTCTTAAAGGGATTAGAAGCTTATCAAAATGCTCAAACACTAACAACTATGAATACAATGAAGAAGACTTAAATAAAATGACTAGAGCAATTCGAGATGAGTTGAAAATAATGGAAACAGTTTATAAAAAAAACCTAACTAAAAGCACTGACACATTTAATTTCTAAACTTATGAAATGGAACTTTAACAAATTGAGGATTGGTGACGAAAAACAAGGTATTAGAGATGGAGATATGTCAGATTTTAGTAAAACTCACTATAAATCTGTGGTTAGGGAGTCTATACAAAATTCTTTAGATGCTAAGCCTAAGGAAAGTGACAAGCCAGTTATTGTACACTTTAACTTTAAAACATATTCTAAGAATTTTTTACCAACTTTTTCGAGTATCGAAAAACGTATTGAAGAATGTTTTGAATATGCAAATAATGATGATGATTTAGAATTTCTATCTACTATGATAGAAAGTTTTCAAAATAATACTGAATATGAGTGTATGGAAATTTCCGACTACAATACATTAGGTATGGAAATCGATACTTCATACGATTCATTTGCAAATTCAAGAAATATTTCTAGTAAGTATTCAAAAGGTTCAGCAGGTTCTAAGGGAATGGGAAAAGCAGTATATTTTGCTTCTTCTTATTTACAATCAATTTTGGTGTCTACAAAATCATTAAATAACGATGTCATATTCCAAGGGATTACTAAAATTGCTACTCACAAACTAGATGGAGAAGAGTACTCACATAAAGGTTTTTATGGTGATGGAATGGTAGCTACTCAAGACATCAATAAAATCCCAACCGAATTTCAAAGAAGTGAAACAGGAACTTCAATTTTTATAATCGGTTTAAAACCTGATGAAAATAGAATTGAAGAAATGACCAAAGAATTGTTAGCGAATTTTTGGCTTGCAATATATGAAGGTGATTTAGTTGTTAAAATAGGAAACAAACAGTTTGATAAAGAGAGTATCTATAATGAGATTACACTTCGATATTATAATTTAGACGAATCAGGACAGTATAACAAATTCCCAAATCCGCGCCCATATATCGAAACTTTTATTGGTATCCAAAATGGTAAAAGACAAGTATATTCAGATAGAATAGATGTTATTGGAAATGCTCGTTTAGTCTTAGCTAAAAATGATTACTACCCAGGTCGTATTGCATTTTACAGAAAATCAAAAATGTTGATTTACAAAGATTCTTCATACATCTATAAAGGTTATTGTGGTCTGTTTATTTGTGATGATGAGGATGGTAATGAAATTTTAAAGAAACTCGAGAATGCAAAACACGATGAGTGGAACTCAGGTAATTGGGATGATCCAAGAGCTAATCAGGCAATTAGGTCTTATAAAGCTTTTGTAGAAAACTGTATTGATGATTTCACTGAAATTGAACAAGGTTTAGATATTTCAATTCCTGAACTTGATAGACTTTTAGGGATAGAGTTGCCCGGGAAAACCAAGACGGGTATAGCTGTTGATAATTCAGGCATTAAAACTAAGGAAAAGCCAAAGCCAATCAAGCAAAAGTCAACAAATGAAGACAAAATTCCTAAAAACTTTAATTGGCTGAGATGTAAGGTTGTGCCAGTTAATAATTATTTTGAATATCAAATTTCAATAAATTCAAAAGTAAAAGATAACAATGTAAGTTTTGAAGTACTTGTTGGCTCTGATGACAAAAAGGGAAAAAACAAAATTGATATACTTTCTTTATCAGCAGGAGAATTTGATAAAAATATAATTACACTTAACCTTGATAAAGGTTTGAATGAATTGAACCTTGTGTTAAAAGATAATTTAAAGCATACAATACGCTTGAAAGAATTCAATAAATAAAGCATATGAAAATAAGCGGATATAAATTTGGGCATCCTGTGTTTGGTATTGATGATTATTACGATTTTAAACCAGAAATTTCCATAGAACAAAAAATTGAGGATGATTATCTAATAATCTCCTCAATTAATTTTGATTTAGGTTCAAATCAAGTATTGAAAGACCTACTCAATAGTGAACAAGCGAGTGTTGTTACTGAGGTCTTTTGTTCATATACAATGTATCGTGAAAGTTTTCAATCAAAAGTAGGTGTAAATGTTCAGGTGCCACTTAAAAAGATTAAAAACAAAATAGAAGTATTATACTTTATTATTGCGAATAATGAGATTAGTAATTATGAAAATGATGCAGTAAAGCCAGGTTTAAATAACCAAACTTTCTTTATTGAAAAGGGCGATATTTTAGGAATGCTTGGAGAAGAGATTATTTCTTTAGATGTTTCAACTTCAATGGACAGTATTGTCAAAATAAGAGAAAGTGAAGATAATAAAGCAAGTACTTTTTATTGGAACGAATCAAGCATAATTATAAATCTTCCAAGTGAAGCCTATCAAAAGTTGAACAAGTTTAAAGCTAGTTTAGATTATCAAAAAATATTAGTCTCATCTGTACTTCAACCTGCATTAATTCACGCTTGCTATAAACTGCAAACAGAAGGCAATTATTCAGAGAAAAATTGGCACAAAGCACTTTTAATTCATTGGAATCAATATAATAAACAAAGTGAAAATCCTTCTAAAGACGATATACCTGATTTTGTGGAGTATTTGTTGAAGAAACCATTTGGTTTATTGATTGATACCATTGAAGAAGTTGATAATAAAATTAGAAACAATCAAGTATAAATTATGAATTATAATATATTCAGAACAGGCCTTGTTGGAGATTTTCTCGATAGATTAAATCAAGGTGATACAAGTTTCATTAAACTTTATGAAAACCAAGAGAAATTTCTTTATGATTTTGAAGAGACAGATATACTTGAATCTAACATTAAAGTTCTTAATGAAAATCTTGGAGAGGATTTGCTTAATGCCCTGAACAAATATAAGGACGACCAACAAGTAGCAGATTTTGAATGTGCAAAAATTTTATATGAGTATCTAAAACTAACACCAGCACAAGCAGGTAATGCAGATTTTTGGAATTACTTACATCATTTTGATATATATAAGTATATTCACAAAAGATGGAAAAATCAGGGTAATATTCAAACACATATTAAGAGGCATTGGTTAATGAATCTAACTTCTCAAAAGTATCTAATAAACTTTCCATTGACTACATTGTGGTGGTCAATTCATATAACAGTGGACGAGAGTAGAGAGGATAAATATGAACTGAGTAAAGTTTATTTTAGCAATAACCGTTTTAGAACAGTAAGTTTAGGTGGGATGTCTTTTGTAAGACATAAAGAAGCTATTATAAGCGTTTTAGAATTTATGAGAAACTACAGAAATGAGCTCACAAAAAACTCAACATATACGGATATTGGTGATGAGATTTCAAAATTTATAAATTTATTAGGTGGAACAAAACCATTATCATTTTTTGATAGAGATTGGTTTACTCATAAATTAAAAGAAAGGTTCAAAATTGGAAAAGAAAATAAAGACTCAATCCCAGATTTTAATGAAATTAAAGGTGAAATAGAACTAAAAGAAAAGCAAAAAGTCCTTTGCTACTTTTGTTTAAACAATAGCGGAAATCCAAATTATATGATTTCTGACTTGAAAAGGGATGACTTTGATTATTGTATTGAAATAAATGGAACTAATAAAGATGGTTTTTTAATTCATTTTTACGCAGAAGGTAAAATAAAGAAAACTAAAATAGATTCTACTCTTTTAGGTAGAACAAGAAATCAAATGTATTCAAATGGAAAGTGCAATAATTTAAATCTAGTTGGTTTAAAGATAATTACAACTGATTTTTTATTTGGCATTACCTATTCAAAAAATGGGGTAACGAAATTTAAAGCGATGGACGGTAGTGACGAGACATTATTCAGAATAGACAATAGCTCTCTTAATCAAGAAGGAAAGAAAATACTTTATGTAAAAGATTACGAGGAAATAAAATATAAATTATTAACATATAGTATAAAAAATGATTTAGGCAAATTGGTTCAAGGACCATTAGGAAAAGGAGCCAGTGTTAATAATAATTATCACTCTGACAAATGGGTGATTTTAGAAAAATTTTGGACTGAATTATTTAAAACTGAACAAAATAAATTAAATTTTGCAGAATAGCCATCGCTTAAAACCATACACATTGCCAAGTCGCACCAGCCAACGCTACACCAAAACTTGCCAAAGAGTATGGTTTTGCCAACGCTGACAGACGACTGAAAAAGAACACCGAACGGCTAACAGCGTGTATAAGAAATAGCGGGTTTAGTGCTAAATCAAAAGACAGTAATTTTAACAAAAGTCATTGCCAAACCGAAAGTGAAGTGCTTTTTAATCCGCTACTTCTCATACACGCAAAACGTTATCGGGCAGCCTAAAAGACGACACAGAAAATAAATGACAGACTTCAAAACATATTACAGTTCAAAATTTCGTCAGGACATTAATCAGTTCTTTTCGACAATTCCAGATGATAGTAGGTTTCACGAAGACAAAGACAACAAACAAATTTTTTCAATTCAACACGAAAGATTGACCCCTTCAAAAAATCATTTGGACTTTTTGGACAAAGACGAAAAAGAATATTTCGGTGTTGCTCTTTTCTTTACAGTTTTGACGGATATGGTTTGTTATACTTATTACAAGGACAAATATGAAAAATTCCAAAGATTGACTCGTTACCCTAAATTAATTGGGAATTGTCTAAGTTGGTGTCATTATCATTTGCACCCGAGAGACATTTTTTATGCAATGAATCAAGGTAGAAAACCTTCCGAGCCACAACTATTATTTATTGACAAGTTTTTTGATGCTATTGAAACAATGAAAATTGAGACAATTGAATTTTTCAATAAACATTTATCGGAAATAAACGGAGAGATATTTTGGGAAAATTGCCAAAGAGAGTTTCCTTTTGTTAATAATCACATCGAAACTAAAGGGAAACAATGAATTTAGAAACAAAAGATATAATTCTTGCAGTTCTTGGCCTCCTTGGTTGGACTTGGGGTATTGTTCAATTCTTACTAACAAGAAGAAACCAAAAAAGAGACAAAGCACTTGAAAAACGTTTTGAAGTTTATTCCGCATTTATGAATAAAGCAGATGAAATCAGCCAAAATATGCGAACTGATCCTAAAATGATTTATGGAATAACAACAGAGTTTTTTTCAAGAATCATTAGTGGAGACGAAGAAGAAATGAATAACGCATTAATTGATTTCAATTCTGAACTAATCGAATATACTCGTAAATCTGTGCAACCAATGATGATTTTAAATCAAGAACTGAACAAGTTGAAATTGGTTTGTAGTGATAAACTATTGCCGAAAATTGAACAATACAAACAATTGGCAAATGACTATAATGATGAATTCCAAATAGTATTAAATAAAATATCAACGAACAAAGACATAAATTTGACGGCTAAGGAACTTGAAAATATTGGACACAGCAACAGAACTGTTTTAATGGGGGAATTGTGGCAGGAAATAGAAAAATTGATGCGTGATGAAATTGGATATTACAAGCAAAAATGAAGGCCGACCCGATAACAGCCGTTTTGCAAAAGCGGGGGTTTCGTGCTTCTATGACAGTGATGTGCTAAATTCAAGCTTTGTGCGTCTAATGAAGTTTAGTACTGAAAATCCCCGCCTTCGCAAAGCGGCAAACCGTTAGGCATAATTTAACAGCAAACTATGAAAAGAATATTACTACTATCATTTTTGACAATTTGTATAATATCTTGTCAATCAAATTCTGACTTTAATAAAAGCGGAAAATTCTATAAAGGTATTGACAACGAAAAGGAATTATATCTGACCTTTATCAATGATACTGTTGTTGCCTTTAATTCGGACAGTTTAAAAACTTGCGGTTGGAATTTTATGAAGTTTGAATCTAACAAAAATGGACTTTTTAAAACAAACGAATTGAAAACTGACACAGTTTGGTTTAGAGCAAAAGAGAAGAACGTGGAAATGACCGCAACAAACGAGAATTTGATTTTTGAAAAAATAGAGTTACCTAATTCAGAAATTGACAAAATCGAAAAAGACATTGAAATTTCTCAAAACTTTTCAGATAAAGGAATTATTTATGAATGTGGTTACACAATTAAAGAAGTTGGATATTTTTATGAGCGAGCAATTGAAAAAGTAAAAAACAGACTTAAAAACCCAAGTTCAGCGAAATTTAACGTGGCATATATTCATAAACATAAATCATTTACAGAAGATAATGAATACGAAAAAACTACTACAACATTAGTTTCACTTGATGTAGAAGCGAAAAACGGATTTGGAAATTTTACAGAAAGTAAATATTATGTATTCTTCTTTCCAAGAGAGGATGACAAATCAAGATATGATATTGAATTTAGTGATTCACCAGTTTTAGATTATGATATGCGGAAAAAACTAAAATTTGAATAAAAACTATGCCTAACAATGGCTATAAGTAATTGCTTGTTCTCGCCTACTTCTGAAAATCCTCCCGGATTTTTAGTTTGGTGTGTACTTGCAAAGTTAACCGCTAAACCACGCAACTACTCATAGCCGAGACGTTGTAGTGCATTCCCCACATCAGCCCGTCCAAAATTGATTTTAAAAAAGATATCAATTTTTCCCAGAGCTGATTAACTTCTCCTGCTAACGTCAAATTGACTAGGGCAAAATTTGAAGAAAATGAGGAAGAGCATACATTTGTAAAACACTGAATATCAACAGATAAATTTGACGTTAGTCAGAATTTGAGAAGCGAAATGAGTAACATAAAAAACATATGGATTGGGTCAGAAGAAAATGGACCAATTCAAGGTGGAATTTCTGAAACAAATGATAATTCAGATGTTATTGTAACATTTGAAAATGGAGAAAAATATGTCGCTACATTTTTCACTTACCAAAACATAGATTGGTTAAGACAAAAAAATCAAAAAACAGGGGAATGTCTAAATGGTAAATATTTTTTTGCGACAGATTTAATACTAATCGATAAACTAAACAGAGAAGAAATAACAAGTGTTGTAAACCATCTAATTAAAGAAGACGAATTTTACACATCTTTTGATAAGATTAAAGAATAAAATGGAAATTAAGTATTGCTGGAGATGTAAAATGGAGATTCCAATGTTGGATAAAGAAGAGTACGCAATCGCTTCGGAATTATACTCTAAAGGTTTTAAAACAGCAAAATCAGACAGACAAGAAAAATTTAAAGAGTTGTTAGAATATTATAATGACTTGACTGGATTTGGAGAAACTGAACCGAATGCGATAATGCATCACTCACTTGAACAAATTGGACCTGATTGTGAAAATTGTGGAAAACCATATAGAACGCCAAAAGCTAAACTATGTGCAGCTTGCGGAAATAAGAGAACTATATCTGAATAAAAAACGCACTACAACAACTGGTATAACAAATAGCTATTAAGTGCTTAAAGACACTATCTCAAAAAGTGTGTAAACTTAAAAAGTTGTTATTATAAATTAAATCCTAATTCTGTTTTCAAATATAAGATTAAATTGGTTTAATATAATCCCCCAATTTTGAATAGGCATTGTCCATTTTTTAGATGCTTCTCTAATAGCCAAGAAAACTGATTTCAAGACAGCTTCGTCAGATGGAAAAGACATTTTATTTTTGGTATATTTTCTAATTTTTCCATTAAGATTTTCGATCAAATTAGTTGTGTAAATAATTTTACGTATTTCCATAGGGAAGTCAAAAAACACGGTTAATTCGTCCCAGTTATCTCTCCAAGATTTTATGGCATAGCTGTATTTATCTCCCCATTTTTGGGCAAAATCCTCTAAAGCGAGCGCAGCAGCCTGTTTGTTTGGTGCAGTATAAATGTTTTTCATATCTGCTGTAAAATCTTTTCTATCCTTCCAAACTACAAATTTACAAGCGTTTCTAATTTGGTGTACCACACATATTTGGGTTTGAGATTGAGGAAAAACAGTGCGAATAGTTTGTGTAAACCCGTGTAAATTGTCGGTAGCTGTAATCAAAATATCTTCCACTCCTCGAGCTTTTAAATCGGTTAAAACACTCATCCAAAAGCTGCTACTTTCATTTTTCCCAAGCCACATCCCAAGCACTTCTTTGCGTCCTTCTCGATTGAGTCCAATAGCAAGATAAATCGTTTTGTTGATTACTTTTGAGTTTTCACGCACTTTAAAAACAATCCCATCCATCCAAACTATAAAATATTGTGCTTCTAGTGGTCTGTTTTGCCAGGCTACAACTTCACTGGAAATAGCATCCGTAATTCTTGAAATTGTAGAGGTAGATACTTCAAAATCATACATCTCACGAATTTGTTCTTCAATATCACTTACACTCATGCCTTTCGCATAAAAGGAGATAATGATATTCTCCAAGCCTTCAATAATATTATGCCTTTTAGGGACTATTACTGGCTCAAAACTACCTTCTCTGTCTCTTGGAACGGCTATTTGATCCTCTCCAAAAGAAGTTTTTATCTTCTTAGTTCCATGCCCATTTCGATAATTTCCTTGAACGGTTTTTTGATGCTTTTCATTGTCTAAATGTGCATCTAATTCTGCATTGAGCATGTGTTCTACTGCTCGTTTGTGCATTTGTTTGAAAAATGAAGTTAAGTCTTCTCCATTTTTGAAGGATTTGTAAAATTCCTTGTCGTTTAATAAGTCATCTTTGTTTATCATATCCGTATAAATATTTAAAGTTACTAAAAAAGTTATTCCGAAAATTTTTTTGTCTTTGAAGGGACAAAAATTTTCAAAATAACTTTTTAAACTTACACAGTTATTGAAATACTACC
>Ga0210020_1002639_pt1 | contig 14339 bp, 9 predicted proteins | sample CryGeymeta201514_FD_183980 | JGI IMG/M metagenome (GOLD analysis project Ga0210020, IMG submission 183980) | Groundwater microbial communities from Crystal Geyser aquifers in Utah, USA - Crystal Geyser metaG 2015-14 (SPAdes) (version 2) | ecosystem: Environmental > Aquatic > Deep subsurface >... | reverse complement strand
CCAACGCCGTCCATTGTAAGAAATGCGGCATCTTGAAAAGGTGATGGATAAAAGGCGGAAGCTGCGTGCGACTCGTGGTGTTCCGGGAAAAGGATCGTTCCTTCGAAGCCAAGTTCTTTTTTAATGAACTCCTTCATCCAGAGTTTTTCTTTTACCCATAGCGGCATCGCTTTAATGAAAGATTTTATTCCGACCGGCGCAAAGTTGAGATAAGTTTCAAGCAGCCGTTCAAATTTCAGGAAAGGCTTATCGTAAAAAACTACGTACGATAAATCTTTTCCGGTTATTCGGGCATGTTTCAAGCAATAATTTATTGATTGCGTCGGGAAAGCATGATCCCCTTTTTTGCGGGTGAATCTTTCTTCCTGCGCAGCAGAGAGTATTTCACCGTCTTTAAGCAAACAGGCGGCGCTATCATGGTAAAAGGCTGATATTCCGAGAATGTACACTGGTAAAGTCAAATGTCAAAAGTCAAAAGTAATAAGTTTTTCTTGTTTCTAACTTTTTTACATCTTGCGATTAATCTATAAATGTCCTCTTTATGCTTCATCAATCTTAACCGGTTTTACATTCCAAATTAATTTGGCATACTCTTGAATTGAGCGGTCGCTGGAGAACTTGCTCATGCGGGCAACGTTGAGCAGCGCCTTTTTGAACCATTCGTCTTTGTTTTTATAAAGAGCGCTAACCTTCGATTGTATTTTTACATACGATTGATAATCTGCAAGCAGAAAATAATAATCCACATTTAATAATTCATCAATAAGCGGTTGGAATATCCCCGGCTCAAAAATGCTGAAATAATTGTCCTGGATCATATCAAGCACCCGCTTTAGCTCCGGAATGCTTTCGTAATAATCTCGCGGATGATATCCATTTGATTTCAATTTTCTAACTTCATCCGAGAGCAATCCGAAAATAAAAATATTATCGTCGCCGACTTCTTCACGAATTTCAACGTTCGCTCCGTCCATCGTGCCGATCGTTAAAGCTCCGTTAAGCGCAAACTTCATATTGCCCGTTCCGGAAGCTTCCAGCCCGGCGGTTGAAATCTGCTCTGACAAGTCCGTTGCGGGAATGATTTTTTCCGCAAGCGAAACAGAATAGTTTTTAAGAAAGACGACTTTCAATTTGTCACCAATCGTGTGGTCATTATTTATAATGCCGGCAACATTGTTGATCAACTTAATAATGAGTTTTGCCTGAAAATAAGCGGGCGCCGCTTTTCCGGCAAAGATAACCGTCCGCGGTACGAGTGATGCGCGGGGATTGTCTTTAATTTTGTTGTACATCGTAATTACGTGCAGCACATTTAACAGTTGTCGTTTATATTCGTGAAATCTTTTTACATGCACATCAAACATTGAGTCGGGATTAATTTTAACCTGCTGTTGAGTTTCGATATATTCAATTAAAAATTTCTTGTTCAGCCATTTAGCTTCTCTGAAAACTTCCATAAACTGGTTATCGTCAATGAGGTTCTCAAGTTTTTTAATTTGAGTGAGGTCTTTCGTCCAGCCGTCTCCGATATGCTCTGATATTGCTTCGGATAGATAAGGATTGGCAATTTTCAGCCAGCGGCGGGGAGTGATTCCATTTGTGATGTTTTTAAATTTTTCAGGATAAAGTGCAAAAAAATGGGGGAAGATATTATTCCTGAGAATGTTGGTATGAAGTGCGGCAACGCCGTTTATTGAGTGACAGCAAACAATTGCAAGATTCGCCATCCGGATTTTTTTATCTTCTCCTTCACGAACTATAGACAGCCTTGCAATGATTTCAGCATCTGTTGTGTATTGTTCTTGAACGTATTTTAAAAACCGGGCATTAATTTCATAGATGATTTGCAAATGCCTGGGTAAAAGTGATTCCATTATCTTAACAGACCACTCTTCCAATGCTTCGGGAACAACTGTATGGTTTGTGTAGGCAAAAGTTTCTATAGCAATATCCCACGCGTAATCCCAACTTAATCCTTCTTCGTCCATCAAGATCCTCATCAACTCAGGGATGGCAATAACAGGATGCGTATCGTTTAATTGAATAGCTGTTTTTTCGGAGAATGCATCAAAGTTCGCGTGTTTGTACTTATACTTCCTGATAATATCCTGCAGAGTCGCCGAACTAAAAAAGTATTGTTGTTTTAAGCGGAGGAATTTTCCCTTAACCATAGTATCGTTCGGATAAAGAACTTTGGAGATGTTTTCCGATTCATTCTTTTTCTGTACAGAAGCCACGTAATTACCGGAATTAAATTCCTTAAAACTGAACTCATGAGTTGCTTTTGCCTGCCACAAACGCAAATTATTTACAGTGTTCGTTCGAAAACCGGGAATCGGCACATCATAGGCGACGGCAAGAATGTCTTCGGTATCTTTCCATTCGAATTTCATTTGTCCGTCCGATTGTTTTTGCATTTCAACTCTGCCGTAAAAACGAATACGGTAGGAAAGTTCACGGCGAAGGATTTCCCACGGATTTCCGTAGCTCAACCAGTTGTCCGGTTTTTCAACTTGAAATCCGTTCTCGATATCTTGTTCAAAAATCCCATATTCATAACGGATGCCGTATCCAAAAGCAGGAAGCTCAAGCGTAGCCATAGAATCTAAAAAGCAAGCGGCAAGTCTTCCTAAACCGCCGTTGCCAAGGGCCATATCGTGTTCCTGGTCTCTCGATTCTTCTAAATGATAACCGGCTTCTTTTAAAATATTGTAACTCTCGTCGTAATAGTCCATGTTAATAAGAGCATTGCCGAGCAGTCTTCCCATCAAAAATTCCAAAGATAAATAATAGACCCGCTTCACATCATCAACATTATACTTGTGCATCGTACGAAGCCATTTACGGACGAGGCGATCGCGCACAGACATTGAAATTGAATAATAAATATCATCATGCGTGGCGGAAAGTTTATCCTTCACCAAAATGAATTCAAGGTGTTCTGCAAATTGATTTGCAAGGGAATAACTCTCGAGTTGTTCCTTATCGGTAAAAAATATTGACGAATCTTTTAGGCTCATAGAACCTCCTTATTATAAAAGAAATCTTTTTCTATTTCAGAAAATTTTTTGCCAAGTAAATCTTTTGGAGAAAGTAACGGTTCGGAAACTTTCCAATTGATATTTAAATCGGCATCGTTATAAAGAATTGTCCGCTCATCTTTTTTGCTGTAAATCGCCGTGCATTTATAAGAGAAAATTGCTTCATCCGAGAGAACCGAAAAACCGTGTGCAAAACCGGGAGGTATCCATAACTGATAATGGTTTTCTTCAGAAATTTCTGCGGCAAAATATTTTCCATACGATGGCGAACCAAAACGGATATCTACCGCTACATCGAGAACTTTTCCCGACAACACCTGCACTAATTTTCCTTGAACAGCGTTTCCAACTTGATAATGCAAGCCGCGAAGCGTATTCTTCACCGATTTGGAAACATTATTTTGCACAAAGGGTTGAGTAATCCCGAATCCGGCATAGCGCAAAAAGTGGAACGATTCAAAAAAATATCCGCGCTCATCGCCAAACACATCAAGCTGAAGCAGGAGCAGTCCGTTTAATTGTTTGTCAATTACTTTCATTCGGCATCCGCGAGAATATTTTCAAGATAATTTTTGTACTGGCATTTTGGCATTAGTTGAATTACTTCTTTAAATTGTTCTTTTGAAATAAAATGCATGTAGTAAGCAATTTCTTCTATACATGCGACTTTTAAACCTTGCCGGTCTTCAATGGTGCCGAAAAAGTTTGATGCTTGCAATAAAGATTCCGGTGTTCCGGTATCGAGCCAAGCCAGACCGCGACCGATTTTCTCAACGCGCAGTTTGCCTTTAGTTAAATAAGTAGTATTCACATCAGTAATTTCCAACTCACCACGTGAAGAAGGTTTTAAATTCTTAGAAATATTTACAACTTCATTGTTATAAATATATAATCCGGGAACAGCAAATTTTGATTTAGGGTTTTGTGGTTTCTCTTCAATGGAAAGAGCTTTTCCGTCTTTATCGAATTCAACAACTCCATAGCGCTCGGGATCATTTACGCGGTACCCGAATACCGTAGCGCCTGAATTATTTTTAATTCCTTTATAAAAGAAATCGAGATTGCCGTAAAAAATGTTATCGCCGAGAATTAAGGTAACGGAATCATTTCCGATAAATTTATCGCCGAGAATAAACGCTTCTGCAATTCCATTTGGAGCCGATTGCACAACATACTCGATTGAAAGTCCAAGATTCGAACCGTCTTTAAATAATTTTTGATAAGAAGGAATCGTTTCTTCGTTTGAGATAATTAAAATCTCTTTTATTCCGCCAAGCATTAACACCGAAAGCGGATAATAGATGAGCGGTTTATCATAAATTAACGTAAGCTGTTTGCTATAAACTTGCGAGATCGGATACATCCGCGAACCGGAACCGCCTGCGAGAATTATTCCCTTCATTTAACTTGTTTCCTTTATTTGGTTATAATACTAATCTGAAAAAACTTTAATGCATGAGTGAATGATTGAATGGATGAATGTTTCAATTTTTAAAGATTCAATCATGCAAACACTCAACCAAACTCTCGACCCATTCAACAATCAAAATATTTTATCACTCATCATCTAATGAGTAAGATGATTAATACCTGTGGTTCTGATGCCACTGCCACGCTGTTTGTATAATATCTTTTAAATTAAATTTCGGATTCCATCCAAGAACTTCTTTCGCTTTTTTATTATCTGCAACCAACACAGCGGGATCGCCGGCGCGGCGCGGCGCAATTACCGATTTAATTTTTTTGCCGGTGACTTCTTCGGCAACGGAGATCACTTCTTTAACAGAATTTCCATCTCCCGTTCCCAAATTAATAATTTGTGATGAATTTCCGTTATTTAAATATTCCAAAGCTTTTACATGTGCATCGGCTAAATCTTCAACATGAATATAATCGCGGATACAAGTTCCGTCATCGGTTGGATAATCATCGCCGTAAACAGATATGCTTTCCCGTTTACCAAGAGCCGTAAACAAAACTAAGGGAATTAAATGTGGTTCGGGAAAATGACTTTCACCAATCTCTCCCTTAGTTGAGGCTCCTGCGGCGTTGAAATATCTAAGTGCAACGTACTTCATACCATAAGCGAAATCGTAATCGGCAAGAATTTGTTCAATCATCAATTTTGTTTTTGCGTAGGGATTAATAGGCTTTGTTGTTTCTTCTTCAGAAATTGGAATCGTCAGCGGATTACCGTACAGAGAGCAAGTTGACGAGAACACAAAAATTTTCACCCCTTTTTCTTTTAGTGCGTTTATCAAATTAAAGCTGCCCAAAACATTATTGCGGTAATACATTTCGGGATTTTCAACCGATTCACCGACGTAAGCAAATGCTGCAAAGTGGATTACCGATTCAATTTTATGTTTCTGAATTGCCGCAGACAATTTATCGCCGTCTAATAAGTCAACTTCCTCAAAAATAATATTTTGCGGAAGCGATGCTTTGTGTCCGCGTGAAAGGTTATCGAGAACGATTACATCCAATCCTTTTTTGATCAACAACCGAACAACGTGAGAGCCGATGTAACCTGCGCCGCCGGTAACTAAAACTGCCATGAATATCCAGATTTTTTTGTTTGAGAATTTTGTAGGAGAAATTTAAGCTAAAAATTGGTTTTAAAAAAGGGGATGGCAGCCGGGATAGTTGTCTCGCATTGCGCCATAATTTAGGTAACCCAAATAATTGAGGTTACCTATGAGCGGAAAAGCAAAAAGAGAATACTTACAAGAAAAAAAGAAACGCTATTTTACTTCTACGAAACTTGAAAAGAGAGAAATTCTCGATGAGTTTTGTAAAAATTGTTCGTATAACCGGAACTATGCGATCAGAGTAATTCAACCCGGATATGCTTCTGCATAAACAGAAGGATGATCTGTTGAACGATAATGATTTAGATAATCAACTCACCGGTCAGCAACCGGTTAAGTTTGGGGCGCGAAATTCCTAAAATTCTAGCCGTCATCGCTTTATTTCCGTTAACTCTTTTTAATACTTCGTGTGCATAGAGAACAGTTAACTGCTGTATATTTGTTGACGCATAGGAGAACTCTAAGCAAATATTAACTGATTTTTTGTCAGCCGGTGAAGAAGGAAAGCTTTTTTCCCGATGTGTCATTTCCCCTAGTTGCCGATTTATAATATGGTCAAAATGTTTGGAAGTTAAAACGCCTGAATCGCAGAGAAGTACTGCCCGCTCAAATGCGTTGCGCAACTCTCTAATGTTCCCGGGCCAATCGTAAGAAATTAAAAATTTCAGCACGTCTTCATCAACCTTGTTGACGGTCTTGTGATAACACTCGCTGAATTCTTTTAAAAATAAATCAACAAGGGAAAGGATGAAGTCACGCCTATCCCGCAGTGAAGCTAACTCAATGGTTATCACATTTAAGCGATAAAAAAGATCTGAACGAAAAAGATTTTGCTCAATCATTTGTTTTAGATCTCTATGCGTAGCTGAAATTATCCTTGCCTTTACGGGAATATCTTGCGTTCCTCCCACTCTTCTAATAATCTTTTTCTCAAGTACGCGTAAAAGTTTCACTTGCAGGTTTAAAGTCAGTTCGCCTATTTCATCTAAAAAAATTGTTCCGTTATCAGCTAACTCAAACAATCCGAGTTTTCTCGATTTCGCATCGGTAAACGCCCCTTTCTCGTGCCCGAAAAGTTCTGATTCAAGAAGATGTTCGGGAATGGCTGAACAAGTGACTTCCACAAATGGAGATATTTTTTTGTTGCTGTAATTGTGGATTGCATTTGCAAGCATTCCTTTGCCGGTACCGGTCTCGCCGAGTATCAAAACATTAACCGATGCATTCTCTGCGGCTGTTTTTGCCGCCGCAATAAGTTCGTCGGCTTCTTTAGAATTCCCCAAAAGTGAGCGGAAAACCGGGTCACTTTCGTTAAAATTAAAAAATGTACTGTCGTCTGTTTCTCCGTGAAGATTTTCGACTTTTTCTTTTAACAAAGCATTAAATTTAAATAATTCGTCCGGGAGGATATAAATCTCACTACCTCCAAACTTTGCCAGGGTACTTGCTATAACCGGGTCTCTATTTTCTACAAGATAAATAAATGAATGTTGAGCGTTCTTTTGTGCGTCCTTAATTTTGTTGAACACACTGGAACTAAGCGATGTCAAGTAGAAAACAACGATACTATTCTTTGCCCCGTTAAGTTCGCCCGGAGAGCTTGCCGAAAAGTTATGATAGACAACCGAACAGCCTATAAATTCTGAGGCTATTTTTGATCTGTCTTTTTTTTCAGAAAATAAATGAATGGTCACGTTTTGTTCGTTCATAGTTTAAGAGGTAAAGAATTCATAATAAATTGTAAATCTTCTCTTCGCTCTTTCTTAGAAAGATAACTTTCTCTCAGAGAATCATCAGAAATGTTTTTGGAAAAAAAGACGATTAAACCTTCTGTTAAGTTAAAAAATTCTTCCGCTTTAGAAAAAAGATTTCTTTCAAAATAAATTTTTCCGAGCATGCTTAGAACAATCCTGGTAAATTCGGTGATACTCTCTTCTTTTAAACTCTCATACGCATCATTGAAATAATCAATGAACGGCTTTTCACCAAAGCGGTGATGTATTTCTAATTTTCCTAACAGATGCGACCGAACAGCATCATATATTTTGTTTCCGGTAGAAAGCCCGGCATATTTTTTATTCATTAAAAAACTAAACCCGTCTTTATATTTCTCTTCATCAATACAATGATCAACATAGATCATTGACGCTAATACAGAATCATATCTGTTGTCGGTTTCGAGTAGCGCATTGCAGAGAGAACGCAGTTCAACGCCGTCAGTTTCTTTCCTCGAAAAGTTTAAATAGTAGTTATAAAGCGCATTAATAAATGTTAGCTGCAACAGATGTTTTTCCCCCAATTTTCCTTCCGTGATCAATTTTTCATACCGATCTGCATAATGTTTGGCTTCAACAATATTACCGATCACAATAAAGGTTTTTGCGAGAAAGAAGTATGCCGAAGCTTCTTCTTCTTTGTTTTCGGTTGAATGAAAGATGTTTGCTGCCCTAAGAAATTCTTCAATCGCAGTGGAGTATTCGCAGATGATTAAGTGAGTTTCCCCGGAATTTAACAGCGTTAATCCTAAGCCGTTTTTCTTGCCAATGGTTTGGAAAATGTTTTTCGCGTTTTTATATAACTCATTTGCTTTTTCATAATTCGCTGTATCGAAAAGATAAATTCCATAGTTCATTAAGAGCAAGGCTTCCTGTTCCAAATCCCCAATCGAATTATTAATGGAAAGGGAACTGTTCCAATATTGTTCCGCGCGGGCATTATCGCCTTTCATACTGCAAATATTTCCAAGATTAACTTGAACCCTTGCAATGCGCTGTTTGAGATCTGATTTTGTGAATTCGTTAAGCGCTAAACTGAAAAACGAAAAAGCTTTTTCGGCATTGTTGTTCTTATACAGTTCCAATAAACCGTTGATATTAAAAACTTTTCCTTTTTGCTCGCATGTCAGACCCTCGTATTTGAGGAGTTGATCCAAAACGATTTTGGTTTCATCGTACAGATTAGTATTAAGATTAGCGTTCGCAATTTCAAGAAGTATTTCGATCCTGTTGTGTTTGTTCGTAATCATTTCAACTTGCCTTATCAGAATTTTTTTTCCGGCTTCAACTGCGCCGGAAGCGATAAGAAAAACTCCTTTGAGCGTCATCAATTTATGGTCGAACTTAACATGAAAATCGAGTTCCAATTCCTCAAGAATGTGAAGCGCAAGTCCGCTATCGCCGGTTTTTTGAAGTATTTGCAAAAAAACCTTCCGCACTTCTATTGCGTATTTTTCCGACAAAGGAAGTTTTATCAAACGCGAAAATATTTTTGTTAGATAAAGAAAAGCAGACAGTTCGGAAGCCCGATTTATTTCAGTTTTAAGGCAAAGGTAGGCTTCGTCAAATTCTTTTCCCAACTCATAATGCCGGGAAACTTCATTCGGGAAAAAACCGGGAATCGCATGAACAATTGAAGCAATTTTTTTGTGATGACCAACTTTATCGGCTATACCGGAGTAAATAAAAAACTTTAACCCGGAATAAATTAAGTGGTTGAATGAGTTTGGGGTTGGCATTCGAAGTAGATTTTTTTTCTGCAGACACGAAAGAATTGCTTCTGTATCATCAGTAAAGTTTTTTAGAATCGTTTTTGTCTGTTCAAGGTTTAACTCAACATCAACAGCGGAAAGCAGTGCCAGGACGGCTTTTTCTTTCTTAGATAGATGGGCAATTCTTTTTTTAAAAAGCGCGCCTTGTGAAACGCTGGATAATTTCCCCGATATTTCCTCATCAACAGAAATACCTTCATGGGAGAAGATTAAGATTTTGTTGGCGACCAATTCATTCAAAAAAAGTAATATATTTCCTGGAAATAAGTCTGCAAATTTTTCTAATAGCGATGCTAATTGTTTTTGTGGAAAATACCCTGCATAATTTTCTTTTAGAAAGAGAGGAATATCTCCAGGTAAAAGGGGACTTAATTGGTGTTCTGTCTTATTTGGAACCGCTTCAACAGAAGAAGAAACCGCCTGGTCTTCGAATAAAACAATTTTACAGCCTGTTACTTGCAGCGCTGGAAAAATATGGTAAAGAACTTCTTTAACAACGTCATCCAGTAAATTAAAATCATCAATGATCAGTATAAAATTCTTCACTTTGCAGATTTCGGCGAAGGCGGCGATAAACGTTTCAATGTTTAAATCTCTCTCTTTTTTAAACATTTGCAGGGCTTCAAGAGCTTTTCCAGATTCTTCATTCTGCATAAACGAGCTAAAAACAATTCTGGATGCTATATACTGAAGAATGACTCCGGGACTTTCTGAGGGTACCCGGCTGATAAGAACGCTGTTTTGATAATCGCGGGATAGTTTTTCCGCCAAAGAACTTTTTCCACTGTTTTGCATTCCCTGTAGAAAAAGAATGTCGTTTCGCTCTTTGTTTTCAATGTATGCGGCAAGAACAGCAGACTCACTTTGTCTTCCGATGAATTGCGTTGATGAGACAAAATCAAGATAATGATTTTCAAGAGGAAGATCTAAATCATAAAATAGCTGTAAGGCGGATTGCGTCCGCTCCTCACGATTTTTTTTAAGAAGCTTAACGATACACTTGATCACCGGTGATGAAAAGTATTTGGAGTCTATAAAAACAAATTCTTCTTCTAAATGCGATTGATAAATTTTTAATTCATCAACTGCTGTAAAAGGAAATTTACCGTAAACAATGCGATAGAGAAGAATTCCAAGAGCATAGAGGTCAACGCGGTGATCAATGTTTTTGTTTTGTAAAATTTCCGGGGCAATGTAGTAAGCTGTTCCGCGTTGAATATTTTGTAAAAGCGCATCTGCTCTTTGTGTTAAACCAAAATCAACAATTTTTATAATAATATCGTTTTTACTTTGAATACAAAGTATGTTTTCAAATTTTAAATCTAAGTAAAGATACTTCGCCAGGTGAAGATAACTCAGAAACGAACCGATCTGCCCGATTACTTTGGAGAGCAATGTTGGGTGAGCGTTGAAATCAACATCAAGCAGACTTTGCCCGTCAAAATATTCAAGAATAAAAAAGCGGTTTCCTCTGGCAATACCCAACGCTTTATCATCTGCACCCACTTCGAGAATTGTTCCTGATTCGTAAGCTTTGATAATGTTGGGATGAGAAAAAATTTTCAGAAGAGTGTATTCATGATAAAAAGTTTCTTCTTCTTCTTTATTTGTGTGCGATGAAAGAACTTTAACTGCATACTTTTGCGACGGAAAAAACCTGTCTTCACAGAGAAATACCTTGCTTCGCCCTTCACCAAGTAATTTGATGAGGTTGAACCTGCCGTTAATCAAGCGTGCATCCGGGGATTAAATTGGTGCGCCAATTTTCTACCTAGATCATTTACCGTAATGAGCGTTAAAACAATAGCGAAACCGGGAAAAAATATCATCCACCAGGCTTGTGCAAGATATTCCTGCCCGGAGTTTATCATAGCTCCCCACGACGGAAAGTCATTACCAATTCCCAAACCTAAAAAGCTGAGCGCCGATTCGGAGAGAACAACATTTCCAAATTGAAAAACTGTGTTTACAATAACCGGAACCGCAATAACCGGCAAGGCTTCCCTTAAGAGAAGTTTCGTGCCGGAGAGACCAAGCTGCTGCGCGGTAATAAAATAATCTTTCGTTTTCAGCGAGAGAATCTCTCCTTTAACGATACGAAACAAACTCATCCAGCCGGAGAATCCAAGTACTACAATTACAGAGATAAACGAATTTCCAAAAAACGCAAGAATAAGAATGATAAAAAATATTATTGGAAAGGATAAGAACAGGTCCGTTAAACGGCTAAGCAAAACATCCGTTACCCCACCTGAAAAACCCGCTAGAAATCCGAGTACAACGCCGATAATTAAGGAGAGAATGACTGCACAGAATCCTATTAACAGTGAAATTCTTGTTCCATAAATTATTCTGTTGAAAATATCCCTTCCGAATTCATCGCTTCCGAGAACAAAATGCCTCATTGAGATCTTGGGCTTCCCATTCAGCAGATCAATTGATGAGAGGGGCAAGCTGATTAACAACCCGTTTTGAAAACAGACTACATTGCTTTTGTTTTGTCGGAGACTATCGTAAAAAACTATTTTATCATCAAATGAATTTTTTACTACATTTCTTTTTAACGAGAGAAAATCATTTAATCGCCCCGGCTTTTTTGTATCGCTCTTTAAGTGCAGAGCATGGATCGAACTGAATGGAGGCAAAAGTCTTGTAACCGAAATATCTTTTTGAAAATCAAAATTATCATTTGTTATTACCGGTGCAAAAAGAAAGATGTAAAAAATCACCGTTACTGAGTAGTGCAAGAATGAAAAAGTTTTTAGCGTCGGCAGCTTTTTTCTTTTAAAGTAAAGAAAAACCGGAATCGCTATGATCAAGAAGAGAGAGCAAAAATAGTCTGCCATATTTAAAGAGAATTGGTCGAGTGCGGTTCGATAATCGGAGAAGAGAAGTCCTAAATATGAAGCTAACAGCATCGCGGTGTTTCCCAATAAAGGCAAACGAAAGGCAATCGTTGTGAGTAATAAAAAAAAGAAAAAATGAAAAACAGAAAAACGGATTCCTTTCAATTTAATAACCCCTTAATTAGCCGTTTATCAATATTCAAGCGAATGAGATCCGCAAGCAGGCTTGTGAAAATAATTAATATTCCGGCGGTTAATGTACACCCGACAATCAATGGATAATCATGCCCAAGGATAGCGTTGATCGTTAATCGTCCCATTCCGGGCAGACTAAAAATCACTTCGGTAATCAGTGCACCGCTGAAAAGAATTCCTAAGTCAACACCGGCATAAGCAATAATTGAGTTTAATGAGTTGGGAATAAGATGACTTAAAAGAATTTTCCTTTCAGAAACTCCGTTTGCCCGAAGATAAAGAGTGAAAAGTTTTTTCTGGTTCTCTTCAAAATTTTCTCTAAAATATTTAAAATAAACCGGAAGACCGGTTAATGACAAAACAAGCACCGGAAGAAAGAGATGCTTTGTATAATCCACAAGAAGAAGAAAAAAACTTGACTCAAGCGTCCCAACAGTTTTAATCCCGGACGAAGGAAATATTTTCAACTGAACAGAAAAAACATAAATGAAGAGTAATCCGCTAACAAATGAAGGTACGGCATACAAAAACATGCTTCCGCGAGAAAGCAACTTATCCCAAATTTTTTGATTGTGGTGAAAAGCAAAAACGGCAAGCAATAATCCGGCAATCAATTGCAGGGCAAACGCTGACACAGCGAAAAGGATAGTAAAGGGAAGAACATCGAAAATCACTTCAACCACAGGACGATGAAAGGCATACGAAACTCCAAGGTTTCCGGTGGCGGCATTCTTTACAAAACTTAGATACTGCACGTGAATTTGTTTATCCAGCTGGAATGAGGTTTTAACTTTTTCAACTAATTTGGGGCTCAAATTAGGAGAAATGAATTTTTGGCTTGGATCGCCGGGGGCAATTCTCACCAAAAGAAAAAGAAAACTGACCGTTAAAAACAGCACAAAAGCAGAGGTCGTTATTCTTTTTGCAAGAGGAAGAATCGGTAAAGAACGCTTCATGGCATCAATCGTTTACTGCCAGAGCCAGCAATGATGAACTGTGCCGAGAGGAGTAACCTCAATGTTTTTTAGTTTCTTGTTGTAAGCAACAACGTTATCAATCCAATAAAGAAAAGTTACAGGTTGATCCCGGTACAGAATAGCTTCTACCTTTTTATAACTGTCATTTTTTTGCTGCCCGGTAATTTTTGTTTCAAGGTTGTCCAGCAGCGCATCCAGCTCTTTGTTTTGGTATGATGGGAAGTTCATAGGAGTGGTTATTAGGTTTGAATACCACGAAAATTTTAAATCTAACGGAATAGGAATTATCCAGCTTGCCATCCATGCGTCCACGCTTTTATTGTTTATCCGGTCAATTAACATCCCAAGTTCAACCTGATCAATCTTCATATCAATGCCAAGCTGCCTAAAGTTATTCTTAAAAACCGTTGCAGCAAAAATTCTACGCGGATTGTTTGAGGAAATGGTTAAGGTAAATTTAAATTCAATTCCCTCTTTTTCGAGAATCCCGTTTTGATCTTTATCGCTCCAGCCTTCTTCCTCAAGAAGCGTTCTTGCCTTCGCCAAATCGAACGAATACGGCGGCAGTTTATCATCTACTGCATTTTTGAAAATTGGGGATATGGGACTGTTTGCAACTGCTCCATAACCTCGTAAATACTGACTCAGGACCTCGTTTCTGTTAATCGCCATTGAAAGCGCCTGCCTGGTTTTTACAGAGCCAAATAATTTGTTCGGCACAATTTTTCCACTCTTTTTATAAAGAATTGGATCAAGATTATTCCAGCCGAGGTAATCATATTCCCTTCCTTTAAGAGAAGTTACAACGAAGGAGCCGGAGTTTTTTAATTGACTCACATCCTCAGGTTTTAAATATTCCGCCAGATCAATTTCGCCATTTTTTAATTGAGCCAGCCTGGCGTTATAATCCGGGATCACTTTAAAAATAATTCGTTTAATGTTTCCATCTTTGTGCAAAAAAGATGTTGGATTTTCTTTAATAATAACCGCTTGGTTCTTTTCCCATTTTTCAAGAGTGAATGGACCGCTGGTTACCGGGGCAAAACTTTCTTCTGCTGTTGCAATTTCGGTTCGTGGCATTTTATCAAAAATGTGCTTCGGTACAATTGGGAAGTCGAGGTTAAATAAGGTAGGTGTCGAAC
>Ga0210020_1002636_pt1 | contig 14355 bp, 13 predicted proteins | sample CryGeymeta201514_FD_183980 | JGI IMG/M metagenome (GOLD analysis project Ga0210020, IMG submission 183980) | Groundwater microbial communities from Crystal Geyser aquifers in Utah, USA - Crystal Geyser metaG 2015-14 (SPAdes) (version 2) | ecosystem: Environmental > Aquatic > Deep subsurface >... | reverse complement strand
ACGATCTGCTCCCCTGGAACTTCAAGCCGTCAAGCTGAACTCCCGTGGGCCGCAGGCACCGCTTACCAACGTCCTGCTGCGTCGCGCCCAATACCGGCTGGCGGACGAGGCGGCGCTGGACGTGGCGCGGAGCTTTGTCGTCGGCAAGCTCTCGAACCAGCGCGCCGTGCTGATGCGCGCGCTGCGTGAACATGACGGCGACGCGCCCGACCGCGCGCGGATGGAGGCGACGACGACCCGCCTGGCCCATCTCGCGCGCCGCGCCGGGCTCGGCCCGCTGACGCTGGACGAGTTGCGCGGCATCGAGGGAGAGGGTGCGCAGATCTATTTCTCGGTTTTCGACGCCTTGATCCGATCGCCCGATGAAGGAATGCGTTTTTCGGGCCGTTCCCGTCGACCGCCGCTTGATCCAGTAAACGCCGTGCTGTCGTTTCTCTATGCGCTGCTGACGCATGACTGCCGCAGCGCGGCCGAGGGCGTCGGGATCGATCCCGCGGTCGGCTTTCTCCATCGCGACCGCCCCGGCCGCCCGAGCCTCGCGCTCGATCTGATGGAGGAGTTCCGGCCCGTGCTTGCGGACAGGCTGGCGCTGTCGTTGATCAATCGCCGGCAGTTGCGCAGCGCCGATTTCGACCGGCTCGACAGCGGCGCGGTCATCCTCAAGGACGACGCGCGCCGAACGGTCATCGAAGCGTGGCAGGAACGCAAGAAGGCCGAGCGCCGGCATCCGTTTCTCGACGAGACCGCGCCGCTCGGGCTCGTGCCGCATCTGCAGGCGCTGCTGCTGGCGCGGACGCTGCGCGGCGATCTCGACGCGTATCCGCCCTGGCTATGGAGCTGAATGGCCGATGATGGTGCTTGTGACCTACGACGTGAGCGTGACCGAGCCCGGCGGCGCCCGCCGCCTGCGCCACGTCGCGCGCGCCTGCCAGAACTATGGCCAGAGGGTGCAGTACTCGGTGTTCGAGATCGAAGTGGACCCAGCGCAATGGGCGACGTTAAAGGCGCGCCTCGAGTCGCTGATCGAGCTGAAGTGCGATAGTTTGCGATATTACCACCTCGGCGCGAACTGGCGACGGCGCATCGAACATGTCGGCGCGAAACCTGCGTCAGATTTGGGCGGCCCGATCATCGTATAGCGCGGACCCCAAGCGTGTGGCTGCTCTCGGGCAGGTCCGCGCAATGCGCAGCTCTTTGAAATTGTAAACAAAGTGGTCGTCGGCGCGCTGTCTGGCGGAATATTGCCACGCCTGAGCAGATGATGCGTTAAATGGAACGGATACTCTTATTGGAATCAAGAGACTATGCTGACGGAGTCGCCCCCCGTGCGGGGGCGTGGATCGAAACTCCTTTGCCCGCGCAGCCTCCAGCGCCTTTTCATGTCGCCCCCCGTGCGGGGGCGTGGATCGAAACACCCCCGCCCCGGTCAGCAGCTTAGCCAGCGCTTGTCGCCCCCCGTGCGGGGGCGTGGATCGAAACTAGCCCCAGCACGAACTCACCGCGCACCAGCGCGTGTCGCCCCCCGTGCGGGGGCGTGGATCGAAACCCATGATCGCGCTGCTGGCGTCGCGTCACGTCCGGTCGCCCCCCGTGCGGGGGCGTGGATCGAAACACGCCGGATCGCATCGCCCCCGCGCAAATCCCGGAAGTCGCCCCCCGTGCGGGGGCGTGGATCGAAACCGCAGCGTCGCCGGTCACGTCCAAGCTGTCAGCCTGTCGCCCCCCGTGCGGGGGCGTGGATCGAAACGCCTTTCGCATCCCCGTCGCTGGATCGGGCGGCGACGTCGCCCCCCGTGCGGGGGCGTGGATCGAAACCTCTGGCGAGGCATCGGAATTGAGGTTGAGACGGGGTCGCCCCCCGTGCGGGGGCGTGGATCGAAACACCCCAAGGATTTCCGGCCGAAATACGAATCGAGCGTCGCCCCCCGTGCGGGGGCGTGGATCGAAACAGCGTGACGCGAAAGTTATAAGGGCTGGACGTGGTGTCGCCCCCCGTGCGGGGGCGTGGATCGAAACCACCAGCACCGCGTCGATTGCGTCGCGGGCCGCGCTGTCGCCCCCCGTGCGGGGGCGTGGATCGAAACAGCAGCCGCGCCATCAAGTGACCGTCGATCCGCTGTCGCCCCCCGTGCGGGGGCGTGGATCGAAACTCGCCCATGTCATGCAGGACACCGACAGCCGCGAGTCGCCCCCCGTGCGGGGGCGTGGATCGAAACCGCGTCGCCATCGCCGCTGCCAAGGCGCGCGTCGTCGCCCCCCGTGCGGGGGCGTGGATCGAAACCTTGCCTCTAAAACATGGGCGCGGGGGCCTTGGCGGTCGCCCCCCGTGCGGGGGCGTGGATCGAAACGCGATGCCGCCCCCTCTTGCTGAGCGTCCACCTCGCGTCGCCCCCCGTGCGGGGGCGTGGATCGAAACAGACCGGGATGATCGCGATCAGCAGCTTTTCCGGTCGCCCCCCGTGCGGGGGCGTGGATCGAAACAGCATGTCAACGCCGATAGACGATGCGATCCGGCTGTCGCCCCCCGTGCGGGGGCGTGGATCGAAACACGGTCCCGCGTATCGCTTTGGTGGATCAGGCGGGTCGCCCCCCGTGCGGGGGCGTGGATCGAAACGGACGCGGGCCTACCTGCCGACATGGGGCGCGCGGTCGCCCCCCGTGCGGGGGCGTGGATCGAAACTTTTCCAAGGGCTGCGCTTGCTTCCTGGGATGGTGGTCGCCCCCCGTGCGGGGGCGTGGATCGAAACTTTGGGACTGGCGATCATGGGCGCGCCCGGAGCGTCGCCCCCCGTGCGGGGGCGTGGATCGAAACATTTCAATGCGATGAGCGTGAAAGCCAAGCGGACGTCGCCCCCCGTGCGGGGGCGTGGATCGAAACTAACGCGCGGCGGCGGCGTCCGAAAGTGATCTGCGGTCGCCCCCCGTGCGGGGGCGTGGATCGAAACTCATCGAAGAGTCGGTCGGCGTCGAAAGGCGGTCGAGTCGCCCCCCGTGCGGGGGCGTGGATCGAAACTGGACGTAAATAGGGTAGTTTGTCATGTCGGTCCCGTCGCCCCCCGTGCGGGGGCGTGGATCGAAACCTGCATGTTGTGCAGGTCTGCGGCACGCCGTCGGGTCGCCCCCCGTGCGGGGGCGTGGATCGAAACTGGACGTAAATAGGGTAGTTTGTCATGTCGGTCCCGTCGCCCCCCGTGCGGGGGCGTGGATCGAAACCTGCATGTTGTGCAGGTCTGCGGCACGCCGTCGGGTCGCCCCCCGTGCGGGGGCGTGGATCGAAACTCTTGGAATCGATGCCTCCGGCGACCCGCGAGCAGTCGCCCCCCGTGCGGGGGCGTGGATCGAAACGCGCATCATCGACTACCCATGTCGCTGGCTCAGAGTCGCCCCCCGTGCGGGGGCGTGGATCGAAACCTGTGATCACTCGCTGGGCGCTGATCGGCGTGGCGTGTCGCCCCCCGTGCGGGGGCGTGGATCGAAACAACATGGATTCGCTCAGCCCCTACAGCATCGTTAGTCGCCCCCCGTGCGGGGGCGTGGATCGAAACGGCTGGTGGCGTGAGTTTGGCGCGGGCGTTTAGCGTCGCCCCCCGTGCGGGGGCGTGGATCGAAACATGACCGCACCCGCTTGATGAGATATTCCCACATGGTCGCCCCCCGTGCGGGGGCGTGGATCGAAACGGCGCTATCGACGCGAGCAAATCGTTGCGGGAAGTCGCCCCCCGTGCGGGGGCGTGGATCGAAACACATTCCGCCACCGCCTGATCCACAAGAGCGATACGTCGCCCCCCGTGCGGGGGCGTGGATCGAAACCCCTTTGACAGCACCCGCCCGGCCTTGGCGACGGGTCGCCCCCCGTGCGGGGGCGTGGATCGAAACACAACATCGGGCCGCGTCAGCTGGGGCTTGCGCTCGTCGCCCCCCCGTGCGGGGGCGTGGATCGAAACACCAACTACGCGAAATTCTGGCTTGGGGATTAGGCAGAAAAACGCAGGTTTTCTTGCCCTGACTTACTGCGCGTTCTCGCCAGCCGTCTCCAGCGCCCGATAGACCGTCATCCGCGACACGCCCAGGTCGCGGGCGATCTGCGCCTTGGAGGTTCCCTCGGCGGCGCGCCTTCGGATCTCGGCGTCGTCGATGCGCTTCTGGCGTCCCCTGTAGACGCCCTTGCCTTTCGCCGCCTCGATCCCCGCGCGCTGCCGGTCGCGGATGAATGTCAGCTCCATGTCGGCGACCATGCCGAGCACGGTGATGACCATCCGGCCCATGGCGCCGGCGGTCGTCACCTCCGGCTCAAGCACGCGCAGCGACGCGCCCTTGGCGTCGAGTTCGTGCACGAGGTTCAGGACGTCGCGGGTGGAGCGGCCCAGCCGGTCGAGGCGGTGGACGACCAGCTCGTCGCCCGCGCGCAGGAATTCCAGCACGGTCTGCAGCTCGGTGCGCCCGTCGCGCGACGCGCCCGAGCCGGTCTCGGCGCGCACGATCTCGCAGCCCGCCTGTTTCAGCTTCGCCTTCTGGATCGCGAGGTCCTGGCTTGACGTGCTGACGCGGGCGTATCCGATCCGGGGCATGGGCGCTCTGTCACATTTGGGTGGCTGACACGGTGATAGCGTCACAAATGCCGACACACAACGCATAAGTGACGTTTGGCGCCGTCACATCGAAACGTCACCTGCGGGTGCGCCCAAATGGGATGCCTCCTGACCGATCATCGCCTCGGTGATCAGCGCAGACACGCGATGCCCTTGCGCATGAGGGCCTCCAGTCGCGCGGCGGTGCGGCGACCGCGCCGCCGCCATCGTGCGCATGACGCTGAAACCGCCGCCTCACGAGGCGACCCACTGGACTGCGCGCGCCATGGCGAAGACCGTCGGTCTCGCGGCCTCGACGGTGCAGAAGATTTGGAAGGCGCACGGGCTCGCGCCGCACCGCTGGCGCGCCTTCAAGCTCTCCAACGATCCCGCCTTCGCCGAGAAGCTGCACGCCATCGTCGGGCTCTACGTCGCTCCGCCAACCCACGACGTGGTGCTCAGCCTCGACGAGAAATCGCAAATCCAGGCGCTCGATCACACCCAGCCCGGCCTGCCGCTGAAGAAGGGCCGGGGACCGACCATGACCCACGATTACAAGCGCAACGGCGCGACCACGCTGTTCGCCGCACTGAACGTGCTCGACGGCTCGGTCATGGGCCAGAACATGCAGCGCCACCGCCATCAGGAATTCATCCGCTTCCTCAACGCGCTCGAGCGCGACATCCCAGCCGGCAAGGTTGTCCACGTCATCCTCGACAAGTGAGGCGGGAAACCAGACGGTCCGGCGGACCGTCTGGCCGCCGAACGCGACCCACAAGCACGCCAAGGTCAAGAGCTGGCCTCGAACGCCATCCACGCTGGACTTTCCACTTCACGCCGACATCGGCCTCATGGCTCAACGCTGTCGAGGGCTTCTTCGCCAAGCTCACACGACGCATCAGTTCATTCGCGCGCCGTCGGCCCGGCTCCGTCCGCAATGACCGTCAAAAACAGGGCGATCAGCGCGTTGGGAACACGGGCAATTCCGAGGAGACAGCGACACCGGCCATCGCCCGGCGCAAGCTGTGGCGTTGCGCAAGGCGCTGATCGCAGGCTAATCATCCAGACGCTGTCCGGACGACCGGTCCGCCGCGCCTCGCTGGATGAAACGCTGCCATGATCAAAGCGGCTTCCCGCAACGCCGACCCGTGCCATCGGCGCCCGGCGCCATGAAGCGCGGGTCCGCTCATCGCGCGCCGGGCCATTTCGGCGAGTTTCTGCAAGGGGTTCTGGGAGTCGGCGGGCCGGTGGCGCTGATCACCCTGCCGTGCCCGGCGCTGGCGGCGGTCGCCGGGCGCAGGTATGGCTGCGGCGTTTGGAAAGGACGTGCTGGGATTGATGTGCGCCAGGGCGTGCGGCGCGTTCTGCGAAAGGCGCAGGCGGCGCGGTTTCTGGCGCGGCTGGGCGTGCGGCGCGGCGCGGCCTTCAGGCTGCGCGTCGCGATGCCGCCCGGCGGCGGCGCAGGAGCTTCGACGGCGGCGCGGGTCGCGCTGGCGCGCGCGGCGGGGCGGCGCGGCGCGGCGCGGGTGGCGGCGGCCTGTCTGTTCAGCGAGGGCGCCTGCGATCCGCTGATGCGCGCAGCGCCGGAGCGGGCGCTGTGGGCCTCGCGCCAGGCCAGGGTGCTGGCTGTGACGCCCGCCTTGCCCGCCATGGAGATCGTCGGCGGCTTTTACGGCCTGCCGACGCGCACCAACCCGCGCGATGCGCTTTTCGCCGACATCGCCGATCTGGCGGCGCAGTGGCCGCAAGCCTGCGCCACGGCGGCCGCCGTGGCGCGGCTGGCGAGCGTGTCGGCGGCGCGCACGCTGGCGCTGCGCGGCCCGGCGCACGATCCGACCGCCGCTCTGGCGGCGCGTCTGGGGGCGCTGGGCTGGGCGATCGCGCATACCGGTTCTGCGCGCGCGCTGATCTTCGCGCCGGGCGGCGCGGCGGCGACGGTCGAGGACGCGCTGCGCGCTGCGGGTTTTGCGCAGGTGATCCGGTTCCGCATCGGCGGGCGGGCGTGACGGAGATTCTCGCGGGTGGGGCGGGCGCGATGCTGCTGGCGCTGGCGCTGGACGCGCTGATCGGCTGGCCGGACCGGCTCTATCGCCGCATCGGCCATCCAGTGACATGGCTGGGCGCGCTGATCGGCTGGCTGGAGACGCGGCTGAACCGCGCGACATGGCCTGCGCCGACGCGCCGCCTGGCCGGGCTGCTGGCCGCGCTGGCGGTGATCGGCGCAGCGGTGGGCTGCGGCGCGGCGATTCAGGCGGCGGCGCCCGGAGACGTCCTCGGCGCGGTGGTCTCTGGGGTCTGCGCCTGGCCGCTGATCGCGTTGCGGTCGATGCGCACGCATGTCGCGGCGGTGGCGCGGCCGCTGGACAGGGGCGAACTGCCTGCGGCGCGCGCGGCGGTCGCGATGATCGTGGGCCGCGAGACCGCGCGGCTCGATGCGCACGGTGTGGCGCGCGCGGCGCTGGAGAGCTTGGCCGAGAACACCTCCGACGGCGTCGTGGCGCCGGTGTTCTGGGGCGTGGCGTTCGGCCTGCCGGGGATCGCCGCCTACAAGGCGATCAACACGCTCGATTCGATGATCGGTCACCGCACGCCGCGCCACGCGGCGTTCGGCTGGGCCTCGGCGCGGATCGACGACCTCGCCAATCTGGCGCCCGCGCGGCTGACCGGATTGCTGTTCGCCGCCGTATCGGCGCGCCCGGGCGCGGCGCTGGCGTGCATGGCGCGCGACGCGCGGCGCCACCGCTCGCCCAACGCCGGATGGCCGGAGGCCGCCATGGCCGGCGCGCTGGGGGTGCGGCTGTCGGGGCCGCGCGTCTATGCCGACCGCCTGGCGCCGGAGCCATGGCTGAACGGCGACGCGCGCGACGCGGGCGCCGCCGATCTTGCGCGCGGTCTTGCGCTCTATGGCCGCGCGATGGCCATGCTGGCGGGGCTGGTGGCGCTGTGCGCGCTGATCTGAAGGGGCGAGGGCCGATGCGCGACCATGGCGGCGATCTCGACGCGGCGGTCCGGCGCCATGGCGGCGATGCGCGGGACTGGATCGACCTGTCCACCGGGATCAATCGGGCGCCCTATGCTTTCGTCGCGCCGCCCGCCGATGCGTGGACTGCGCTGCCCGGTCACGGCGCGACCGCGCGGCTGATCGACGCGGCGCGCGCCGCCTGGAGCGTCGCGCCGGAGGCCGCGATCCTGCCGCTCGCGGGCGCGCAGGCGGCGATCCAGCTTGTGCCCCGATTGGACGCGCTGACCGGCGGACCGGGGCGCGCGCGGGTGCTTGGGCCGACCTACAACGAACACGCCGCCGCGCTGAAGTCGGCGGGATGGCGGGTGGCGCAGGTCGCGGCGGTCGAGGCGCTGGCGGGCGCCGGTCTCGCCGTTGTCGTCAACCCCAACAATCCCGATGGCCGCCGCCATGCGCCCGAGACGCTGATGGCGCTGGCGGCGCGGGTGGGGCGGCTGGTGGTGGATGAAAGCTTCATCGACGCCACGCCCGCGTTTTCGCTGGTCGGCGCGGCTGGCGCGCCGGGGCTGATCGTGCTGCGCTCGTTCGGCAAGTTCTACGGCCTTGCGGGGCTGCGGCTGGGCTTTGCGGTCGGCGCGCCGGACGAGATCGCGGCGCTGGCCGAACTGGCCGGGCCGTGGCCTGTGTGCGGCCCGGCGCTCGACATCGGCGCGGCGGCGCTGGCCGATGCAGAATGGCGTGCGGCGACCGTGCGGCGGCTGACGCAGGATGCGCGCCGGCTTGACGCGCTGGCGGCGGCGGCGGGCTGGTCGCTGGTCGGCGGCTGCGCGCTGTTCAGGCTGTATGAAACGCCGAACGCCGCTGCAGCGCGCGACGCGCTGGCCCGTCACCGGATCTGGTCACGGATTTTTCCTTTTTCGCCCCGCTGGCTGCGGCTGGGTCCGCCCGGCGCGGCGGATGAATGGGCGCGGATCGAAGCCGCGCTGGCGCCGGGCGGATGACGATGGATCCTACGCCGGAGAAAGGCGGCGTAGGCGCCGCGCCTGCGGCGGAGGCAGCAAACAGCGCCCCTGCGGCGGAGGTAGCACTGAAAGCCCCGGCGGAGGCCGCAGTGATCACCCCGGCGGAGACCGCCGCGCTGGCGCGCATCCTGCGCTGGCGGCGCGACGTGCGCCATTTTCGCGCCGATCCGGTGGACGCCGCGACGCTGGAGCGGCTGCGCGCGGCGATGGATCGGGCGCCCTCGGTTGGCAACGCCCGGCCCTGGCGCGTGATGCAGGTGCGCGATCCGGCCGCGCGCGCCGCCGTGCGCGAGAATTTCGCGCGCTGCGACGCCGAGGCGGCGGCGGCCTATGACGACGCCAGACGGCGGCGCTATCGCGCGCTCAAGCTGGCCGGGCTGGATGTCGCGCCGGTGCAGCTGGCGGTCTTCACCGAGACGGCGCCGACGGAGGGCCACGGGCTGGGGCGGCGGACCATGCCGCACACGCTGCGCCAATCGACCGCGATGGCGATCCATACCCTGTGGCTGGCGGCGCGGGCAGAGAATCTGGGGCTTGGCATGGTCTCGATCCTCGACCCTTGCGCGATGCGCGCGCTGTTCGATGCGCCGCAGAGCTGGGTGTTCGAGGCCTATCTGTGCATCGGCCGCGCCGCGTTTTCCGACGACACGCCGCTGCTGCACCGGGCGGACTGGCAGCGCGACACCGCGACCGAATGGCGGGTGCGCTGATCTATCGCGCCAGCGCCAGCAACCCGGCGACGTCGAGATGCGTCTCAAGGTGATCGGCCAGCGCGTCGAGCGCCGCCTCGACGCGCGCGCCATGGCCTGCGCCGCTCGCCGCGACGCCCAGACCGCCCAGGAACGCCGCGCGAAACGCGTCGTCGCAGAACAGGCCGTGAAGATAACTGCCGGTCACCAGGCCGTCGGCCGAGACCGCGCCTTCGGGCGCACCGTCGATGGTGGCGAAGGGGCGCGCGCAGTCCGGCCCCTCGGTGCGGCCGATGTGCATCTCATAGCCCGAAACCGTCGCTCCGCTGGCGAGATGCGTGGCGCGCACCTGGCTCAGCCGCTTGTCGGGGGTCATCCGCGTCTCCACCGCCAGCAGCCCCAGCCCCTCGGCGCGGCCGGGCGGCCCTTCGATCCCGTCGGGGTCGTCGATGGCGCGGCCCAGAATCTGATAGCCGCCGCACAGGCCCAGTATCCGCCCGCCGCGCCGCAGATGCGCGGCCAGATCGCCCTCCCAGCCCTGCGCGCGCAGAAAGGCGAGGTCGCCGCGCGTCGATTTCGTGCCGGGTATGATCGCCAGCGCCGCGTCGCCCGGCAGCGGCCGACCAGGGCGCACCATCTCGAGCGCGACGCCCGGCTCGGCCTTCAGCGGGTCGAGATCGTCGAAATTGGCGATGCGCGACAGCATCAGACACGCGATCCTGACGCCGCCGCCCGCGCCGCCGCGCGGACCGGCGGCGATGTCGAGCGCGTCCTCGGCGGGCAGGTCGGCGGCGCGCGCGAACCAGGGGACCACGCCGAACCCGCGCCATCCAGTGCGCGCGGCGATCAGGGCGTAGCCGTCGTCAAACAGCGTCGCGTCGCCGCGAAAGCGGTTGACGATGAACCCGGCCACCATCGCCGCATCCGCCGGATCGAGCACGGCCTGCGTGCCGACGATCTGCGCGATCACGCCGCCCCGGTCGATGTCGCCCACCAGTACGACGGGCGCATCGGCGGCGCGCGCGAACCCCATGTTGGCGATGTCGCCCGCGCGCAGGTTGACCTCCGCCGGGCTGCCCGCGCCTTCGACGATCACCAGATCGACCGACGCCTTGAGCCGCGCGAAACTCTCCAGCACCGGCGCCATCAGCGCGGGCTTGAGCGCGGCGTAGTCGCGCGCCCGCACGGTGGCCTTGCGGCGCCCCCGCACCACCACCTGCGCGCCGACGTCGGTCTCCGGCTTGAGCAGCACGGGGTTCATGTCGGTGTGCGGCGCGCGCCCGCAGGCCAGCGCCTGCAACGCCTGCGCGCGGCCGATCTCGCCGCCGTCCGCCGTGACGGCGGCGTTGTTGGACATGTTCTGCGGCTTGAACGGCGCGACGGAAAGCCCGCGGCGCAGCGCCGCGCGGCACAGGCCCGCCACCAGCAGCGACTTGCCGACGTTGGAGCCTGTTCCCTGCACCATCAGCGCGGGCATTGTCGCCTCAGAACTCCACGCCGGGCTGCGCCTTGACGCCGGCGCGAAACGGATGCTTGACCAGCGTCATCTCGGTCACGAGGTCGGCCGCCTCGATCAGCGCCTCGGCGGCGTTGCGCCCGGTCAGGCAGACGTGGGTCATCGGCGGCTTTTCGTCGCGCAGGAACGCCAGCACCGCGTCGAGATCGAGATAGCCGTAGCGCAGCGCGATGTTGATCTCGTCCAGCACCACCATGCGGATCGCGGGGTCGCGGATCAGCGTCTTGGCCTTGTCCCACCCCGCCTGCGCGGCGGCGATGTCGCGCGCCTTGTCTTGCGTCTCCCAGGTGAAGCCCTCGCCCATGGCGTGAAACTGGCACAGATCGGCGAAATGGCCCTCGATCAGGCGGCGCTCTCCGGTATCCCAGGCGCCCTTGATGAACTGGACCACGGCGCAGGGCATCCCGTGCGCGATACAGCGCAGGATCATGCCGAACGCGGCCGACGACTTGCCCTTGCCGGCGCCGGTGTTGACGATGATCAGCCCCTTGTCGCCCGACTTGGTGGCCATGATCCGGTCGCGCGCGGCCTTTTTCTTCGCCATCTTGACCGTGTGGCGCGCGGCGTCGGCCGGCTGGTCCGGCGCGTTTCCGGGGGCTGCGGTTGCGGTCATGGCGCGATCCTTCTGCTTGACAACGCGGCGTCGCAAGGCTCACTAGAACCACCGTCGGTTCCTGTCCATGACAGGCGAAGAGGGAATGCGACAGGGGTTTTCCCCGAAGCGCAGCCGCCCCCGCGACCGTGACCGGAGAGACCGTCCACGCCACTGGCCCGTTTGGCCGGGAAGGGGGGCGGTCGCTGGGCGAAAGCCCTGAATCCGCAAGCCGGGAGACCTGCCGACGCCATGAGTGCTGCACCGGCGGACGGGGTGTTCCGCGACCGGCAGGAGAGACTGTGCGCGCCGCTTCCCTGCGTTGGCGCATGGTGTCGCCTCTGGCCCGCCCCCGATCCCCGATGACCGAGAGAGGCGACGGGCGGTGGTGGTGAGCCTTTATGTCTGCACGACCTGCCGCGCCGGTGAGGCGCCGGTCGAGGGCGCGCCCTGTGCGGGGACGCGGCTGCACGCCGCGCTGTGCGCGCGCGGCGCGCCCGAGGGCGTGCGTATCGCGCCGGTGGAATGCCTGTCGGCCTGTTCGCAGGGCTGCGCCGTGGCGCTGGCGGCGCCGGGCCGCTGGGCCTACGTCTATGGCCGGATGGACCCCGCCGCCGACACCGAGGCGATCCTGAACGGCGCCGCCGCCTATGCCGCGGCGCCGGACGGCCTTGTGCCGTGGCGCGCCCGACCCGCGATCTTCCGCAAGCAATCGCTCGCGCGCATTCCGCCGCTGGAGGGCTGACATGACCGATCTAACCCGAATCCCCGTGACGGTGATCACCGGCTTTCTGGGGGCGGGCAAGACCACGCTGGTGCGCCACCTGATGGCCAATCCGCAGGGCCGCCGCCTGGCGGTGATGGTCAACGAGTTCGGCGCCATGGGCGTTGACGGCGACACCCTGAAGGCCTGCGCCGATGAGAACTGCCCGGCGGAGAACATCGTCGAACTGGCCAACGGCTGCATCTGCTGCGCCGTGGCCGACGACTTCATCCCCACCATGGAGGCGCTGCTGGCGCTACCCACGCGGCCCGACCACATCCTGATCGAGACCTCCGGCCTCGCCCTGCCCAAGCCGCTGCTCAAGGCGTTCGACTGGCCGGCGATCCGCTCCCGCATCACCGTGGACGGGGTGATCGCGGTCGCCGACGCCGAGGCGGTGGCGGCGGGGCGCATGGCGCCCGACGTGGACGCGGTCGAGGCCCAGCGCGCCGCCGACGCGGGGCTGGACCATGAGACCCCGCTGGCGGAGGTGTTCGAGGACCAGATCGCCTGCGCCGACATCGTGCTGCTCTCCAAGCCCGACCTCGCGGGCGCCGCGGGCGTCGAGACCGCGCGCGCGATGATCGCCGCCGTCGCGCCGCGCCCGCTGCGGGTGCTGAGCATGACCGACGGCGCCATCGACCCGCGCGTGGTGCTGGGCCTTGGCGCGGCGGCGGAGGACGATCTGGCCGCCCGCCCCTCGCACCACGACGGCGAGGCCGAGCACGAGCACGACGACTTCGACTCGCTGGTGCTGGACATCCCCGAGATCGACGCGCCCGAGGCGCTGACCGATGCGCTCATGCGGCTGGCGCGCGACCAGCGCATCCTGCGCGTCAAGGGCCATGTCGCGGTGCGCGGCAAGCCGATGCGCCTGCTGGTGCAGGCGGTGGGCGCGCGGGTGCGCGCGCAATACGACCGGCCATGGGGGCCGGGCGGGCGCGACGGGCGGCTGGTGCTGATCGCCGAGCGCGCCGACATCGACGCGGCGGCGATCCGCGCCGCTCTGGCGCTCTGACCCGCGATGCACGTCGTTTTTCGCGAGAGCCACGGGCTGGAGGAGACGGCGACGCCGTTCGACCTCGCCCAGGACCCCGCCGACATGGTGGCGCTGTCGTTTTCCGACAGCGATCTGGGGGCTTTCGCGGCGGGATGGCGGCGGGCGCGCGCGACCGGCGCGCCGCTGCCCGCGCTGCGGCTGGCCAACATCGTCGCGCTCCAGCACCCGCTGTCGGTGGACGCCTACGCCGAGCGCACGCTGAGCGGCGCGCGGGCGGTGCTGGTGCGGCTGATCGGCGGCGAGGCCTACTGGCCCTACGGGCTTGGCGTTTTGCAGGAGATGGCGCGGCGGCGCGGCGTGGCGCTGGCGGTGCTGCCCGCCGACGGGCGCGAGGACGCGCGGCTCGACGCGCTCTCCACCCTGCCGGTCTCGACGCTGCGGCGGCTTTCGGCGCTGTGCGACGCGGGCGGCGCGGTGGCGGCGCAGGCGGCGCTGGCGCAGCTTGCGCTGGCGGCGGGGCTCTACGCCGGGCCGGTGGCGGGCGAGAAATCCGTGCCCGACCACGGCTTCTACGATCCTGCGCGCGGGGTGATCGCCGAACCGCCGCAGGCGGGCCCCGAGGTTCTGGTGACGTTCTACCGCGCCTACCTCACCGCCGCCGACACCGCGCCGGTGGACGCGCTGATCGCGCGGTTTCGCGACCAGGGCTTCGCCGCGCATGGTGTGTTCGCGCCGTCGCTGAAGGCGCCTGCGTCGGCGGCGTGGCTCGCGGCGCGGCTTGCGGCGCGGCGCCCGGCGGCGGTGGTGAACGCGACCGCGTTCTCCGCGCGCGGGGCCGACGGCGCCTCGCCGCTGGATGCGGCGGACGCGCCGGTGTTTCAGGTGGCGCTGTCCACGGCGCGGCGGCGCGACTGGGCCGAGGCCGCGCGCGGCCTGTCGCCCGCCGATCTGGCGATGCATGTGGTGTTGCCCGAGGTGGACGGCCGCCTGTTCGCGGGCGTGGTCAGCTTCAAGGCGCCGGGCGCGCGCGACCCGGACTTGCAGTTCTCCCGCTTCGCCCATCGCGCCGAGCCCGAGCGGGTGGCGGCCGCAGTGGCGCGGGTCGCGGGCTGGACGCGGCTGGCTGCGACGCCGACGCCGCAGCGGCGGCTGGCGGTGACGCTGTCCACCTATCCCGGCAAGGCGCATCAGATGGCGCACGCGGTGGGGCTGGACGCGCTGGCATCGACCGAGGCGCTGCTGG
>Ga0210020_1002624_pt1 | contig 14402 bp, 9 predicted proteins | sample CryGeymeta201514_FD_183980 | JGI IMG/M metagenome (GOLD analysis project Ga0210020, IMG submission 183980) | Groundwater microbial communities from Crystal Geyser aquifers in Utah, USA - Crystal Geyser metaG 2015-14 (SPAdes) (version 2) | ecosystem: Environmental > Aquatic > Deep subsurface >... | reverse complement strand
ATCCCTGCTGGGGAAATTCTCGACCCATCCGACCTACCCTTCGCCGAAGTCGCCGTGGCTGCCAAAGTGGACGCGCTGGTGACCGGCAACATCAGGCATTTCACATTTCTGGCCGAATATAAGGTAAAGGTGTTGACACCCGCGCAATTTACAGCAAATTTTAGATAATAAGAATTGCTGGGATTCCCAGAGAACCTGGTGATTACCCACAAGTCCAATGATCACATCCATCATGATTAGTAGGGCGTTCTCATACGCCCGAATTTGGCCGCCAGCGTGAGAGAACGCTGGCTAATCAAGGCCAATAATGGCATTGAGCAAGATGTGGGTAATCACCACAGAGAACCACTTGACACCAAACACCCGCCACAATATAATAATAGTAACACTTGCCTGCACCCCGGACTGCCTGGGGCAGGCTTGCGCAGATACACAGGTACAAGTGAACTGGGCGACTCGAGTCGCGGCAGCCCAAATACCCTCTAAGAAGGTTGTAAGAAGGATGCAAGAAGGATGTAAGAAGGATGGTTGTTCAAACAGGTGACTGCAATTGGGCAGTTCACCCCATGCTTTCCACAAAAGGAGAAAGAAAATGGCACACGTCAAGACAAACCCGATCATCGAGCAATTGCGCGGGAAGGTGGGCGACCTCGTCTTTAAGCGCTATGGCGACGAGATCATCATCTCCCGCAAACCAGACCTGGCGGGGCGCGAGCCGACCGCGGCGCAGGCGGGCGTGCGGGAACGTTTCCGCCAGGCGGCGCTGTACGGCAAGATGGTGATGGCGGACCCGGCGACCAAAACCATCTACGAGGTGGCGGCAAAGGCGAAAGGGCAGCCCGTCTTTAGTCTGACGGTGGCGGATTTCTTCAATGCGCCGTCGGTGGACGAGGTGGACCTCAGCGGATACGCCGGTCGCGTGGGCGACGCGATTGTTGCCCGCGCGCACGACGACTTTGACGTGACCGCCTTGAAGGTCGCGGTGACACAAGCCGACGGCAGCGCGGTTGAAGAAGGGGCTGCCACCGAGACACCGCCCAAGAGCGGTCGCTGGGTGTACCAAGCGACGGCGGCGGTGCCAACCGGCACGACCGTGAAAATTACGGTGACGGCGACGGATCGCCCGGGTCACGCGGGGGTGAAGGAAGCCAGTAAGCAGTAGGCAGTGAGCAAGTGCGATAAATGATTGCGCCTCTGCCTTGAGGAATACGAGTTGGAGACTTATCGGAAATTGGGACCCAGGATTTTCGCTTACAGCGAGTCGCATGTGTCATTCTGAGCGGTTTTCCCTGCACCGAACGCAGGACGGTGTGCGAAGAATCTCAGATGGCGGGGCGAGATTCTTCACTCCGTTCAGAATGACAAGCGAAAGTCCTGATAGTAAAACATCCCCCTCAAAGCTCAAAACAAATTCTTTCAAGGAGTAGAACACAATGGCCAACAGATTTCTGATCATCTGCGGTGGAACCGGCTATAAGCTCTTGGGACAGCGTACAATTTTAGGTATCGATGCCGAGTTGCAGGTTGATGTCTCAAAGGAAAATGTCAGCCGGGATTGGAAAATCAAAGATCCGCGTTCACTATTTGTTGATCTTGACCAACGTGTTGGGACAACAGCCGTTGCCTTTAATACAATGATTGAGAAGTTCAAAGATGCTTCGTCCAAAGATGCTTCGTCCAAAGGGGATAAGGACAAAAATCACACTCAATTATTAGTTGATCACTTCCCGGTCTTAAATTTGGAGCGGGGTTTGGCGCAGTCCCCTGCAGTCGGGAGGGCTACAATTGAACACCCCTACAACAAAAGAGCTCTTGGACAAGCCATAAAAAATATGCTGACGAAATATGGGCAGAATATTGGTCCAGAAAATCCTGTTGAGGTCTGGATTATTTCCTCCACAGCGGGTGGTACGGGGGAGGGCACGCATTGTTTTGTCGCCCAAAAAATAGCTGAGAGCGTTAAGGAAACCTTTGCGGAGACGACACTTGCAATGAATTTTATCCGGGTGGGCCAATTAACATATCGTTCAGTAAACAACGATAAGACTGCACTAAACACCTTCTTCGGTGTCGCGGCTGATGCGGCCTTTATGCTAAGGATAAAGAAAGAATTTCCAGGGGTGGTCACGAATTGGTTCTATATGGATTTACCTGATGTGGGCATGGGCGATAAGGCCAAGCGAGCGCGGGGGGAGATTGTTGAGATGGCCTGCAAAGCCATTATGCTCCCTGAAATGCAAGAGGATCTTCAAAAACTGTTGGTGAATCGTGTCGGTGCACCGATCGTCTTGGTGCGAACTGGATACTGGGGCCGTGACTTTAACAGCAATCAGAAGTATTTGGAGACTCTCAAGCAATTAACCACGAAACTAGCCGAATTGACGGAGCCAAACTATAAACGGAAATATACTGAAGGAAAGCCCGAACCCCGATTCAGTGCTTCTGGCCTTGACGATTGCATCCGGGATGTACAAAATAAAAAGTATGTTCTGGGTCATATGGAAAAGGGTTGGACATTCCCGCGTTACCGCCTGGCAGGGATTCCGAAAGACCTGGGTCAGATAGAGACCATTGTTTCCAATTGGAAAACTTCGATGCAAGCTCTGGTGGAGACTGATATTGACCAACTGACAGTTGAATTTCGTGTGGATGAATTGTCTCCAGCAGGTGATGGGATTCAGAGTGTCTCTGTCCCATTGAATGTCCCTGTTTCTATCCAGGAAGATGCGGAATGGTTTAACCAAATATATAATGCCCATCGTGTGAAGGGATGGGCTGATCATCTGTTAGGGGTGGACTTCAAAGACCGCTCTGTTCTCAGTACCGGCCAGATTGCAAGCCTTTTGCAGCTAGGCGAACAAATATCCAAAGTAATTCATGGTTTCGATCCTTTAAGCGGCAGTGATGCGAAAGCACGCAAAGTTTGCGGCCTGCTGGGAACCTTTTTGACCAAACTGGTTCAGGTTAATCGTCTACTGGAACTGGAAAAATCTGCTACCCGCCTGTTGATCAGTGAGCTCGCGGAAATCAGGGAAGTGCTCAAGAAGACAAGTGAGGAATATGAGAGAACCAAGGTGATCATTGGCTCAAGTTCCACTAATGTTGTCAACGCCGCAGAATTGGACGATGTTCTAGACCAATTGTCAAAGAAAGCCTGGTTGCGGCTTCTGCGTGACGCGGTACGAAAGGGAGATACAGAACAGTTACGTTCCGAGGTTCTGCGCGGCGCCACCGGTCTGACAGAGGATGGATTGCGTAGCGTGTTGGGCTTGCAATCCAATGCTGATATTGTGGATATTCAAAATACATTGGCCACCAAGATGGGCCATATTGTGGGCGATAACAAAGAAGAATACGAAGGCCAGTGGTGGCAGGCGACGGGGCCAACCGCTACCCTTGAATATCACTATCGTATTTTGCCTCAGGTGGACCCTTTGCTTCAAGCTCGCTTGCAGGCCAGGGTGGATGAAGAGAATGTGCCCTATCGTTACATTTTCACTAAATTCGGAACCATAGGCCTTTATGTTCTGGCGTTCCATGGTGTGTCGCTGAACGAGGCTGATGGGGATACAGTTTCCGCACCGACTTTCCTGTTGAAGCCGTTTATTTCTCAAGTTCAAAAAGCTCTTGCGAGTTGGTCAGATAAACTTGAACTGCATATCACCTCCGGTCAGTTACAAATTGTCGCCGCTGGTTCAGGTGGTGAACCAGTGTACGAACGCGCTTTTCGGGCGATCGGCCTGACTGACGAAGAAATTGAAAAGATAGGCCAATATTACGAGTACTATAACTAATCAGTTGATAACACCATAAGGCCTATATTTCTTGCAGGTGCTGGAGAAAAATGACCGCACTTACAATTATTCCGGCGAGAAAAGTATTATGGAGAGAATATCTCGACGTAAGTTTTGGTTGCTTCTCATCTTATTGAGCGGCGCTGCCGCAGTCTGGCTGGGCAAGACATGGTTGTTTGTTGAGCCCGACTGCCCACGGATGCAGGACTTTTTGCTTTATGTTTTCACAGGCATTGGTACGCTGATTGGCCTGTTTTATGTCCTGCTCACAAGAAATGATGCTTTGTTATCAAAGCTCATATCTGTAGGGGGGGTGTTGGCGGGTATCCTGGTAGTGACTTCGATCGCTGCGACAATTTTCAACGGCATGCCGCAGGTCAAAAGCGTGTATTGTCCAGGCCGCTGCGAGGATGCAATTTCCTTGGCAAGGGATATGCGCCAGAAAGGCAGCCTGGAGGCTGCGGAGGAGGCCGCTCGTACTTGCCTGAGCGATATTTCGAAGAATCCTCTTCTCCAGGAGTGTGAGGACGACTGTGCGCGCGAACTCGTTTTGACGTTGTACGAAAAAGCGGGTGATACTATAGACGTTGTTCCTACATTGTCTGAAGAAAATAAGGCTGCATTGTGTGATTCCGCCGAGGCGAATTTGAATGAAGCGCATGACTTGGTGAATCAATATAAATTGGAGAATCCTTCACTGAGTTCAATCGAAGACCGGCTCAGGCTCCTCACGGCGGCATGTGCTGTTACCCCTCCATTGCCATCTCCAACGCCAGCAACAAAGTTAGAGATATTACGCGCTGAAGAAAATATTGAGTCAGCGTGGGCCCGTATTGATATCCGCGTATGGGAGAATGGACAGTTCCTTCCCGAGTTGCCATCGGGGGAATTCTCCGTAACGGCGGAAGGCACCTCGATTCCCTTTGAGCTTGAAGAGCACAAGGCGGATGATCCAATTTGCCTGATAACGGTCGTGGATAATTCCGGTTCTATTTATTCGGGGATAGATTATGTGAGAGAAGCCATTCGTAAAGTGAACGACTTTCGGAAACCCGATGACCAGCTTGGCATGGTGCTTTTCTCCAGCCAAGACCAGATCTTGGTCAAACAATCCCCTTCGTCAGCTCCTTTAAATCCGAGTGTGGTGGATGGAACAGGCCGGCTGACGGCTTTGTGGGATGCCATTCTGGAGGGTCTTAATACTGCCCAGTCCTGTACATCTGACAGCCGTTATCTATTGGTCCTGACGGATGGCCGGGATAATGACAGCCGCCGCCTGGAAGGGGACGATATCACCAAGTCTCGTGCAATTGCTCAACAGGCTGCCGGGCAAGGTGTGGATATTTGCACGTTAGGCGTCACCGACCAGATTGACGAGGAGTCGCTGAGGCAGGTTTCAACGGGTTGTGGCTTTTACTATGCGGCGAAGTTCGAGGACATTGCTAACAAACTCCAGGAACTATTTGGATATGTGCGCGATTTCTATAGAATTACCTTGAGTGGTAGTATTCCAGCAAATGTTCATATAATAGTTAGAAATTCCGGGGAGGTGGAGGTTGAATTCGAACAAAAGTGACAAGACTGATGCTTGGGCTCCTAGCAGCACTTACTATCCTGTTCCAACGTTGATCATCCCTTGTGGTGGTGATGCCGATAGGTTGGCTAACCTTCGATACGGCTTGGACCGGCGTATAGGAGCCTATGTTGCTGATGGGCTTGTGCGCTGGACGCCGGTTCTTAATCCTTCCGAAACGGTTTCCGAAGCTCAACTATCGGATATTGATTTTTTCTTCAAATATGACTTGCGGCAGCGATTAGTTGACAAGGGGTATATCCAACATATGCCTGATGCTGATCACCCATTGCAATTGCAAGTCTTGGTGATTTGTGACATGATCGGAGGAGTCTCACATGACGCGGTCATGGCATGGTTAGAAAAACTACCCTCGGCGGTAGAGTCTAAGAAGTCCAAGATCGGTGAGCAGGCAGAATGTTCGCTGGCTCTCGTCATACTGGGCGATCCAGCGATCAGTCACGATAAATTGAAATCTTATTGGCCGCGCATTTATCTGAGCAAGACAGGGTGGGGTGGCACGCGGTTTAACTCAGAGCAAATTTTCCAGACGTGCCAGAATGTTATTGCCGGATTCGTTGCATCTGAGTTGCCTCGATCTATTGACTACGTTGCCGGGAAAAGCCATAATGCAGTTCAATGGATTGCTCTGGGAGCGTCTTCTGTTTTGGTGGATCTGGCTGCAGTGCGTGAACGATACGATGTGGAGGTTTTGGAAGAGTTTCTTGAGCCGCTGATTCAAGATTCTCTCACTGAGAATCAATGCCGCATATTGGATGATGGTATAGATGCACAGGTACATAAACTTCAATCTTCTCTCTTAATCGGCAAGAATGTTGCTGGAAAAGACATTTTTGGTGTAAAAGAGATTTGCGAACAGCATGGTTGGGATTTTAAGGCAACGGGCCAGGTTGTTGAGCGCTGCTCTCCTTTGCCGACCTCAGACATTGCCAGAAAAGGATTCGGGTCGCAGTGGTGGCTCGAAGAGGCAAAATCTCCAGTTTTTGAGGGCTCTTTCTATAGGAAACTCTTTACTCGTATCAAATATGGGGTGAAGTTATACGTTGACCTGTTGCTCCCCGTGCCTTTACCATCACCGGAAATTTTTGCCAGTTTGTTGGCCGAGAACTATCGTGCGCTGGATGCGGCACTGCAAGCCGGTTTGAGGCATCGTGCAGGCCTTGAATATCAACATTTGTTGGATATTTTTGCATTTTTACTCAATCGTGATAGCTACGCTGGCGAGAATAGGCCGCTGCCCCTTGATCCCAATCTTGCCTGGCCCACGGGACTTCGGGCTGTGGATTATGCCATTAACCGGGCAATTGATCGGTTAACCCATTCGGCAGATATTCAATATGCCGGGCAGGATATTCACATTGCGTCAATAGGGACGGATGAGTACTGGAAATCTGCTGCCGCTGAAGATGCGCTGGTGGTTGAAGGAGCGCTGAGACGTTATAAGCGCTTAGATAAAAGCCTCTCCTCCATCTGGGGCGTGATTCTGAAAATACTTGTGGCATTCCCGTTGCTGTATGGACTGTTGGATATCTTTACTTCCTGGCCGCAGTGGATTGTCATCTTGCTTTCTGCTCTTGCGCTTGCAATCCTTGGCTTGGTCGAATCGGTTGTTTGGCGGCTGCAAGCCCGCCAACTGCTGCGTCAGGTGCGCGAAGAGGTCAATACCTGTCTATCCAAAAGAGTGCTGAGCCTGGTCTCGAAGTCTCTTTACGATTACCGCATGATCGTGATCTCACACTTGCGCCCTGTCATTGGGTCGTTACGCGATTTCCAAGCCCTTATTGTTCAGGAGCATCAGAAAATACGCTCTCGCTCTGGTGAAATTGCCAGCAAAGCCACGAGTCGTGAAGACGGCTCTTTATACCGAATAGTGGATTTCAAACGGGCGCTGGGAACAGAGAAGGTGAAAGTCAAGGACGATCTTGCCATAGAATGGGAGCCTTTGAAAGGTGAGTTTGCCCATGTCTGGCGGGAAGTGGAAAGGGATAGTTTGAATCTGAGCTGGAAGAGCGAAGCGCGTAAGAGCGCCAATGTGGAGGCTCGCCGCGTCAACGAAAACTTCAAAAAGGTCGAAACGGCATTGATTTCCAAATATATTTTGCCGCTCATTGAGAATCCCGCTTCACCCTTAGATGTAATTAGGATATTTGAAGAGACTGCTGCAAGATGGGGCGAACGCGAATTCAAGCCGCGGTTCATGGAGACCTATGTTCTTGCGGAAGAAGTTGAGGCGCTTAAGGAAGGCGCGAAGTGGCGTTGGCTGTTCCAGCATGCCCATCCGCTGGGAGACAGCGGCAAGTCCAAAGATCGTTCACTTTTCACGGTAATTCTTGTGCCTGATGACAATTCTCTGGTCGGGTCTACTGGCAGAGGCAGTAGCCACTGGCAATCAGACTGGTTGGTCGCCCGTTCCCGACAGACACATGAAATCAGTTGTATTCGCGGCGTGGTCGAAAAGTCATGCGAGTGAGGAAGCAAATATGGCCTGGATTGCTCTGGTGATTGTAACGCTTATCTTCTTTATCCCTGGTATCGGACTGGGGCCATTGCTCGCGGCGCAGGACATTGCGTTATCGGTTCCTCTGCCGTTTTTCAAATTTGCGATTTCAATTCCCTTCACGGGACCTGTGCGGTTATTTGCCGTCTGCCTAGCGACATGGCTGCTCTTGTGGTTGGTGCCACTCTGGCTGGAACGCTGGCTGAAAATAGATTTCCTGACCAAAATTGGCCTGCATAATGATTTGGTTCATGCCTACCGTCCTCCCTATTGCATAAAGGTGGCTGTATTTCTAGCCAAGATAACGTTTTGGGTTGCCCTTTTGAAAGCGGTTTTGATCTTGGTATTGCGAGCTGTAGTTGAGTTATTGTTGCCGTTGTTGGCAGTCCTGGTGGGGCCGGCGCTTGCCCCCTGGGTGAGCGGCGGGTTGAATCAGATATTAGGCGGCCTATTGGGGCTGCGCGCCGATTGGAGCGTGGTTTTGGTTGTTTTTTGTGTGTTAGTGTTAATTGCTAATTGGGGATTCAAATGGGAGCAATCTCAACGATATATCCGAGATATCCGACAGATCCAGTTTGAGCGTCGGAAAAATCAAAAGGATATTGTGATTCCTTCAACACAGATTTAACTTATTCGAGGGTATTTTGGATGAGAGGCTTACGAAGAGAGATCGGTAAAGAAAGTGGTATCAAATATATTTTGATTATTGTTTTCATTGGGATTTGTTTATCTCTGAGAGGAAGCTTTATCGGGGAGGCGAATGCCAATGCGATGATGGTTTCGAATAAACGCCTATTTGGTTTACCTGCCAAGCCCACATATTTGTATATCTTGGTTGATGAAAGCTTGACTGCAAATCAGGTTGACAACGATGGAAAATATAGAAGTGGTATTACAAGTACGATTCTGAAATTTGCTACTGCATATGGTTGGATATCGGGAACAGACTTTTGTACTTTTGTGTATCAATATAGTACCGAATATGAAGGAAATTTGAAAGATAAGATCTGGCCGCCGGGAGATGATTGTCCGCCATTGATGCTTGAGAACAATGCGAAGTATCAAAACCTAGATTTCGCTCTGCGATCACTAGCGAAAGAGCTAGAACATAGTAGAGGTTATAGTGGAGCAGTGGAGGATCTTTCTAATACATTAGAAACAGTCAGGAAGAAAATAGATTCCAGCGATCATGCCGGAGATTCAATGGTTATTCTTGTGACGCAAGGATCACCCATAGAAGAAGGGAAGGACGCGAACCTACAGCAAGAACTCGGAGAGGCAGCCTCTGAGTGGAAGAAAGAGCTGCTTGTTCCTTTGGGAGTCGTACTGTTTGAAGATCATGCCAATCTGGAATACCTGGAGAAACGATGGGTAGATTACTTTTTTGATGAGTTAACGCCAAACGAGGAACCTCAAAAGTATTTGTTGGCTTTGCTGATAGATATGCCAGTTCCTGTAAGAGATCAAAATATATGGGATTGGATGGTCGGGATTTATCGTAGTGCCAAAAAGCTAGGTAAAGATGCAGATGTTCGTGTTGCAAAGATATCTCAAGGTAATAGGGAAGCTGAATTAGATTTCAACTGTGCTCCTCAAAATTTCCGCTTGATTGCTTTATCCGCGATGGGGGAAGAGTTTATTTTGAGAGACGAGAACCACCTTCCGATAAACGCAACTCAAGCGCCTGTAATGAATTTATACAGGTGGAATGTCGAGAATCGCGAGAATTCCCCGCAGCCAACGACATGGTATTTCTCAAGCAGTAGCATCGTTGATACCGAGCCCTATTTCTTGTTTAGTTATAGTTGCTTCTCCACAATCCCCCTTACCAAACCTCCTGCACTGGATTCTACACCACCTCCCATCGAAACACCTCCTTCCACTGGAATACCTATTCCCGAGACATCTACTCTGACGCCGGAAGCTCGAAAAGTAGGAATAGGCGGTGGAATTGCTCTGGCGGTTATTTTTGTATTGTTCGTTTTGTTTTATAAATATTCTCATTCTGCATCACCACTGGAGTTGTTATCGGCTTCTTTGTGGACCCTCAATTTATGCATGCTTCTTGTGGCAGGGTTATATTTGTGGAATAGGGATAAGGTAGTAGACATACCGCCAAATCTTATTGCTAATAGTATCGCTTTTGTGTTACTTGGTGGTGGAGGTGGTGGGCTTCTCTACTGGCTAAGAGGGAGATTTGGAAATCGTGATGGTGGTGAGATAAGTCGGTTTTCAGAATTTTTGATATATTCTTCACCATTCAGCGTTGCCCTTTTTGTTACTCTGATTATATTCTGGGTCTTTGTTCTGTGACTTGAAAGGAGCATTGCCATGCCCGAACAAAATATTACTGATTTGGTCAATCAATTGACTCAACTCTACAATGAGCGCGCTGATTTAATCACGAAACGTAGAGGTGTTGTTGATCATCAAGGGCGGCCCATTCCGAGCCGTCAGCAAGAAGCACAGAAATTGCAGGTAGAAATTAACAATATTCCTGCACAAGTCAAGGCTGTGTTGGCTGAATGGCTGGCAAATGAGCAAAAAATGCGCGTGGAAAACCCTCCATTTTCGCCAGGAGCAACAGTGGAAACACGGTTTGATGTTGTTGTTGATGCTTTTATGATTGGGGGAAAAAAGCAACCCAAACGTGCCAGTGTTCCAACGGGACAGGTATATGTTCTCAGTCATGGTTTTGAAACGCTCGATCAAAGCGGTTTTCCTGAAGTTTATATGGCCGGTGAGATTATCCAGAAGAATCCCAACCGTGATGACGTTCAAGCCTGGGCAACGGCGTTGTCTGAGTCCCCGGGTTCGCTTCGTTTGGCTGCCAGGCAGGTACTGGCAGGAATATCCATTAGTGAAGAGGATGTAGCCAAGGCTAATTTCGTCGTACCCATTCGCCTTTCTGACCCGATCCAGACCCTCAGTCGTTCCAGTACTCAATGGATGAGCCCAATCGGACGAAAAGGCATCAATCTGGCTCTAAAAGAACAGATTGAACATCGTATAGGCGAATTTTTCTTGGATCGTCTCCAACTCTGGTCGGCTGAAAAGCGGGATGTGCTGGGAGGGGTTTATGCCGCTTTCACTCAAGATCTCGAAGAGTGGGGACTTACGGTAGATACTGAGAGAATTTCGTTGATACGCGAGTATCCTCGAAATATCTACGAGATCGTGCTTGAATTTGCCAGCGCGGAGCAGGCCATCCTGGACGGAATGGCTGCTGACCAAGACAGTTTAATACAGAAGACTGGTCTTGCCCCCGAAAATTTGACGTCTATTCAGGTTTCGGCCAAGCAGAAACGCCCGGCCGGTATAGGGCTGTTTTTGGTGGTTAAGGGGTTCGATGATCAGCGCGATAGCATTCTTATCGCATGGCTGAAAGAACAATCTGCGACGAGCGCAGCCAATTTTGTCCAGGAACTTTATTCAGGAAGGCATTCAGATCAGGATGTGAAACTCAGCGAACAGGTGCTAACGTCTGCCTTCAAGAATCCCATCTTGGGGCTGGGAGAGGGCCTGGATGTGAATCTGGATCAGTCATCATACTATCGCCGGTTGAAGGAAGAATTCGATCTCGGCCTGAAAGAGATGGCCTCATGAAGCGCCGGAATGCTATCCAGGTTATTCTGTCGCTGTTGGTTTCCCTTTCGTTATTGACGGGCTGCAGCGGGTCACCGGAGGGCGTTGCTAAATCTTTTATTAGGGCGCTCACCTCTGGCAATGCGAATAAAACGCTGGACTATGTCTGCCCAAAAGGGATTGCGACCGTCATTGCTATTGATCTGGATTGGAACGATGATTACTACGAGGTCATTTCGCAGGATGCCACGAGCGCGCAGGTGCGCGTGACTGGCCGGGTCCAGATCACAGCCAAAAATCTGCAACAATTCGCACTCCAAATGGGCGTGGAGTTGCCGCGCACAGAGGCGGGCTTGCAAGTGGGAGTGGATTTTGATGGCCTTATGTTGAGCAAATACCGCCAGGAGTGGTGTGTGGAAAAAGAAAGTTTATCCAATCTTTTGAATTACCTGCTTCAGCTTTTCGAAGAAGAGCTTTCAAAGTAAGAAATTATCCCAAAACGTAACTGCTCAGCCATTCTGGTTTCGCGGGGCTGAAAGCCGCCTGCTCAGTACATGGAAGCCCTTCGGGCTGTGTAACGAGTCGGATTTATCCGACTTCCACGAACTGAGGCAGGGATTTATCCCGCTTTCATGTTGGTCGGCTGGAGCGAATCGTCAATGCCGAGTGGCATATTCCTATCAGATAATAAGGAGAAATACCATGAAACGAATTATATTATATCCATTCAGATTTGCCGCTATTCTGAGCATTTTAATTTCTCTTAATTTAGCAGGATGCGCAACAAGTAAAATCTTGTCAGCTACGTTTGAGGAAAGCGCAGCTGTAGTACGAGCTTGGGGAGAGGCTTGTATCAAAGGAAATTTCGATAAGGCCGACACGAAAGTTAGCATCCAGGCGAATGGCGATCAAGAGGTTTGTCAATACTTAGCTAACCATATCCATAATCTAGAAATAAATTCCATTGAGGACCGAGGCTCTTTAATCAATTCGGGAGAATTAACTGTGTTCGTAGAGGATACATCGAGTGGTGAATATTTCACCATCGAAGTTAGACTTGCCAACAGCGAACGCGGCCCCGTTATCTACTATGTATACTGCTCATCTTGCAGATGAAACAAAGATTTGATATCGTGATACTGGAAAAGCGGGTTAACAATAGACCTCTTGCATAAGTGCGACACACTTCGGTCGCATGAAAATGAAAAAGCACAGAAATGGCTGTTTTTGCGACAAATATGCTTTCAGCGAGTTGAAAAGTGCGTCGCACATCCTAGTCGGAAGACTTTTGCAAGAGGTCTAATCTTTTGAATTACCTGCTTCAGCTTTTCGAAGAAGAACTTTCAAAGTAAGAAATTATCCCAAAACGTTAGATAAGCCAATCTGCAATACCTGAGCCAGGCACACTTGAACTGTTTCGATGCCAGGCAGTTCACTATGCATCCCACTCTTGCTGTAGCGATACGACCACCGTTCGAGCCGTCAACCGCTGAGGTCGTGCCCCCCGATTTCAATCGGTGATGCCCTCTCCCCCCCTCTCAAGGATTTCTCTCGCCAGTTTTTGCAATGCCTCCGCCTCCCCCTCTTCGGTGTGGCTGGCGCGCCAGTACTGCTCCAGCAAGTCCAGCGGCGAGAGGCTGCTGACCGTCTGATCGGCCGGCAGGCGGATGCGGGCTTCGACTTGCGGCCGCTTGACCAGGTGAAATTCGAAAGCCTGCGCAGCGTGGAGGCGCAGCGCCTGCTCGTCAATCAAGGTCTCCCACTCGCGGGGATATTCCACTATCAGACGGACGATGGCGCCTTCCATCTCTTCCGGTGGGGGCAGGGCAGCTTTCAGCGCTTCGGTGACATCCAAGCCTTGCCCCTTTTCACCCAAATCTTGCCCCTTTTGCAACTCGACGCGGCGGTCAATGAACGGGCGGACATTTTCCAGCTTGCGCCATTCGACCTCGGTCTTACCGCGCGCTACATTGGCGATGACATAGAATTTATCGTCTGCGGCCTCACCGAAATCCACCCGCTCGATGGAGCCGGGGTAAATGACCGGTGGGTGAGCCTTCTCGTTGAGATTCTGCGGCTTGTGGATGTGACCCAGGGCCACGTAATCGAGTCGTGGGTCCTTGACCAGCGAGCCGGGCAGGACCAGGTCCGCGCCAAGCATGACCATCCGCTCGGAGCCGTATGTCGCGCCCTGCACGGAAGCGTGAGCGGTCAGGATGATGGGCAGGCTCGGGTCAGCTTCTTCCAGCCAGCCATGGACGAGATCCGTGATGCGTGATTCGAGATTGGCGAAGATTTCGGAAGGATCAGCCGCACTCATATTCGTTGTCGCCAGCAGGCCTGAGCGTGAGATCCAGGGTACCGCAATGACTTGCACCGGCAGGCCGAGGTCATCCGGCTTGAGAAACTGAGGCCTATCCAGCACGCGCACGTGGGGAATTTCGAGCGTATCGAATTCTTGGATGGCGTGGGCGCGGCCCAGGGCAGGGGAGAGGTCATGGTTGCCGATCAGGAGCAGGGTCGGGATGCCCGCTTTCGAGAGGCGGATGATGCGTCTACCCCACTCGCGCTGAAAGGTCGGGGCTGGGGCGCGGTCCTTGTAGGCATCCCCCGCGAAGAGCACCAGGTCCACCTTTTCGCTGATCGCCGTGTCTACAATGGTATCCAGCGACTTGAGGAAATCCAGCACGCGCAGCGGCAGGCCGGTTTCCGGGTCGTGGCGGCCGTAGTTGGCCATGTCAATGTGGGCGTCGGCAAAATGGAGTAGTTTCATATAATCTAAGGCTGAAGGCCAAGTTCTTGCAGCGCCTGGATGCTGGGGGCAAAGTTCGGGTGAATGTCCAGGCTGTCGCGGTAATCCTTGATCGCGGACGGCGCGTCGCCGATCATGACCTCGGCGCGGCCGCGCCAGTAGAGGCTCTCTTCCAACACC
>Ga0210020_1002594_pt1 | contig 14489 bp, 16 predicted proteins | sample CryGeymeta201514_FD_183980 | JGI IMG/M metagenome (GOLD analysis project Ga0210020, IMG submission 183980) | Groundwater microbial communities from Crystal Geyser aquifers in Utah, USA - Crystal Geyser metaG 2015-14 (SPAdes) (version 2) | ecosystem: Environmental > Aquatic > Deep subsurface >... | reverse complement strand
CCTTGATCGGCACGAAGAACGGCGTGGTCACGTCGGTCGCGATCATTTGCGTGCCCTGCGGCAGTTTCGCCAGCAAAGGCTGCGCCAGCAGGGCATACAGATCCGCCGCCCACGGAAACAGGCAGAGGAAGATCAGCAAAATGGCTAGCAGGCTATGAACAAGCCGATTACGCAACTCGATCAGATGCGTGACGAGGGATTGGCTGGAACTCATGGGCGATCAGGCGGATGCGGGGAAGGCGCTGGCGGCGCGGCATTCTTGTCCGGATTTCGGGCGGGATTCTCGAGTTCTTTTTCCAGCATGGCCAGGCTGTGATTGATCTCGCTGCCGGCGCTGCGCAGGGAGCGCTCCATTTCTTCAGCTTCGGCTTGCACCTTGCGCTGGGTCTCGCGCAATTCTTCCAGCTCGATACTGCTGTTGACATCCTGTTTGATCTTGTTCAGATAGCGCTGAATGCGCCCCCACCATTGCCCCATCGAGCGCGCGACCTTCGGCAGGCGCTCCGGGCCGATGACAATCAGCGCCACCACCATGATTAAAAGAATCTCAGAAAATCCGATATCGAACATCGCAGAACACCAATCTTATGGCGTTGACAATCTCAAGCCTTGTGTTCCGTCTTGTCCTTGACTTCGCCTTCGATGATCTTGTCATCGTTGTCCAGTTGTTTCTTTGTCGCCTCGTCTTCGCTGCGCATGCCGTCCTTGAAACCCTTGACTGCGCCGCCCAGGTCGCTGCCGATGTTGCGCAGCTTCTTGGTACCGAAGATCAGAATCACCACCAGCAACACGATCAACCAATGCCAAATGCTGAATGAACCCATGTTTTGCTCCCAAAAAAGTCTGACTGCCAAGCAGGGTCGGCGCTGCCTTGCCGACTGACCAGGACGCGATGATACCCGAAGTTGCCGTGCGACGATCAAGCCCGCGCACCGGCGCGGGCTCACCCGCAGCGGAGTTCGCCACGGTGCCAAGAAGAATGGGGGAAATTTGCGAAGTCCGACCAGAATTGGTCGGAGTGAGAGGATTCGAACCTCCGACCCCTGCGTCCCGAACGCAGTGCTCTACCAGGCTGAGCTACACTCCGAATGCTGCCGAGATGAAACTAAAATTGCCGCGTGGCGGCAAATTTCGACAATTCTAACAGAGCGCGTTTGAATTGCGTATCACTAAATGCGGAAATCGCGGCACAGGCCGCCTCGGCCTCCTGCAATGCGCGCCGGCGCGTGAATTCCAGCGCACCGGTGGCGTGAATGATGGCCTGCACTTCAGCCAGCTTGTCGACATCGCCCTGCTCGATCGCCCCGCGCACCACCGCGGCCTGCTCCGGCGTGCCGTGCTGCATGGCGTGGATCAGAGGCAAGGTCGGTTTGCCTTCGGCCAGATCGTCGCCCAGGTGTTTGCCGGTTTCGCTTTCGTCGGCGGAGTAATCCAGCACATCGTCGATCAACTGGAAGGCGGTGCCGAGGTGCATGCCGTATTGCGCCGCCGCTTCCTCGTCCGCGGGCGACGCCCGGCCCAGGATGGCGCCGAGGCGCATCGCCGCCTCGAACAGCTTGGCGGTCTTGCAGTGGATGACGCGCATATAGTTGGCGACATCGACATCCGCATCATGGCAGTTGAGCAGTTGCAGCACCTCGCCCTCGGCGATGACGTTGGTGGCGTCGGACAGCACCTGCATCACGCGCATCTCGCCCACCTCCACCATCATCTGGAACGCGCGGGAATAGAGGAAATCTCCAACCAGCACGCTGGCCGCGTTGCCGAACAGCGCGTTCGCGGTTTCGCGCCCGCGGCGCAGATCCGATTCATCCACCACATCGTCGTGCAGCAGGGTCGCGGTATGAATGAACTCCACCACCGCCGCCAGGTCGTGATGATGCGTGCCCTGGAAGCCGAAAGCCTGCGCCGACAGCAACACCAGCGCCGGGCGCAGGCGTTTGCCGCCGCTGTTGACGATATATGCGCCGACCTGATTGACCAGCGCCACTTCGGAATGCAGGCGTGCGCGGATCACCGCATCCACTGCGGCCATGTCCGGCGCGAGCAACTGCTTGAGTTTTTCCAAAGGAGATCCCTATCCCGAAAACATTGTTACCGATTGGCGCGTTCCTGCGCTCTTTTTAAGCGCGCGCATTGTCGCACAAAGCCCGGCTATCTGATAACCACTGCGGAGCCTAACCGACCGAGCCCAGCCTCACGGTGCTACTACTGTGCTACAGTAACCACACCCCTTCAAACCATGGAGACGATCATGAGCACCACCACTATACGATTGCCGGAAGATCTCAAATCTCGCGTTTCAGCCGCTGCAAAACGAGCCGGCACAACGACCCACGGCTTCATTCTTGAGGCCATCGCTGAAAAGGCCGAGCAGGAAGAGCGGCGAACCGCTTTCGATGCGGAAGCCGAAGACCGCTATGCCCGCATCGCGGCCACCGGCAAAACCATTCCCTGGCAGGAAATGCGCGGCTATCTGGAAAGTCGTCTGACAGGTAAAGAAGTCAAACGCCCGGTCGCCCGCAAACTGGCGCGCTGAACATGGCACGCACCGAACTGGCTGCGGAAGTGGGGGATGATTTTGATCGCATCCTCGATCACCTTGCGCAATACCAGATCGAAAACCCTGCATTGCGCATTCGCGAGATCATCGAAGCGATCAGCGTACTGGCATACAACCCCATGATCGGCCGCCCCTCAAAGAACGACAAGCGTGAACTGGTGATAGGGCAACGCTCACACGGTTACGTTGCTTTGTACCGTTACATCGTCGAAGTCGATACCGTTTTCATCCTTGCCGTGCGCGGCCAGAAGGAAGCGGGCTCGGTCTGACTTTCCGAATACATTGAAGAGCAAATGCGACATGCCGGGAGGAAAATGCTTGTTCAATGAAGCGTGCTTTGAAATTTAATTCGAGCCTGGCCCCTTTTGCCCATATTCACCAATCAATCGAGTCTGACCCCATTGATTTTGCAGTTCGCCCTGCCCCGCCATGTCACCCCCGCTTTCATTTTCTGCGCGCGGCCTGCCCCTCGGTTTGCTTTCGCGCCTTTGCCCGGTCATTTGCTCGATGTGCTGATAGAAGCGTTCGTTGCCCAGCGGTTGGCTCTGATTTAGGGCGAGACCGATGTCGCTGATGGCCTCTGCATTCAGTTGGGCGCGGAACAGTGCGCGGTGGGCACTTTGCCGTTCCTCGCCGGTTGCGCCCAGCGATTGATAGAGCGAGTGCGGGGTGAGGATTGCGCTGCTTTGTCCGAGGGCGTTGCGGCGGTAGCTGACGTTGATGTATTGAACGTAGCGCCTGCCCAGGGCGATGATGAGTTGCGGGACGGTTTTGGCATCTCTGGGGGTGAGCAGCAGATGCACGTGGTTGGTCATCAGGGCGTAGGCATGCAGGGTACATTGTTCCTTGCGCAACGCCTCATTCAACCAGTGCAGGTAGGTGTGGTAGTCCTCTTCGGCGAAGAAGCAGGGCTTGAGTTGTGCCCGCGTTGCACGATGTGCAGCGGTACGTCGTCGATGTGGACGCGCGGGCGGCGGGGCATGACGGGACATTACCCGGGGCCGCCATGAAAATCGGGGACGGTTCGCCCCGTTGTTACATCTTGTGCTGACCGCTAGCTTCTCGGCGCCGCCGCAGATACAAACCGACACCCACGCCTACCAGACTTAATGCCATCACATACCAGGCCGGCACCTGCGCCCCCAGCACCGGCAGCAGCAGGCTGACCAGCACCGGTGTCATGCCGCCGAATACGGCGTAGGCCACGTTGTAGGAGAAGGACAGGCCGGAGAAGCGCACGGCGGGCGGGAACTGCATCACCGCCGCGCTGGGCACCACGCCGATCACGCCGACGAAGAAACCGTTCAGGGCGTACAACAGATAGAGATGCTCGGTGCCGCCCGCCAGTTGCTGATAAAGCAGCCACGAGGTCGCCCCCAAGGCGACACAACCGTAGGCGAGTACGCGCCCCGCACCGTAGCGGTCGGCCAGCGCGCCGAACACGACGCAACCCAACGTCAGCGCCAGCGTGGCGAAGCTGTTGGCGGTGAGCGCGGTAGCGCCGGGAATGGCGAACAGCTTCTGCATCAAGGTTGGCGTCATCAAGATCATCACCACCACGGCGGCGGAGAGCAGCCAGGTCAGCAGCATGGTGAGCACCACGGCCGGGCGGTGCGCGCGCACCACGGTCTTCAGCGGCAGTTCCTCCGCCAGTTGCTTGCGTGCCTGCATCTCCATGAACACCGGCGTCTCCTGCAGGTACTGGCGCAACCACACCGCCAGCAGGCCAAAGGCGCCGCCGAGCAGGAAGGGCACGCGCCAACCGCCGGCGAGCAGTTCATCCGGCGCATAGCTGCGGGTGACAGCCATCGCCACCAGCGAGCCAAGCAGGATGCCGCCGGTCAGTCCCGCAGTGAGCGTGCCACAGGCGAAGCCGACGTGGCGCGGCGGCACGTGTTCGGCGACAAAGACCCAAGCCCCCGGGATCTCCCCGCCGATGGCCGCGCCCTGCATCACCCGCAGCAGCAGCAACAGGAGCGGCGCCCAGATGCCGATCGAGGAGTAGGTCGGCAGCAGACCGATGAGCAGGGTCGGCAGCGCCATCAGCAGCACGCTCAGCATGAACATACGTTTGCGCCCGGCCAGGTCGCCGAAGTGCGCCATGATGATGCCGCCCAGCGGCCGCGCCAGATAACCGGCGGCGAAGATGCCGAAGGTCTGCACCTGGCGCAGCCAGTCCGGCATGTCGGGCGGGAAGAATAGTTGCGAGATCACCACCGCGAAGAAAATGAAGATGACGAAGTCGTAAAATTCCAGCACGCCACCCAGCGCGGCCAATGTCAAAGTTCGATAGTCGTTACGCGTCAGGCTGGGCACGTTTCCTCCGCAGGGCATAGAGCAGGTTCACCTTGATGGTCACCCACAGGGCATAGATCGCCAGCGGCGCATCGATCAGGTAGTCCCACAGGTTGGTCGATTCGAGCAGATTGAAGCTCCAGCCGGCGGCGGCGAGCGCGAACACCAGCGGCGTCAGATAGAAATTGCGGCGCATCAGCCACAGGGCGAGCAGTGCCAGCATCAGCAACAGTCCAACGCTGCCATAACCGGAACGGTAGGGATCGAGCGGCCCCAGTCCGAGCGCGAACGGATACAGCAGCAGCGCCAGCACCGCGAGCAGACCGAGCAGCGCGCTGCGCTCGCGCGCATCCCACGGCGATGTCACCTTGAACAGTCGTGCATAGACCGCGACCGACAACAGCAGCACGCTGGTGAGGCTCAAGTCGCCCACCATGCCGCGCAACCAGCCCGCCAGGGACAGGCCGAACAGCGGAACCATCACCAGCACATAGCCCGCTGCGGCGAACAGCAGACGGCGCGGGGTATCGAGGCGCCGAATATAAGGCAGGTGCAATACCGGCCACAGGGATGCCAGGGCAAAGCCGCTCAGACCGAGCCAATCGGTATGGTTCATTGCGGCTCCTGCAAACGCTGTGTCAGCCACTGTTGATCGATGCGCAGATGTTTGATGAAGGTGCGGTTCCAGGTGTAGGCAATGTGAATATCGCCGTTGCCGGCACGGATCATGGCCGGATCGGAGAATTCAAAATGGCAAGCCCCTTGTCGCAGCACCTGCGGCCGGACGGCAGCCAGCCGGGGGAAAAGTTGCGCAGCGTTGGCATCGCGCAGCGCCGGATCGCTGCTGCGCAGCAGGTGGACGATAACTTCCAGACATTGCGGTTCGGCCAGCCCGGCACCCAGACCGTTCATCTCTTCCAGCCGGGTCAGCTCGCGCCAACTCGCGCCGCCGTCAACGGAACCGCGCAGGCTCAACGATTCACGTCCGCGCTCGGGGTCGTTGAGCACCGCCAGCAGGGGGCCGTCTTGCAGCGCCAGCACGGCCAGTGCCGCATCCGGATTGCGCAAGCCGCTTTTCTGCGCCGGCTGCCAGTGCCGCCCGCCGTCGTCCGTGGCCATCGACAGCACATGCCGCTCTGCATTATCCGCGCGGCTAAGCGCCAGCGCTTTCTTTTCGCCGCGAACCAGCACCAGCGGCTGCAACGCTGCCCGCCCGCCCGCGGCAAGGCGCTGTTTATCGATCACCTTGCCCGTCTGATCGAGACGCAGAATCTCGGGAAAACGGGTGATGAACCGGTGTTGCACCGGCAGCCCCATGGTGCCGTCGGCATACACAAACGGCGCAGCCTTGATGCGGGTGCCAAAATCAAGGAAGGGAGTCGTAACGAGGCGGCGCGGCGCACTCCAATGGATGCCCTCATCTTGCGAACTCATCAGCGCAATCGCGCTGCTGCGCCGGGCTGCAAAACCGTCTGTGCCATAGAACAACCACAGCGCCCCGTTGGCCGCGCGCGCCGCGACCGGATCGCCCACCCCGCCAATCTGCCGATGAAGACCGCGCAGGGTGGCCGCGCGTCCGCTCACCTCTTGCGCTTCGCTCCAGCCATTCGCGGCAGGATCGAACACCGCGCTGTTGATCGTTGCGTCCGCCGCCCCCGCACGGCCGGCGGCGCGCCAGAATGCGCGCACGCGGCCATCCTTCAATTCGACCAGCGATACGGCAGCGGCTGTCCGCCCGTTGTCAGGGAGAAAATGTGTCTCCAGCCGCCCGGTTGGCGCCGGATTGGCGCCGCCGCGCGTGCCGCGCCGGAACTTTTTTGACTCCGGCACCGGCACGGCAGCTTGCTGCACGGATTCGGGCAGGCGGAAACCGTAACCAAAATGCCAACTGCTCGCCTTGAACAGGGCAAGCGCAAAAGCGACCAGCACCAGCGCCAGCAATGCCAGACGGCGGGATTTTTCCTGCATGTTTTTATTCCTTGGGGTTAATTGCTTGCATCCAACGGGGCAGCCCCGCTTGCCGACACAACGCCGATGGAAAAGTCGCCCGACTTTTCAAAACAAAACCGAATGCATTTCGGCAGGCATTCGGCACGCCCCGATTATCGGCGAAAGCCCCCGGCCAAACAAGCGGCGCGCGCCCCTGTTCGCGCCGCCGTGCATGGTGTAAATTGCCGCGCATGGAAACACCAACCACCGTCGTTACGGGCGCGCAGCCGCCGCCCTTCCTGGGCCAATACCGCCTGCTGCGCCGGCTCGGCCAGGGCGCGACCAGCGAGGTCTATCTCGGCTATGACCCGTTCGAGCAGCGCGAAGTGGCGGTCAAACTGTTCAAGCAGGTTTTTCTCGACGACCCGCGCCACGGTCGCCAAAACCGCAAGCAATTGCGCAACGAGGCGGCGCTGGCGGGCAAGCTGAACCACCCGCACATCGTGCGCACCTTCCAGGCGGTGATAAACGACGAGAACAGTTACGTGGTGATGGAATATGTTCCCGGCGGCACCTTGGAACCGTTCATCCACTCGGACAATCTGCTGCCGCTCGACCGCCTGGTGGAATATCTTTACCAGTGTTGCCGCGCCCTCAACTACGCGCAGTATCATGGCGTCATCCACCGCGACATCAAACCGGCCAATCTGTTGCTGGCCGGAATGGACGGCATCAAGATCTCCGATCTCGGCACCGCGGTGCGTATGGATATCGAGCAGACGCAGAGCAATGCCGGCTCGCCCAACTACATGTCGCCGGAGCAGGTGCGCGGTGAATCGCTGACCCACCAGACCGACATCTATTCGCTGGGCGTGGTGATGTACCGCCTGCTCACCGGACACTCGCCCTACAGCCCGAAAAACCTGGCGCATCTGTACCAGCAGATCATGCATGAAGTCCCGCCGCCGCCCACCACTCTGCGCAAAGACCTGCCGCCCCAGCTGGAACGCATCGTGCTGCGCGCCCTGCAAAAAGACCCGGCAGACCGCTTCCAGAGCTGGCGCGACTTCGGCAACGAACTGGCTGCGCTCGGACATTTTGAGAAGAGCGATCTGGAAGTGAATGAAAGCGAAAAGTTCAACCTCCTGCGCAAGATGCGGTTCTTCGAGGATTTCAGCGATATCGAGTTGTGGGAGATCCTGCGCATCGGCGAGTGGCAGAAGCAGCCGGACAAGACCGTGTTGATGCGCGAGAATGAGCTGAACGACGCGATCTACATCATCATCGACGGCAGCGTCAGTGTGACGCGCGGCTCGCGCCTGCTGATCGCCTTGCGCAACGGCGACTGCTGCGGCGAGATGGCCTATATTCGCGGGCGGCAGTTGCCGCGTTCGGCCACGGTCACTGCCAACACCGAGATCACCGTGATGAAGATCGACCCGCACCAACTCGCGCAACTGTCGGAGACCTGCCAGAGCCATTTCAATCAGGCTTTTCTCTATGTGTTGGCCGAACGGCTGCGCCTGTCCGATGATCGATTCTCCAAACTAATCGGTTAAAATCCCCGCTCTTCCCATTCAGAAAGCAAAACAGCATGGCAACCAGGATCATCATTCAGACACCCGACGCGCCTGCCGCCATCGGCACCTATTCACAGGCGGTGCGCGTGAATGACACCGTCTATCTGTCCGGCCAGATCGGTCTCGATCCGACCACCATGCAGATGGCGGAAGGGGTCGAGGAGCAGATCCACCGCGTATTCCAGAATCTGCGCGCGGTCGCCAATGCCGCCGGCGGCAGCATGGACGACGTGGTCAAACTCAACATTTATCTCACCGACCTGATCCATTTCGCCAAAGTGAACGAGGTCATGGCGACCTATTTCCGCCAGCCCTACCCGGCCCGCGCTGCCGTTGGCGTTGCCACCCTGCCGCGCGGCGCGCTGATCGAGGCGGACGGAGTGATGTTTCTTCAGGATTGAGCACGCCCGCCAAAATCGCGCCGGCCACGCTGGCCAGACTGGCCAAGCTCGGCATTCATCACCGTGCCGACTTGTTACTGCATCTGCCCCTGCGCTACGAGGACGAGACGCACCTCACGCCCATCGCCCATGCGCAAGCGGGGATGACAGTGCAAGTGCAGGGCGTCATCACCCATTGCGAGGTGATGTTCCGCCCGCGCCGCAGTCTGGTCTGCCGTCTGCGCGAGGGCGTTGAAGAACTCACGCTGCGCTTTCTCAACTTCTATCCCAGCCAGCAAAAACAACTCGCGGTCGGCAAGCAGATTCGCGCCATCGGTGAGGTACGCAGCGGTTTCTTTGGCATGGAGATGGTGCACCCGAAATGCCGCGCGGTGGACGACAACACGCCCTTGCAACAAAGCCTGACGCCGATCTACCCGACCACAGCCGGATTGTCACAGCCCATCCTGCGCAAGCTCATCACCAACGCGCTGGACACGCTTCCGTTCCCCGATACCCTGCCCGCACCACTGCTGAAAAGATTGCGCCTCGCCGACTTTGGCGAAAGTCTGCGCCTGCTGCACAACCCGCCGCCGGACATCTCGGCAACCACACTGGAGGAGCGCAGCCACGCCGCCTGGCGGCGCATCAAGTTCGACGAACTGCTGGCGCAGCAATTATCGATGCGCGTGCATCACCGCGAGCGCAGCAAACACCTTGCGCCCGCCCTGCCGCCGCAGTGCAAATTGACCGGGGCATTGCTCGGGAAGTTGCCGTTCAAACTCACTGGCGCACAACAGAAAGTATGGCAGGAGATCGCGCGCGACCTTGCCCAGGCGCACCCGATGCAGCGCCTTTTGCTCGGCGACGTCGGCAGCGGCAAGACCATCGTCGCCGCGTTCGCCGCACTGCAGGCCATCGAGAACGGTTACCAGGCGGCCTTCATGGCGCCCACCGAGATCCTCGCCGAGCAGCATTATCTGAAATTGCGCGAATGGCTGGTTCCGCTCGGCATCGAACCGGTGTGGCTGACCGGCAGCCTGAAGAAAAAAGAAAAAGCCGCCGCCGCAGAGCGCATCGCGTCCGGCGCCAGCCTGCTCGCCATCGGCACCCATGCGCTGTTCCAGGCCTCAGTCGAGTTCAATAAGCTTGGGTTGGTCATCGTGGATGAGCAACACAAGTTCGGCGTGCAACAGCGGCTGGCGCTGCGCAACAAGGGTAAAGAAAATGCCGGTCGGGCTTCAGAATTTGTAGGTCGGGTTTTAACCCGACAAGATAGCGTCGGGTTGAAACCCGACCTGCAAGCAAGCGAGCCGCATCAACTCATGATGAGTGCCACGCCCATCCCCCGCACCCTGGCAATGAGTTACTACGCCGATCTCGATGTGTCGGTCATCGACGAACTGCCGCCGGGACGCACGCCCGTCGTCACAAAACTGGTGAGCGATGCGCGCCGCGAGGAAGTGTTCGAGCGCGTGCGCAGCGCCTGCCTCGAAGGTCGGCAAGCCTATTGGGTATGCCCCCTCATCGAAGAATCCGATGCAATGGAAGTCGAATTGCAGAACGCGATCGAGACGTATCAGCAACTGACCGAAGCCCTGCCCGAATTGAAAGTCGGCCTGGCACACGGCCGTTTGCCGCCTGCGGAAAAAGCTGCCGTGATGGCGGCATTTAAAGCGGGCGAGCTGCATCTGCTGGTCGCCACCACAGTGATCGAAGTCGGCGTGGACGTGCCGAATGCCAGCCTGATGGTGATCGACCATGCCGAGCGCATGGGGCTGGCGCAACTGCACCAGTTGCGCGGGCGCGTCGGGCGCGGCGCGGCGGAAAGCCTGTGCGTGTTGCTGTTCATGCAGCCCCTTTCGGAACTGGCGCGCGAACGCCTGAAAGTCATCTACGAGAACACGGACGGCTTCCTCATCGCGCAACAGGACTTACAATTGCGCGGCCCCGGCGAATTGCTCGGCGCGCGCCAGAGCGGTGTGGCGATGCTGCGCTTCGCCGACCTGACCGAAGACGAAGACCTGCTGGAGCAGGCACGACTCACCGCAGACGAACTGCTACGCGACGCACCCGCTGCGGCGCGCGCGCACCTACAAAGATGGATGGCGAACAAGCATGACTTCCTGCAAGTCTGATTCATTCTGGAACGGCGCAGCGCTCGGCTGTCCTGCCGCGTTGCGCCCGTGGCTGCACGACCAGGGCTCGCTCACCCAGCGCATCCAGCAACGCTGTGACAAGTTCGCTGTAAAACCGGTGCGCGGCGGATTGGCGCGCATCGCCTACGATGAAGCCGCACTGCTCGGTATCGCCCCGCATCGCCTGGCCTGGTCGCGTGAAGTGTTCCTGTATGCCGACGGTCAACCCGTGGTGTTTGCCCACAGCACCTGCGCCAGCGAACATCTGCGCGGCGCATGGCAGGCGATGCGCGGACTCGGCAACCGCTCGCTCGGCAGTCTGTTGTTCACCCATCCCCTGGTCATCCGCCAGCCTCTGCACTTCAAAGCACTGCCTACGCATCATCCGTCTGTGGGTCGGGCTTTAGCCCGACAGGTCGGGCTAAAGCCCGACCCACAGAACATCTCCGCCCCCCTCTGGGCACGCCGCTCCCTGTTCACTCTGCACGGTGCGCCGCTGCTGGTGACGGAAGTGTTCCTGCCACAGATAATGCAGCTGAAGTCACTACCCGGGCAGGTTAGAATTGCGGCATGAACCTCGCCGAACGCCTCCACCTCTACATCCAGCTCACCCGCCTGCACCGCCCCATCGGTATTTTGCTGTTGCTGTGGCCGACGCTGTGGGCGGTATGGATCGCGAGCAAGGGACATCCTTCCTGGCTCGTCCTCGTCATCTTTACCTTGGGCACGGTGCTGATGCGTTCCGCCGGTTGCGCCATCAACGACTACGCCGACCGCCATCTCGACAAACATGTGAAGCGCACGCAAGACCGCCCGCTCACCAGCGGCAAAGTGACTGAACGTGAAACGCTGTGGCTGGCCACAGGACTGGCACTTGTGTCCCTGCTGCTCATCCTGCCACTGAATAAATTGACGCTGTTGCTTTCTGTGCCCGCGGTGTTCCTCGCCGCGAGTTACCCCTTCACCAAACGCTTCTTCGCCCTCCCGCAAGCCTACCTTGGCATCGCCTTCGGCTTCGGCATCCCGATGGCGTTCGCCGCCACACTCGGCCACGTGCCGCCCGTGGCGTGGGTGCTGCTCCTCGCCAACGTGTTCTGGGCCGTCGCGTATGACACCGAATACGCGATGGTGGATCGGGACGACGACATCCACCTCGGCATCCACTCCTCGGCGCTGCTCTTCGGCCAGTACGATGTGATTGCCGTGATGGTCTGCTATGCCGTTACATTGATGTTGCTGGCATTGGCAGGGTTGATGGCGAGTCTGGGGCAACTCTATTTCCTGGGATTGATCGCGGCAGCAGGCATCGCGCTTTATCACTACGCGCTCATCAAAGACAAAAACCGCGAAAAGTGCTTCGCGGCATTTCTGCATAACAACTGGTTCGGGGCGGCGGTGTTTGCGGGGGTGGCAGGGGATTACTTATTTCGACGCTAGCTTCTTCGTCATCTCGCTCCGCTCGCCCGCAAACTCCCCCGTCAGCACGAACCCCGTCATGTTTTTCTGCTGATCAAAGAATCCCATCTTCACGCCTTGCCCTGATGCCAGCTCCTTCCATGCCCCCACCGCATCGCGCGCCACAGGTGCGACTGCAACAGGATGCGCGGGCGTCTTCACCACCACGGGCATGGCGGGGAATTGCACTTTCGCTGCTTCGCCATTCAACACGCGCGCCAAGGCTCGACCTGCATGCATGATGGGCAACACGAAGGGTTGCACTTTGCCCTGTATCTCGGCGCAATCACCCAGTGCGAATATCGACGCGTCGTTGCTGCGCAGTTGTTCATCCACCACGACGCCGCGATTCACCGTGATGCCTGCATCCTTGGCGAGTTGGGTGCGCGGTCGCAGCCCGACAGCGGAGATAACAAGGTCGGTATTCAGCGTGCTGCCATCGGCGAGACTGAGTGCGTAGCCTGTAGCGGCTTTGTCCATGCGTTGGATGGAGGTGCCGAAGCGCCATGTCACGCCGAGCTGCGCCAAGGGTTGCAGCAATTGCTTGCCTGCTTGTTCCGGCATCAAGCTGGCGAGAGGATAGGCGCCGGGGTCGATGACAGTGACGGCGTAACCCGCAGCCGCCCAATCGTTGGCGAATTCACAACCGATGAGTCCGCCGCCCATGATGGCGATGGATTTCACCCCTTCCAGTGCCTCACGCAACTTGGCGTAATCGGCCAGGTCGTTCACCGACATCACTTCTTGCGCGGCATCACCTTGCAGCGGGATGCGAATGGGATCGGCGCCCAGCGCCAACACCAACTTGTCGTAGAGCAACGTACCGGCCGAGGTTTCCAGCTTTTTATCCGCACCATGGATGGCGCTGACCTCGGTATGCTTCAATAACTGGATGTCGAGCTGCTTCGCCATCTCCGCCGCCGGGGTGAGCACCAGGCTCGCCGCATCCTTGTGTTGTGCGAAAGCATTCGACAGCATGGGCTTGGAGTAGTAATCGCCGCTGTCGCGCGACACCAGAGTGATGGGGATGTCGCGGTTCAGCTTGCGCAATTCGCGGACAATTGTATAGCCGGCCAGACCGCTGCCCAGCACGATAATGGGGTTCATGGGGCGCTCCTTCGATTTCAAACTTCGTCATTCCGGCCCAAGCCAGAATAACGGCATTTATTCCTTCCAACAGGCTGCGCAGCATCCACGCATTTTGTTCGTGCACTTGCATCCGCGCCGAGAGCAGATCGACAGTCGGCTGATCGCCCGCTTTCTCGGCGATTGGCAATACTTCGCGCGCGGTGCGCACCACCGCCTCCTGCCCGTCCACTAGTTGCCGGATCATCTCTTTGGCATTGGGCACGCCGTCACTGTCCTTGATGCGGGTGAGCGCGGCGAACTGCTGATAACTGCCAGGCGCGGGATAGCCCAGGGCACGGATACGCTCCGCCAGCATGTCCACTGCGTTCCACGTCTCGGTGTATTGCGTCATGAACATCAGGTGCAAAGTCTGGAACATCGGTCCGGTCACGTTCCAGTGGAAATTGTGCGTCTTCAGATACAGCGTGTAGGTGTCCGCCAACATCCTCGACAATCCATCGGCGATGTTGCCCCGGTCTTTTTCCGAAAGACCAATATTGATGCCGGATGTCTTTACTTTGCTCATGATGTTCTCCTTCGATGAATCGTTCAGTCAGACCTCGATCATCTCGAAATCCGCCTTTGCTACGCCACAATCCGGGCATGCCCAATTCTCCGGGATGTCCGCCCATTTGGTGCCGGGTTTGATGCCTTCGGCCGGCAAACCCTCCGCTTCGTTATAGATGAACCCACACACCACACATTGCCAGACTTTCATGTTGTTCTCCTTGAATGATTTTATGCAGGTCGGGTTTCAATCCGACCATCAGCCTGCTACTTTTGCCAGCACGGCGCGATACTGGTTGGCATGGCGCTCTTCCACCTTGGCCAGTGCCGCGAAACGCTTGGCCGCCTTTTCCAGGGTCGCCTTGAACATTGCGGCATGCTCCTTCGACTCGCCGATCTGCTGCTTGATCTCCTCGCTTGCAGCGGTGTGTCCTTCCTGCTGCGCGGCCTTGAGGAAGCCGGGGTACATCTCGGTATATTCGTAGGTCTCGCCCTCGATCGCCATTTGCAGACA